>OUNK010032977.1_pt1 | contig 10093 bp, 3 predicted proteins | sample 1755341 | NCBI WGS metagenome assembly OUNK01 (sample SAMEA3914788, study PRJEB12502) | metagenome | biome: forest; material: soil | place: Canada | collected 2011-07-03 | depth 0.1 m | reverse complement strand
TGCGGTTCCAGCACAAAGCTCGAACCAAGTTGCGGCAGCGCGATGGGATAGCCAAATTCCAGCGAACCGATGATGCCCGTGCCCTTGGTGGGCAAGGTGTCGTATTGCGTGGTGGCGCGGCCGTTGTAGCTGGTGAATTGCGTTACCGCATCCAGATACCAACCACTGATGCCGTAGTGGGTGAAGTACGCACCGGCTGACGTGGCATGCATGTCGACCGTACCGGTCGATACACGCACATAGTCGAGGTTCGCGACATCGGCAATCAGACCGCGCACATTCATGTCCGCGTTGCTATAGCTCACGTAGCCGCCGAAGCGATCGGCCAGACCGGGGAACGCCTGACCTTGCCAGATATCCGCACCCACCTGCATGCCGGACAGTTCACCCCTCACGCTCGGTGCGGCGAATTCGCGATAGGTGTTATCCATGCTGCCGCCGAGCACACGCGCCCACGCCGACGGGCCGGGATCGCTCGCCGCATTGGCCGACGCCATCAACGCGCTGTCACCGATGCGCTGATCCATCGTGCCGAGCGTGAACAAGCCCAGATTGACGGCGACAGGTTGCACCGAGCCATAGGTGGCCACTTCCGGTCCGATGATGGGATACACACCCGGCGGCAACGAAGCCGGCGGAGGATCGGGCGGCAACACAGGCACGCCCGGCAAAGGTTTCGGCGTCGGGTTGGGGCCCGGCACCACGAAGTCATTACGCAGATACCAGCTGTTGGGATCGGTACCATCCTGCGCGCCGTGGACCAGATCGTAGTCGAGTGCACCGGCGCGATCTTCGCCGGCGAGCTGAAACGCATTGGATGCTGTGGTGGCGCCGTTGACAGCCGACACGACGAGAATGCCGTTGCCGGTGGTTTCACCGCCGCTGGTGTTGGTGTTGTGCACGACCACACTCGTGTTGCCTGTCGCCGTACCACCATTGATCACCAATTGATCCGACGGCGAACCATCGGCGCCCAAGAACGTGTTGAGTTCCAGCACACCGTTGTCGCCCACGTAATTGCCGTGGATGGTCAACGCGCCGTAGTGGGTATCACCCACGATGGCGTGTCCTGGCCAGATCGTGCCTTGATTGGTGACATTGCCATAGACATCGCCGAAACCGGAAAGCGTACCGCTCGCGCCGACGGTAGTAGTGGCCGATTGGATGGAGCCATCGAGCTCCAATACACCGCCCAACACGTTGGTTGGGCCAGTGTAGGTTTGCGCACCTTGCAGCGTGAGCGTGCCCGGGCCGAGTTGCGTGAGGCCACCGCTGCCGCTGACGATGTTGCTATAGCTGATGTCATCGGAACGATTGAACGCCAATGTGCTGTTGTCGGTAACGTCACCGACAATGCTGCCGCTCGTGCTGCCATTGCCAAGCTGCAACGTGCCCGCGCTGATGGTGGTACCACCGCTGTAGGTGTTGTCGCCGGTGAGGATCGTGGTACCGCTACCGATCTGGCTCAGTGCACCACTGCCGGAGATTACGCCTGGCAACGTCACAGTGCTGCTGTTGTCGACCACCAGCGACGTGTTGTCCACGACAGGACCGGCGATGCTGCCGGTGGTGCCACCGTTACCTAATTGCAGCACACCTGCGCTGATAGTGGTTACACCCGTGTACGTGTTGTCACCGGTGAGAATCGTCGTGCCACTGCCAATCTGATTGAGTGCGCCAGTACCCGAGATGGTGCCGGCAAAGATGACATCATCAGTGCGATCAAACGCCAGTGCACCGTTGTCGGTGACATCACCCATGATGCTACCGCTGGTGCCGCCATTGCCTAACTGCAATGTACCCGCACTGATGGTGGTGCCGCCGCTGTAGGTGTTGTCGCCGGCGAGGATCGTGGTACCGCTGCCGATCTGGCTCAGCGCGCCACTACCGGAGATCACGCCGGGCAAGGTCACCGTGCTGCTGTTGTCGATCGCCAGCGCGGCGTTGTCAACGACAGGACCGACGATGCTGCCAGCGGTGCCCCCATTGCCCAATTGCAGCGTGCCTGCACTGATCGTCGTACCGCCCGTGTAGGTGCTATTGGTCGTAAGGATGGTGGTGCCGCTGCCAGCTTGCGTCACACTGCCTGCACCGGAAATAACACCACCGACACCATTGCTGGGGAACGTATAGGTGTCGGAACGATCGAAGGTCAGGTTGCCACCCGCGTTGACATTAACATTGCCAAGAAGGTCACCGCTGCTGCCGCCGTTGCCGATTTGCAAGGTGCCCGCGTTGATCGTGGTGTTGCCGGTGTAGGTGTTGTTGGCGGCAAGAATGGTGGTGTCGGTGCCGTTTTGTTGGAGACTGCCGCTGCCCGAGATCACACCGGACAAGGTCACGCTGTTGCTGTGATCGATGGCAAGCGTACCTTGGTCGACTATTGAGCCACCGATGTTGCCGGAAGTGCCGCCATCACCCAGCTGCAGCGTGCCGGCGGTGATGGTGGTGGTACCCGTAAAGTCGGTGCTGTCTCCCGTCAGCGTCAGTGCGTTGTTACCGATCTTGTTAAAGGCACCCGAACCACTGATCACGCCATCGAAGGTGTTGTTATTAGCTTGATAGAACACCAACGTACCGCTAGCGCCGATATCGACATTACCCTCAATACTGCCCGTGACGTTACCGCCGCCCACCTGCAACGTACCTGCGTTAATCGTGGTGCCACCGGTGTAGGTGTTATCCGCGGTCAAGAGCAACGTGCCAGCACCATTCTTGACTAAGGCACCGCCGCTCAAAGCGGTGCTGAAGGTAACGTTGTTGCCATTCGTATCGAATATCGCGCCATTGGCGCCTAAAGGACTCAACTGCGCAGACACGTCCGTCGTGTTGGCGGCGGCCCACTGCAAGCCGCCGCCATTGAGCGTGATGGCGCCTGTACCCAAATTGGCCAGCTTGGAAAAATTGATCAACCCGTCGGTCACCGTCGTGCCGCCGGTATACGTGTTGCCGCCAGTGAGGGCGAGGATGCCGGCGCCGGTTTTGGTAAACCCGCCTGCACCACTCAGCACCGAACTGACGGTGGCCGTAGCGCCAGCGCCTTCGATGTCGAACGTTGGGTTACCGCCGACGCCCAGCGTGATGGTGGGAATGGACACGGTCATGTCTTCGCCACTGGCATAGTTACCGAGCGTGCCGTTCTTCCAGTTGAAGTTACGCGTGGCAGTACCTGCACCGGACTGAATGGTCTGCGCAAGCAGTGAGCCGCCGTTTAGATTGACGGTACCAGTAATCGTTCCACCCGAAGAAGGGTGATCGCCCAAGGTCAAGGTCTGGGCGGTGACAGTGGCACTACCAATCGTCAGCGTGCCTGTGGCATTGACAGTGCTGGTCGCAGTGCTCTGCCCAAGAGTGATCGATGTCGCATCGAGCGTTCCACCTCCAAGCGTCAACGTGCCTGTCGTCCCCTGGCTGCCGCTGGGACCAGCTAGTCCAATCAACAGATCGGTGACTACTGCATCGATCGAGCCGCCGCTGAGATCGACGTTACCCGTGGTGGGTTGAAGAGAACTGTTGCCGCCCGAGCCAATGGTCCAATTTGCAACCGGGCTGCTGCCATCCGTGCCGCGCAAGACAAGTGTCCCACTTGTCTTAAAGGCAATCGTGCCTCCGTTCTTTGCACCCGTCCCGACATTGACGGTGTCAGCGTTAATCGTTGTATTTGTACCCAGATTGACGGTTCCAAGGCTGCGCACACCGTTAGCTGCACCGTTGGGTACCGTAGCGACATTGAATGAAGACGCAGTAATGATACTGTTCGTGGCCAACGTGAGCGTGGCGCTAGTGTTTGTGGAATTGTTACCACCGGCATATCGGCCACCCACCGCAAACGATTGCGTACTGTTATCGAATATAAAATTCGACAAGCCGGACATATCCAAGTTCTGCGTGGCACCGCTGGTTGTGCTGCCCAGAATGAAAGGTGCACCGCCCGTATAGTCGAGCGTACCGCTCGTGCCAGTGATGACACCATTGACATTGTCGGCTACGGTAAGACCGGTAATGGAGTAAGTCGTACTACCAACGTCGTAGCTAGGGCTAGCGCTCGTAAGGTTGAGCGTTTGCGCATGCACCTGTCCGAACGTTGCACTTAGGCCGAGCGCAATCAAGCTTGCACACAGCGGCAGCATACGGAGGCTGCCATGATGGGCGATGACACTCACGTTGCTGTTAGCCTTAGCCGCACTCACTTTAGGAACGGCTTTTATCCAGCTACGGGTTCTTTGCATGGCAGATCTCCGAATTCGTTGCGGTGTTCACCCTTCTTGTCGTGCCATCTCGGACGACAACGCGAAAGCACACGGCACAAACCAGGACTCTCGAAGAGGGCAAGCGTAGGAAGCAGACCCTCTAGGTTATGGCCACCCTAATCGCTTAAATATCGGACTAGGCCTAAAAATTAGGTGTGCCATGACCTTACAAAACACCACGAATGGCTACGGTTTATTCCATGACCGTTTCTGACAACGCGCGCTCGCAACACCTTCTTGCTACCACGTGTAACGCAGCCCCGCATCGGCATTGAAGCCTTCCCGCCGGGTACTCGCCGAACTCCCCAACTCGTGCTCGTAACCCAACGAGCCGTATACGCTTAACCGCGCTAAAAACTTGCCTGTGACACTGCCAGCGAATTCCGCACGGCTCGCTTGTGACACGAGCGGTGCGGCACTCGCACTACTTGATGAAGCACCAAATACCGTCGTGCTACGACCGCCCCAATCGCGCCAAACATTGACGGCGGCATACAGCCACTCGAGCAGCCCAAGCAACACCGCGACATGAATCCGAGATGGGTGCCGCAGCACGCGTGGCCTACACGAGTAACGCCGGTAGCGTCCCGTGTGCAAGCACATTCAAACGTCGATTTGCATACACCCCGACCGTCGCTATTCACGCAAACTTCCTCCATGTTCGTGGAGACGGACGAATTCCGTTTCTGTTTGCACCTTCCCTGGATTGACGATCTTGCAACCGCATTCAATCTATATGACTGACCATAGGCACACAACGTTTGTATTGCCGCTTTACGATGCGTGATGCGCGGGCATAAATCATTGCACGACAGCATATTACGCATGCGTTGTACCACTGCACGCACGACAACGGCGCAAAGATGGACCACTAAAGAGTAGTTAACTGCCTAGACAGGTATCAGGCGATACCCAATCCATCGATACCGCTGACGGCTTTGTCACCAAATCCGGCCATTTCGGCAAAGCGACGGCCGCGCTCTGCGTAGTCGTGGAACTGATCGAAACTGGGGGCACCCGGCGACAGCAATACGACACCGCCTGCGGGTGTTACCGTTTGCGCCATGTCGATCGCATCGATGAGTTTGTCGACATCGCCTAGCGGGATTTCAGATTTTGCTGCGCGCAACGCGAATGCAATGCGCGGGCCGTTGGCGCCTTGCGTCACGATGCGCAAGCGTTTGCGTGAGGCGACATCTTTCACGAACGGCGACCAGTCCAGACCACGATCATGACCACCCACTATGACGGTCACATCGCGATCGTGCAGGCTGTCGAGTGCCGCGATAGTGGCCTGTGGCGTGGTGCTGATGGAATCGTTGATCCACTGCAAGCCACCGTTTTCACCCAGCGGTTGCAAACGATGCGGCAATGCGCGAAAGCTCGTCAACGCTGGCGCTGCTGCAACGGCATCGAAACCCATGGTTTCCAAGGCTGCCAGCGCGGCACATGCATTCAGGGCGTTGTGCAGTCCTGGCACAGGCAGTTGACTCAATGCAAACACGGCCGCTTCGCCGCGACGGATGAAACCGTCCGCCACGTGCCATCCATCTTGCTGGCCGAACAGGATGCGATGAGGGTGCGCTTTGGTTTTTTCGAGCAACGAAGACTGCCCTGCATTCACCAACAACTGACGTGCCACGTCGGCAAGCTTGAGCTTGTCCGCGACATAGCGTTCGCGCGAACCATGCCAGTCGAGATGTTCTTCATACAGGCTGGTGATGACGCCAAGCTCCAACGCGCCCGCTTCGCTGGTTTGAAAACTTGAAAGCTCAATCGCCCATAACTCAGCGTGCTGATTAAGTAACTCGAGTAGCGGCAATCCGATATTGCCCGCCAGTGCGGTGCGAACGCCCGACGCACGTGCAAGGTGCGCAAGTAATGCCGTGGTGGTGCTTTTGCCTTTTGTGCCTGTTACAGCAACCACTCGAGCCTGCGGATTTTCCGCAAACCACAACGCCGTTCCGGAAGTGAAGCGCGTGCCTTGCGTTTGTGCGGTGATGATCGCCGGCTTGTACGCCGAGATGCCGGGCGATTTCACCACCACGTCGTATGCGCTAAGCGCCACGGCATCGGGTTCGTTTGCATAGACGCGTAGCGCGGCATCGAACGCTTGCGCCTCGGCGGCTTCTGCTTCGGTGCAATAAAGCGCAAGCGTCAGCGTTGGAACGCGATGGCGCAGCGCTTGAATCGCCGCGCGACCTTCGCGCCCGAAGCCCCAAATCGCGACGCGTTGCCCGGCAAGTTCCGCGATGCGCATGTCAGCCAATCGCCGCGAGCGCTGCTTGCAGGCGAACAGGTACGCGATGCTCACCCGATGGCATGAGCCACGGTTCCAGCGCCAACTGTGCGACATCGAGTTGCGGCAAGATCTCGCTGCGGAAACGCGCGACAAGCGCATCTTCCTGCCACTCCGGCCGCTGGCTCAGCGCATACATCGCTGCACGCGCTTCGGCGCCCTCGCCGACGCATTCGAACGGTTTGTGGTCGCGGTATTCAAGCAGCGCATCGAATCCGGACGCTTGCGTGTCATCGTCCAGCAGGTTGCGGCCGAAGATGGCCAACAATCGCGGCTTGGGCAGGAACGGCGCCAGCGCAAGGAAGACGAAATGGCATTTTGGACAATGCCCGCACCAGCGATCCGCCGGCTTCGGCCCAAGAATCTTGAAATTGCGATTGCAGCTGGAGAACACGTCGAAGTACGGCGTGAGTTTGGCGAACGCACGCGTGATCGCCAATTCCGAATAGGGACGCAGCAGGGAAAAGTAGTTGAGATCGGCGGCGACATGGCTGTGCAGCCAATCGCCTAGCAACGTCTCGAATGCGTAGCCTTTGCTCCACTGGTGATTCACCTGCTGGCCTTCGTATTCCAACGTGGCCGCCGAAGCGGAACGTTCGTTGGCGAAGGCGATGCTGTCATAGCCGTACAGGATGGCCGCGACGGCGAGAATCGCCGAGTTCACGGCAGTCACAGGAATATGGCCGTTCCACGCGCCTAGCCGATTGAGCTCGAACAGGCCGGGAGCGAGTTCACGCTGGATGTTGAGCGTGGGCAGTCCCGTGCGTTCGGCGCAGGCTGCGATCAAGGGAGAATTTCCCACCCAAACCGCAGTTGCTTGGCCGCCGATGTGCTTGATCGCTTCCACTGCAACCAGCGAATCCTTGCCGCCGCCGATAGGCACCAACGTGCGTTGCGGAAGATGCAGTGCCGTTGCCGCTTTTCCGGCAGCCACGCCGGAGCGCGGAAACGCAATCCGTCCGCGCAAATCCAGGCCGTTGCGATACGCGAATTCGGCCAGCCCATGCAGGTACAGGGCATCGAGCAAATCCGCCGTGGCGTCGTCGAGCGGGCCATCGGCCAACTCGATCTTGGGTGGAACACCCGCTTTGTAGTAGCTGACGCCCGCGACGAGGTGCAGCAACTTGAGTGCCGCCTCGAAGGCATGCTTGCGCTCGGCGGAGACAGCGGGTGCCGCGGGAAAACGCACCCGTTCGATCAATTCCTCACCCTGATCAAAGGCATAGACCAGCTCCGCCACGCCATCGGCGTAGCTACTGCGCACGAAGCGGAAAACCTGGGTCAGGCGGGGTTGGATCGGGTTGGTCACTCAAACACTCCGTCATTGCAGCTTTGCTTCCTCTCCCCTTCGGGGAGAGGGTCGGGGTGAGGGGCTGCACTTGCCACAGCCTCCAAAATGACCCCGAGCACCGCTTCATTATTCGTCAATACATCATTGTTCCAGAAACGCAGCACACGATAGCCCATTGCTTCGAGCCGGCGCGTACGATCGGCATCCAATGCCATCCTTTCTGCATTTTGTCCGCCGTCGAGTTCCACAATTAGGTCAGCTTCGGTGCAGACAAAATCGACGATGTAGCGATCAATTTCGTGCTGCCGCCGAAATTTCCAACCGCAAAGTCGTCGGTTGCGCAGCTGACGACATAACGAATGTTCGGCGTCAGTCATATCACGGCGCAATCCACGCGCCCGGTCTACGTGCAAGCGTTTCATCCTGAAGTGCTGCTCCATGCTCTGCCCCTTCCTGGGAGAAGGCCGGGGCCAAGGGCGGCTCTTGCAGCCTTGTTGCAGCAAAAAGCGCGCTCCGAGGTTCGTTCAACACAAGGGTGCCCCTCACCCCAACCCTCTCCCCAAAGGGGAGAGGGAGAAATGCGGATCATTCGATGATGATCTCTTCCGCCTCATCCCGCAGATTGTAAGGGGAGGACATGACCTTTCCGTAAGCGCCGGCCTGGGCAATCAGCACGACATCGCCCTCTTTCGCCTCCGGCAGACGACGGTCGGAGCCGATGACATCGCCGCTTTCGCAGATCGGCCCAACCACCTGGTACAGCGCGGTCGCCGGGTCATCCAGGCGGGTGAGGTTGACGATTTCGTGCCAGGCGTCGTACAGCGCCGGGCGGATCAGGCTATTCATGCCGGTATCCACGCCGAGGTAGCGCCAGCTGCCTTTGCCTTTCTGCTGCGTGACGCGGGTGATCAGCACGCCAGCATCGGCAACCAGGTAGCGACCCGGCTCCATCCACAGTTTGTAATGCGGATAGGCGGATTTGACCTTGCGCAGTACTTCTTCCAGCGCCGCGATATTGAGCCGCGACTCGCCAGGATGCGACGGCACGCCGAGGCCCCCGCCGATATCGAGGAAGGCCACGCTGCCGATGCGCTCGGCAAGACTGGCAAGTTGCCCATAGACGTCGCCCCAATGTTTATCGTCGAGAATGCCTGAGCCCAGGTGCGCATGCAGGCCGCGAACGGTGACGCCATGCGTGTCGGCAAGCCGCAAGAACGTGTCGATCTGCTCCACCGGCAAGCCGAACTTGCTACCGCTGCCGCCAGTGCGCACTTTCTCGTGATGGCCCAAGCCACGACCGAGATCGACACGCAGCACAATCTCGCGTCCCCGGAACACGTCGCCCCAATGCTCCAGCGGGTAGAGTGAATCGAGCGAAACGGTGGCGCGCGTGGTCAAGCCCCACGCGTAGTCTTCGCGCGGCGCGAAGTTGGGTGTGAAAAGCAATGGCGCCGATTCGGGCACCACCGCCATCACCGCCTTCAATTCGCCAGGCGATACGCATTCGAAGCCAAAGCCTTCTTCGGCCAGCGCACGCAGGATCGCCGGATGGGTATTGGCTTTCACTGCGTAATGCAGGCGATCCACTGATGTGAGCGCTTTCAATTCGCGCGCCTGTTGCCGCACGGTCGGCAGGTGATACACGTAACGCGGTGTCGCCTTGGCGCCAAGCGCCAGCAACTGATCACGACATTGCGTGCGCCACCATGCATCACCGGCGATGGCCACTTCGCCGCTGCCGTAGAGATTCTGCCAGCTCGGTCCGAACAAGGCACTGTCATCGGTGCGCAGTGCGCCGGCTGCAATCAGCATCTCGTGCAGACGCGGTATCAATTCGTCGACCACGCTCTCGTCCACCACGAAGGTGAGGTTGAGATTGTTGGACGATTGCGAAATCAAATGCACGCGAAGCTGGCCGAATTCGGCCAACACACCTGACAGCGTATGCAGCATCGAGCGCATGCCACGGCCAACCATGGTGATCGCTGCACACGGTGCGATCACTTTGACACGGCAGACTTTGGCAAGATCGCTCGCGAGTGCGGCGACGGCATCGGAATCGAGCAGGTTTTCAGTCGGATCGAGCGAAACAGTAACGTTGGTTTCGGCCGAACTGATCAGATCCACCGACAAGCCATGTTGCTTGAACTGCGCAAACACGTCGGCAAGAAAGCCGACCTGCTGCCACATGCCGACCGATTCCATCGACACCAGCGTGAGACCTTTGCGCGCGCTGATCGCCTTGACGCTGGG
>OUNK011150563.1_pt1 | contig 10212 bp, 11 predicted proteins | sample 1755341 | NCBI WGS metagenome assembly OUNK01 (sample SAMEA3914788, study PRJEB12502) | metagenome | biome: forest; material: soil | place: Canada | collected 2011-07-03 | depth 0.1 m | reverse complement strand
CAACGTCAAAGGCTACGGCGACGCGCGCAACGCGTTGGCGCCGGAAAGCCTGAAAGTGCTGCAGAACACCGCACGCGAGCGCAAGAACGTGTTCGAACAGTTGATGGAAGCAGTGAAGTACAACTCACTCGGCCAAATCAGCCACGCCCTCTACGACGTAGGCGGCGAATACCGCCGCAACATGTAAGAACAAAAGAGCCCACTTCGGTGGGCTTTTTTCAAGGCAACGGAATGGGTCAAGCAGATGGATGCAACGTTCTGCTTCGGTACTTGAGCAGTTGGGACGCGCCATCCCTGTATGTTCCGCTGTTACCGTTGCTCGTCGGTACGGGCGAATGGCTAATCTACCATTATCGGTACCATGTGCCGTCATTGAAACTGCAGAATTGATTGGGGGTTCTCGGCGCCGGCATTTTCCCAATAAGCTTGAGTCCGGCAGCGTGCACGGGGCTAGAGAAAATTTAGTACTATTTAATGGCCCGATACACCAGGGCGATTGCTCAACGACCGGGCAGGGAAGACCAAATAGGGGAAAATCATGCGTAATAGCCACTACTTCAGTAGTGCGATGGTGCTGTGCCTGATTTGTTCGTTGCCGGTTTCCGATGCTTTCGCCCAAGCTGCGGTGATGGCACAAAGTTCCACTTCATCCTCATTGCCCGTTGTCTCGTTCAATACCTTGCCAGCCTTGCAAGTCACCACGCCGATTCCTGATAGCTCCCACGTTCCCGGGGACTTCAACGGTGACGGCACTTCGGATTTGTTGTGGTTCAACCCCTCACTCAATCAAGTGGGTTATTGGACCATGAATGCTGTCGTAGCTGATGTCCCTAACCAGACCTCAGTTACACGGACGGGCCTGTTTTCGTTCAATGTCACGCCGGGCTACTTCGTGGGTGCAGTGGGCGATTTCAACGGTGATAGTTACGCCGATCTGGTTTTCACCAGCGCCAATCACGATCTGTGGCTATGGACCAATAACCAGCATGGTGGATGGACATCCACCAAAATCGGCAACGCCGCTTATCCCAGCCAATGGCAGCTTATCGGCGCAGGGGATATCGATGGCGATGGCCATGACGATCTGCTTTGGCTCGATCCTTCCGAGTGTAAATTCGGCTACTGGACGATGAACGGCGCCACGGTTACGGGCATGCATACGTTCGACATCACTTGCGGCTATTACCCGGTGAGCATCGGCTATTACTCGCCTTCAAACCGGCTTAGCATTCTGTGGACAAGCCCTGCCAACGATCTCTACATCTGGGACAGCACGGGCGCTGGATTCAATTCGTATAACTTGACGCCTTACGTCAGCTACTACCTGACTTTGACAGGCACCTGGGCCATGGGCGGCGGTTCTGCGGGAAGCAACATGTTTATCGAAGCATATGGCGGTCCTTTCTCGCAGTATGCCTTCGCCGAGTTCACGCGCACTTTTGATGTAAATGGCAACCAGACAGGTGTCGTCAAAGGTACGTTCGGTGATGGTGGCGTGGTTGGGCATCCCGCCGTGGGCGCGTATCTGATTCAAGACAACGACGTCGACCCGACCAGCTTTTACGGCGTAGACCAAAGTACCGGGCTTCTAACAACAGGGGGTCTGCTATCTACGCCGATTCCCTTTTTCCAGGCCTACAACTCGTGGACTTTTCCGGCGGGCTGGTATCTGGTGGGCGCTCCCGCCAATGACACCGCAGCACCGCCCTGGCAGTAAGTAACCCTGCCAGGAAAGCGACGGTTCGAATCCGAAAATAAAGGGCAGTCTCACGTTTCAGCGCCAGGAAAGTGATATGCATACCAAGCGGTGTTCCTCGATCAAGGTAACGATCTTGCAAGCACTATGGTTAGGGGGGGCTCTTGCTCTTGCTGCCTCGGTGCGACCGGCCATGGCGACGGATGCGACGTTGATCAGTTCCCCGGTCGTATCGTTCGGTACATTGCCTGCGCTACAGGTGACGACGCCGATTCCGGAGAGCACGCATACACCGGGCGACTTCAACGGCGACGGCACGTCCGATCTCTTGTGGTTCAACCCTTCGCTTAGCCAGATTGGTATCTGGACCATGACTGCAACCGTCGCTACAAGCACTTTCGGTGGTGGTGTGACGCGCACAGGGCTGAGCAGCTACAACGTGACGCCCGGTTACTTCGTCGGCGCCGTGGGCGATTTCAACGGTGATGGTTACGCCGATCTGGTCTTCACGAGCGCCAATCGCGACCTGTGGCTATGGACCAACAACCAGCGCAGCGGATGGACGTCGACTCGAATTAATAACGCCAGCTACCCCAGTCAATGGCAGCTTATCGGTGCCGGCGATATCAATGGCGACGGTAACGACGATCTGCTATGGCTGGATCCTTCCGAATGCAAATTCGGTTACTGGACGATGAATGGTGCAACCGTTACCGGTTACTACACGATCAACATCGCGTGCGGTTATTACCCAATCAGCATCGGCTATTACACACCATCGAATCGCCTCAGCATTATATGGACGAGCGCGGCCAACGATCTGTACATCTGGGACAGCACTGGCAGCAGCACCGGCGGTACCACCGGCAACGGCTTCAACGCGTACGACCTGACCTCCTATTTTCCTGTTGCCGCGAGCAGCCGCTTCCTGTCCATCGGTGGTGGCTACCGAGGACAGAACATCGGATTGGAGGTTCACGACCTCAGCACCGATGGGACATATGACGCGGGTCACGGGGTGCTTTTTTCACGGTCTTTCGATGCCAATGGCAATCAGACGAGTATCCAGTCGATTCCCATCTGGGGAGGTGGTCTCACTAATGGCAGCATCGGCTCCGCGGCGTATGTGATCACCGGCAACGGGGTCAATAACACGGGCGTTTACAATATCGACCCCGTGAACATGCTCATAAGCACGGGCGGCTTGCAGGGGTCCAGCACGTACTATTCGGGCAACGTACCGTTTTTCCCTGCGCTTGGTGAGAGTTATTCGTTTGGTGACAACTGGAGTTATCCCAGTGGCTGGTGGGTCGTGGGCGCACTCTTCAACGGCACGGTGACGCCGCCCTGGCAATAAGAACTGCTTGCATACGGCCGATATCACCACTAAAGGTACTTAAAGGGTGCGAAGATGCTTAACTTCCGCGGCGAAAGGGCCATCGAGATCGAACTCATCCGCAGCACGGAAGAAGAGAAAGGCCAGCAGATCATCAACGTCAAAGGCTACGGCGACGCGCGCAACGCGTTGGCGCCGGAAAGCCTGAAAGTGCTGCAGAACACCGCACGCGAGCGAAAGAATGTGTTCGAACAATTGATGGAAGCAGTGAAGTACAACTCACTGGGGCAGATTAGTCATGCCCTTTATGATGTGGGCGGGGAATATCGTCGAAATATGTGAGCGATGTCAGCGCGAATTGTATTGACCGCTGAGGTCTAGTGCTTGCCATTTCATGGATACAGAGCGATGACTTTACCTGGAATGGCTTTCACTGGCTGCTTAGCAGTCATGTTGCTCGGTGGTTGCGGAATGCAGCGGCCTAATACGCCGAATGAGTCGCTGAAAGCGGATGGGTTGTCTCAGACATCTGCCAATACGGTTGATTGCCCAGACTTCTCGCCGGATATGGCGACATATCTGAAGAGTGAGAATGTCGAGAGGTGGAAAAGCAAAATCATCTCTCTCATCGGACAGAGCCACGGGTTCATTACGCGGGATGTGCTTGAGCGTACTTTGTGCCTAAAGCTGATTGCCGTCGAAGAATCTGACCCTGGGCATCGTCAATGGATCTACGAATCCAAAGTCCCAAACGAGTTGAGCATCAGCCTCGACGAATATACTCGTGACTACCGGATGCCCTATTGGCAAAAGGTTGAAGGTGAATGGACGCCGCTACATTCAATTTTAAACATTGCTGGCATGCGTATTGGATGCTATCCATTGCAGCAGATGGATAGCGTGATGAATGATATGAAATTGATAAAGGAAGGGAGCATTGCCTTTCACCCCCTTAATATGTCGAGATCCATCAGCGAATACGCTGATACCAATTACGCTACAAGGATAACAACGTACTACGACGTAGGCAGTCCTTTTGCTGCACCATGCGTCTACGCCGTTCGCATTCTGGGCTACCACTGGCATCTTTCAGCCAAACCTGCATGATGGTGTGAAGCACGGGTCGGAGAGGAATTTATAAAAGGGAGCAGAATGCGTTTCAAAAAATGAACTCTCATCCCTTTTTCAAGAAGCAAGGCAAGTGAAAAGGAAACAAGGAATGTCCACCCAAAGCTCCCTACCAGGCTTCGAACCCGCACTCCCCACCGACCGCCTCTTCTTAGCGATATTCCCTAACCCACAACACGCCACCCAACTAGCAACACTCGCAGCCCAACATCTCACCGGCCATCCATCAAAAAACGGCGCAACAGAAATAAGCCGCCTCCACGTCACACTATTCGACCTCGGCGACTACACCGAACTACCACCCAGCCTAGTCACCAACGCAACCGAAGCACTATCGCGTCTAGTCGCAAAACCTTTCACTATCCACTTCAATCAAATCGGCAGCTTCAGCCGCCGCCAACCCAGTGGCCCGCTAGTCCTCACCGCGAGCGATGGCAACGAAGAGCTACACGCACTACGCAGACAACTAGCTACACATCTACGCGCCTCAGCGTTGGGTCGGTTGACGCACAATTCTTTCGAGCCGCATATGACCGTGGCTTACAAAGCACCCACGATTCCCTTCGAAAAGATCACGCCAATCACATGGCCTGCAAGCGAAGTCGCGCTCGTGCATAGTCTGTTGGGCAAGACGCGCCACATTCACTTGGCGACTAAGCGACTCGAACCTTAGTCTGCTCAGATGGCTTAGCTACTAGTAGCAGGTGAGCACTCTCAGGTAAGCCTCACGCCATCACAAACCCTTCATGCCATCCCGTTGGCCTCCTTGCTAGCATTTGCAACGGGAATCCAGTTTTTTTAGAAAAGGGCAGGGGGAACAATGAGGAAGCTTATCGCCGTGGCGGCAATCGCCGCGATGCTAGTGGGCTGTGTGCCAGTACCCACTGTAGCGACTGCTTCACTGAAAATGCTTGAATCTGAGCGTTAGGCTGCCACGCAATGCGCCTCTAGCGAAGCAGCGACGGTTTTGGGTGCGATATCTTTAGTCAAACGGGTAGCAAAGCAACCGGAGGGGGTATGGGGCAGGTCGTTAGCTTTGCTTGAAGTGTTTTATAGGCGGCATTCAGTCTTGAGTCTTGAAAGGAAGCTTCATTGCTACTGCAGTCCAGAATATTTGCGGTAACTCCCCCGCTGGCGGCAACGCAGTTGTAATACGACTCCCTGTATTTTTGCTTTTCTGTTTGAGCGTTGGGGCTCTTACTGTATGGATTGTAGTGACCACCATCCTGCTCACCAGAGACGGGCGCTCCCATCGCATAAGAACTTGCCATCAATACAACTAGCGCGAGAGCCGTCGTGGTTTTGAGCTGATCTGTCATAGATCAACCTCCTTCGAGTCGACATCGTATGTATTGAGATCAGACATGGTTTTCATCCTTGAAAATAAAGAGTGATTACTGCTGTTTCGCGACGGCAAGATACTTCTCAAGAGCATTGGCTCGGTCGCACAGGCGGAAGATTTCGTTCTGTGTCAGCTGCAAGTCGGCCAACGTCTCGTCGCCGTAGAGCGAAGCTTCGAAATCGCCATTCTTGTTATGGAGCGTCAGCCAAGCCCGTTCGGTGCTGATGAGCACATCCTTCGTCTTGCCGCTGAGCTTGCTAAGTAACGCGTGGAATGAGGCATTCAATCGAGCACCCTCAAAGGATTTTTTGGTGGCTACGCAGGTGCCGGTATAAGGGTACGGCTATAGTTAAATGATAGGCATGTCACTTAACTACCTATGAAAATTCATGTCGCCGTTTCACGCGGCAAGACCAAGTCTAAGCCCTAGTCCATGGACTCACAGCGTTGGCCCTTGCTGCTGACTGATCTGCGTCTGCTGGGTCTGAAACTGCGCTTGATTGATCGCATGCTGCTGATCGTATTGTTGGATCTGTTGGATGGACTGCGCTGGCTGTGGTGAGGGCTGCTTCACGTCTATGATCGCCGTCCCAGGCGCCAATCCACCCGAGCCGAAACCGACCAAGCCTTTTTGCTGGTCGAAATGGACGTGTTTGAGGTTTTGCTCGTTAATGCCCTGGATATGGCACGCGGCGGTGAACTGCATCAGGCGATTCTCGGAAGCGTCGGGAAAGCGCTCTTTCAAGTTGTTAAACAGCGCATAATTGGCGTTGGCCGGATTGCGTGGATCGTCGAGTCCCGGTTCACTAGCGGCCGAAGGGGTTACTATAGATGCGGTGGCGGATTGATTCTGTTTCAGCGGCTGCAAGCTGTCCTGGATGGCCTGCTGCGTACCTGTGCCGACCCGGCCGTCTGCGATCAGATGATGATCGTGCTGAAAGGCTTTCACGGCATCCAAGGTTATAGAACCAAACTTATCATCGGGTGTGCCGGTGTTGTTGAGATAACCCAGTTCGCCAAGCTGCGTTTGCAGTTTCTGCACGTCATTGCCATGCATACCTCGGTGCAAGACGTCGCCATGAGCATGTGCAGCGGCGTGTTCGGCTGCCGCGTGCACATGGCCAGTGGGGTGCATCATGTGCAACAAGCTCTGCGTTTCGCGATTACGAGCGATACTAAGATTCAGGATGTGATCCGCGTTGCGCGTTAACGAAATGTCTCTACGCGAGAAGTCAGACCATTGTCCGTTGACGAAAGCGCGGCCATTTCCGTCGCGATCCCACTGTGCAAAGTCCTTGCCTTCCGCGAAAAAGCCACGTGAATGTGAATTGGCCGGATCACCGTAGTTATAGGAGCCTGCATTTTCGAGGGCACTGACAAGGGCGCGTCCTTGCTCCGGTTCCACAAAAGTGCCTTTTACTATGGCGTACTGGTCGGGCAGGTGCGGCTGAGTAGTGTCTTGCCCCAACTTCGTGGGATCAATGAGCGGATTGGCTAAAACCGCTTGCCAAGGGTCGCGCATGGGGTTGCGCTCACTGGCGTTTTGCAGATCGTTAAACAGCTCGACGCCTTTCAGTGCGTCGTCACGACCCGAGCGCATGTAATCGGGGAAAGTGTTGACCGTGCGATTGATATCGTCAAGGCTATTTATGTTGCCTTGCGCGATATCGTCCAAAAGTTCTCTAGCGTAGGTCGGTCCCTGGTTATAAGCCTTGGCGACAACCCCGAATATTTTGGCCTGGTCTTCCGGCGACGCATTGTTGTACATAGCAGCTCGCTGTAGCGGGACGGCTGCATTTGTCACTAAATTACCAACTTGCGTGACATCCAACTGATGAACGAAGGTCTTTCCATCGTCGGTCGCCAGATACGCGTTGAGGTGGGCTTTATACGTTTGATCGATATCAGTGCCTGCATGAGGTATAGCGTTATTCGGAATATGTCGATGGTGTTCTCTTACGTAATTTCTATCATCGGCATCATAGTTCGGATCGCGGATATGATGCCCATCCCTGCTTAGATCGGACGCGAGTTGTGACGCTTGTTGATCATTCAGCACCCAATCCGGACGGTTGGTTCTTGCCCAGGTTTGGAATAAATCAACGAGATTGTGGGCAGCGTTTCTGTTTGCACCAAAATCCGTTTGCATCTCGCCAATCGTATAACCGCTATTTCCCTTTGGTTCGAGCGCCACCGAACCATCAAGATCATAAGTGGTATTCCCGCAAAAGCTGAGCTGGTAAGCGACGTCGGAGCCTTCTGAACTAACGCCGATGGCGTAGTAAATCACTGCGCGAAGTTCGTTACTGTTTAAATTCGGCATGCTTCATTCTTCCCTGATGAAGTGAAGTTACAAACTCAATGCGCAGCTTCAGCGCCGCACGAATTGGCTACATCGAAATCTAGATGAAGCGCCTTGGCGAGATAGCTGGCTGCATCCTGGATGTTCTTTCCCTTAGCCCGATCGATAGTCGCCTGTACATCTGTCGCGTCGACGACGCGAAGCCCAGGTGCCGAACCCATCGGAGACAAATCGGACTTTCGAAGCCGGAATACCCAGCAGCCCATCGTCACTAGAAAAGTGCCATCATCCAAGTCCAGCGCGGAATCGATGCCCGATGCATAACTTCCGCTAGGGCAAGCTCCCGGCCGAGGATTGATGTGATAAATAGGGATCTTGGTCCATTTGGAATGGCCACTATTGTCTTTGCCACCACCGCTGACCCCGCCAAGGCCTGTGAAGCATTGATAGTCTGTTCCCTTCAGCGACAACGTTTCGGCGGCAAGGTCGACACCACTCGCCAATCCCCCGCGCCACTGGAAGTCGAATCCCTTATCTTCGCCAATATGAAACCCACCCTTGGCGTCGGTGAAGCTGCGGTCCTGATCCCCGTTGTCGAGAAGGTCTGCCTTGACGGGCATGGTTTCCCCGCTAAAGAAATCTAACGCCCGCGCGTCAGCACTATGGTCAGACATAACCCAGGCGTGCCACTTGCCATGATCGTTCTCCACGAACATGTTGAAGCCGCCCGGAAACTTGCGCTGCGCGATACCGTTGTCGGGCCATACAGGGTTCGCCGCCGCTTGATTCCTTGTCGCTTGCACGACATCTGGCCTAATCAAAGCTAGGGCTAAGCCTGCTGCGCAATAGAAAGCACGATTAGCGCTCCGGCGCTTATTTCGATTCATGTGTAAGCTCCGCAAGTCCATTCCACGAAGGGGCGGGATGGTAAGCCAGCGGCTAAAGAACGAATAACCAACCAGCGCGGGTATCGGTAGTAAGCCCGAAAAAGTCGGTATTCCTCGACTGACTTAACCTTGAAGCCTCTCCTTCGGCTTATAGGGCGATCCTGCACAGTGCATCCCGGACTGTCAACGACCCGAGGTATTTATCCTTCACTGGATTCACTTTTCTTTCTAAACACAGCCAATCAACCACGTACACACTGCCGACCTATTCCTTCGCGTCACCTTGCCCCAAGACGTAAATAGGCATCAGAGTCATTTTCCAAGCACGATTCTGGCCTGTACGTCAGTGGCCAGCAATCCAGCCGTGTCCAATTTCCTCGAAACGCAAATGCGCAGCTTCGGTAGATCCCGCACTCATTTCCATAAGCGTTTCGACACCTTTCAACGCAAGCGTCGTTACGCGCGTGTCGACGCAGGGCGAGAGTTGCAATGCATCCCGCGTAAGGTGAACGATACCGTGGGCGCTTTCCAACAACGTGTAGGCATCGTCCAGCAGAGCGAGCGGGTTACCGACGAGGGCAGGGTAGTAACTGATGTTGAGGGTGAGCCAAGCTCCAGGGGCTTTCTCTTTCATCGAAGTCTCCTTTGCGCGATGAGGTCGGTCGTGAGCCGCGACCATGTGCATGTGCACGCGTAGATCACGCCGTACATTGCATACGGCGTGAAGGGCTGCAGGAAAATCCTGCAAGAACTACTGGGTTGGATGGCCCGTTTAGTCGTTGGCCCTGATTGCCCGACATCGCTTCGGAAATGCAAAACAGGGACCACGGTGCATTTTTCAAGATAGAAATGCACTCTGTCCCTGAGCGCGGTCGCACCTTCTGAAGCTCATCCTTGAGCGCTAGGCGCTCAAAACGGATGCTGCCGGTAAAATTGCTCGAGCTGCCGATAGACCTCTGGCAAATGCTGCCGCAAGGTTGCCGGCGTTTCGAAAAATTGCTCACTGACAACCGCAAAGAACTCGGCCGGGCTTTCTAGGGCATACGGGTCAATCGGCAAGTCGGCCCCGTTGCGTTGCTCATCCTGCAGGCGATCCCACGCACTTGAGAAGACCCGCGACCACTCGCGGCGATCCATGCGCCGGTGCAATGGCGGAAAACCATTGGCGTCCCCGTTGAGCATATCGAGCTTGTGTGCCATTTCATGGATGACCACGTTGTGCCCCGGTTTCTTCCCACCATTCAACACCTCCGCCCACGACAGAATCACCGGCCCGCGCCCCCATGCCTCACCGGCCAATGCGGTGTTGGCCTGGTGAACCACACCCGCTGCGTCGATTTTTGGGCGACGTGGAATGAACGCGTCCGGGTATACGATGACGCTGTGCCAACCGTCGTACCAATCGAGGCCCAGCTTCAGGATAGGTACGCAAGCATGAGTCGCGAGCAAAACACGATCGGCGTCGTCAAGTTGCAACCCCTGGGTTGGCTCCAGCGACTTGTTGTCCAGGAACAGCGTTGC
>OUNK010000063.1_pt1 | contig 10226 bp, 10 predicted proteins | sample 1755341 | NCBI WGS metagenome assembly OUNK01 (sample SAMEA3914788, study PRJEB12502) | metagenome | biome: forest; material: soil | place: Canada | collected 2011-07-03 | depth 0.1 m | reverse complement strand
CTGACATTCCAGTTGTCGAACATGTGGACCTCGATGTTCTCGGAGATGTCGTGGGAATCGCCGATATGGTAGGGGGTCTTCCGCTCGGGCGAGGGGGCGGAGCCGAGCGCGTCGGCGATCAGGGTGGGGCGGAAGACGGCCTTCCACTCGGAGGTCGGTGTCTCCCGTTTCCAGAGATCGGGAATCGAATAGCTCTCCCAGGTCTCGAAGCGGTTTTCGTCGGGGAAATCCTGGTAGCGGATGGGCTTCTCGGTTTTGATTTTCGGGAAGAAATTGGCATAGTAGGTGAGGCAATCCTTCTGGACGCTCTCGAGACTCGATTGGGCGAAGGTCGAGCGTTCCGAATCGGCCCGCTCTCCCTTATAGATACTATGGACCTCCAGGGTGACCGGGGCCTCCACCGATTTGACGGTGTAGAGGTCCTCGATCTTTTCCTGGGAGAGCGAGTCGGGGGATCTTTCGATGGGGGTGAGCGCGTCGTTTCCCTCCTTGATGAGGAGCGCCTGTTTGAAGTCGTCGACATAGAAATCCTTGAGGAGTCCCCGTTGGTCGGAGCGGGTGGTATCGATCCAATAGGGATGATGGTCGATGATCGCCTGGACGATGACGTGGTCGAAGGCGAAAGGGGAAGGCAGCTGCTTGCCGGTCTCCTGCAGGTAGTCCGTGTTGACGAGGGCGGGATAGGCCTCGATCCCCAGCGCGCGGAGCAGGGAGACGCAGAGGAGGGCCTTGTCCTTGCAGTCCCCGAAGCGGTTTCCGTAGACCTGCGCGGGAGGATCGGGCTGGTAGGAGCTGGCCCCCATTTCGATGCCGAGATAGCGGACGTCGTCCTGGACGAGGCGGATGACGGCCAGCGCCCGGTCCTCGTCGCCCGTGTGGTCCTGGGCGATCCGGGCGACCTTGTCCTGCAGCTCCTTGGAAAGCGGAGCGGTGAACGGGTAAATCGAGAGGGTCCAATCGACGACTTCCTTCCACGATTGAAACTCGGTGAGCTCCACCCAGCCGTAGGTATCGTACCAGGACGGGGTGTCGTCCTCCTCGGGAAAGGCGGGGACGTCCTTGTTCTGCCAGGTCAGGAGTTCGCCGTGGTCGGCGGTCTCGGTCCGGGTCGGTTCCAGGGGATAGCCGTAATCCTTGAAGGCGACCGTCCTTCCGGGGGGGAGGATCAATTGGTGGCGGAAGAGGTGGACCGGGCTCGACCAGGTGGTCGAAAAGGAATCGATGAATTTCCCGTGGAAGACCGGATTGGCGCCGGTGATGGTGTAGGCGTAGTCGATCTCGTCCCCGACGCGGATGTCCTGCAGGTGGCAGACCACCGAGAGCCGCCCGTCGAGCATCTGCGAGTCGAGGTTTTCCTCCCGGTGCAGGACCTGGAACTTCTCGGCGTGGAGGCGGTTTTGCCAGACGCCGTCCCGCTTGATCTTCAACCAATTCATGGTGAAACCCTGGCAGCTCGGATCGTAATCGATGTGGATTTCCGATCCGTCTTCCAGGCCGTGCTGGTTGACCACTTGCTGGGTGTAATGGAAAAAGTCGGTCCGGGGCTCGGCCATTTGCTGGCAATCGACCAGGATATAATCGAGGCCCCCCTCGATCTCGGCCGATTTCGAGAGCGGGATGGCGTCGGGATCGAGCGGCTTGACCCAGGCGGGGGCGGGAACGTCGAGCGTGAAGCCGGTGCCCGGCAGGTCGTCGGCGCCCCGGGCGACCGCGAGTGAAAATGTTCCCACCACCCATAACCCCATGAGGAACCGGCGCATGGGAGAGAGAGTTAATGATCCGGATCGAACTTGTCCAGCCCTCCCGGGAGCCGCAGGCAACTGCCTGGCAGGGAGGCCGGTCAAGCCCAGAGCGCCGGCGAGGTCCGGGCGGGCACGATCGAGCGGCTCTCACGGGATGTGCTAGCTTGGTCGGTGAAACCGGAAAGCCCCCCGCCCGCGAACCTGCGAAAGCCCCCGGGAAAAGAGAAGCGGGGGCTGGGCCGCTTCCTGGCCTGTCTCGGGCCCGGTTTCATCACCGGGGCGGCCGACGACGATCCGTCGGGAATCGCCACCTATTCGATCGCCGGAGCCCAGGCGGGCACCTCCCTGCTCTGGTCGGCCCTCTTCACCTGGCCGTTGATGATGGCGGTGCAGACGGTCTGCGCCCGGATCGGCATGGTGACCGGCGAGGGCCTGGCCCACTCCCTGCGGGCCAAGTTCCCCCGCCCCCTCCTGATCGTGGCCATCGCCGCCCTATGGATCGCCAATACCATCAACGTGGCCGCCGATCTCTCGGCGATGGCCGATGCGGGAGCGATGCTGACCCATGTCCCCGCGCCCTTGCTGGTGGTGCTCTTCGGGGGATTCATCACCTATGCCACCGTGCGGTTTTCCTATGCCCGGATCGCCGGTATCCTCAAGTGGCTGGCGTTGGCCCTGACGGCCTACATCGCCACCGCCCTGATCGTCGGCCCCGATTGGAAGCAGGTGGTGCATGATACCTTCCTTCCCTCCTGGCCCAGGGGCCACGCGCAATGGAGCACGCTGGTGGCGATTCTCGGCACCACCATCAGCCCCTATCTCTTCTTCTGGCAGAGCGCCCAGGAGGTCGAGGAGGAGAAGAAGCTGGGCCGCGCCGTCATCCTCCGGCGGCAGGGGGCGACCAAGAAGGAGCTGGCGGCCCGGCGCCTCGACGTCGGCATCGGCACCTTTTTCTCGAACCTGGTGATGTTCTTCATCATCCTGACCACCGCCCTCACCCTCCACGTCCACGGCATCGTCCGGATCGAGACCACCCGCCAGGTCACCGAGGCGTTGCGGCCTCTCGCGGGCAACTTCACCGTGCTGCTTTACACGCTGGGGCTGCTGGGGGTCGGATTCCTGGCGATTCCCACCCTCACGGGATCGGCGGCTTACGCCTTTGCCGAGACCTTTCGCTGGTCCCACGGACTCGACCGGAAATTCGTCCAGGCCCGCCTCTTCTATCTGATCATCGTTCTCTCCGGCCTGATCGGCATCGGATTGAACTTCGCCCATGTCAGCCCGGTCAGCGCCCTCTATTGGTCGGCGGTGATCAACGGATTGCTGGCCCCGTTCCTCCTGGTCGGGATCTTCTGGGTCGCCTGCGACGCGAAGCTGATGCGGGGACTGCCCGCCTCGAAATGGGCGTTGGCCGGGGTGGCGGTGGCGGCTCTGGCGATGTTCGTGGCGGGGGTGGCGATGTTCCTGGTCTGAGACCGAAGCCTGCGCTTATTCCTTGTCGGGCTCGGAGACCGCCATCTTATACTTGTAGACCATCTCCCCGCCGTACCATCCGGCCAGGCCGACGAAGAGGACACCCAGTCCGCAGAGCACCACCGGCAGGAGGCTGGAGGCCTGCGCCGCCCGCTCGTTCCAACGGAGCCAGAAGCTCGTGCCGAAAATCGCCAGCGCTCCGACGTTAAGGATCAAATGGGCGACCGCGATCCGCTTGAGCCGTCCCCCGCCGGTGATCCCCGCGTAATCGACCAGTCCCGGCGCCGCCGCCACCAGCGCGCCGATCAGCCCGCCGCCGATGCAGAAAAAGGCGGTCTCCTTCCAGGCGTAATTCGAGGAGAGGAAGAGGTAGATCAGGTCGGCGACGAAGGCGAAGGTCCAGAGCCCGATGGGAAAGGCGACGAGAATCGGATGGAGCGGATGGCCGGCGATCGAGGCGGAGCTTTTCATGGGAGAAGGTAATCCCGCCGGAGGCCGCCGCAAGTCTCCGCGTGGAAAAGAACCGACCGGGCGGCATTGCAGATTGCCGGGTGTCGGATTTGATTCGCCCGCCATCGAGTCTGCTTCTATCCTGCCTGCCAAAAGAAGCGCATGTCCGTCCCGCCCCCCCCTCCTCTCTCGCTCGAGCAGCTCCAGGCCGCCGCCGCGCTCCTCGAAAAGATCGCAGCGAACCGCGCTCTGCTCGACGAATTGTCGGAGAGCGACCGCACCCGCCTGTTGACGGCGGCGGGGGATATCTTCTGCCCGGACGTCGCCGTCCGGCGGCGGCTGGTGAAGGAAAGAGTCCGCCGACACAAGGCGGAGAAGCTGGAGGCCGACCAGTCCAAGCTGAACGAGACCGGCATCCGCAAGCTCCGCCGCCAGACGGTCTTCACCACCCCGAACGTCTTTCCGCCCCGCGATTTCCTCCAGCAGGAAGTCGCCGGTGATCCCGAATTCCGCGAGGTGGTCGAGCCGCAGAACTGCTACATCTGCAAGCAGGACTACTCGGCCATTCACCATTTCTACGATCAGCTCTGCCCGGCCTGCGCCGAGCTGAACTGGTTCAAGCGGAGCGAAACCGCCGACTTGACGGGGCGGGTGGCGCTCCTCACCGGTGGGCGGGTGAAGATCGGTTATCAAGCGGGCATCAAGCTGCTGCGGGCCGGCGCCCATCTCATCGTCACCACCCGCTTTCCGCGCGACTCGGCGGTCCGTTATGCGGCGGAACCCGATTTCGCGGAGTGGGGCCATCGGCTGGAGATCTTCGGCCTCGATCTCCGCCACACGCCGAGTGTGGAGGCGTTCTGCCGCCATCTCGCCGCCACCCACGGACGGCTCGATTTCATCGTCAACAACGCCTGCCAGACGGTGCGGCGTCCGCCCGATTTCTATGAGCACATGATGGAACGGGAGAACGGCCCGCTCCACATCCTGCCGGAGCGTGCGCGCAAGCTGCTCGGCGCGTACGAGGGGTTGCGCGGGTATCATCTGCCCTCGCCGGGAGAGGAGCTGCCTCCGGCGCAGGCCTCTCCGGTGGAGGCATTGGCATCGGGCCTCACCCATGCGGCGGCGCTCTCGCAGGTGGCGCTGCTCCCGGAGGAATTCGCCGTGTCCAAGCATCTCTTTCCCCAGGGGCGGCTCGACCAGGATCTCCAGCAGGTCGATCTGCGGGAGAAGAATTCGTGGCGCCTGATGCTGGCCGAGGTCTCCTCGGTCGAGCTGCTCGAGGTGCAGCTGGTCAACGCCATTGCCCCCTTCATCCTCAATGCCCGCCTCAAGCCGCTGATGCTGCGGGCGCCGGGGCGGGACAAGCACATCGTCAACGTCTCGGCGGTGGAGGGGCAGTTCTACCGCAAGTTCAAGACCACCCGCCATCCCCACACCAACATGGCCAAGGCGGCGCTGAACATGATGACGCGGACCTCCGCCGCCGATTACCACGCCGACGGCATCCACATGAACGCCGTCGACACCGGCTGGGTGACTGACGAGGACCCGGTGCAGATCGCCGAGCGCAAGACCCAGCAGCACCGTTTCCATCCCCCGCTCGATATCGTCGACGGCGCGGCCCGCATCGTCGATCCCATCATCGCGGGGATCAATACCGGCCAGCACCTCTGGGGCAAGTTTCTCAAGGACTACCGCGAGACCGATTGGTGAGGGAGAACGGTCCCGCCTGGAGCGCGGAATGAAAAAGCCTGTCGACCCATTTTCCTTCGATCCCGAGGAGGCCGTTCGCCATCTGCGGGCCAGCGATCCCTTGCTGGCCGCCCTGATCGACCGGCACGGTCCCTTCGCCCCCGAGCCGAACCGCGCCAAGAGCCTCTTCGAGGCGCTCCTCCGCTCGATCGTCTATCAGCAGTTGCACGGCAAGGCCGCCGCCACCATCCTCGGGCGGGTATTGGTCCGATTGAAGGCGCGGGGAGGTCCGCTCCACCAGGCGATTGCCCAGTGTTCGGACGAGGAGCTCCGGCAGGCCGGGCTTTCGCGGAACAAGCTCCTGGCGGTGCGCGATCTCCACGCCCGCTGCCTCGACGGGACGGTGCCGATGCTGAAGGAGGCGCGGGAGATCGGCGACGAGGAGTTGATCGCCCGGCTCACCCAGGTGCGGGGAATCGGCCCCTGGACCGTCCACATGCTCCTCATCTTCCACCTGGGCCGCCCCGATGTCCTGCCGACCGGCGATTTCGCCATCCGGCTCGCCTTCAAGAATCTCTATGGAAAACGCCGCGATCCGAGCCCGGCGGCGATCCTCAAGCACGCCCGCCGCTGGCAGCCCTACCGCTCCGTGGCCAGCTGGTATCTCTGGCGTTCGCTCGATTGAAGAAAGCCGCTGTCCACGAAAAACCGGCTCAATTTCCGGCGTCTTCTGCCGATACATGCTTTAATGGAGATTGGAGATGGTATGACCTCGAAAGGTAACAGTAACGGGATCTTGATCGGCGCGGCGTGCATGGTCGTCGCCGGTCTGATGGCGGCGATGGCTCTGAGCGGCTGCGGATCCGCCGCGACCGCTCCGGCGGACGACATCAGCGGCACCCACTGGTCCGATCCGAAGGCCCCGGCCAATATCTACACCTTCTGGAAAGAGGGAGCCTGCACGGCCAAGTACGATGACCGGACGTTCTCGGGCCGCTGGACGCAGCGCGGGACATCGGTCGATTTCACCATCGATGGGGACGGCGGTCCGGTCGTCTTTCACATGATCCTCGGCCAGGGGGAGATGACCGGGGACGGCTTCCCGCCCGGAGGGGAGAAATCGATGTTCGTAAATCTGGTGCGGATGGATGGCCCCTAGCTTCAATGACGAAGAATTAGCGGTCCCCTTCTTTTGGGGTATCTTCAGCGATGTCCTCTAAAATTATCGCACTTCTTGGGATCATGGCCGTTTTCATCGTGGTTTCATCGGTCATCGCCTCGGCCGCCGATGGATTTTCCGATGCGGACAAGGCCTTCGTCGCCAAGGTTTCCCAGGGGGGAATGTACGAGGTCGCATTGGGCAAACTCGCCGAATCCAAGGCGACGACGCAGGATATCCGCGATTCCGGCAATACCGAGGCTCACGATCACCTGCTGGTGGGGGACGAGCTGAAATCGATTGTCGTGGCCAATGGCATGGAATTCCCGACCGCCCTCAACGATCAATTTCAATCGCGTCTCGACGCCATCGGCGCGCTTCCCTCCGATCAGTTCGATGCCGCCTATATTCGAGACATGAAGAAAATCCACAAGGCGGACGGGGCCGCCTTCGCCCAGGAGGCGGTTTCCGGAACCAATCCCGATCTGAAGGCCTTTGCCGCGGAAACCTATCGGATCGTCCAGCGTCACCTGGGCGAACTGGGCGCCTCCGTCCACCCGTAGGCGGGACTCCGCCTGGACTGTCTCAGGCTGACAGGGCTAAGGCGAATCGTCCGCGATGGTCTGGATCACCCAGCGGCCGTCTTCCTGGGTCCAGTTGACGAAGCTGGTGCCGACGTAGGCGGGGAGCCGGTAGCTGTTCATGCTGCGGGTCCAGGCCGAGAGGGGATAATGGGACATCCGGTCGGAGTAGCGGTAGGCATCGGTGCCGACGAAGAACGCGAAGTAGAGCCCCTGCTTCATGAGGAACTCCTGCTGGGTCTCCGCATAGGTGAACGAGGTGGTCGTCACCACGTTCGAGGTGCCCGCGCGATAGGAGAAAAAGCGCCAGGGCCGGTCGGTCGAGAGGAGGCGGAGGACGCCGTAGGGATCGTGCTCCCGGATCGCATGGATGTAGCTGGCCATGGCGTCGTCGAGATCGTCCGCCCGGGCAGGCCGAGGGGCCATCAGGACAACCAATAGGAAAACGATCACCACGATTGCCCCGAGGCCTCCCCCCAGAGCGACCCTCCCAGCGGGAGCCGTTCTTGTGTGCATAATGCCTGATATAAGTTTTTTTAACTAGGTAATCAATCTAGAACTCCGCCCACCGAAAAATTCAGTTTCCGCAGCGCCTCGGCGACGGCGGCGGGGCGGTCACCCTGGATGACGATTTCCCGTCCGTCGACGGTTCCGCCGCAGCCGAGTTGCTTGCGCAGGGCCCGTGCCAGTTCCTCCAGGGCGGGCTCGGGCAGCGCGCCCGCTCCGGGAAAGCCCGAGATCACCACCACGGTCTTGCCTCCCCGGTTCTTGGTCTCGCGGCGCAGGAGTACCCGGCCCCGCGATTTGGCGGGAGGAGGCTCGGCGGGCTTTATTTGCGGCTTTTCCGGCGGCGGGGGCCGGAGGGCGGCGTCGTCGAGTCCCTGCAGGGCGGAGAAGGGATCGGCCTGGAGCGGGATTCCGGGGGCGGCGAGATCGATCTTTCCGGGGCGCTTTTCTTTCATGAGATAGGGTCCTATTGTCGCATGAAGAGGACTCTGCTAGAAATCTTTTCCACTCGCTTCCCGCAACCCTGGCCGATGGATCATCACTCACTCAAGAAGCTCAAGGCCCAGGCGGCGCGGCTCTATGAGCAGGGGAAATTTCCCGAGGCCCGCGCCCTCTTTTCCGAGCTGCGCCAACACGATCCCGGCGATATCGACGCCTATAACTTCCTCGGCCTGATCGGCCTGCAGACCGACGATCTGCCCGCGGCCAAGGCCGTCTACGAGGAAGCCCTGCGGCTCGACACGGAGAATCCCGATCTCTGGAACAACCTCGGCCTGGTCCTCTGCAAGATGAAGCTCTGGCCGCTGGCCGAGAAATGCATGCGGGCCGCGCTCAAGCTCGCCCCCCACCAGGTCCCCTCGCAGTTCAACCTGGGGCGGACCCTCCTTTCCCAGTCCCAGTTCGAGGAGGCATCCGCGCTCTTTGCCGGGTTGCCGAAGGAATACGGCGGCAATCACGAGTACCAGTTCATGGCCGGCACCTGCCACCTGCGGCTGAACCGGCTGGAGGCCGCCGAGGCGGCGCTCCGCCGCGCTCTCGAGCTGAACCCGGGGTTGGTTGAGGGCTACAATAATCTCGGCGTGACTCTCCGCCTGCAGGGCAAGCTCGACGAGGCATGGGCCCTTTTCGAGGAGGCGCTCCGCCTCCAGGGCAGCCACCCGGAGACCCACATCAACCGGGCCACGCTCCGGCTCCTGCAGGGAGATTTCGCGGAGGGATGGAGCGAGTTCGAGTACCGTTTCAACTCCTACCGGCTGCTCTTTGGGACCGAGGAGCTGACCATGGAGCGGTGGAACGGGGACCCCCTCCCCGGCAAGACGATCCTCCTCCTCGCCGAGCAGGGGATGGGCGATACGATCCAGTTCATCCGCTTCGCCCGGCAGGTGCGGGCCCGCTGCGGGCGGGTGATCGTCGAGTGCCAGAAGGCCCTGGCCCGCCTCCTGCGCGGAGTGGAAGGGATCGATCAGATCATCCTCCAGGGGCCCAGCCAGCCTCCGCGCCCCGCCTTCGACACCTGGGCTCCTCTCCTCAGCCTTCCCCGCTTCTTCACCCCCACCCTCGCATCGATCCCGGCGCCGGTCCCCTACCTGGGGAGCGATCTGCCGGCGCGGGTGCGGGCGCCGGGGGCTCCGCTCCGGGTCGGCATCGTCTGGGCGGGGAGCCCCACCCATGCCGAGGACCGCGTCCGCTCCTTCCCCGTCGAGCTCTTCGCCTCCCTGCGAAATATCCCCGGAGTCGAGATGGTCAGCCTGCAGAAATTCAAGGGGGAGGATCCCGCGCCCGGCCAGATCCCCTTCGTCAACGCCGTGGCGGGCTGCCGCGATTTTCTCGACACGGCCAAGGTCCTCGCCGGGCTCGATCTGGTGATTTCCGTCGACACCTCGGTGGCCCATCTGGCGGGAGCGATGGGCAAGCCGCTCTGGCTCCTCCTCCCCCGCCACGCCGAATGGCGCTGGCTGCTCGACCGGACCGATTCCCCCTGGTATCCCACCGCGCGGATCTTCCGCCTGGCCCGGCCCGGCGATTGGGAGGAGCTGCGGGACCGACTCGCCCAAGCCCTGGCTCTGGCGGAAGCCGCGCGCGGGGACGGTCCCGGCGCGGTTCCGCTCCCCGCCGCCCTTTCCCCATGAGCGAGGTCACTGGATTGTTGATCTTCGCCGATGGCCGCGATGCGGCGGCCTGGCGGTATGGTGCGGCGCTGGCGCGGGAGTGGCGGCGGCGGAAGGTCGGCGTGCTCCTCCGGGACGGCTCCCTCTTGGAGGAGGTGCTGGCCGCCTTCCCCGATACCGCTCTGCAGACCGGAGCGGTCGCCCAGCTCCTCCGCCTCGAATATCAGGCCCTTTGCCAGCATTTCCGGCTCAATGCCGTCCTCTGGTTGCCGCCGCTCCGTCCGGCCGTGGCCGATTTCCTCGCCTCCCTGCCCGAGCTGGCGCGCCTGCCCGCGCCTGCGTTAACCGATCCCCTGCCGGAACCCGCGTCGGGTTCGCGCCTCATCCCCGCCGCCCCGCTCGCCACCGATAGCATCCTGATCGTGACCCACGATCTGGCCACCTGCGCCACCAAGACTTCGGAATGGCTGGCGCAAGCCTGCGAGGAACTCGGCGTCGCCGCCCGCATCGAGAA
>OUNK011150558.1_pt1 | contig 10253 bp, 8 predicted proteins | sample 1755341 | NCBI WGS metagenome assembly OUNK01 (sample SAMEA3914788, study PRJEB12502) | metagenome | biome: forest; material: soil | place: Canada | collected 2011-07-03 | depth 0.1 m | reverse complement strand
AGCGACGACCTGAGCGTCGCCGATATCTGCTCCCTGGAACGTGCGCATGTGGACGAGGGCGTGATCCAGCGCTACCTCCGCGAACGCGGCACGGTCTATGTTCTTTCCTCGCACGACACCGCGAAGCTCAAGAGCGCGGGCGCGTCCGAGAGCCTGATCGATTACATGAATCACACAGCCATCGCGAGCGCGGTGAGCTATCCCACGGTGCAAGTCTACAGCTATGCGCCCTATGGGCCGATTGGCTACTACCAGTCCTCGGTGACCTCGTATTGGGGGCCGCAATACTACGGCACCTACGATCCGTTTTACGGCCCGCCGTACTAACAGCGACCCGCTGCTATTTCGCCGTCGCGGGCGGGAATGGCACGGGCGTTCCGTTTTTGCGGGCCGCGTCGATCTTGGTGAAGACCGGTTTCAGCGTGGGATCAACCTTCAGCATCTCGGCGCGCATCTTATCCCGATAGGCCTTCCACTCCGCGTTGGCCGCATTGCGCTGATCATCCGTCGGCGTCGAGGTCGCGTCGTGCATCGCCTTGAGCTTCTCGTTCTCCGTCTTCAGGTCGGGATGGGCCGCGAACACTTTTTCACGCGCGTGGTTTAGTTGTGCCATCTCGTCGTTATCAAGCAAGGGCGCCGGACGCTGCCCTGAACTGGCCGCATTGGTCGCGACCTGCGCGTTCAACTGCGCGGTCCCGAGCGAAAGAAGGCCCATCAGCAACCAACCGAACCGCAAGCCATGGCAGAGAGAAGATTTCATGCGCCAGCACCTTCGCTCCGAGATAGCCCGTGAGGCAAGCAAAGTTTTACGCACAGCGACACCGCATTTGCGAATTCTATTCGCCCGTCGAGAAAGGGAGTCACGTCGCCTACCAGCCGGTTATCGGATTTGAACCGATGACCAACGGTTTACAAAACCGCTGCTCTACCACTGAGCTAAACCGGCGTTTGTGGATGAGAGAACGCACCATGCGTTCACGCCGTCATCATACGCGCCCGCGAAAGTAGCGGGCAAGCGGAAGTTAGGCCGCTTCACTCTTAGCCGGCTCACTGTTGATGATTCGAACGGCGCCTGTCCGGGCGCCAATCTGGATCCGCACCACCGGGTTCTCATCCTGTGCGTAGAGAAACAGCGTCCAGACCGGTTCCTGCGTGCTGCGCGGCTGGGCGAGCCGGTACTGCGCGGACGTTATGCCCTTAAGCTTGGCCGCGCCCTTGGCATGGGCCAAGATATTGTCAGTATCCAAGGTAAGCTTGCCCTGGGCGATGGGGTGCAGAGAGGCTGGGCTCTCGTCCTTGATGTTGCTGAACGCCTCAACCGTATCCGGATGCTCCGAGGAGGCCTTCGCGGCTACGGTCACGACGCGGCAATTGCCGCTGGTGGCCGGATCCATGAAGACGAAGCGCCACGCATCGGGCTCCAGTGAGGCATCACTGCGGGCGCTGGCCACGCTCATCAGCTTGGCGCGAACCTCGGGCCGCAATCGCCGCTGGGCGATCTTGAGGGCCTTCAGCGCACTCAGGTTGGATTGATTCTGGGCGGGCGCGCAGCCAAAAACGCACCCTAGGGAAAGTAACGAACATTGCATCATACTCATAACATTGGGTCCTTTCAGAAGAGCCCCACGAAGTCGGGTGGGAAACCTCCAAGCTAATTTAGCCGATAGCGTGCCTGTCTGCATTTGCGCGTGAACGGTGACTTGCCGCTTCTCCAGTTTTGCTCATTTATGAGGTCGAGCGGCTGCGCTTCGTGACACAAATATGGGCTTGAGCTTCCCCATTTCGTAAACAAGAGCTCCGTTGAAGCGAGGCCGCCGCCGTACAACTCGCTAACAACTAGCCCGATACCACGCTCGCGGAGCCATTCGACACATGGTTCCTTCAATTCGACCTTCGTGATGAATTAACCAACGAATGTATTTTAGTCGGATTTTGAACAAATCAAAATTGTAAGACTTCACCTGCGAAAAAGGGATTAAATCCAGACGACCTTGCACGCAAATTACGAAATACGCGTGGTATTTTGCACGGATTTTCAACTCCTTTTTGAGGCCCAAACCTGCGGCCTACGGGTTTGGCAGCTTCGGGACGACGTTGATCACGCGCCCTGCCTCAAAATTGATCTGCAAACCGGTCGCTTGGGAACTGGCGGGATTTGCGATCCACGCGCCGTCGTAGAACCAGTAGTCGTCTTGCTTTGAGGTGGGCTGGCCGAAGAGCTTGAGGAGATCAACCTCCGACATACCCCGCAAGAAGTCCCTCCATTCTCCCAAGCTCAAGTCGTGGGCTAACGCGCGGCGGACGAGCTCGGCATGTGCAGCTTCACGCGCCGCATCGGCATCCTTTTCCGCCTGCTCCTGATCGGCGAGCTTCTTTTGCCAGCTCGAAAGCAACTGTTGGGCGTCGGCCTCGTGCGGACTCGCCGGGTACGTCCAGACATAGGCCTGCGCCAAGGCCATCACATCACCCGGCTTGGCGGTCGGATCATGAACCTTGGCCTGCAAGGCCGTGAAGTCGGTTTCGTCGGGATGATCATAGATGGCCAACTCCTGCTGCAGTGCCACGGTCTTGGCCTGGGCATCGGCGGCCTGCTTTTGCAGCGCGGGCAAATCGTGTTCGAACTTCTTCTGCTCCGCCTGTGCCTTACTGAGCGCCTCCTGCGCGGTCACATAATCGTAAATCGCCGTCTTGAAGTTGGGCGTGAAGTAGCCCCGGCGGTCATACTGGTCGAGCAAGTCGGGTGAAAGCTGCCTGTCCGCGTGCGCGGCAATTGGAGCCAGCAATGCCAGCGTCCAAACGCCGCTGAGGATGAGAACATGCCGTTGCATCAGTTTTCTCCCCGATAGTAGTCGACGCTCTGCACAGATCCTTCGAGGAAATAGACCGTGAGGCCCGTCTGCTCGCTGGTCAGAGGATTGACGATCATCCGCCTTTGATAATTCCACTGGTCGGAAGCGGTATCGCTGGGCTGACCGAGCAGGTCGCCGACCTGGGCACGACTTTTGCCGAGAAGTGCCTGCCGCATTTCGGTAAGCGTCGCCTGCCCCTTGGCCGCGCGCGCCAGGAGATTCGCACGGGCCTCGGCCACAGCGCGCGCTTCGTCAGCTTGCTGTTGCTGGTGCTGCGTCTCAGCGGCGGCGATTTGGTCGTTAAGCGCGGCCAACTGCGCGCGCGCCTGGGTCAGCAGCGGGCTGTCGGGGAATTTCCCAGGGAAAGCGGCGAGCCCGTCATGCGCGGTCTGCAGTTCGCCTCGCGCCCGTGCCTTGATGACTTGGGCCAACGTGTAGACGTCGGAATTTTTCTTCGCCTCGATTTCCTTGGCCAGATTTTCCTGGTCGAGCTCGGCCTGCGCGATCTCCTGCTGGCTCTCAGTCACCTTGCCCTGCACGGAATCCCGGCCACCAGTAACGGACGCCAGTTGCTGCCGCGTCGCCTGTGCTTCGGACTGCAGCCGGGGCGTGATCGCACTGTCGATGAAGTTGGTGACATCGGGCGAAGCGCGCGAACCCATGACCGGCTGCGTGATCAAAAATCCGGCAATGGCGTGCACCACGACCAATGCAATGTAGAAGAGGATCGAAACGCCGAAACCGGTGCGGAACAAATAAAGAATCCACACGATCTGCGCCGCGATGGCCACCAGCACCAGGAGAATCACGGCCAGGGGGAGAATGAGTTGCGCCTGCGGTAAACCGACAAGCAGGACCAAGGCCAGGCCCATCAGGCCGGTATAGAGAAAGCCAAGAAACAGGCTCCCGGTGGCATAGATGATGGCGCGTTTCCAGTCCGCGAAGGCCGGCGCATAAAAGAAGGCGTAAGCGCGGCTCATCAACACGTCGAGACCCCAGCCCACCACCATCGAAATGAAGATCACCCAGCCCGCCATGCCGAGCAGCGCAGGAATCGCCAGGCGGAAAAAGTCGCCGGCGTTCTTTGAGAAGAAGGGAGACAGTGTATCCTGGTGATTCACCACGTATTGGCCGAAATCACTGGCGTCGTCCGCGGCGGGAGCCGCGCCCTGCGCCATGAGCGGCAGCGCGATGCCTGCGCTCAGCAGCACAGCCAGCAGCAGGACAGAGTTTCGGCGCAGTCGAGCTACGCCCGTACAGCGGCGGGAAGCGAGGCCTCTCGTCATATTTTGCGGTGAATCATTCTCTACGTTCAAGGCAAAGCCCAGCGAATTCTATCGCTTGCGAACACAGGTGTAACCAAGTATTTTTCCCGAGTGAAGAATCGCTTCTTGCTGCTGAAATGCATCACAATGGGGGCACTGAGTTTCCCCACGCCGTTCTTCATTTATTTTTTCATCACGAATGTAAATCCCAATGAGATCAGCTACGCCAATCGATTTCTGCTGATCTCGACCTTGCTGCTTAGCGGAGCAATTGTTGGCGTTGCTTCCTATTATAAGGACTCGGCCGTAGCAGCGCTGAAGGATTGGTATCCGTCGGACAAGACGCAATAGCCGGCGAAGCGATTACTGCCCCGACTTACTGAAGCTCGCCACGAGCTGCTTCCACTCGTTGTCGCGCTTGGCTTCCTGCGACGCCTCATTCAACGTCGATTCGCCCAGCAGCGGCTGGCCGCCGGCATCCGCTCCGTTGCTCAGGATCTGCGTCCGCATATCCTCGGCGCTTTGGCCCTTCATATCCCCCAGCGATTTCCACGCCGAACCGGGGAAGCTATACTGCGCCGTCCAGCCGGAGGTGATCGCGATACGGTCGAAATAGTCGTTCGTGATCGGATTTTTCGGCGTGCTTTGGGCCAGCGCCACGAGGAACTCGGCGAGGTTGTCCGCCGTCAGCTTATCCGAGCGGGGAATGTGAATCACCACCACGTTCGGCTGCACGAAGGCACCGTAATGCCCATAGACGAAAACATTGGCATAGGAGGTTTGCCCAAGGCTTGAGGCCAACGGCCGGTCAATGAACAGGTAATTGATAGCCAGAACCAGTGCGACGACAACACCGAGGATGATGCAGAGCCATTTCACCGGATGGAATCCGTCATCATGCTCCTCCACCACATGTCCGTAATGCGGCGTGGCGGAGGCTTGAGGCATTGCAACCGCTGTCGCCACGGGCGCCGCGGCGGCTTTGGGGACGGCCACCGCGACTGCACGCGGTTCCGCCGACGGTGTGGCCACCTGCGCCACGCGCACCGAAGGCACTTGGGCCTCCGCCACGGAGGGCTGCGCGATCTTGGGCTGCGGTGAAGCTGTCGCGGCCGAGGCGATGGTCACGCGAGGCGGGCCGACCACGGCAGGCCGCGCCTTGGGCGTCGGCATCGCGGCCGGCTTGGCCACGGCACGCGCCACGGGGCTTTGCGGCGAGTCGGGCTCCATGTTATCCAGCACGGGCACCTGGGCACGACGGGCCGGCGCAGGGGCCAGCTTCTGGCTGGGCAGCAACTCGGGCAATTCGCGCACCTGCTTCCACTGATGCTCCCCGGCGCTCCAAATCAACTGCGAATGGGTAATCTTGCCTTCCTTGATGGCGGTGCGGATCGCCTTCTTGGGCATTTCCTTCGTTTCGGCGGCGCTGCCCTTCACGTGCAGGATCAGGCTCTCGCCCGGCATCAAGTCCGGCATCTGGCTGACCGGCTTCCAGGCGGTATCGAGCGGGCTCCAGATCAACTGCGATTGGCTGATCTCACCCCGCTGGATCGCCGCGCGGATCGCCGGCTTCGGCAGCTCGCGCGTCTCAGATTCCGTGCCCTTGACGTGCAGGATCAGCGTCTCGCCCGGCAAGAGATCGGGAATCTCCCGCACCTGCTTCCACGTGCTGTCACTCGTGCTCCAGATGAGTTGGGAATGAGTGATTTCGCCCCGGGAAATCGCGTTCTTGAGTGCCTGCCTCGGCATCTCGCGGGTCTCCGACTCGGTGCCCTTCACATGCAGGATCAGGCTCTCGCTCGGCAGAAGGTCGGGCAGCTCGCGGACCTGCTTCCACGACTGCTCATTCGGACTCCAGATCAATTGCGAGTAGCTCAACTTGCCCTCAGCGACGGCTGTCTTAACATCTGCCTTGGGAAGTTCCTGAGTCTGAGCCTCGGTTCCCTTAACATGCAGGATGAGACGCGTGTCGGACATATTTCTCGGAAACTATAGCAAAGTGATCTGTTATCTCACATCAGGAAACATGCCATCGCCACGAATTGGCGCAACTGACTGATAGTGAATTCGAAACATTAGGAAAACCATCTTCCCAATCGCCATGAGGCGGCATTTTCTTTCACCCTTGGGCAAGATACGCACCGTTACTCGGATGCACCCTCCAACGTCCCATTTTAAAGTGGTAAATCCCGCCGCCTGCGTTATGTTCGCGGAGCCAGGAGTGGCAAAGCGCCAGCAGGCCAACCCCGCCAGGTCCGAAAGGAAGCAACGGTAACTTGACTGTCGTTGTTGCTGCTCCTGGTTTCCTTTTAACGGAGCAACTCATGAATAAGTGGTCCCCGCTCGCACTGAGCGTCTTGCGCATCATCACCGGCTTCCTTTTCGTCGAGCACGGCATGCAGAAGATCCTCAACTTCCCGCCATCCGATAAAGGTACGGTCGTGCTTCTCAGCCTGCCGGGCTTTTCAGGCATTCTCGAGCTGGTCGGCGGCGCCCTTATCCTCGTCGGGCTCTTCACCCGCATCAGCGCGTTCATCCTGTCCGGCGAGATGGCCGTCGCCTACTTCATGGTCCACGCCAAGGGCGGCTTATGGCCGATTCAAAACAAGGGCGAGATCGCCGTCCTCTACTGCTTCGTCTTCCTCTACCTGTTCTTCGCCGGCGGCGGCCCTTTCAGCCTCGATGCCTTGATCCGCAAGAAGGCCTGACCCTATTGCCCGCTCCGCTGCAGGAGCTGGCCTTTCTGCTGGTCGGACAAAGACGACTGCTGGATCACGGCTGCGGCCGCCGTGGGATCGCTTCGCTCCCACCGGCTTAGCATGTTGAACACCTCGCTTTGCCGCCGGCCCGTGTCGCTGATCGACTCCGCCCATTGATAAGCCGCTTGCGGATCATCCTCGAAGACCGAATTACTGAAGGACTGGATAGCCGTGTCCTTGGAACTCCCCGACGGCAGGCCCATCAGCCACGAGGACGCCGCCGTCACATCATCATTCGCCCAACTGCGCGCGATGGACGCGTACGCATTGTCCATCCCGGGACCACTCCCCGAGCTGGCCAGCCACTGCGCCGCACCGGCCGGGTCGCTGTTCGCCCAGCTATTCACCACCGACTGCATCGCCTGGTCGCGGCCCGTCCCCGCAGGCATCGACTGCGCGTAGCTCGCCGCCGCGGAGGGATCGTTCTGCGCCCACGTGCTGATGACGCTGTCGATCGCATTGCTCTTGCCGTTGCCGCCCGGCAAAGAGCCGACCCACTGCAGTGCCTTCTGCGGATCCTGCTGCGCCAATTGATTCGTTATGGCGTTGATGAAATTGTTCTGCGCCTGCCCGGCCGGCATCGACGCGGCGTAGTCCATGGCGGAAGGGAGATCGGCCTGCGCCCACGGGTAGGCAAGATTCTGGACGATACTGTTCTTGCTCGCATCATCTGGCAGGGTCTTCAGCCAATCGATCGCCGAAGTCGGATCGCTCGAAAACCATTGGCCCGCCGCGTTGGCGATGAACTGGCGGCGCTCCTGCACACCTTGCAATTTCTCGCCGTAGTCGAGCGCGCCCTTCGGGTCGGTTTGCGCCCACTGGAAGCAGACCTGCTGCAGTGCGTTTCTCTTCATCTGGCCCGAGGTGTATTTATTCACCAAGTCGAGCGCGGCGTTGACGTCGTTGCTGGCTAATTGCGAGGCCATGTTGCTCACGATCTCGTTCCGCAGGCTGCCGGATGGCATGCCGGAGACATATGCCGCAGCCGCTTGCGGATCGTTCGATGCCCAGCTCGAGACAACTTGCTGCAGCGCGCTCTTTTTGTCGGCGGCGTTGGTCAGTCCCTGTGCCCAAGTCAACGCACTGGCCGCATCGCTCTGGCTCCATTGCGAGGCGAGATTGCGCAGCATATTGGTGCGGTCCTGGCTCGAGGGTAGCCCCGCCACGTAGGAGGCCACGGCCTTCGGGTCGCCTTGCGCCCAACTCGACGCCACTTGCTGCAGGGCAAACATCCGGCTCTGCGAAGCGGGCATCTTCTCCATCCACGCCAGCGCGGCAGGCGCATCATTCTGCGCCCATTGGTAGGCCACGCTTTGGAGCAGGCCGTTCTTTTCCTGCCCGTTCGGAAGTCCATCGATATAAGCAGCCGCGGCCTTGGGGTCGGATCCCGCGAGGCTGCCCACCAGGCTTTGCTCGGCCTGCGTCCGGTCTTGGCCGGCGGGAATCTGGCCGAGCCAGTCCTGCGCTGCCTTCGGGTCCGTCTGCATCAGGCTGCTCATGATCGCCTGGATCGCATTTGAGCGCTGCTGCCGGTCGGTCAACTGCAGCGCCGCCTGCGTGGCCGCGTTGGAATCCTTGTTGGCCCACTGGTTGAAGATGCTGTACGCGTTATTGCGTGCCGCCTGGGTCTTGATCGACTGGCTAAAGCTCAATGCCCGCGCGGGATCAGTCGCGGCCAAGCTGTTGATTGCGGCGGACACCGCCTGGTCGCGCGATGGACCGGCCGGGAGTTGCTGCGCCGCCTGCAGCGCCTTGTCCGGATCGCTTCCTGCCATCTGTGCGATGATCGTCGAGACGGCAATGTTGCGCGACTGCGCCGTCGGCAACTGCGGCACGAGGGCCAGTGCGCCGGCGGCATCGGTCTGGCCCATGCGATCGAGCACAAGCTGCATCGCCTGGTCGCGCTTCGGCCCCGCAGGCATTTGTTGCGCCTGCGCCCAGGCATTCGTGGGATCATGCGCCGTAAGTGCCGAGAAAATGGCGTTGGCCACCATGCCCGATCCCGGGCTGTTCTTGACTTTGCGCGCGGCATCCGCCGCTCCCTGTGGGTCGAGCATCACCCAGCGTCCCGCCAGCATCTGGATCGCCTGCGAGGCGTTGCCGGTCGGGTCGTTCACCTCGGCGAGCTTGTCGATGGCCCCGGGCAAGTCGGCGGCACTGAGATGATCGGCATACGCCGCAAGGTCCTTCGCCATTTGGTAGGAATTGGCCTCCTTGAGAATCGCCGGCACTTCCGGCACCGAGGACGAAAACGTCGGCGTGCCGGGCGAAACGGTCGACCCGGACGGGCTCGCGCTCGAAAAAGCTGGCAGGGGCGCCGAGGAAGAGCCGTGAAGGAATGTGGGCGAGAAATAGCCGCCCGCAGCGAAGCCCACCAATGACGACGCCAGGACGCAAATCAAGAGAAGCGGCCCCGGCTTCATGGCCACCAGAGTTGCAGATAAGAAATCGGCAGGCAATGGAAAGAAGAACGAGCTTCAAGACTTGCCGCATCTCATCGTTGTCGTCAGCCTCATGACCCGTGCTGACGTGCCTACCTAAAGGTATTTGCTCTTGGAACTACCGCATCTATAGGAAAGATACCCTCTTTGCGGAACTCGATTTCGATAGTACGGCCCAGCACGCGACGATCCGGGCAGAGGGCCAGCTTTATGACATCGTCAAGGTCGCACAATTCACTTCCGATCTGCAGTTGGTCATAGGCGATGATATTTTGGCGATGGCGCGAGACATGACCGTAGTTAAACTACTCTTCGAGATTAAAGCCGACCGATATTCCTTTGAGTTGATCAAACCAAGTATCCTTTCGCGCAAGTATCAGCTTGTCGACGGCAGCCGTGTTCTCGGATGGATCGCGCCTTTCCACTCGGCCACCCGTCGCGTGTGTGTCGAGATTGATGACGAAGTACCCCAGCCTTTGCAGCTCTTCGCTTTCGCAGTGACCGCATGGCTACGCCGGCCCGCGGCCCTTGTCGGCCGATAAATTCCCGGGATTGAATGAGCCTCAAGACTTGCCGCGTCGCGCGCAGGCAGTAGGATTTCTCTCCCATGGCCTATCAGGTTTTCGCGCGCAAGTACCGGCCCCAGTCCTTCACCGAGGTGGTCGGCCAGGAACCGGTCGTGCGCACCCTGACCAACGCATTGCGTCTCGGCCGCATCGCGCAGGCCTACCTTTTCGTCGGGCCGCGCGGCACGGGCAAGACGTCGACCGCGCGCATCCTCGCCAAGGCGCTCGAGGCCTCCAACGGCCCGACCGCCGAATTCGATCCCAAGGAGGACATCTGCGTGGAGATCGCCGAGGGCCGCTGCCTCGACGTGCTCGAGATCGACGGCGCCTCCAATAACGGCGTCGAGCAGGTGCGCGACCTGCGCGACAACGT
>OUNK011140046.1_pt1 | contig 10253 bp, 12 predicted proteins | sample 1755341 | NCBI WGS metagenome assembly OUNK01 (sample SAMEA3914788, study PRJEB12502) | metagenome | biome: forest; material: soil | place: Canada | collected 2011-07-03 | depth 0.1 m | reverse complement strand
ACTGTGTTTGCCGGGGTCACCAGAGTCACGTGGCCCGATGCAGCCGATTACGATCTGCCTCATCGCTCACCCCTAGGGTTTTCCTTAGCACACCAGTAAGCCGGCCCCGCAAGGCGGTCGAGTCTCTATATTTTGCGAAAAACCTAGTTTTGGAGTGTGTTTCATGTCTGATCGTCAGATCGGTACCGTAAAGTGGTTCAACGATGCCAAGGGTTTCGGCTTTATCAGCCGCGACAACGGCCCGGATGTCTTCGTGCATTTCCGCGCGATCCAGGGCAATGGCTTCAAGAGCCTGCAAGAAGGCCAGAAGGTCAGCTTCAAGGTTGTGCAGGGCCAGAAGGGCCTGCAGGCCGATGAAGTCATGGCGGCCTAATTGCCTGGATAGATCGATTTAAATGAAGAGCCGGGTTTAATACCCGGCTTTTGTACATTTTAAAAATTTGAGTTGATTGAAGAGATGTGAATTTTAAATCACACATTGCTTCACTAAACTCATTATGCTCTCTGCACTGTGTCTGCTTGGTAACGTGCGTATCTCGGCGCGGGTAATCTGTGTCGCTCCACCTGATCCTCAGCATGCCCAGTAAGCCGTTGACCCGGGCGGGTCAACTGGTCTCAGAGTCAAACGCTGGAACAGATGGAGTTAATCATGTCGGATCGTAAGCAAGGTACAGTCAAGTGGTTCAATGATGCGAAGGGTTTCGGGTTCATCTCACCCGATGACGGCTCGGCCGACCTGTTCGTGCATTTCCGCGCTATCCAGGGCAATGGCTTCAAGAGCCTGCAAGAAGGCCAGAAGGTCACCTTCAAGGTTGTGCAGGGTCAGAAGGGCCTGCAAGCCGATGAAGTGATGGCAGCCTAATTGCCTCAATAGATCGATTTAAAAAGCCGGGCTAAATGCCCGGCTTTTTTTGTTTTTGAATATTTACGATTAGCTTTCAATTGTAAGTCCGAATGTGAATTTTTCATCACACATGGCTTCACGGGAATCATTATCCTTTAATTACTGCGTCTGCTCGGTAATGTGCGTGTCCGGATGGCATCCGTCCGTATCGTTCACTCAATCTCAGCAAACCCAGTAAGCCGTCGGCCCGGGCGGGCCAACTGGTCTCAGAGTCAAACGCTCGAACGGATGGAGTGAATCATGTCGGATCGTGAGGTTGGCACAGTTAAATGGTTCAACGACGCGAAGGGTTTCGGTTTCATCAGCCGCGAGAATGGCCCCGACGTCTTCGTACATTTCCGCGCAATTCAAGGTAACGGCTTCAAGAGTCTCAAGGAAGGACAGAAGGTGAGCTTCAAGGTGGTGCAGGGACAGAAAGGCCTGCAGGCTGACGAAGTCAATCCGGCTTGAGCCCAGATCGATTGCGCGCGTTAAAAGGCCGGCATGTGCCGGCCTTTTTGTCTCTGTTACACGCATTAGTTAACCTGCACCGATGTCCGCATCTCTTAAATCATCGGCAGTAATTGCCTCGCCATCTTTCATCGTGCCTGTGGTTTCCACTGACGGTGCGCGCAGTGAATTGATTTTCATGCAACCGGATGACGATCCGCAGCATGTTTTGTATTGGCTTCCCGCGATGGGAGTACCCGCCAAACATTACGTGCCGCTCGCCGAGGCGTTTGCGTCGCGCGGTATTGCAGTGGTGTTACACGAATGGCGTGGCATTGGATCCAGCGATCGTCGTGCTGGACGGGAATGCGACTGGGGTTATCGCCAATTACTTGAAGCGGACTTATCGGTAGGTGTTGCCGAGGCCAGCTCACGGTGGCCTCGGGCGACGCTGTGGATTGGCGGCCACAGTCTCGGCGGACAACTGGCTTGCCTCTATGCAAGTCTTCATCCGGATTCCGTAAAGGGAATCGCGTTGATTGCCAGTGGCGCTCCTTATTGGCGGCGTTTTCGCTTCGGCGCACTGCTTTCCATTGCGTATGCGCTTGCCTCGCCTTTGGCGCGGCTCGTGGGTTATCTGCCTGGACGCCGAATTGGTTTTGGCGGAAACGAGGCGCGGGGCGTTATCGCCGATTGGTCGCGCAGCGGACGCACAGGACGTTACTCGGCGAACGGCATGACAGTGGATTTCGAGCGACAACTGGCTGCACTTGAATTGCCGTTGCTCGCGCTGCGTTTGCGTGACGATTGGCTCGTGCCCCAGTCTTCCTTGGACTGGCTACTCGACAAAATGCCACGGTCGTTTCGGCGGATGCGTATTTTTTCGACGGAGCAGATGGCTGGGCAGTCGGCTGATCACTTCACCTGGATGAAGACACCTGATGTACTTGTCGCGCAGTTGGCGGACTGGGTTCGCGACAGCGATGAGGGCACCGGTGCATCTTGATCGCCGCGTTTCCGACGCCATCTTTTTTGCACTCAACTTATTGCGATACCACCCATGAAACTGTTCGAAACCTATACCCAGCGCAGTTTGATCTTTCGCAATCGCATCGTCGTATCGCCGATGTGCCAATACTCGGCGACAGATGGCATACCCAACCACTGGCATCTCGTGCACCTGGGTAGTCGCGCCGTGGGTGGGGCGGCTGCAGTGCTTGCGGAGGCCACGGCAGTTTCCGCGGAAGGTCGCATTTCGGCCCGCGACACCGGTATCTGGAACGATACACAAGTGCAAGCGTGGCAGCCGATCGCAGCATTCATCGCCGAGCAGGGCGCCATTCCGGGCGTACAACTGGCGCATGCAGGACGCAAGGCCAGCGTGTCACGACCGTGGGAGGGCGGCAGTGCATTGAGTGCGGAGCAAGGCGCATGGCAAACCGTGGCGCCCTCCGCGATTCCTTTCGATAAGCATTGGCATGTGCCTCAGGCATTGGACATAGATGGCATACGCAAGGTAGTGGCCGATTTCCGTGCCGCTGCCATACGTGCGCGCGAAGCCGGGTTCAAACTGATCGAATTGCACGGTGCGCATGGTTATCTGCTGCATCAATTCATGTCGCCACTCAGCAATCATCGCGATGACGAATACGGCGGCAGTTTCGAAAATCGCACGCGACTGGTGCGCGAAGTTATCATCGCTGTGCGCGATGTTTGGCCGGCAGAGTTGCCCTTGTGGTTGCGCATCTCGGCTACGGACTGGGCCGAGGACGGTTGGAACATCGACGACAGTGTGCGTCTCGCCGGCGACCTCAGCGCATTGGGCGTTGACCTGGTTGACGTTTCCAGCGGTGGCCTGGTGCCGCACGTGAAGATTCCTCTCGGGCCTGGCTATCAGGTGCCTTTCGCGGCGCGTATTCGGCAAGAAGCCCATATCGCCACTGGCGCGGTGGGATTGATCACGGAACCCGCGCAGGCCGATGGCATCATTGCCGGTGGTGGGGCGGATCTCGTGCTGATTGCGCGTGCCAGCCTGCGCGATCCGTATTTCCCACGGCGCGCCGCGCAGGAATTGGGTGCAACGATCGTCGCGCCGGTGCAATATCAACGAGCCTGGTGAAGAGAGCCCGACATGCAGCCACAGCCGACCTTGATCAAAAACAGTCGCCTGCATGATTTGGGTGATGGTTTCGTTGTGCGACGCATGTTGCCGGTACTGGCGACTCGGCATGTCGGCCCGTTCGTGTTTTACGATCACATGGGGCCCGCCGATTTCGCGCCCGGCAAAGGCATGGATGTGCGCCCGCATCCGCATATCGGCTTGGCCACGGTGACCTGGTTATTCGAAGGCACCATTCGGCATCGCGATAGTCTCGGCAGCGTGGCCGATATCACGCCCGGCGCAGTGAACTGGATGACGGCAGGGCGAGGCATCGTGCATTCCGAGCGCACGCCGCCGGATGCTCGACGCGATGGACAACGCATGCATGGCATTCAGGTGTGGGTGGCGTTGCCGCGCGTCGATGAAGAAGTTGCGCCGGAGTTTCATCATCACGATGCCGAAAGCCTGCCGCACATTCACCAACATGGGGCCGAACTGATACTGATAGCCGGAACAGCCTACGGACACGCGTCGCCAGTGAAGGTATTCGCGCCGATGTTTTTCATCGAGGCGCGATTGGAGGCAGGCGCGGAGCTTACGTTACCGGAAGAACATGCCGAACGCGGCGTACACGTGATCGATGGTGAAGTCACCTGGGGCGATGTGACTCTGACCGCAGCGCAAATGGCGCTGCAAGCCGGTGAATCCACCGTGCCAGTGCGCGCAAAAACAGCAAGTCGCCTGATGCTGTTCGGCGGCGCACCGCTGGATGGAGAACGTCACCTGTGGTGGAACTTCGTATCGAGTTCGCGCGAACGCATCGAACAGGCCAAAGCGGATTGGGTCGCGCAACGCTTCGGTAAAGTGATGGGTGACGAGCAGGAATTCATTCCGCTGCCTGCTTGACGTGCACGGCGCGGTCGTCGGCGTTACGCTCATTCAATCGGATTATCGGGTGCGCATCATGTCTGCTTTTGCCAGCTTTCGAGATTTTTATCCCTACTACCTCAACGAGCATCGCGACGTGCGGTGTCGCCGGCTGCACTTCGTCGGCAGTTCGCTGGTGTTGTTGATCGTGTTGTTTGCACTGTTTTCAGGCAGGCTGGCTTGGCTATGGCTGGTGCCGCTTGTCGGTTATGGCTTTGCCTGGGTTGGTCATTTTGCTTTCGAGAAGAATCGGCCAGCCACGTTTCGCCATCCGCTTTATAGCTTGATGGGGGACTGGGTTATGTACTGGGAGGTATTGCGCGGGAAAGTAAAAATTTGATCGAGCAGGTTTGGCGCAAGCCTTCGCTCATCTTTGTTGCAAAAAGTTTACAGTCTGCGCCGCAGAAATATTGATTAAGCACCTTTACGCAATGTATCGGTCGTTATGACCGCCTGCTTTTTCTGTATGCACTTTGCAAACAAGGGTTTCAGGCGCATTCTGCTGAATGTGCAGCAACGTGTCATAAATCTCTGACAACGGATTCTTGTTACTCGCGTTAGATTTCGCATCCCCCACTGAGATCGACCGCTGAACGGTCATGTCCGTGAATCATTCCCCACATTTTCGCGACGCTTTTCGATTGCTTGCGTCCCCCTTGCTTGAGAAAGCTTGTGGCAATCGATAACAGACCAAACGATGCGACCATGAAATGGCCCTCGGGCGATGTTGCCTGGATGCTGGCCGTGTTCTGTCTCGGTCTGCTTGTGCGCTTGTTTCGCATCGACCATCAACCGTTCTGGCTCGATGAGGCCTTGACCTCGCAACGCATCCAGCTCGGCCCGAGTGGGCTGATCGCCGATAGCTTTACCAATCGGCACATGCCGACCTACTTTCTGATGCTGCAACTGATTTCCCAGTTCGGCTCTGGTAACGCCTTGTTGCGGATTCCTTCGGCGTTATTCGGTGCTTTGTCAGTAGGCATGGTGTTTGTCATGGCGCGCCGCATCAGCACGCGCGGGGCGGCCGTAGTGGCTGGCCTTTTAATGGCGCTGTCGCCGTTGGAAGTGCAATACGGCCAGGAGGCACGCTCCTATACCTTGGTTACCTTGTTGATCACCATTGCGTTGTGGGGGCTGCTGCGTCTCGCGCAGAATCCGCAAAGCGCTGCACTGGATATTCGACGTGCCGATGCGGATCGATTGGGATGGGTGGCTTATGTGGTGGGCACGATCGGCGCACTGGACGTGCTCGGCGATGCGGCACCTTGGCTGATTGCCTCCAACCTTGCGTTGTTTTTGATTTGGCGCACGTTGCATCTGTGCGCGTCGCCCGAAGTGCGCGATGGCTTCCGACGTAACGCATGCCTGAGCGTAGCGGTCATCGTGGCGTGCACGGTGCCTTTCTACGGTGCGATCCTAGCCTTTGGTGATAGCCACATATTGCAGAACTTCGACTGGATTCCCCAGTTGAGCTGGCAACACCTCTGGGTCGCCGCCAGCAGCGTGTACCTGATGCGCACGACCGCGGTGGTGCGGTTCGGTCTGTTGCACACCGCCGTGCCCTTGCTGGGTGCGCTGGTGGCGGTCCTTGCGTGCGTGGGATTGTTGCGCACGCGCAGGCGATTGGAGGGGCGCATCCTGTTGCTCGCCTTCATGGTGCTCCCGCTGTTGATCCTGTCGATCTCGCTGTTCAAATCCATGCTGTTGCCACGCTACATCTTGTGGAGCGCGGCACCGTTTTTCGTGCTGGCTGGCATCGGTGCCGCGGCGTTGCCGCGTCGGACTTTGCCGGTGATGGCCAGCATCCTGCTCCTGCTGGGCGCGATCAACCTTGGGCCGGTTTACCGGGTGGAAACCAAGCCGCGTTGGGACATGGCCGCCGCCACGTTGGCCGCGAATGTACGACCGGGAGATACCGTTTTGACGGCGGACCCCAACGCGCCGACCATGCTCACCGTTTTGCAGCCGAAAGACGGCATGCCGATTGAAGCGAGCGCGGTGATAACGTCACAGCTGGATCAGGCGCTTGCACGCTGGAAACAAGGCGGACGTGTTTGGGCCGTGAATGGCCGCTCCGCGTTGGGCGAGCGCGAGGAACTGGATGCGTTCAAGACGCGCATTGCCGCGTTGGGCACGCCCACCGTGGAAATTCCTCAGGGCAAGGAAATCACCATCCTGATGTTTCCGGCACAGGAAAACCCGAGCCCCAATTGATCGGCTCAGCGATACTGGTGATGACACTCGCTGCAAACTTGGTCCACGGGCTTTAGCGCGGCGGCGAGTGCCGGGCAATCTGCGGGTGCCGACTGGGCAGCGGTTTGCAGGGCAGTGCGCAGATGACCGGCGAGATCCAGAAACGGCTGCGGTGCATCGGGGAACGCGGTCGGAATATCGCCGGCAATCATCTGCATGTGCTGCAGCTGGTCGACGTTTGCGGTTGCATCGCAGTGCTGTCCCTTGATCGCCTGTTGCAGCTGATGGCGATGCAACCTCATGGTCACCATCACCGCGTGCGGGAGCGGGTTTCGCTCGTTGATCGCCCGCATGGCGAATACGGTGCCGATGATGCCGATGGCCAGTCCGAGCACGACCAGGAAAGCTGCGCGCATTGCTTTGTCCATACCAAGGGCGATGGCCGCCGAGCATACCCCAGCAAGATGTCTGCATGGCAATCTTCGGACCCGGTTAAAATGGTCGGAAGTTTTCTGATTGGGTGTGAGCGTGAATCCTTGCGTTCCTGAAGCTGCAAACGGTAGCTATCCGTGAGCGGGGTGACTTTCCCGGCCGAGCGTTTCGACGGCGTCGAGCGGCTGTACGGCACAGGTAGTGTTGCGCGCCTGGCGCAGGCGCACGTCTGCGTGATCGGTATCGGCGGCGTCGGCTCGTGGGCGGCCGAAGCCTTGGCACGCACCGCGGTAGGGCGCCTGACTCTGATCGATGCCGACGAGGTCTGTGTTTCCAACACCAATCGCCAGCTGCATGCGCTGGACGGCGAATACGGCAAGCCGAAAGTCGGCGTAATCGCCGCGCGGGCGCACGCGATCAACCCGGCCATTCAGTTGGATGCGATCGAGCGTTTCCTCACGCCGACGACGCTGGATGAATTGCTCGATCGCGGCTACGACGTGGTCTTGGATGCTTGCGATGCATTCCGCGTGAAGCTGGAGGCGATCGCATGGTGTCGGCGTCGCAAATTGCCGATGGTGACGGTTGGTTCGGCTGGCGGTCGCACCGATCCCACGCAGGTGCGTGTGCGCGATCTTTCGCGTACCGAGCACGATGCGATGTTCAGTCTGATCCGCAAAAAACTTCGCCAGGATTTCGGCTTTCCGCGCAATCCAGATCGTTACTTCGGCGTGTCGGCGGTGTATTCGTTGCAGAACGTGCAATACCCGCAACCGGATGGCACGGTGTGCGGCACACGTCCGACGGGTGGCGATGCGCTGAACCTGGCATGCGGTGGCGGCTTGGGTGCCGCCACACATGTCACGGGTACGTTTGCGTTCGCAGCGGTTGGCAAAGTGCTGGAAAAATTGCTAGAGCGTTAGCCCCGTTTTGCCAGCGTAGGCTTACCAGCCCATGTATTGCCCACCATTGATCTTCAGATTTGTGCCAGTGATCCAGCTGGTTTCGTCGGTGGTGAGGAACACCACGGCGTGGGCGATTTCTTCTGGTGTGCCGAGACGACCCAGCGGGATCTGCGCGACGATCTTCTCGCGCACTTCTTCCGGTACCGCCATCACCATGTCGGTGGCCACATAGCCTGGCGAAACCGTGTTAACGGTAATGCCGAATCTGGCATTTTCCTGCGCCAATGAAATAGTGAAGCCATGCATGCCGGCCTTGGCCGCTGCGTAGTTGGCCTGCCCGTACTGGCCCTTCAAGCCGTTAATGGAGCTGATCTGCACGATGCGGCCCCACTTGCGCGTACGCATGTCCTCGATCACCGGGCGGGTGACGTTGAAGCAGGCGTTCAGGTTGGTGTTCACCACGTCCATCCACTGCTGGTAGGTCATCTTGTGGAAGGTAGTGTCGCGCGTGATGCCGGCGTTGTTGACCAAAATCTCCACCGCGCCGCACTTGCGATGTACGCCCTCGATCATCGCCTCGCACGCGGCGGGGTCGACAACGTCGCCATGCACCATGCAAACCTGGATGCCTTCGTCCGCCATCGCCTTCTGCCACGCCTGGGCTCTGGCTTCGTCGCGATAATTCGTGGCAACACGATGTCCCTGTTTGGCCAGATAGCGCACGATCGCGGTGCCGATGCCACCGGTGCCGCCCGTAACCAATGCCGTACGCTGTGCCATGACCTGATCTCCTTGAATGTCTACGTGGGAAGCTGCCGCACCGTGTCGGCGGACAGCATGGGGTTATACGCAGACATCATGAAGGAATATCGGTTCTCGGTATCGCGAACATGTTGCAACTGCGTACCAACTTTATACCGGGTTAAGCTGCGCGATGATCGCTGCATTGCGTCAAATGGCACGGGTCGAATTGCGCGAGCGCAGCATCCAGCAATGCGGAGGGATTACTGGCGTTTTCATCGGGCGTCAGCCCTAGAAACGATAGCGCGCGGCGCAAGCTTGGCAGTGGATCGACGGGGTCGATCTCAAGAGATCGCTCGGATTTCGACAATTTGCGGCCCTGGCTGTCGAGCACTAGCGGCAAATGCAGGTAACGCGGTGTCGGCAAACCCAGGCAGCGCTGCAGCCAGATCTGACGTGGGGTGGAGTCGAGCAGATCGCTGCCCCGCACCACTTCGGTGACGCCCTGCCAGGCATCGTCCACCACGCAGGCCAGCTGGTAGGAATAGAAACCCTCGACGCGTCGAATCACGAAATCGCCGACTTCCTCGCGCAGAGACTGCTTTTGCGGACCTTGCAGGGCGTCGACGAAGGCGATCTCCTCGTCGGGAACGCGGATACGCCATGCCGGAAGGCGGCTTGGATCGGCCGACGCGAGGCAGCGGCCATCCCTGTGAATGCCGCTGACGCCTGCCAGTTCGCTGCGGCTGCACCAACAAGGAAATATCAGGTCGGCCCGGCGCAGCTGCTCGAAGGCGTCGTCGTAGGCGGCGATGCGCGATGACTGGTGGGTGACAGGGCCATCGGCCATTAATCCGAAGCATGGCAACGCGGTGAGAATGGCCGCTGCGGAACCCGCAACCTCACGTGGCGGATCGATATCTTCCATGCGAACCAGCCACTGCCCGCCGGCATGTCGCGCGCAGAGCCAACTGCCCACGGCGGCAACCAGGGAACCCGCATGCAGAAGACCGGTGGGCGAGGGGGCAAAACGTCCGTGATAGCTCATCGAACCATTCTACGTGGCCGCCCCGCGTATCGGCATGGATCGAGATACGGAGGCTTAATCCTTGAAAACCCGAAACTTTGCCCGAATCTCTAGGGTCGGATTACCATTGTCTTCCTGTGTGACCGACCAGAGATCAACCATGCGCCGTATCGCACTCTTCCTGCTTACCAATATCGCCGTCCTGTTCCTGCTGAGCATCGTTTGCCACCTGCTTGGCGTGGATCAGTGGGCGGCCATGCACGGCTACGGCGGCATGACGGGGCTACTGGTCTTCGCCGCGGTGTTCGGCATGGGTGGTGCCTTTATCTCGCTGGCCATGTCCAAGTGGATGGCCAAGATGTCCACGGGCGCGCGGGTGATCGACCAGCCGCAGAACGAAGCCGAGCGTTGGCTGGTGGAAACCGTGCGCCGTCACGCGCAGAACGCTGGCATCGGCATGCCTGAGGTGGCGATTTACGACGCGCCGGAAATGAACGCGTTCGCCACCGGCATGAGCAAGAATCATGCGCTGGTCGCAGTGAGTAGCGGCCTGCTGCAGCAGATGGATCGCGAGCAGATCACCGCCGTGCTGGG
>OUNK010004388.1_pt1 | contig 10270 bp, 8 predicted proteins | sample 1755341 | NCBI WGS metagenome assembly OUNK01 (sample SAMEA3914788, study PRJEB12502) | metagenome | biome: forest; material: soil | place: Canada | collected 2011-07-03 | depth 0.1 m | reverse complement strand
GCCATCAATCCCGGCGATTTGATTGCCATTCGCCCCTACTGGACCGTGGGCTGCGTTCTCGGCAGTGGCGATACGAGTGTCGTTCTGAGTCCCTTTACGACTGCACCTTCCTTGGATCAAATCGAATCGGGAGATTGCGTGCTCCTTTCCGACAACACGAACATCGGCATCGAAAAGCCCTATCCCTTGGCCCTGGCCTACGTTCAGCAAACCGGTTGGCGCGCGGCCGGAGACGCCAATACCGATGAAAGCGGCACGATTATCCCCAGGGCATCCGTCTTTGTCGTTCACCGTCAGGGCGCCGCTCTACAAACGTTTGTTCTCGGCAATGCGCCGATCAATCCAACTATTACACCGGTCGCGGGAGGAAATGGGACGACGGGTAACGACTATTATGTGTCCCTTGCCGTGGCGGATCCGGTCAGCCTCAATTCAGCAGGGCTGACCAGCAGCACCAGTTCTGCCAGCGTGATTCAGCCCTCAACCAGCCTGACCAACCCGGATGATGAATTGCTCGCCTTTTCGGGCACGCGGCAAGGGTTTCACCGGGATCCTGATTTGACGTTTTATTACGTCAATGGAAACTGGCAGCAACTGGGCAGCTCCAGCACGACGGTAGGGCAGGATTTCCAGCTTCAACCCGGCGTGGGCTACATCATCCGTAAGCGCCCCGCGAATGGAAATCAGGATTGGACTCAAACTCCGTAAAATTTTATGAAAACTTGGCGTCTCTTTTTCGGTTATTTGCTTTGGCTTATAGCTGGTGGGTTAGGACTTTGGTATGTGCCGAAACCGTGGACCCTCGACATCGGGATTCTTTTTGTCCTGGTTTTGTTCGCGCTGCCAGAGTGGATTAACGGCAACTATTCAGGACGCTTCTTGAAAAATGAATCGGCGCAATTTGACTGGGCCAAGATTCAATTTGTTGCATGGAATTCGGTAATTATCGGGGGGATTTTGGCTTTCACAGCTATCCGTTTAAAAGGTGGGGTGATCAACCCGCTCAATGTTGTCGCTGACGGAACGGTCGCTTTGCTAGTGGGAACCTCAGCACTCGTTTTTTTGACGCGAGGGCTAAATGGTCTCGTGCTTGACCGGAGCGGAAAACGAGCCGACAAGGGTGTTGAGGCGTCATCATCCATGTTTTTTCACACGGTCTTCCTGTTGCTCACGCTTGTTTTCGTGCTCTGCCAAGTCTATTTGCTTTGGATAACCTTGAAGGTAACGATTCCGGCTCTCTTGGCCAGCTATCCAACGATTTCATGGGGTTTCGCATTGATTTACCTGGTTGCCGGAGTTGCCGTCGCGGCCGTTGATCTTTTGACGGTTTTTGGGCCAGTTAGAAGTGGTCAACGATGATCTTTGAAAGATGGCGTACCAAATTGGATCCGGTATTCAGAAAGGGAACCAGTTTTGGGTTCGGTACGATGGCTCCTGTTCTCTCAAAAGGAAAATGTCCCATGGAAAATCGTTACCGAGTCTATCGCCGCGAGACCGGCATCCACCACATCGAGGATGTCGTGACCAAGTAGCAGGAAAGCCTGCGCACGCGCGACAAGAAGAAGGCGCTCGCTCTACTCATCACCCGCAACCAAGCTGCGGCACAGCCCGCCCTGAATGTCACGATGGCCAAGGCCTACCTGTCGGGCCGCTCCCCGGAACTGGCGAAGCGGAATTGGAACGACGTATTCGAGGAAATGAACACGGCTTTGCGCAATAAAAATAGGGTGAACACCCCATAGTGAACATAAATCTTCGGAGTTAGAATCTTAGCGATGAATTCCGAAAATCCCTTAGCAGTAGAGCCCCTTCCTCTGCCTTTGCCGGTTGAGGATTTGGCCGAAACCGTTGCTCTCCAGGAAAGTGAATTAGCGAAGAAGGAGGAAACCGCACAGGCGCGCCGCGATGACAGCCGTATCGAGCAGGCTGAGACGCGGACAGAGCAAGCTCAGAGCCGCACGGAGCAGGCCGAAACGCGCACGGAGCAGGCCGAGACGCGGACAGAACAGGCTGAAGCTCGGACAGAACAAGCCAAGACGCGGACGGAGCAAGCCGAAATGAGGAAAGAGTGGTCTGAGACGCAAAGCGAGGAGGCCATACGCTCTTCGGAACTCAAATATCGCCGGTTATTCGAAGCGGCGAAGGATGGCATCCTAATACTGGAAGCGGACACCGGGAGAATCAGTGATGTGAATCCCTTCTTGCTTGAACTGCTGGGCTTTTCCCGACAGGAGCTGGTGGGCAAACACGTCTGGGAACTTGGTACGCTTAGGGACATTGTGACCAACCAGGCGAAGTTCGAGGAGTTGCAGAAGCAGGGACAGGTCCGTTATGAAAATCTGCCATTGGAAACAAGACTTGGTCGCAAGATCGCGGTGGAGTTTGTCAGCAATGTTTACCCCGTTGGCGAGCGCAATGTAATCCAATGCAACATCCGCGACATCACGGAGCGCAAACATGCCGAGGAACAAAATCGTGTTCTCAATGCGGAACTAAAACAAAGTGTCAGCGACGGACATCGCCTTGAGGCACAATTCATCGAAGCGCAAAAGATGGAGGTCATAGGCCAACTCGCGGGTGGCATTGCGCACGATTTTAATAACGTCCTGGCCGTTATCGTAGGTTACAGCGATTTGATTACGTCAGACCTTGAGTCAGATAGTCCTCTGCGGGCATACACCGAGGAAATCCGGCTTGCGTCGGAGCGTGCGGCCGGATTAACGGGGCAACTGCTTGTGTTTAGCCGAAAACAAAAAGTGCAACCCATCGTACTCGATCTCAACGAGGTGGTTAAAAGCACGGAAAATATGCTGCGGCGACTAATCGATGAAAACATCGAAATGACGCTTGTCCCCGAAAAGAAGATCGGATGTGTTAAAGCCGATCCTGGCTACGTCGGGCAAGTTTTGATGAATCTCGTCGTCAACGCTCGCGACGCCATGCCCAATGGCGGCCGAATCGTCATCGAAACGAGTGACGTTACGCTCGATGAAGCCTACGCACTAATACACACCGGAGTGCCTCCCGGCGACTACGTGATGCTCAGCGTCACTGACACAGGAACCGGAATGACCGATGACGTCAAAGCGCATGTATTTGAGGCATTTTTCACGACGAAGGAGGCCGGCAAGGGTACCGGCTTGGGTTTGGCTACCTGCCAGACCATCATTCAGCAATCCGGCGGCCACATCACCGTCGACAGCCAGGTTAACCGAGGCACAACCTTTAAGATTTATTTTCCCCAAATCGCGGAGCCGCTTTCCACAGCTGCAAGTTTCACCCTAAAACCCGAGCAGTTGCGGCGAGGGACGGAAACACTATTGGTGGTGGAGGATGAGCCATCAGTTCGTCATCTCGCTTGCGGGGTGCTCCAAGCCCAGGGTTACGTCGTGCTAACAGCCTCGAACGGTCAGGAAGCCTTGCGCGTGGCCCGCGAACATGCTGGGCCGCCGATAGCCCTGGTCATCACGGACGTCATCATGCCACGAATGGGCGGCAAAGTGATGGCGGAATGGCTGAAGACCACGTACCCCGGGCTAAGGATCCTTTTTACGTCCGGTTACACGGATGACGCTATCGCGCACCATGGCGTGCTTGATCCGGGAGTCGCCTTCCTGCCCAAGCCCTACACCTCGGCCAATCTAGCCCGCAAAGTGCGTGATATGCTGGATGCGCCACAGGCATAAGGGACGGACATGAAGAAAATCAAACAAGTGCCTGTCGGCACTCAAGTGTTGCTCATTTTCGGGCTGATCTGTGCCTTACTTGGGGTTATCGGGCTATTTTTTTTCTTCAGCCTGCGGACCATTGAAAACACCAACAAGCTACTCGAAGGCCAAATCTTAAACGAGTGGACGCTGAATAACGACATCGCGGGCAATGTGAGATTGGAACAAGATGAGATTTCTCAATATCTGCGGGAGCAGGACAGCGCACAACGGAGGAACCACGAGCAGGTTATTTCCAACCTGCAGCAGACGGATTCAGACAAGTGGAGCGATTATGGAAAGTTCGTTGACAATGAAACGGAGGCCAAATTTTTGGCCACAGCATTGGAAGATCGAAAGAAATATTTGGAGACGACCAATACGCTACTGGCGCTCATCCGGGGCAATAAGCAAGCGGAAGCAAAGGACTTCGCGCTATCCACTCAAGCTTCCTCCTACGAGGAATACCAAAGAGCCATTGACGAAATAGTCAATTGGACCGCGAAAGAGGGCGGTCAAATGGTGACTGCTTCGACAACATACATCGGCCAAACCAAAAGTGTCGGGGACTCTCTCATTGGCATCGCTGTGCTTGTCAGCATTGGAGCGGGGCTTGCTCTGAAGAGAATCACTGGATGGCTTAAAGACGACAACATTGTTTTGCAAAAGGCGGAAAAAACGATGCGCGAAAGTGAGGAGAAGTTCCGCCAAATGGCCGAAAATATCACCGACATGTTTTGGATAACTTCGCCCGATATGAAACAGGTGATCTATGTCAGTGCGGCCTATGAATCGATTTGGGGACATTCGCCGGAGAGCCTGTATGCCCATCCGAGTCAGTGGGCCGAGGCGATACCGCCGGAAGACCGCGAACGGGTGTTTACTCTTTTTTCAAGCCTCGGGAGGGGAATTTCCAGCGCGAGCACCGAGTTTCAAATCGCACGCCCCGATGGGGAGATGCGCTGGATCTATGGCCGCGGATTTCCTGTCCGGGATGCTGCGGGCAACGTGATACGCCTCACTGGCATAGCCAGCGACGTTACCGAGCGCAGGAGAGCCGAGGAGATGTTGCAATTGCTCAATTCCGCCGTGCTGCAATCCAAGGAAGCCATCACGATTACCGACGCTAATCTCGATTTGCCAGGGCCAACCATTATCTTTGTCAATCCAGCCTTCACGAAGATGACCGGCTACACTGCCGAGGAAGCCATTGGTAAAACACCCCGAATTTTGCAAGGGGCGCGAACTGACAAAGCAGTGTTGAGCCGACTACGAAAAAATCTCGAACTGGGCGAAGCGTTTGAAGGAGAAACCATCAATTATCGCAAGGACGGACAGGAATTTGACCTGGAATGGCAAATCGCTCCCATTTACGGTCCCGACGGAAAAATCACACACTTTGTGGCTATTCAACGCGATATCACGGACCAAAAAATACTCGAAGCCCGCCTGTTCCAATCTCAAAAAATGGAGACGGTGGGCAAGCTCGCCGGCGGCGTGGCCCACGAATTCAACAGCATCCTAACGGCCATAATCGGCCAGACCGAATTGCTGCTCAACGATCTCCCCCTGTCTGCCCCAGCGGCTAAAAGTGCACGCGAAATCCGGCAGGCAGCCGATCGGGCCGCGATGCTGACTCGCCAGCTTCTGGCCTACGGCCGTAAACAAATTCTCCAGCCTGAAATCCTTGATTTAAATCAGGTCCTCGCCGAAATGGTCAGCACCTTGCAGCATTTGGTGGGTAAAGAAATAGACGTGCGAATTATTCCCGGCCCGGGGCTCAAAACGGTCAAAATCGATCCTGGGCAAATGGAGCAAGTCCTCGTGAGCGTGGCAATGAACGCCGCCGATGCCATGGCCAATGGCGGCCATTTGACCATCGAAACGAGCAACGTCACGCTTGACGAGGAATATGTCCGTCCTCTCTCCGGACTGAAGCCGGGCGGCTATGTGAAGTTGGCCCTGACGGACACCGGGGTAGGGATGAGCGAGAAGGTTAAGGCCCGCGTGTTCGAGCCGTTTTTCTCCACCAAAGACGTGGGACAGGGAACAGGGCTCGGCATGGCTACCTGTTACGGCATCATCAAACAAAGTGACGGCCACATCAATATCTACAGTGAACCTGCCAGGGGTACGAGCGTCACGATTTATCTGCCCCACGTCGAACGCCGGACCAGAAGTTCGACTCTGCCACGTTTGAAATCGAATGATTTGCCGCGCGGCAAGGAAACCATCCTGTTAGCCGAGGATGATCCCTCCTTGCTGGAAATGTCTGCCACCTTGCTAAGACGGCTGGGTTACACGGTGTTGACGGCGGCCAATGGCATCGAAGCCTTGAACCTAAAGAATCAACGAGACATCGGACACATCGACTTGTTGTTCACCGACGTCGTTATGCCGCACATGAGCGGCAAAGAGTTGTCTGATCGCATCCGGGCGATCTATCCGCATACGAAAATTCTTTTTACTTCCGCCTATACGGAGAATGCCATCATCCATCAGGGCGTGCTGAACGCGGGTTTCGCACTTCTGCAAAAGCCATTCACGCCTTCGGCCTTGGCTCACACGATTCGTGAAATTCTGGATCGTTAGCATGGGAACAGGCAGATGCTCCTTGAGCTGATCTGGCATTTGCTCTCTATTATCTACATTGGACGGAAAATTATGCTAAGGGACGGCATTTTTATGCTGAAAAACTTCCTTTAGCGTCGCTGCAAGTTTTTCGAGAGTGAAGGGCTTCTTGAGTTGCGCATCGACTCCCAGCTTTTTGAACTCGTCTGTCTCGAGATCACTCAACTTTCCGCTCGCGACAATGATCGCGGCTTGGGGCAACTTAGCTTTGAGCACTTGGACCAGGGCGAGGCCATCCATGTTGGGCATTCGGAGGTCGGTGATTACCACTCGCAGCTTCGCCTGATTTTCCGCCACTTCAATTAGAGCAGCGGCGCCGTCCGATGCGGTGATCACCTTGAAATTCAGCTTTGTTAGCATGGCTCGCATCATATTACGCACTGCAGTTTCGTCTTCCACCACGAGCACGGTTTCGCCATTGCCCCGGAAAGTCATATCGTTTTTGCCAGGCAAGGAGACGTCCGCCCGGTCTGGACGGGCAGACGGCAGATTCATAATGAAGGTGGTGCCTTGTCCAAGCACTGAACCAACGTGAAGAAAACCACCGTGACTCTTGACGATACCGATGCTGGTGGAGAGTCCGAGTCCCGTCCCATTGTCCGGGCCTTTGGTGCTAAAGAAAGGCTCGAAGATGCGATCCAAAATCTCTGGCGGGATTCCGGCCCCAGTGTCGGTAACACTGCACGCGACATAGGAACCGGGTTTGGCCTCGGCGGTTGCGCCAGCACCGGCGGCGTTAATTTCAATATTTTCCACTTTCAAGGTTAATGTGCCGCCGCCGGGCATGGCGTCACGGGCGTTTACGCAAAGATTCATCAAAACCCGTTCGAGTTGCGTGGCATCGCCTAAGATGGGGCGAACATAGTTCCCGCAGATGGTGTGCAGTTCGATGTTCTTGGGAAAGGTTGTCTTGATTAATTTCTCCACCTCTTTGAGCAACTCGTCAGGTTGGACGAGCAAGCGTTCCCCCTCGGCACCTTTAACGAAAGTAAGGAGCTGTTTGACCATATCCGCGCCGCTCTTGGCGCTGGCCTCAATAATCTTGAGATACTTGGATCCCACGTCCGGGAACTCCAGCCGTAACAATTCAGTGGAGATCATAATGGGCACGAGCGCGTTATTGATGTCATGCGCCACACCGCAGGCCAGGGTGCCGATACTCTCCAATCGCTGCGCCCGCTGCACTTGATTCTGGGTCTGCTTGCGCTCGGTGATGTTCGTCCATACGACGACGATGTCTGTTGGCTTGCCCTCGGGATTGCGCACTAATCTTCGGTTGTCTTGCACCCAAAGATAGTGACCGGCCTTGTGTCGAATACGGTATTCGCAATTCCAGGTGCCGCACTTGATGGTTTCGGGTACGCCGGCCATCGCCCATTCGCGGTCCTCGGGGTGGAGTTGAGTCTGCCACCAATCGACCTTGCTCGTTTCGCCCACCGTGTAACCGAGCAAGTGCATCATGTTTTCACCGATCAATTGCGGAATCACCCGCTCGCCCTCCAGCTTGAGGGAATAGATCACCGCCGGGCTATGTTTGAGCAGATGCTCCAATTGGTCGCGTGTCGCGCTCAGTTCGGCGTTGGCCTGTTTCCACTCGATATTCTTCTCTTCAAGCTTATCCACCAATAGCTCGCTGTATTCCTTGAGCACCTCGACTTCGGGGAGAGCCACCGTGCATGACGCGGCGTGGGGCTTGGCGAGAACCTCGTTCAGCGCAGCGATGATGATTTCCACGGAGGCAGGCTTATTTAGGTATTTATTCGCGCCCATGTCGTGGGCCAGTTTCACATCGCTTGCGGAGGTGTAGGTTGCCGAGTAAATAATGGTCGGCAAATGGCAAAGACGGCCGCTTTTGCGAATTTCGTGACAGAGCCGGTAGCCATCCATGCGCGGCATAAGGATATCCGAAATCACTACGTCCACGGGTACGCGATCCAGCAGTTCAAGTGCCTCCACGCCGTCATGAGCCTGTTCAACCATATGGCCTTCGGCCTCCAGTTGCGCGCGCAACAGCTTGAGCCCCGTCGGCTTATCTTCGACGATGAGGACATTCATGAGCTTACTGTCCTCTTATAGACCACGCCCGTAATACCATGCTTCTCGAGGTCGGGCTTGACGTGTTGCTCAAAACATTCGGGACAAATGCCGTGGCTGAACTTCGAGTCGGTATGCTGACTGATGTAGCCTTCGACGGATTGCCAGTAGTCCTTGTCGTCACGGATTTTTTTGCAATAGCTGCAAATGGGCAGCAGTGCATTTAACTCTTTCACTTCGGAGAGGGCCTGCGAAAGCTCCCGGTTGGCGGTTTCGAGCTCCGCGGTGCGTTCCTTGACGCGGCGTTCCAAATCGGAATTCAATTCCACGATGTGCTCGTGCGCGCGTTGAATCTTTTCCAACGCATCTTTTAGTTCTGTATTCTTCTCCTCGAGTTTGTGGACCAGTGCCCGGCCGTAGGGCTTGAGCACTTGGGTTCCCGTGGCACCCAATGTGGATGGCGCTGGGCTCGTATTCTCCTTGTTCATCACCTCCCACAGTGCAGCGAGTATCGCCGAGGCGGGCGCGGGTTTGGTCAGATATTTGTCGGCACCGACAGTCTGCGCCAGTTTTATGTCCTCAGTAGAAGTGTAGGTGCTGGTGTAGACAATGAATGGAAGGGTGCGAAGCCGCTCGCTGTTTCGAATCTCGTGGCAAAGAGTAAAGCCGTCCATATTCGGCATGAGGATATCGGATATGACCGCGTCCACCGTTTCGCGATCCAGGATCTGCAGAGCCTCGACGCCATCGGTGGCCTCAAGCGTGGTGTGCCCCTGGGCTTCAAGAGTGACGCACAGGAGTTTCCGGTTCGTGGCGATGTCGTCAACGACGAGAAGATTCATAGCTTTGGCGCTTCTGTTGCCAGAAACTCGGCTATCTGGTTCGGCAATTCGCGCGTGTCGATGGGCTTGGTGATGTAACCATCGCAGCCCGCGTCGAACGCCTTTAGGTCATCGGCCTTCATCGCGAAGGCAGTGAGTGCGATGACGCGAATGTGGCGCGTACGTTCATCGGCCTTCAATAGGCGCGTGAGCGTCAGTCCGTCCATCCCAGGCAGGGCGATATCCATAAGGATCAACTCGGGCAACATATCGACGAGGACTGCCTGCGCATCCTCGGCGTCCATGGCTTTGTACATTTCGTAGCCCTTGGATTCGAGCAGATCGGAGACGAGTTTTAGGTTGGTCGAGTTGTCGTCAACCACGAGAATTTTTGCACTCATGCCGCCATCCTTTCTTCTTTAAGAACTGGCAGGACGACGGTGAAAACACTGCCCCTGCCGGGGGCACTCTCCACGCTGATACGGCCGCCCTGAAATTCGACGATCTTCTTAGTCAGCGCGAGGCCGAGGCCCGTGCCCTCGAAGCGGCGCCCGGTGCCGGAGTCCAATTGTTCGAACTCGGTGAAAAGGCGTTTGATATCGTCAGCTTTAATGCCGATACCGGTATCGCGAACCTGAACTTCGATCTGATCGGCATCCAGGCGCCGGATGTGAATGCCCACCTCGCCACGGTCGTCGGAAAACTTCACTGCGTTGGAGAGCAGGTTGTAAAGGACTTGCTTGAACTTGCGCTGGTCGAGCATGACGGCGTCAAGTTCCGCCCCAATTTCAATCCCAACAACGATATGTTTTTTTTGGGCGATAGCCTTGATTACCGTGACAACCTCTTCAACGGCTTTGTAGACGCCGAAAAGCTCGGGATGCAATTCCATCTTTCCAGCATCGACCTTCGCGAGGTCAAGCACGTCGTTGATGAGTTGGAGTAGATGTCGTGCGCAGTTAAGCACATCGCCCAGATATTCCTGCTGCTTTGGCTTGAGCGGGCCAGGGTGTCCGTCAATCAGGAATTCGGTGAAGCCTATGATGCCATTGAGCGGCGTGCGCAACTCGTGCGACA
>OUNK011112139.1_pt1 | contig 10277 bp, 11 predicted proteins | sample 1755341 | NCBI WGS metagenome assembly OUNK01 (sample SAMEA3914788, study PRJEB12502) | metagenome | biome: forest; material: soil | place: Canada | collected 2011-07-03 | depth 0.1 m | reverse complement strand
ATCACGATCGAGGACGATGGCATCGGGCTCGGCGAGAACTGGACGGAAGATCGTGTCGGCTTAGGGCTAGGTGTCACCCGCGAGCGCATTGCCATGCTCCATTCTAAGCAGGATGCAGGTCTTAAGATCGGTCCACGCGAAGGTGGTGGCACGCGTGTTCGCGTCTCGATACCCACGCGTGCAGTAGAGGCGCATGGCGATGAGTGAGAGAAATACCTAGCGTGTCTCTGCTGAAAGAGGGGCACTTCGGCGACAAGGCTGACGACTCCGTGCGTCATGTAGTCTTGCCGCTTTTGGATAAACCCAGCGGCCTAAAGGTGTTGCTTGAATTAAAGGATGAATTTAAGGGTTGGGTGGGGAATTGTCCTGACTCAACCCGCGCCTTCCTTAGAGAGCGAATGGATGCTCTTCAGCGAATGGCCAGTGACGAAGATTCGAGGGATTACAACGCACTTCGTGCTAGTTGGAGCTTTCCCGATCCGCCGGCAGAAAGGAGCGAGGAATGAATAGGCGAGCTATTTGACCAGCAAACGTTTTACGGATGAGTTCAAGCCCAAAGCGATCAATCAAATGACTGAACGCGGTTAGGAAATATTTTCGTTCAAGAAATTCGACACGCGCACAGGCCAAGTCGCCGCGCCACCGCACGTCGAGCACGGCGACTTAAACCTTAGGTTGCGTACTAATTATTTAGTACGTGTATATGTCACCTTACCAACGCGCGTAGAGACGGTTGTGCGCGACTTTTTACCGGCCCCGGTCGTACGCGTCACAGCTGTGTCGCAGCCTATCAAAAAGGTGTCGTCAGCCTGATCGAAGTCCTGCAAGCCGATGAAAGCTTGCTACGTGCTTCCGATGAGCGAGCGCAGGCACAAACGGAATTAGTACGCGCAGCGGTCGCCGCTTTCAAGGCGCTTGGCGGTGGGTGGCAAGCTGATGGATCCCAAACGGTTGCCATCAAATAGCAGCTGCTTCGGCATGCCATACAAGCGCTTGAGTCGAGCGGAAAGTCGCGAGCAGACCCGACTGCGTTTGCTCGCGGCTGCAGCCGCGGGCATTGCCAAGAAAGGCCTGGCCGCAACGAGCGTGGAGGACATCGCTGCGAAGGCAGGCTTCACTCGCGGCGCGTTCTATTCGAATTTCAGCGGCAAGAGCGAGTTGTTCGTCGAACTGCTCCGTGCTGATCATAAACACACTCAAGAAAATTTACGTAAGCTGTTAGACGCAGCTGCCTCTAGCGAAGACCATCTACCGCAACTCGTATCGCTGTATGCGCAGTGCTATCGCGACAACAGCAACTACATGCTCTGGGCGGAGGCACGCTTGCATGCCATGCGTGACTCGAAATTCCGACAGCGCGTGAATATCTTCTATCTCGAAAAGCGCGAAATGATCGCGCGCTTCACCGAACTGATCTGCACGCGCCTTGACATACAGCTTCCCCGCTCTTTCCCCGATCATGCGTTCGCCCTAATCGCGTTGATGGACGGTATCCCCGGCAGCAGAGGCCTCGCGTGGCTACGATGCGGCAGTGAAGCAAGTGGTTCCGCTCTATTTCCAGTACAAACTTCCCGACTACACCTCGCGACCGGCGAAATCGCAGCCTGACGTCTCCGCTCAGCGAAAATTGTGGAACTTCGATGATTCCAACGGACTTTTTCACTTTTGGTTGCGTGAAAAGGCGCCCACGGCTCCGAAATCGCAACATCAGCTCCTGTGTGACATGGTCGCCGCTGGCGAACGAGCCTATTACGTGTCTACCACGTTTATTGATAGCAGAGTGCTTCGTCGGCGCGGGAGTCTAATGAGTTCAGGGCCGTATGACGATCGCTATTTGCGGATTAGGTATCTGAACGAGCTGCACGAAGTTCTGGCTCCAGAGTTTCACGGTCTCATTTGTATTCCACCGTGCTGTGCAGTCGATGATCCGCCCGAATCACATCAGTTCTTCTTCAACGACCAGCGTGAGGTCAGTCTTCACAGTGACCCAATACAAGTTGACGCTCTCGGCATGGATGATGTGATCGTAGGTCAAATGAGGCTGTTGGATCGAGGGAGTGGGGTTACTCGCGAATCGGCTGAAAGGTATGTAGCGAAAATTTTGCACGTGCTTTCCGGTGGTGAGAGCGTTGGGGGCAATTATCGACTTATCTATGATTACTATCGCTATCTTCTTGGTAATGAGCCAGGCAGGCTGGGAATGACGGGCTCGCTGAAGGCGTTAGCAAAAGCTGTCAAAAATCTGTACGGAGTGCAGATGCTGTTGATAGCGCAGCTAGATCTAATGCCATAGAAATGTTCCACTTGGATGGAGTAATTGCGCCATCCAGCGACTAGAATTCGTCGGCAATCGAAAATACGCTTGCTGGATCTAGCGCCGGCCAGACTGTCTTCGCGAGAAATACACCAAACACAGTTTCTACGCCTGGAAGCTTACTGACATGGCGTTGCATTGCTTTAAAGGTTCCACCCATGGTGAAAACGTCATCGACGATCATTACTGCGCGTTTTAGCTGAGGATTCAGAGAGCCGTTATCGATTCCCATCGAGGCTTCAATCTCACCTACGGAAAGCCTATTTCCCTCATGTTGTGAAGGACGCACACTTGTTGCGATTACCAATCTGCGAACGTCTAACCGCGGCTCCATCGCTCGAAGCACGTTGACGACTTGGAACATTCGGTCATCGTATTCTGGATCAGTAGCAAGTTTAGAACATGGCGCAGGGACGATGGTGAATCTTTGGGCGACTACGTCTAGCCTTAATACAGTTCGTAGCTGATTAGCAGCCTGCTGTATCGCTTGGCGCTTATAGCGTAGTTGTGCTTCTGGGACGGATGGCTTCTTCTTGAGATTGTGAATTAGTTGATTTGTTTCACTGGCGCGATACGTGCCGCCACTAGTGTACTCACCGATGTAATAGCACTCGTCATCGGCATCTAGTTTTTGATATTCCGTAGGATCAATTTGTAGCAGCCGCATCCCTGAGTGCCTTAATGATCTGGCCTGCGTTAGATACTCGAATCGCGCCCTGTTCCTCAAATTTCGCCGGCCACGTTAGTGCCGGATTTCGAAAGCAACTGTCGAGAATGAACAACTTCCTCTTTTGGGCTATCGCTGCACGAGCTTGGACCAGAGTTCCTGACGTGTTTCCAGCCTCGACAATTACTGTCGCCTCGGTTAGGGCCGACATCGTGACGTTACGTGCAGGAAAAAATAGGGTATTTGCGCGGAATGCTTGGGCTTCATATCTAAGAAACGGCACTTGAGAAATTAGTAAGTGCTTAGATGCAACCTCAGCTTGTAATTCCGCGTTTTCCTTGGGGTAGCTTTTGTTGAGTGGTGTGCCGATAACGCCAATCGTCCGTCCGTTCGCGGCGATGGCTTCGGTCATTGCGGCCGTATCGATGCCCTTGGCCAGTCCGGATACAACGGTGAAGTTGTGTTTCACGAGCGAGCGAGCGATTCGACGTGCGTTTTCGACGCCTTCAGCGGTGGGTTCGCGCGTGCCCACGACGGCTATGCTACGCGAGAACACCAGATCCCAGTTCCCAAGGTAGTAAAGAAGTTCGACCGGATGTGCGGCGTCTCTCAACTTTGCTAGATAGTCTCCGGTGCCATGGAGCCTTACGCCAATTTTCTTGGCATCATCTTCACCAATGAGGTCAACCAATCGTGCCCAAACATCAGCGATCGTTTTCGCTGGTACAAGCTCGGACGGTGCTGCTCCTCGATTATCATCGAACAACTGAGCAATGCTTTTGAACCAAGCGTTGTCGGCAAGCCATAGCGACTCATATGCTGCGAGCTCCGCCTGCGGAAGAACTGGCGGTAAAACGAATGCAGACCGCAGGTCGCTGTCTTCGCTATTTCCGTTTGTTGTGTTGCCTAAACTCAGCATGGCGTTCCTATCCGCACGATTATGGGCCGATGCGTGTTCGTTTAGATCATACGACACGGCGTCTCAGAAGATGCGATCCATCGAGAACTTTGACGCTTTACGCTTGAATTAAATCCCCAGTCAGTCGCAATGGCGGCGCAGGCTAGGGGCGGATCGTTCAGGTCTCGCAGACATTGGATACGACGTTCAATGCGGTGTGGCTTGAATTCACCACACTTTAGTGATCGATCGCACGATACGTACCGGTCTCTAGCGCTTGAGTTTAAAGGGGATGACGTTATCACTAGTTACAAGCGGTTGAAGTTCAGCTACATCGATGTCCAACGCCGCGGCAAAAATATCGCGTGGAAGCTTCGATTGCATCGCCAGATTAGGGAGACTGATGTCCCCCGCGTCGTTCAGTACGTTCGCGGTTTTATAAAACAAACGGCTTTGTTCACTAGGTTGGTCGTCACCCGGTTCATGACGTCCCCATCCTTTTTGTCGAAGCTGGATATTGAGGTATTTATGCTGCGCCTCGTCAATAACGCCAAGGTCGCGCAGCCGACGAATCATAAACGCAACGGACACTCCCCATTTCCTCTTCTGCACTATCAAAGCATCAAGACTAACGCTGTATATCTCCGCGAGAAACGACTTGGCCGGGAGTAGAAACGCTCCCGCGAAGCGCCATGCTTGAGCCTCTACACGCTTGAATGTTTCAGGGTCTAATTGGCCATAGTGGTCGAGTTCCCTATGGAGTACCAAATGCCCAAGTTCATGAGCGACATTTGCGCGATCTCGACCGTAGGGTGCGGAATTTGATACCACAATGATAGGGCGATCGCCATACCAAGCCGACAAGCCGTCCATGCCATCAGATAAAGTTGCGCGCACGACCAAGATTGCAAAGTTTTCTAATAAGAGCGTCACATTAGAAATAGGACCATCGCCCAATCCAAAAAAGCGTCGCGCTTTCGTGGCAACGTCCTCCACGTCTTCCATTGGGAGCCAGTCGACGTTTTGCGCGTTTTCAATGCTCGGGAGTCTAGCAAGCTCGTAATCGACGTAATTTTCGAATGTATCCAAAGTGGCAGCAGCCAAGTCCAAGATCGCCGAAGCACGATCCTGCTCGCGCAGCACTTCGCGAGTACGTCGCAAAGATCGGTAATGTACCAACGTCCGGGCGCGGCTCTCCGTATTCCCGAATGGACGTAGAAAGAACTCAAGCGGCACGTTGAGCGCATCGCTCAGCTTGTCAAGCGTTTCTGGCGCAGGGACGCGCTCTCCATTCTCAAAAAAACTCAAAGATTGTCGTGTTAAGTCAATGGCCTCGCCAAGCTCAGCTAGCGTTTTGCCACGAAGTGATCGTGCTTGCTTAAGTCTCTTTGGTTCAAATTTAGCCAGCATCACGTTCACGCTGATCTTCGCGTACCTTGCGCTTAATGGCTTCATGCAGCTTGTCAGTAACCATCTCGACTTGCGCTCCTTCTGGAGGTGCTAGTTCAAGCACCATCGGCTCATGAAGGTACGACTGTTGATTTCGGTTCGGTATGTACAGTGCCGCAAAGACTGGAGTTGCCACACCGCCATGCCGGAGTTGCACATACGCTTGACCGCGCTCAATGTCAGCATCCGCTTCCGTGGCTTCTTGCGCGAATAGATCGCCGTTTCGCTGGGATAGCTCTGCCCGAGAAATAGCTTTTCTCAGTGCACGAGTCCCGGTGGCACCGCTGTAGTGCGCCGTAATCACAACGCGCTCTATCCGCAATTGCAGAAAAGAGTGGTTTCGAGGTCTATTGAAGGCCATTTCTGTGTAGAAAAGACCGGTGCTAGCCGCTTGCGCATCCAGTGCGTGCTGGACTGCGAGGTTTCTTAGATACCCGACGGTGGTTGTGCCGGGCTGGAATTGGCCGAGCATCGGGGTCGTCTTCACAAGATCACGGAGTGCGCGGTAGCCGAGCGGAACCGCACTCGCGAGCGCATCGAGATGACCCTGGCTCAGGCCGCATTGACGAACAACATGTTCTACTTTCATACGGTTGACAAAAGCCTTTTAGAATGTGGATTAAGTTGACACATGTTTTGTCAGCGACTATCGACCTATGAGGGGACTTTGTCAACCACATTCGGCATGTTTCCACTCACCGCGTAGCGGCATACAAATCCCGCAATCGCTAGCTGTGCGGCGCCTCCAGCTCTCGGAGATGCAGTCCGTGATGCGGTGCCCGGGTACATCTGTGCTGCGGCCCATTAGCCGGGGTGCGCGCTATCGCGTCCTCCATAGTTTGTGCATCACCCGTTCTCCATAGTTTGTACATGCGGTACAAACTATGGAGTTCCGTCCACGACACCTATCTCTCCTAGCGCCGGCCTCCGTGCCCGATTTGCACCAATCCAGCGCATTGCCCATTATGGTGCAATGAACGATCAGTCTCGCGGTTGGGCCGAGCAGATGTCGACCGGGCTGGCGGTGGTCGATGGGATGCTGCGGGTGCAGTGGATCAACCCGGCCTTGGCGGAATTGCTAGGGTTGGGGCTGCGGCATGCGCAGGGGCAGTCGCTTACGGCGCTGTTGCAGGATTCGGGTGTGGCGCAGCAGGCGGCGCGCAGTTTGGCTGAGCAGCGTTCGGTGCAGTGTCGGGGTGTGGTGCTGTCAGGCATGCACAGTGGTGGGCAGCGGGTGGATGTGTCGCTGCAGCCGTTGGATGCGGCCAGTTTGCTGGTGGAAGTGCACGCCCTGGCCGATTCGGCGCCGGTGGTCTCGCCGTTGTCGGCCACGCTGCGTGGCTTTGCGCATGAGGTGAAAAACCCGCTGGCGGGTTTGCGTGGTGCGGCGCAGTTGCTGCAGCGGCGGCTGGATGATGCGGATATGCAGGCGCTTGCGGGCCTAGTCATTGCAGAGGCGGATCGGCTCGCCGCGTTGGCGAATCGCTTGTTGCATCATGATGGCGCGCCGCATTTGGGTGCAGTGAACTTGCATCAGTTGCTTGAGCGCCTTAGTGATTTGATTCAGGCCGAACCGTCGCCGCCGCGTCTTCGTCATGACTACGATCCGAGTTTGCCGGACGTGCATGGCGATGCCGATCGTTTGCAACAGGTGATGTTGAATCTTGCGCGTAACGCTATCGAAGCGGGTGCGCAGACGCTTACCTTACGCAGTCGTGTCGAACACGGCGTCCGCTTGGGCGAGCGCATGTTTCGCAGTGCGTTGCGGATGGATGTGATCGACGACGGCCCGGGCGTGCCTGCCGCGCTGCGCGACACTTTATTCGAGCCGCTGGTATCGGGTCGCGCCGACGGCACTGGGTTGGGACTGGCTTTGTCGCGGGAAATCGCACACGAGCATGGTGGCGAATTGCGCTACGTGAGTCGGCCGGGTGAAACGGTGTTCTCGCTTTATCTTCCTCTACCGCCGCGCAGTGCTGCGATGGCTTCTGCTGGGCATTCCAATGGCTGAGCAATCCGACACTTCAGGTATCTGGATCGTCGACGACGATCGCGGTGTGCGCTTCGTGCTCGCCGAAGCGCTGCGCGACGCAGGGCTGACGGTGCGCGAATTCGGCGACACCGCGAGCGTGAGAGAAGCGTTGCGCGACACGATACCCGCGTTGCTGATCACCGACGTGCGCATGCCGGGCGAAGGCGGCTTGGCGTTGCTGGATGAATTGCGTGCCCGAGAAATCGGCCCCGTAATTGTAATGAGTGCCTATACGGACGTTGCGACTACTGCTGCTGCATACCGTGCCGGTGCGGTCGATTACCTCGCCAAGCCGTTCGATCTGGATCAGGCATTGGCTGCGGTGCAGCGCGCGCTGGCCGATGTGCCGCACGCTGACGTCACCCCCGCGATGCCTGTCGTGCCTTCGCATGCGTTGCTTGGTGAAAGTGCACCGATGCGGGAGGTGTTTCGATTGATTGGCCGCGTTGCTGCCAGCGATCTCAATGTCCTCATCACGGGTGAAACGGGTACGGGCAAGGAATTGGTGGCGCGGGCACTGCATGACGAAAGCGCGCGGCGCGGCAAGCCGTTTGTCGCCTTGAACACCGCTGCGATTCCCAGCGAGCTATTGGAAAGCGAACTGTTCGGTCACGAAGCAGGCGCGTTTACGGGTGCAGTGCGTCGCGTAGCGGGTCGTTTCGAGCAGGCCGAAGGTGGCACGCTGTTTCTGGATGAGATCGGCGACATGCCGCTGATTCTGCAGACGCGCTTATTGCGTGTGTTGGCAGGTGGCGAATTCTATCGTGTCGGTGGACGTGAACTGATTCGTTGCAACGTGCGCATCATCGCCGCGACGCATCAGGATTTGGACGCACGCGTTGCCGCCGGCCAGTTTCGTGCCGATCTGAAACATCGCTTGGATGTGGTGCGCATCGAACTGCCGCCGCTACGGCAGCGACGCGGCGACATTTCGCTGCTTGCCCAGCACTTTTTGGCTAGCGCTGCGCAAGAACTGAAGTTGCCGCCGAAGCATTTCTCCAAGGCCGCACTCAAGGCCATCGCGCAGCGCGATTTTCCAGGCAACGTGCGTGAACTGGAGAATCTGTGCAGACGGTTGGCGGTAATCGCTTCGGGTACGGAAATCCTGCCTGCTGACCTAGGCAAATCTGTCGACACGCAGCGCGGCGACTGGACGGATGCATTGCGTGAATGGGCCGAGCACGCACTGGCGCATGGTGAGACGGATATCCACACGCGGGCACGTGAAGCACTTGATCGCGTTTTGCTGGTAGCGGCCTTGGCAGCTCATGACGGCCATCGTCAACATGCTGCCGCGGCGCTGGGCGTAGGTCGCAATACGTTGACACGCAAGCTTGGCGCGTCGCGCACGCGGCAAAAATCGTGAAGATTCGATGGGAGTGCAAACAGTGTCGACATTGATGATCCGTCAGGCGGAACGCAGCGATATTGCCGCGATTGCCGAATGGAATGCCGCGATGGCGTGGGAGACCGAGCAGAAGCGTTTGGATATACAGCTGTTGACGCGCGGCGTGACGGCTGTTTTCGACGAGCCGCGCCGTGGTGTTTACTTCGTCGCCGAGCGCGACGGACACGCGGTAGGTTGTCTGTTGATCACCTATGAGTGGAGCGATTGGCGCAACGGCGATTTCTGGTGGATTCAGAGCGTTTACGTGGCGCCGGAAGCGCGTCGTGGCGGTGTGTTTCGCGCGCTATACAGCGATGTTGCTCGGCGTGCCGCGAAAGCGGGTGCGGTGGGGCTGCGGTTGTATGTCGAGACGGAAAATGAGCGTGCGCAACGCACGTATCAGGAGCTTGGTATGGCGGAATGCCATTATCGGATGTACGAGCAAATGATTTAAGGCTCTGCGTACGCGTTCGTTATCCCGGTGTAGGCCGGGATGCGGTTAAACAATAGGGCAAAGCCGCTCAAAGCGATTTTGCGTGCTACGCATTTCATTTCTCACTGGATCCCGGCCTGCGCTGGGATGACGGGTGGGACGATGCTAGGCGGGTTGCTTCGCAAGACGCTGCTCGAGCAATGCAGCAGGCATAGGCGCGCCGAATAGAAACCCTTGCAGTTGCGAGCAACCGGCTTCGCGCAAGAATGCACTTTGCACTTCCGTCTCCACCCCTTCGGCAATCACGTCTTTGTTGAGACTGCGTGCCATCGCGATGATGGCACTGGTGATCGCGGCGGTTTCCGGGTCGAAGGTGATGTCGCGCACGAAGGCGCGATCGATCTTCAGTGCGTCGACCGGGAAATGCTTGAGGTAGGACAAGCTGCTGTAACCCGTGCCGAAATCATCCAGCGATAAACGCACGCCGCGCTGGCGGATACGGCGCAGCAGTCGGATGGTGCCGTCGCCGCCGGTCATCATGGTGCGTTCGGTCAGTTCCAGCTCGAGCAGGCTGGGGTCGAGGCCGGTTTCGTTGAGGATGCTATCGAGCCGTTCGTAAAAACCCGCGTACTGGAATTGCAGTGGCGAGACATTCACCGATACCGGAATCGGTCGCCCTTCGCGTTGCCATGCACGCGCCTGCAGGCATGCCTCGCGCAGCGCCCAGGTGCCGATCGAGACGATCAGGCCGGTGTCTTCTGCCACGGGAATAAATTGGTCCGGCACGAACAGATCCTGGCCGTCCACTTGCAGACGCAGCAATGCTTCGGCGCCTACGATATGGCCGAGCACGGCATCGACTTTCGGCTGGTATTGCAGCGACAGTTCCCCGTGAGCCAAGGCATGGCGCAGCACGTTTTCGATGCGTTGACTGGCGGCCGAACGCTGGCTCATTTCGGGCGCATAGAAACAATAGCCGTGGCGTCCCTGGGTTTTCACTTCGTACATCGCCGCATCGGCGGTGCGCACCAACTGCAGAGACCGCTCCAGCAACGCCTGCTGTTCGTCCGCGGGCCGGGCATCGGCACTCTCCACAT
>OUNK011150625.1_pt1 | contig 10338 bp, 6 predicted proteins | sample 1755341 | NCBI WGS metagenome assembly OUNK01 (sample SAMEA3914788, study PRJEB12502) | metagenome | biome: forest; material: soil | place: Canada | collected 2011-07-03 | depth 0.1 m | reverse complement strand
CTACGGCAAGCTGCTGCAGATCTTCTTCTCCGTCCACGATCCCACCACGCTCAACCGCCAGGGCCCCGACGTCGGCAGCCAATACCGCTCCGTCATCTTCTTCCAAAGCCCCGAGCAGAAAGCCGCCGCCGAAGCCTCCAAGGCCCGGCTCGACGCCGCCCGCCGCTTTCCCCGCCCCATCGTCACCCAGATCGTCCCGGCGGCTCCGTTCACTCGGGCCGAGGAATATCATCAGCGCTACGCCGAAAAGCATGGCGGCGGTCATTGCGGGCTCTGAAAATCTTCCATAGGCCTCACTTCTTCAGATCCTTCTCGTAGCGGATTTCCATCAGTTCCGCGCCCCCGAGCTGGATGCGTTTGCTGCGGCCATCGCGCGAGTAGCCCGCCTTTTCATAAAAGCGGCGGGCACGCTGGTTCGCCTCCAACACCCAGACGCGGGCTTCGACAAAACCCGGCACCCGCAGCGCGGTTTCCGCCCGGAGATAGAGCATCAGGCCCAGCCGCTTTGACCAGCATGAGGGATCAAGGTAGATTCCATAAAGTTCTCCGGATTCCTGGTCTCCCTCGTCCCGACAGGGACCGGTCGAGGCCCAGCCTCGGATCGCGCCGTCGAGTTCCAACACAAAGGTCATCTGTTCGGACGACTGCAGCCCCGCCATCCAATTTTTCGTCCACGCGGTGACCGAAAGCCCATCGAGCAGCCTATCGGGCATGATGCCCCGATAGGCTACCTGCCAGGAGGCGACATGGACTTTCGCGATCGCCTCGGCGTCCTCCGGATAGGCCTGACGCACGACGGGGTGGGTCGCTTTGCGTTTGATCCAGTACCAGGTCTCGATCCCTTTGCCGCCTGAGGCCACTCCCCCGTGCCGCTGGATGATTTTTCGGGAAGCAAGATTCGAATCGGCGCAATGGATCAAAACATCTCCGATACCGAGTTTCTCCGTTTCCAAAAGCCCCAGGCGAAGAATTTCGTAGCCGTAGCCTTTCTGGCGAAACGAACGGGCGACATCGTATCCGATGTGTCCGGCCTCCTCGTGAACCAAGGGAGTGAGATAATGGCGCACGCGCAAGGTCCCGACGACCTGATCGCCGTCAACGAGCCAATAGTGGGAGGTGGGCACCCATCCGGCCACGCCGAGGCCTCGGGCTTCGGCTTTCAGGCGATGGACGTAAGCGGAAAAATCGGAAAGGGCCTCCGCATTCTTTTCGCACCATTCCGTTTCGCCCGCGGACTGATGGTCATCGAAGATGGCTAGAAAAGAGCTCTTCCTCTCGCAGGTGGGGCTGATGAGTTGAACCGGCATCATCCCGAAACTAGCCCCCTTGCCCTCCCGCGCACCGCAGATCGGTCGTATAGAGCCCCTCGCCCTCGAAACGCTTTCCCGCCGCCGGAAGCATTCGGCGCTCGCCGATGAATTCGGGGCTGTCGGTGAACCGTTCCGCCACCCGTTTCGCCGCTTCCGCGTCGTTCTGCGGCAGGCCCTCGTAGGGCTGGTCGTCGGGCTTCCAGTTGCGGAGGGTCTTGGCCGCGATCACCCGGCGGGTGGCGTGCTCGACCAGCTCGAAGCGGAGCGGGGATTGCGGCGGGATGTGGGGCTGGAGGCCGGGAACGCAGGTGTACATCCGGTAGCGGACCGCCCCCACCAGCCGTTCCCGCTCGCGGTCGCGGAAGAAGCGGAGCGGGACCCCGTTCGCCAGGAGGAGATGCTTCTCCGCCCAATCGATGTCGGGGATGGCGATCTGCAGCCGGTCGGTCGAGCTGTCGACGAAACGGGAGACGCCGCCGCCCGCCGGTTGCTCGCCCAGCACCGGCCACGGCTCGATCGCCTGGCGGAATTCGATGGAGCGGCCCGCTACCGCCAGCGATCCCACCAACGGAAAACGGAAGTCGAACCACTCCGCGAAATGGCTCCAGTCGAAGGCGAAGCCGTGCCGGTTGAGGAAGGCGAGTACCTTCTCCATGTCGAGCTTGAGGAAATGGGGCATCGCATACTGGTCGTGGAGCGCGGAGCCCCAGCGCTTGAGCGGCTTGGAGAAAGGCCGCGCCAGCAGGGCCGCGCCGATCCCCCGCAGCAGCGCCACCGCCGCCATCAGCATCGCGGGCCGGGGCGGCATCTCGAAGGCGCGGAACTCGACCAGGCCCAGGCAGCCGTTCGGCGCGAAGGGATTCCAGAATTTGTCGATGCTGATCTCGGCGCGGTGGGTGTTGCCCAGCGTGTCCATCAGCAGATTGCGCAGCATCCGGTCGAGCAGCGCCTTGTCGGCCGGTTTCGGCATCGCCTCGACGCCGCGCAGGGCGATCTCCAGCTCGTAGGGGACCTCGTATTCCGATTCGTCGACCCGGGGCGCCTGCGACGACGGTCCGGTGAAGAGCCCGGTGAAGAGATAGGAAAGGGAGGGATGATGCTGGAAAAATCGGACCATGCTCGGCAGCAAGGTGGGACGGAGGAAGAACGGGCTGGTCTCCGCCGTCGGCCCGCCCAGCAGAATGTGGGCGCCGCCGCCGGTGCCGACCTTCCGGCCCGTATATTTATACTTCCACGAACGGAGCCCGCATTCGGGTGCGGCGTCGTAGAGCGCTCCGACATAGCGGGCATAGCCGGCGGTATCGGCGGCGGGCGGCAGGTTCACCTCCAGCACCCCGGGATCGGCGATGACGTTGAGCCGGGTGAGGGTGCCGTCATTCGGCGGCGCGTAGCCCTCCAGGACGATGGGGCCGAGCTTCAGCCGCCGGACGCAGGCCTCGATCTTCGCCACCAGATCGAGGTAGTCGTCGAGCGATGGCACCGGCGGAATGAAGACGCCCAGCTCTCCCTCGCGGACCTCGATGGTCAGGGCGCAGCGCGAGACCTGGGGTGGCAGGAGGTGGAGCGGCAGCCGCAGCCCGATCGGGCTCTGCCCAGGCCAGAGCACCAAGTCGCCCGGTTCCGGCAGCGGCCATGGCTCCGAAACCCATTCCCCCTTCGATCCGGTGAGCGGCAGGACCCAGCCGACCGGCCGGGCGAAGGGCCGCAGCGCCGCCCGGTCCTTCGGCGTCAGCTTCGGGACCACGAAGCCGTGCCCCGGCTTGAAATAGGGGACGATCCGGCGCCCGCTTTTGTCCTCGATCTCCTGCAGGACCGATCCCGCCGCCTCCAGCGCCGGGGTGCAGGCCCGCTTCAATCCGAGCGCGGCCGGCAGCGCCCGGGCCAGGCGGTCGGCAGCGGCGGCCTTCTGCAGGTGTTTGCGGTCGACGCGGAAGAGGTTGTCGTCGGCCAGCGGTTCGTCGCCGTGCCCTCCCTGCCGCCAATGGAGGCCGATGGCCCAGCGCGGCAGCGGCTCGCCGGGATAGAGTTTTCCCATCGTGTGGGTCAGCAGGCAGCCGGGGGCGAGCCGCTTGCGCAGCGCGGCGGCGAAGCGGCGCCCGTAGGCCAGCTTGGTCGGTCCCAGGGCGGCGACGTTCCATTCGTCGTGGTGGTGATCGTCGGCGATGAAGGTCGGCTCCCCGCCCGCCGTCAGGACGATGCCGAGGGCCTCCAGCTTGCGGTCGATCGCCTTGCCGATCTCGACCGGATCGGCGATGGCCATCGCGGGCTCTTTCGTTCCTTTTTTAGCCGCCTTGCTCACGGCAGTTCCTCGATTTTCACCGCCACGTCGAGATCGAGGAAGGCGCTCGAATTCGAATGGGAGCCGGAGATCGGGGAGGCCCCGCCGGGATGCCGCGAGACCGCCACCGGCACATGGAGATCGCAGGCCAGGATCCCCGAGGTGGGATCGAAGCCCTTCCACCCCGCGCCCGGCAGGTAGACCTCGGTCCAGGCGTGGGTCGAGCCGTGTTCGTCCGGGCTGTGGATGTAGCCGCTGACGAAGCGGGCCGCCAGGCCGAGGTGGCGGCAGGCCTCGATCAGGAAGACGGCATAGTCCCGGCACGAGCCGCCGCCCAGCGCCAGCGTCTCGGCGGGCGATTGCACCCCGAATTCCTCGCGGCGCACGTAGGTCATTCCGTGGTTGATCGCCTGATTGAGTTCCAGAAGGAGCTCGACCGTCGGCTTGGAGCCGTGGCCCGAAGCCACGCCTGGCCAATGCGGCGCCAGCCACTCGGCGATCGCCTCGCTGTCGTGGGGATAGAGCTTGGCGCGGAACGGCTCGAGATCGGGGAGCTCGTCCTCGTCGTAGGCGAAGGGGTAGCTGGAGACCCGGGGATCGAGGATGAAGTTGAACGGATTCGGCTCGAACTGCTTGACCACGACCTCGCTGACGATGCGGAGCGTCTCGGAAGGCTCGAGGAACTCGACCACCGCCACCGAGTTCCCGTGGACGTCGCTCTGCCAGCGCAGCCGGTGCGGCGGGACGATCTCGAGCATCGAGCTCTCGATGGCGCGGTCATGCTCCTCGCGGGGGCGGAGCATCAGGCGATGGGGTCCGAAATTCACGGCCTCGGAATAGCGGTAGACCGTCGAATGTCGGATTTTTAGCCTCAAATTTTAAACCTCACGTCTGGTCCCCTTGTTTCAATTGCCCTGAATTTCGTCCAGATCGTCAGGAAATCAACTGTTCCTGCGCGTCGCCGGAAAGATTGGCCGAATCGGCGGCCTCCGCTTCGGTCGCCTCGCCCGGTGTCCGTGCCACCGTCACCTTGACGGAGAGGACCTGCTTGCGCGCTCCCTTGAAGACTCCGCGCAGGGGAGGGACATCCGAATAATCGCGGCCGATGCCGATCTGCACATGGCGCTCGCTCTCCAGCATGTTGTTGGTCGGATCGATGCCGATCCAGAGGCCGTTGGGGGCGCAGAATTCGACCCAGGCGTGGCTGGCGGTGGCGCCGATCAGGGGCTGGTTCTGTTCGCGCGGGCCGCGCTTGCCGGGGAGGGGGGGCGGCACCACTCCCTGCAGGTCGTGGAGCTCGAGCGGGTCGTGGCCGCTGAGCGCGGCGTTGGCCTGAGCCTCCGTCTCGATATAGCCGCTGACGTAGCGGGCCGGGATGCCCGCCGCCCGCAAAATCGCGATGAAGAGGTGGGCGAAGTCCTGGCAGACGCCCTTGCGCTTGGCGATCACCTCGCCGACCGGCGTGCTGATGGTGGTGGCGCCCGGCTGATACTTGAACTGGCGGTAGATATATTCGTTCAGCCCGAGCACGGCGGTGGCGAAGGAACTCCGCGAATGGAGGTGCTTCTTGGCCATCTCCTCGACTTCCGGGGTGATCTCGACCAGCGGCGAGGGCATCATGAAATCGTAGAATTCCCGGCGGCGCGGCATCTGCAGGTGGGCCGCCTCGCTCACCGAGAGGTCGATCCCCTTGAGGGCGTCGTGGAAGGGCCGGGTCTGCACCGTGCAGCGCGAGGTGACGGTCAAACGCTGATGGCGGAACGGCACCGAGAGCGATTCCCCCCAGTTCCCCCAATAATCGGTGAAGACCTCCAGCGGCACCCGCGGCACTACCTCGGTGAAGTGGTTGGTGATCACCTGCCGCAGGGTGTTGCGGGGCCGGACGCGGAGCTCGCTGTAGCACTCGATGGCCGGGGCCGAATATTCGTACTGGGTGGTATGGACGATGCGGAATTTCATCGAATCTATTCTCCTACGCCGAGCGCACCGGGGAGGCCGCCTGATGGTTGAGGTAGTGGTCGGAGATCTGCGTCCCCAGGTTGAAGAGCCGGTTGATGATCTCCTGCAGCCAATCGGCGAAGGCGCGGCTCCGCTGCCGGGCGCGCAGCGCGGGCGTCTCGTCGCCGGTGCCGACGGCGGGGAAGTAGGAGGCCACGTCGGCGAAGAGCAGTTCGCTGAGGAGATGGCGGCAGTAATGGAGCGGGGTGTCGGCGCGGAGCTTCTTCTCCCCGAAGCTCGATTCGAGCGAGTGCCGGATCGCATCGAGGCCGAAGACGATCGAGCGGGGGAACTCGTCGTCCTGGATCAGCAGCTTCGCCACCTGCGCCGCCACCGGCCGCGTGTGGTAGCTGCTCCGGTAGGCGTATTGCCCCGCCAGCATGCGGAGGAGCGCGTCGAGGTTGTCGTCCTCGGCGAAGGGCGTCGCCGAGGAGGTCCCGCCCAGCCGCTCGTCGCTCCGCTTCAGGAAGACCTGCCGCATCGTCAGCACGGTGAAGAGGGAGCGTTCCAGATGCCGCCCGATCTGCCAGAAGTGCCAGGCGTCGTTGTGGAGCATGTGCTTCTCCACGCTGCCGCTCAATTCGTCGAGCCGGGTGAGGATCTCGTCCTGCAGCGCGAACGACTGGAGCCGCCGCAGCACCGCCGTCGAGGTCTTCTGCTCCGCCGCCGTCGAGAGATCGAGGTAAAGGCTGTTCATCACCGTCCAGACCTCGGGCGGGAGCACTTCGCGGATCGCCTGGCAATTGCGGCGGGTCCGGCGCAGGCAGGAGATCGTCGAGGCGTAGTTCTCGTCGTCGAGCAGGATGTACTGGGCCAGGTTGAGCGGCTGCTGGATCGTCGGCTTCTTGAAGAAGCGGGTCGAGTGGCCGGTGGCGCTGGCCAGCGCGTCCCAGAGCGGCTGCCAGGAACGGGCGTCCTGGAAGGCGGCGCCCTCCAGCCGGAGCTGCTGGATCACCCGGAGGATGCGGGTGGTCGCCTCGGCCCGCTCGGTGTAGCGGCCGATCCAATAGAGGCTCTCGGCGGTGCGGCTGCCGAGCGAGAGGCGTCCCCCCTCGTGGCGGGTCGCCGCCTCCGGCACGGCGTTCTCGCGGCGCGGCCCGCGCAGGAGCCAGGTATCCTTGGTCCCGCCGCCGGAGGCCGAGGAGATCACCAGCGAGCCCGCCGAGTTGGCGTAGCGGGTCAGCACGCAGGGCGTCACCAGCGGCTCCTCCCGGTGGAGGACGAAGGCGCGGATGCCGACGTGGCGCGGCTCCAGCGACGAGCCGACCCAGGTCGGCGAGGTCGAGAAATGGACCACCGGCTGGATCACGTAATCGATCGGCCGTTTCTCGATCCTGGCCTGGAGCTCGGCGCGGGCGGCCTCGTCGAGATCGTTGCCCGCCCAGACCTCGGAGGCCGAGCGGTTCGCCGCCGATTTGATCACATAGCGGTCCCAATGGTCGTAGAGATCCTCGCGGATATCGACGTCGCGGCAGCTCAGGGTCTGCACCGAGGGGAGGATCGCCCGCTCGTTGAGGTAGAACTCGATGATCTCGGAAATGTGGGCATTCAGCGCGCGATTATCGGCGATGTCGGAGCCGAGGGCGTTGGCGATCGTCACCGTCCCCTTGCGGACGCACGAGACCAGCCCGGGGACGCCGAGGAGGCTGTCGGGCCGGAAGGTGATCGGGTCCATGTAGGCGCTGTCGAGCCGCCGGTAGATCACTTCCACCCGCTCCAGCCCGGCGATGGTCTTCAGGTAGACGTGGTTGTCGAGGACGATGAGGTCGCCGCCCTGCACCAGCGGGATGCCCATCTGCCGCGCCAGCGAGGAATGATCGTAGTAGCCCTCGTTGTAGATGCCGGGCGAGAGCAGCACCACCCGCGCCGTCGAGCGGCCCGTCGGGGTCACCGCCTGGAGGGTTTCCAGGAGCTGGGTGGGATAATGGTGGACCGGCGTCAGGTTCTGCCCCTCGATCAATTGCGGGCAGAGCTGGCTGAGGGTCCGCCGGTTCTGCAGCGCATAGCTCGCTCCCGTCGGGTTGGAGAGCTGGTCCTCCACCGCCAGCCATTTCCCCTTGGTATCGCGGAAGAGATCGACCGCCGCGATGTGGAGATAGATGTCTCCCACCGGCTTCAACCCCACGCACTCGCGGAGATAACGGGGATCGCCGTAGATGATGTCGTAGGGGATCACCCCCGCCTTGAGGATTTCCTGCGTGCCGTAGATATCGCGCAGGAGGCAGTTCCATGCCTTCACCCGCTGCGCCAGGCCGATTTCCAGCCCCGCCCATTCCTCGGAGGAGACGGTCAGCGGAAAAAGATCGAAGGGGAGGATCCGTTCCGTGCTCTTGGAATCGTCATAGAGGGTGAAGGTGATGCCCTGCTCCTGCATCAACTCCTGGCCCCGGCGGGTCAGCCGTTCCAGCTCGGAGGGGGCATAGGCCGAGAGGACGTTCTCGATATGCTCGTAGGCGGCCGAGACCCCGGGCCGCTCGTCCTTCCACTCGTCGGGGGAGACGGCATTGCCGCTGTAGGATTCAAATAGAAGCGAAGACATTGTCACGGAAGGAGATGTGATGAAATTGATCCAATCGGAGGGCAGGCAAAGAGGACAAAAGGGGGATGCCTGTCATCGGATTGGGAAAAGCAAAGCAAGTGGAGTGCCGGGAGCGGCACAAGCGGCGTTTTTTGGACAAACCAATCTGGCGGGGAACGAAATCGGAGGACGCCATTCCCCAGCTTAGGGGCGCCTCAGCTCCTCACGCCATCCGAATCTGCGGCGTGCCGTCGATCCGTCTCCGCAGGTCGATCGGGTCGCCCACCGAGACCACCCCTGGATTCACCTGATAGGACCAGACCTCGAAATAGGTCAGCCGGGCCCCGCCGTAGATGGTCGAGAAGGCTCCGTCGACCGCGTCGAGGCCATGGGCCACCTTCACCCGCCCGATCCGGGGGACGTTGAAGCGGGGATCGAAGGTGTACCAATTCCCGCCCAGATAGACCTCGAAATAGGCGTGGAAATCCATCGGCGAGCCGGGATCGGTGAACCCGATGTCGGGCAGGTGGCCGGTGACGTAGCGGGCGGGGAGATTGAAGGCCCGGCAGAGCGCGACCCCCGCATGGGCGAAATCGCGGCAGACGCCGTAGCGCCGCTCCAGCACCTCGGAGGCCGAGAGGTCGGGCCGCCCCGAGCCGAAGCGGTATTCGATGTTGTTGTGGACCCAGTCGCAGATCGCCTGGATGCGGGGAATGCCGTGCGGCACCTGCCCGAAGAGCCCCCAGGCGAAGTCGAGAAGCTTGTCCGAATCGCAATAACGGCTCGGCAAGGTGTAGCGCATCAACTCCGGGGGCAGCTCCTCCACCGGGATCGGCTCGTCGTACATCATGTAATTGTCGGGGAGCGAGGAGACCGAGACGAGGGCGTCGTGCCGGACCTCGTTGCGGCCCGGGTTCAGCACCGTCCGGTAGGTGATGTTCTCGTTCTGATCCTCGTATTCATGGGGCGGCAGACTCATGCCGAAGGAGAGCCGCTCCTCCCGGATCATCTGCCGTCCGTCGCTGCGCGGTTTCAGCGTCAGCAGGATCGGCGTCGGCACCTCCGCTTCGTAAACGCAATTGCATCCGACCCTGACGGTGATATCCAAAGCGTTTTGTTGCATGGCAGGAGCACAGCATAGCACAAAGCGGTCCATCCGCCGGGCTCGGCGGAACTAATGCGCTTCGCCTGCCGCCCGCGGCGACTGCGCCCACCGGTTCGCCAGCACCCCGTTCACGAAGAGCTGGAACGGGTGATAGAGCATGATGGGGAGAAGGATCAGCGGCAGATCGGGCCGCCGCCCGAAGATCAGCACCGCCAGCGGCACCCCCATCGCCAGCGTCTTCTTCACCGAGCAAAAATAAGCCGCGATCTTGTCCCCCCGGTCGAGCCGCAGCAGCCGGGAGACCCCGTAGACCAGGAGCGAGATCGCCGCGAAGAGCGCCGCCACCAGCAACAGCAACTTCCCCACCAAGGCGGCGCCGTAGGTGTCCCAGATCCGTTCCCGCACCGAATCGCAGAAGGCGCTGTAGACGATGAAGAGGATCACCGCGTTGCTGATCCGGTTCACCCACGCCTTGTGCGTCTCCACCCACTCCGCCACATAATTCCGCAGCCCCATCCCGGCGGCGAAGGGGAGCAGCGTCAGGAGGAGGATCTTCAGCAGGAGCGGGCCGAAGGGCGCGCCTCCTCCCGCCGTCTTCATCAGCAGATGGACCAGCAGCGGAGTCGCCATCACCCCGAGGATATTGGAGAGCGCGGCGTTGAAGAGCGCCCCCGCCGTGTTCCCCCGCGCCACCGAGGTCAGCACCACCGAGGTCGAGACCGTCGAGGGGAGGACGCAGAGATAGAGGAATCCGTAACGGATTCCCGTCGGCTCCCCCGGCCAGAGATGGGGGACGATCCCGTCGAGGGCGAACCCCGCCAGCGGAAAGACCGCGAAGGTGAACGATTGGATCACCAGATGGAGCCGCCAATTGCCCGCCCCCCGCTTGATCCGCTCCAGCGCCAGCGAGAGCCCCTGGAGGAAGAGGATCAGCGAAACGCCGAAGTTGTTGACCAGGCCGGGATGGAGCCACCCGCCGCGCGCGCCCGGCGCCGGAAAGAGGAAGGCGAGGACGACGGCGCCGAACAGGCCGAGCAGGAATCCATTGCTCCGCACCCAGTGGACTCGGGCTGGAACCGGCGGTTGCGATGGCGACGACAAGTCCGCACCCCTAGAGCCTGTCATGAAC
>OUNK010032202.1_pt1 | contig 10424 bp, 8 predicted proteins | sample 1755341 | NCBI WGS metagenome assembly OUNK01 (sample SAMEA3914788, study PRJEB12502) | metagenome | biome: forest; material: soil | place: Canada | collected 2011-07-03 | depth 0.1 m | reverse complement strand
ACTACGAGAAATAGAGAGGGGAAAATAAACAAGACCAGGGGGAAGATCAGCTTGATCGTTGTCTTCGCCGCTTGCTCCTCGACACTTTGACGCCGCTGGGTTCTGAGGGTTTCGGAGTGAATGCGCAGCGTCTTGGCGATGCTCGTCCCCAACAGTTCCGATTGGACGAGTACGGAGACCAAATTCCGTACACTTTCCACGGCCGTACGTTCTGCAAATTGCATCCAGGCATCGGAACGAGCGCGCCCCGCGCGTTGCTCCAGGACCACGATGCCCAACTCATCGTTGATTGCAGGATGAGCCAGACGCAACTCGTCGGCGGTCCGAGCCGTCGCCTGATCGACGCTCAAGCCGGCCTCAATGCAAATAACCAGCAAATCGAGCGCATCGGGAAGGCCAATCCGGATGCGCTTTTGCCGGGCAGTAATGCGTCTGCCCAGCCAGAAATCCGGGGCAAGAAACCCAAGGCCCAACGCTAGGGCATAGGCAAAGAGAGCGTTGTTGTGCCCAAGACCGGAGACCATCGCCAGAAAACAGAACGTGAGGGGAGCCAACACTTTCACTCCGTAAAAGACATTCACCGCTGACTGTTCGCGATAGCCGGCGCGGATCAGTCGCTTCTGCGTTACGGAGACTTCCGCCGCACTCTTCGGCAAAATGCGCTCCAGGTTCCCCACCATCCCGCCGATGGAGGAGCCTGACTGCAGAATTGCACTCAACAAAGCTCCTTGCTTCCCGCGGGGCGTCACCACATCAGAGAGCCGCTGGAACATTGCTTCTCGATAGAACAGAAGCAAGCCACCGCTCACGATCAACAAAAATATGACCAAAAACACAAAAGCTGCAAATCCCATAACTCCCCCTTCACACTTCCATGTTGACGATCTTACGAATGATCAAACCACCTGTGACGGTCATGGCCGCTGATGTGTAAAGAAGCTTGATACCGATCGGGCGTGTCCACAAGATACTCATCGTTACGGGGTTCAAAAGATACAACCCAATTCCAAGGGCAAGAGGTAGTAGAGAGAGAATCCAACCCGTCATGCGTCCCTGCGCGGTGTGGACCCGGACCTGCCGTCTCAAGCGAAACCGCTCGCGGATGAGGGAGGAGGCCTTGTCGAGAACCTCTGCGAGGTTACCCCCGCTCTCCTTTTGAATCAGAATCGCCGTCACGACAATTCTCAGATCCTGTAGCGGAACCCGGCTAACCAAATTGTCCATTGCAGTTCTTATGTCAAGCCCGAAGTTCTGCTCGTCGAAGCAGATCCGGAACTCCCCACCGATGGGGTCGGGCGTTTCATTACCTACCAACTTTAGCGCAGCTATGAGGCTCTGACCAGCACGAAGGGCGCCCACCATCAAATCCAGAGCCTCTGGCAGATTTTGCTCAAACTTACTGAAGCGCTGGGAACGTTTATAGAACACGAAACCCAGAGGCGCGATGCTCATAGAAAACCCGATCAAAACTGCAAGAGCGATGACTCCCGTTCGCATGTAAACCAAGTACGCGGAAATCACAAAGCAGGTGACAGACAGGAGAAGGAGAACACTCGTCGTCCACTTCAGATTGGCCTGATAAAGCAGAGTGCGCAAACGTGGCGCCAGTTCAATCTTCAGCAGCCACCGATTGATCCAGGGAATAGCGCTGAAAAGGTCGTCCCTGCGAACATCGACAACCTGATCCGTGGAATTCGTTCTTCCGCTGGCCAGTGCCGCATCCAGGTTGGCAAGCACCTGTTTTGTGTGTTGAGACGCTCCTGCTCCCTTCGCGACTAGCAGCAGGGCGATCACCGCATACACGCTTGCAAACACCAGAATTATAATCAGTAGCATAATCCTCTACCTTCTCTCTTAGTTGACTTCCAGCGTCTGCTCGAATAAGCCGGGCGACAGAAAGATACCCGCTATGCGCAGCCGTTCCAAGAATTTAGGGCGTATGTGGCTCGGTTGGAATACGCCGACGACCTTGCCATCAGGGCCGATTCCCTTCCTCGTGAAACTGAAGATCTCCTGCATACTGATGATGTTCTCCTCCATGCCTGTAATTTCGGAGATATTGACGACTTTGCGAGTACCGTCGCTAAACCGAGAAACTTGGACAACGATCGAGATAGCTGAGACCATCTGCTGACGCACACTCTTCTCCGGCAGGTTGAGATTGCTCATCGCGACCATGGATTCTAGTCTGGTCAAGGCATCCCTCGGCGTGTTTGCGTGAATGGTCGTCATCGAGCCTTCGTGCCCCGTGTTCATCGCCTGGAGCATGTCGAAGGCCTCTTCACCGCGAACCTCCCCAATGATGATTCGATCTGGGCGCATGCGGAGACAGTTGATGAGCAGTTGACGTTGGCGGATGGCGCCCTGTCCTTCGACGTTTGGCGGTCGAGTCTCCAAGCGCACAATATTCTCCATGCCAAGACGCAGTTCCGCTGCATCTTCTATCGTCACGATGCGTTCGGACTTCGGTATGTACTGTGACAGAATATTCAGAAACGTGGTCTTTCCAGCTCCTGTACCGCCGGAGATTAAAATGCTGATACGCGCGCGTACCGCAGCAGCTAACATTTCCATCATCTCGGCAGAGATGCTTTTCAATTCGACCAACTGATTTGCTGCCAAGGGGCCTGTGCCAAAGCGACGGATGGATAATGCAGGACCATCGAGCGCCAATGGAGGAATGATGGCGTTGATGCGGGAACCGTCAGCCAGACGTGCATCCACCATTGGCGATGACTCATCCACTCTGCGCCCCACGCCTGACACGATGCGGTCGATTATCTGCAGCAGGTGCCGATCATCTCGGAACGTCGTATTCACCTTCTGGAGCCGACCGGCGCGCTCTATAAAGACGTGGCTCTTGTCGTTCACCAGAATGTCAGAGATTGTCGGATCTGCGAGCAGCGGTTCCAGCGGGCCGAGGCCAAAGACTTCGTCCAGCATCTCCGCGTTAATCCGTTCCTGTTCGGCAAAGTTCAGCGGCACTCCTCGGTCGACGATTATTTCGTCGACCATGCCAGATACGGCCTGCCGTGCCTGGCCCGTGTTGACACGTGACAACTTCTCCAGATCCAGCTTAGAGATCAGTGTCCGGTGTATATCCGATTTGAACTTATCAAGCTCTAATTGGTCCATTTAGTGTCATCCCCAAACCCACTCCATGAGTGGGTTTTCATCCAAATAACTTGAACCGCTTTTTCTTTTCTATATTTTGTGACAAGCCATATACTTCTGTGGTCATCTTGCCAATCACCCTAGAGATAGGTGAATCATTTAGCGCGAGCGGAGTGGCCGTGTTTTGAGCATTCCGAACAGCGCGATAATCGCTTGGTATTTTCCATCGCACGGGCATGGTAAGTGCCTTGTTAATGCTTTCTTCCTCTATGCCCATCGCCCGATGTGTATACCGGTTCAGCACGATCTGGAGCTTTTCACGACTCGTCTTGAGCGAGTTTAAAATAAGGCGATTGGCATTACGCAGTTCTGAAACTCCGACTTGCATGACGAGATACACGGTGGAGCTCTCTTTAGCAAGAATCTCAGCTACGGATCCAACTCTTGATCCCGCATCCACTACGACATAATCAAAGTTCTGCCTGGCGATCGACAACAGTTTATACACTGCTTCATCAAGAGAATCGACCTTGAAATATTTATCTGGCGCCGCGAGAACGAACAAGCCCGAGCTATGTTTACTCAGGAGCGTGGTCAGAAAATTGAAATCCAGTTGGACGAAATGCTGCAAGGCGTTTGCTATGGAATATTGAGTGTTAATTCCCAAATCAAGCGCTGCATCACCGAGCGAAAGATTGAGATCAATCAGCAAGGTGCTTCGGCCAGAGTTCTTGGCGAGTGATACGGAAAAGTTGGTGGCAAGAGTAGTAACCCCCGAGCCTCCTTTTGCCCCAATAAAGACCAGCAGTCTGCCATCCGTCTTCTTGACAGGGCGCGTTGGGAGCCGACGAACGGACGCCCTCACCATAGCTTCTGCAATAGTATTCGGAGCGATAGGCTCAGTCAGAAACTCTCGGGCTCCTGCTCGCATGCAGCGGACCAACATCTCCGAATCCACTTTCGCGGAATAGACCATGACTGTGACAGGGCTGTTGCCGCAGATGTTCTCCACCAGGTCGAGGGCAAGCTCTGGGTTGCTATCCAACTCAATAATGATGACGTCAAAGTTCGTATCTAGCATGCCCGGGACGTCGTCCAGTTCCGGATAAGAGAGGAATACCTTGGTCAGGTTGCCCTGTGTCCCAGCGAGGGCGCTGGTCACGGCGTGACGCCGCTGTTCCTCAGGGCAGATCAGCCCCACAGACAAAACATTGGTGCCGAGCTCATCGAAAGTTTTGGTCCAAGTTGACATCGTAATTGTCCATTCCCTGCTACTTGCACTATTTCGTTCGGGTGGAGCGAGATTGGCATAATTGTTGAGTGCGAAACATAGGTGGTATCGCCAACCGCTAACGAGAAAGGAAAGAGAGCAGCGTTCCGATCGCGATGGCCGGAGCGTACGGCATTTTACGTGTCAAAGGGTTGCTGAGAACCAATTCCGGATGGGGGCGAAGTCCTCGCGCCTTCAGGCCAAAAATAAGACCTCCAGTGTTGTTCAGCAGCTCGCCGATAAATCCTCCACTAATAGCCCAGCAGAGCGCAATTGCTCCGCCGGCTATCCCCGTCATGACCAATGCCGTCAGCATCTGTGAGGGTCCGATCCAGGCGCCGATGGCAGCACATAGTTTTACGTCGCCCATTCCCATACCGCCCATCACCGACAGAATGCCAAAAAACAAACCGCCGACTCCCAGGCCTACGAGGCTATGCATTAGCCCATGCCACCCGTGGAGTCCACCGAGGACGAGCCCTGCGACCAGGAAAGGGAGTACCAACCAGTTCGGAATGCGGCGGCTGCGGAGGTCCGTTACGGTTGCCACCGCTAGAACAATCAAAGTTGGCCACCAGGCGACGGAATGCATACAAGGCTCTTTCTCGAAGATTCAGGAACGCTGATGAAGAAGCAATTCTCAATCCAAATGACCGAAGCCCATGAATGCCATAATTCAGGCGCTTATTGCGGTTCTTATTGCGTTCACTACCGGGGTGGTGTTCACGGCTGTTTACATTCGGCATCCTGGAGTGCAACAGACGATATACACTCTATGAAGTGCAGCCGTCGCACGGGGGAATGCGGCAGAAGTGCGCTTCGTACGAGACCACGTTGCTCCCCAGCGCCGGCGATTCAAAGGTTCCGACTCGAAAGCAGACTCATCCCAGTTGTCACGTCTTCACGGTAGGGGAATCAATGTATCGCAGGACTTATGTCGCCGATCGCGGTGTGGCGATTGAGCCCGAAGGGGACCCACTCTGGATGTTCTATGTATGGAGTTGGGTACAAGCGCACGCAAGGAAGTATCTTCGGGCCGAGGACCTCTCGACGCAGATCAATCTCTGACCATCGCGACAACGTTGACCGTACGAGCACTTCAAGGCATGGACACCGGTCGGGAAGAATGCTCGTTCTTCCTTTCGTTCATAGGGCTATTGCACATTATTTGGGATCAAGCGGGCGCCCCCGAAATCCCCTGCGATATTCGTGAAAATCTGATTCAGGCTGGTACTTGGTCGAGCGCCTGAGATGCAGGTACTGGAGCCTCCTGTCGCCGTGTAGTCAGAGAAGAACGTCGCCGAGGATGAGGCAATCTGTTGCATCGTCTGGCAAGGGGTGATGCTTGGGCTGTCCGTGGAGCATCCCGAAGAAGTCGCGCCGTAGGCGACGGCGTACACCAAGGTTCCCGCTGCAGTAGCGCTCTGGGCAGCCGTAATCGCCTGATGGCATTGATTATTCGTGGATGGGTACACCAACGTCTTGGTTGAGGCTCCCGGCATGGCGCTTGCTGAGGCACTTGCGTCGCCATCGCTGAGAAGGATGATCTCGTTCTGCGCATTCGGCCTCAATAACGCCTGGGCAGCCAGGGCCGCTTGTGCCGCATAGATTACGCCCGCATAATAGGTGCCCTCACCGCCTACGGCAGCAAGACCTGTAGTGCAGGAGGCTACCGCCCCGGTCGCCCGCGCTAGATTCGAGCTGGAGTTTAGAGACGTGGCTGTGCTGGAGGCGCGGTAATCACTCGAGAACGGAATAATCTGGTATGTCGGAAGCGTGGGGTACGTATACGCCGAGATCTGAGGATTAGTGTTATGAGCGCAATCGTATTCATACTGATCTTGAGTGGCCGATGTCAGACCAGGAAAGACCATGACGCTAACCTGATCCACCGGGTTGGACACATTGCCCTGTGAAACCGCGCCGCAGTTCGAACCGCAGGGCGTGAGAGCACCCAGCAGCGCCTGGACGCCGGTCAGTGCGCAGCTAATTCTTGTGCTATTGCAGTTGCTGCTGCTGTCGGTATCATTCATCGATTGCGTTGTGTCGAGTATGATTACCACGTTGTGCGGGCCCGCCTTAGCGCCCCGCATGGACGCGGTCGCGGTTGCCGTGATGGTCATTGTCGTGATGCCCAATACTTGCGCGAAGAACATCGGTACGGTTGCCGTCTGCTTCACGACGATAGCGTTTGCGCTCGTAGGGGCGAGGCACGGTATTGATTGGTTCGTCAGCGTCGTCAGGCATTCCACCAGGGGATACCCAGACGCCATGGTGACATTTTGTAGGTTGCCATAAACGTTGTGCCCTCCTGCTACGGAGCTATAACTAGTCGCGACGGCTGCGGCTGTTGTATTGGGCAGGGCCGACCCTCCCGCCAGCGCCGCTGCGTCCGAGGAAGCCTGAAGCTCATGATAGCTATAGTAGAAGTCACCAACGTCTACCACGAAACCGACCATTGCGAGAAGTGCGACCATCGCAAGTGCCACAAAAACAAGGACCTGCCCACGTTCGTTCTTGCGCAGGAGCTGCAATAAGGGCTCTCTACTCCGTTTCATTGAATAAGCTCCGTCGTTTGCGCAGTGAGCGTACAGCCAGGTATATAGTTCTTGCCATAGACCCCTAGGCTGCACGGATAAGTTACCGTTAACTGGGCGGTTGTGCCCTGCACCATGTTTCCTGCTGCCCCCGACGTGAGACTAGAGCTGAGACACGATGTCCCAGGGTAGGTCGTCCCATTGATAACATACGTGAACGAGAGAGTTGCCGGGTTGAGGCCGAACGCTGTTCCCTTAACCAAGGCAACACTCGAGGCGCACGGGTCCAGATCCAAGCCACGGTCAACCGCAAGAAACCGCGCGCCGATGCTCGTAGCATCTGTCAGCGTGAGATAGTTATTGAGAGTTATCCCGAATGCGAACATGCCCGTCACGAGGAGTAACAGTACCGGCAGCACGAGCGCGAATTCGATCAATGATCCTCCGTCATTGCTGGCTCGAAGGAGGAGGAAGGCTTGCTTGATATGGCATTTTTGCAATTTGAACTTCATAGCTGGTTCCTCTAGATGGGCTTCGGAGAAGAGCGGCGCCCACCTTTACCTCTTTGACGGCCGTACTCGCAGCGGTACTGCTTCGAACAATCGAACTTGGCCGCCAGGCAACGGAGCGCACGCCAGACTCTTACTCGAAGATTCAGAAACGCAGTTCTATCAGCATTTCTTCGTCCAAAGCCTAGACAACTCGCGAATATCTGTATTGAGGACGCTAGGTGTCTTTTCTTCTACGCCTCCTTATCGGGATGGTGTACACGGCAGTTTACATTCGTCGCCGTGGACTGAAGCAGAGGATATACACTTTTCTTTCTCTGCAGTAACCGCGTCGGGGAAAAGTATTGGCAGTAATTGGATCGGTCCAGAGACAAAGTCGTATCCTCCGATGCGCTCGGTGCGGAGGCTCTTACCGGGAAACATCCCCTTCACCCTGTCAAAGTACTTTTCGTAGGAAGCATCCCCAGTTGGGAGCGGAAAGAAGACGAATCTGGAATAGGAAGCGACAGGCAATTCCGCGAACAATCGGGTGTTGTGCTTGCATAGCGTAAAGAGCCGCGTTCCTTCTCCCACTTTCACCTCGGGATATTCGACGGTCAGGTAGTTGGGAAGATAGTAGCCGGCATGGCGATAGCCGAGAAAGTGTGAGTCGAAGCCGATGATCAGGATCTTGTCCGCTGCGCCAAGTTGGGGAAGTGTTGTACGAATGCCCTCGAGCTGCGCCTCGAACCGGCGTACTGAACGATACGAGCAATAGAGTGGCGATGCAAGAAAAATGAGGACATTGACTGCGGCGCAAACGCCAATCACCGCCAGTTTGAATGGCCGTCGCCATGCCGAACTCGCATACCACTCCGAGGCCCAGGAGCCGAGCCAAATGCAGCCGGGAGCCGCCATCAAGAGCAGGTATCCGCTGTTGACGAACTGGAGAAAGATGAAGGTGAAGAAACAAAGGGCCGGAGCGATCCAAACGATCGTGAAGAGTTTTTTTCTAGGGTCCGCCGGAACCGTGCGGCGTAGACCACGCACCAAAACTAGAGATGCAGCCCCAAATCCCAGGAGATAGATGAAGGCAATCGTACACGCACGCGCAAGCGAAGTGGCGGGAGAGGAATTGAATAGGGTGTTCGTTGAGGGCACCGCTCGCCAAAGCGAAACTAAGGCACCGAAGTAAGCCTTTAAGCCGCCGCTGGCCGAAACCATCGGCAGAAGCCAAGAGACCAGCGTCAATGCGAGCGCAGCCAATCCTGCCAGTTTTCTACTTAAGGTCGCACTCCGCAGGGAAAACAGGTAGAGCGGCCCCAGAAACAAAAGAGAAGACGGCCGGACTCCGGCCGAGATCCCCAGAATGATGCCCGCTGGCCCGATCAGCGCTGCGTTCCCACTATCGATGCGCCAGCACAAATAGCCTAAAAGTGCTGAGAAAAAGGCTTCGACACTGTAAGTCAACGCGACCGTGCCATGGAACCAAGCGAGGGGAGAGAACAGAAACAATAGGCTGGCGAACCGCGCTTCACGTAAGCCAAACCAGTCTAAGGCAATTTTGTAGATTAGGAGAATCGCCCCGCAACTGGCAACAATGCTCAAGACCACGAGCGCGAGGTTGGCGTCGTGCAGAATCGAATTACACAAGCGGCCCAGACAAACATATAGGAAATAACCGGGCGGATGGGGTTGGTGGACACGAGGGTCAAAGCGTTCCATGGCCAGTGCAAAGTTCACCGAATCCAGGTCATAAAGGTCACGACTACGACATGCAAAACGGCTGATGAGAACCGCGCATGCCAGGATCAACGGTTCCAGCTTCTCCCGCGAAATCATACATGGGAGCAAAGCAACTTACCTGCCATTTCCAATCGGCGCCGAAGGCCGGGATTGCGTTCATCTCGCAGCAGCGGCTGGACCGAGGAATTCCCAATCTGTGCCCGGTCCTGGAGGTCCCAGCTGCCACTCAAACCGTGCCACCAGCCCGAGCCCGTTCCCCCCAGATAGGATCTAGGGTGGATCACTCGGATCCAGGGATCCTAGTGATCCACCCTCGCACATGCTCCTGATGAGTATTGCCCTGATGAGAGTTAGGTTCTGACCGGCACAATGCAACTGTTCAGAAAAGGACACAAGTAAAAACTACCGTCGGCAGCTCTCTAGCCCAGCGCGAAAGGCGATGAAGTAAGAGGCGGAAATAGCCCAGAGCATTTGCAGACCCTAAAAGTTGTATGGCGTTGCTCTATATGTTTCGCCAAGCTAGGGCAGGAGTTACCCAGCTATGATTCGGATCGGACTATATTCAGAAGACCGCAAGCTGCAGCCCCTTCTTTCCTCAGCGTTGGGGAACGAATTCGAAATTATATGGGAGGCGAGTGAGATTGAAATCAACCACATGCTCGCCGACGAGAGCTGCGACGTGATGCTGCTGGATCTGGACTCCAATCAAACCTGGTCCCAGCAGCGATTGGAGTGCTCACATCGTATCGTCGCTTCTCAAATACCTCTGGTGATAATGGTTGATGATGCTCTTCGCTCAACTGCCGTCGAACTCGTTCAGCGGGGCGCCTACGGCTATTGCCGTCGACCACCCTCTATTCGCGATCTGGGAGCGATGTTGCGTCGGGCACACGAGAGCTCCTCACTCAAGCGGGCACTTCAGGCCGCGCATCACAAACTGGAGGCAGCCAGCAGCTGCGGCCAAATGATCGGATCCAGTCCGCAGATGCGGCAGGTCTATGATCTCGTGCGCCGCGTTGCCAATATCAACGCTCCCGTGCTCGTGATTGGCGAAAGCGGTACTGGCAAGGAACTGATCGCCAAGGCCATCCATAATGAAGGCAGCCGTCCTGATCGCCCCTTTGTGGCTGTGTCCTGCGGTGCCATCCCGGAGACCCTGATAGAGTCCGAGCTGTTTGGCCACGAAAAGGGAGCGTTTACCGGAGCGGTAGCTGCGCGGGTGGGCTACATGGAACAGGCGGGGAGCGGGACCCTGTTCCTCGATGAGCT
>OUNK011150086.1_pt1 | contig 10440 bp, 8 predicted proteins | sample 1755341 | NCBI WGS metagenome assembly OUNK01 (sample SAMEA3914788, study PRJEB12502) | metagenome | biome: forest; material: soil | place: Canada | collected 2011-07-03 | depth 0.1 m | reverse complement strand
GTTTTATACAGAGATTCTTGGTTTCAAAGAGACGTGGCGGGGGAGTTCATCGGGAAAGGTGCTTTCGTGGGTCAATCTGAAGGTTCCGGATGGGGATGACTACCTTGAGTTCATGCTTGAGAAAGAGGTTCCGGATCCGACACATCGTGGCGGTGCGCATCATCTCTGTTTGCAGGTTCCAGATGTTGCGGCGAGCGTCGAGGCGTTGAAGTCGCGGTCCTACTTCAAAACTTACGATCGCCCGATCGTGGAGCATGTCGGAATCAATCGCAAGCGGCAGGCCAATCTCTTCGATCCCGATGGGACGCGGATAGAGTTGATGGAGCCGACTACAGTGGACGGCAAGCCTACGCCTCCGTCTGTCGCACTCCCCCCGGGATAGTGAGTGCGAGTTTATTTCCTATCGACCTTGCGATGACTGTGGTGGGACGGTCATCGCAAGATCGCTCAATCGGCGGTTTGCGTTTGACTGATTAGGAAGGCTTCGTAGCGAGCCTTATTTTCCGCGTTGGGTGGGTATAACCCGAGAAGAGATGCGCCTGCTTGCACCTGGGCGATGATCCAAGCCTCCAATTTCTCTTGCTTTGTTGCCTCATCGATCACCTCGTCGAGGAGTGCACTCGGGATGACGACGGCTCCATCGTCGTCAACAACGATGATGTCGTTCGGAAAGATGGCGACTCCGCCACAACCGATTGGCTCCTGCCAGTTGACGAAGGTGAGCCCGGCAACCGAGGGCGGCGCCGCGACGCCCTGGCACCACACGGGCAGATTGGTATTGAGAACCCCGGCAACGTCGCGCAAGACGCCATCGGTGACTAGAGCGGCGACGCCACGGACCTTCATGCGCTCGCAGAGGATGTCGCCAAAGATGCCAGCGTCGGTAACGCCCATGGCATCGACGACTGCGACGCAGCCTGGCGGCATTGCCTCGATCGCGGCTCGAGTCGAGATGGGGGAGCCCCAGGACGCGGGCGTCGCAAGATCCTCTCGCGCGGGAATAAAGCGCAAGGTGAAGGCGGGGCCGACGACGCGCTTCTGACCGGGACGTAGCGGTTTGGTGCCGCGGAGCCAAATGTTGCGGAGACCCTTCTTCAAAAGCACAGTGGTGAGGGTCGCGGTAGTGATATTGGAGAGAGCTTGAAGTGCCTTATCGTCGAGTCCCATTAGGTCCGTCCTATCTGTTCGTTTCGATGTCACTCATTAATTTATGCGCTAGCAATTAGACCACCGTCTAGGCGAATGGACGGAACCGGCGATGATCTATTGAGTGGCTGCAAGCTGCTTGAGTTTGGCGCGGAGTTTAAGTAAATCTTCTGGAGAGAGATATCGTCCGTCCGCGACCACTGCGGTGACCGTACGCGTATTCGCAATGTTGTCGAGCGGATTGGCTGCAAGGAGATCCAGGTCCGCGATCCGACCTGGCTTGATAGGACCATAGTCATCGAGCTTGTTGAAGAACCGAGCTGGGTTAAGAGTGGCGGTTTGCAGGGCCTGGAGGGGGGTGAACCCGGCAGCCACAAAGCGTTGCAGCTCTAGGTGGAGGCTGATGCCAGGGAGGAGATCGACGCCGGCTGGTGTGTCCGTGCCCGCGAGAAACGGCACGTTTGCGGTATGGAGTTTCCGCACGATATCGAGTTCGTGGGTGACAAATCTCTCGCGGACCGGGAGCGGGTCGGTATCCATCGACTTGAGGATCGCCTTCTGCGATGCCGGCCATCGGTTCGTGACCCAGCTGTGGGCCGCGTAGCCGAGATCGGGATCTTTGCTGTAATCGATGGCATCGACGAGCCACTGGCCTCGTTCCCAGAAGAGTGTAGGGCACTGCCAAACCTGGTTTTTAGCGAGGAGCTGAATAAGACTCGCTTCGCGTGCCGGATCGTAACTTGCCAGAAAGAGACCGGGCGACTTCTTTCCCGTGAGGTATTGGCTTTCCGTTGCCGCCGGAGAACTGCCTTCGAAGACGCCAATAAGGTGTTCGAAGGTGCGCTGGCCCGAAGCGACTGCCTCGGTGGCACGGATGGAGTCGGGCACGTGCCCTTCATATTCGATACCATCTTTCTTCGCTTCGGCTGCGATGGCGAAGTAAGCGTCGCGTGGGATGCCGGACTGGACTTTGATGAAATTGACGCCTCGGCTTTTGAGCATGTCGACGGCTTTGCGTCCGTCTTCCGGAGTGGTAATGGCGATGGCGGCCTTGTAGTGCGAGGTTGGACCATCGAGCATGGGCCCAGAGACGATCATGCGCGGACCGAGGAGCTGGTGCGCGGCGATCGCGGCGCGAGCGTTGAGCACCATGTCGAGATTGCTGCCCATATCGCGAATTCCGGTGATGCCATTCGCGAGGAAGAGCGGGAGGATAAGGTCACTGCCGTCCTGAGCCATGCCGTCGAAATAGACGTGAGTATGCATATCCCAAAGCCCTGGGATGAGATATTGGCCCTTCGCATCAACCACCTGCCCCTTTTGGGGGACGTGCCTGCGGGAATGCGTGACGCTGATAATGCGATTCCCACTGATAACCACGGTGGTATTGGGCTGGACCGTACCATTGGTGATGTCAATAAGTCTGGCGTTCGAGATGGTCAGTGTTTGCGCCGCAGCGGCGGCGGTCATGGCAAAAAGCAGGAGCAAGCTCTGTAAGGGGCGCACCCCATTATCGTACTGGCCGACATTCGCTTTGACCAAATACGCGTGGGAACTCGATGGTGCGTTTGCGTGGGGGGCATCCAGTGTGCCGGCACGGGGATCCGGCGCGCAGGCATGCAACTCGGATCGGAATCGGAGACCGACGGACTTTTCCATTTCGTTCCGGATGAGGTCAGGGGGGCTCGGTTCACGGGTACACCAAAGGAACATCCAAAAGGGTTCAATTTTTGTTTTGACATCTATCGTCGGTAATGTAACGATGCTCCGCATCACTACCTAGATATATTTCCGCCTCGAATCTCCAGGCAGGGCGGAACTTTAGTGTTCGCGAATAGCGCACCCTTTGGGTGCCGGGGCTGATTTTTGGGGCTAGTTACTCTGTGGCGATTTATTGGGAGTCCTAGGTATGCCTCGTCCGACCGTACCCGCCTTTGACAGAGCGCGCAGCTTCCAGCATCTCTCGCCGGCTCGCATCGTCGCTGTCCTCAATCACAGCCTTTCTTTTCTCGTCGGTCGCATATGCCACCGCTGTTCCATTGGCAGGCGACACGCTCACAGTCAACAGATTGACGGTGCCCGCCGTGTTGACACGGTTCACAAAGATCGTCAGCGTCGCCTTAGCGATCTGACTCGACGTAATGGGAAAAGTCGACAGGCCAGACAAATCGAACCGCAGCTGGGCCGTATTGCCATTACCAACGTACAGATTTGAGAGTGTCTTGAAGTTTGTCGTGGGGCGACTCGAACTCACAAACGCTCGCCCTGGATCGAATCCGGCCAGGGTGGGGTGCGGCAGGAGAGTCAACCGGATACCTGGGGGACGGCAGTGGTTGGGGAGGTGGAGCAATGGGAGGTAATGGCGGCGCGGGCACGAACGGATCGAACGCAAGCCTGCTCGTCGGGGCTAGTCTTCACCACCACTGTCACGGATCCCGCAACCTTGTTTGTGCGCTAGAGCGGATCTCACACTTCAAAGTCACGGCCGAAGGCCGGAGCCAGAACGAATCTCCAACCGCTGTCGGGAGTTCAATCTTCAAGGGCCTCGTTTCAAAACTCGGGATGAATGACGAACGAAAGGGACATATCAGATGAGTGATCAGTACCTCGGAGAGATCCGGATGGTTGGCTTTAACTACGCGCCGCAGGGATGGGCGCTCTGCAACGGGCAGACCTTGAGCATCTCGGCGAACAACGCACTGTTCGCGCTGCTGGGGACGACCTACGGCGGCAATGGAAGCACGAACTTCAATCTGCCCGACCTGCAGGGCCGCATGCCGCTACATGCCGGTGCTGGCGCCAATCTCCCCGTCTATGTGCAGGGCCAGAAGGCGGGCAATGAGAGCATCATCCTCACCCAGCAGCAGATGCCGATGCACACCCATACCGCCACCTTCACCCCGTCGGGTGGGGGCGGCACGCCGACCGTCAATGTCACCATCAATGGAAGCAACCAGCCCGGCAACAGTACCTCGCCGGGAGGGAACTATCTGGCAGGCGCTCCAAAAACCCTCACCAACGACGGCATTTACACCTCGAACGCCGGCACCCCCGGAGCCATTGCCGGGGTTACCGCGACCATCTCGGGCGTCTCGGGAGGCGGCGGCACCGTAATCAATACGCCGACCGGGGGCAATCTGCCGGTGTCCATCGAACCGCCGTATCTGGCCGTTTACTTCATCATAGCGCTCACTGGAATCTTCCCGCCGCGCCCCTAGCTGGGCGGCTACGGAGTTACCCGGAAGCTCAGGGATGTCACGCTGGAGGCTCTACGAGGAAGGGCTGGAAAAGTGATGCAACAGCAGACGAGCATGGTGAGAAGAACGAGAGGCGTGTGTCCGCGGAGTTCCCTTGCGGGGATGCTCACACGCAAAGCCCTGCTCTCTGCCGTTCTCGGTGTGCTGTTTGCAGCCTTCCCTGTGCGCCCAAGGGGTTCTGACCGTTACCCCTGGGCGCACGGTGGCAACTGTTGCGGGCACAGGTGTGGTCGGCTATGCCGGAGATGGCGGTGCCGCCTCAGCGGCGACTCTGGCGAATCCGGCCGGCGCGGCATATGACACGAGCGGAAACCAATTTATCGCCGATGCGCAAAACCATGTGGTGCGCGAAATCTCTAGTTCTGGCCTGATCACGACCATCGCTGGCAGTGGCGTCGAAGGCTATGGTGGAGATGGAGCGGCAGCGACGGCGGCCTTTCTGGACACACCGACCGGCGTGGCAGTCGATAGTGGTGGCAATCTTTATATTGCGGATTCACATAATCACTGCATTCGCCGGGTGAGCGCGGGAATCATCACAACCATAGCCGGGACAGGCAAGCCAGGGTTTTCTGGCGACGGCGGGGCGGCGGCGCAGCTTTGGCTGCCTACCGCGGTCGCGGTCGACTCCAGAAGCGATATCTATATCGCGGATAGAAACAACCAGCGCATTCGAGAGATTCAAGGCGGAACAATCAGGACGATCGCAGGTGATGGAGAAGAGCTCTTCGCGGGTGATGGGGAGCCGGCGATCCTCGCCGCGCTCGATGCGCCCACGGGGGTGGCTGTGGATGCGCTGGGCAATATCTATGTGGCGGATCGCCATAACCATCGGGTACGAAAGATTGGGATCGATGGAACGATCACAACCCTGGCTGGGAGCGGGGCCTCGAGTTTCTCGGGCGGTTACTCCGGAGATGGCGCGGCAGCGACGAACGCAACGATGGCTAAGCCAAGTGGGGTGAGCGTAGACGCGGCCGGAAATGTATATATCGCGGATACGGACAACCAGAGAATTCGTCAGGTCAGTGGGGGAGGGATTGTTACGATCGCGGGCTCAGGCCAACAGGGTTTCGGTGCTGATGGCACTTCTCCCTCGAGCGTAAATCTCAACTCGCCAAGGGCTGTCATGCCGGACACCAGCGGCAACTTAGCGATCTCGGATACGCTTAACCAGAAAATCAGAATGGCCCTCTTGCCGGTGCTTACATTTGCGAGCGATGGAATCGGGATTTTTAGTTCCCCACAGGGCGTCACCTTGACTAACACGGGGACGGCGCCTATCTCTATTGCAACCGTTGAGTTCACAGGTCCCTTCGCTATGGTCCCGGGTGGTAGCTGCTCTCCGCCGCCGATCGCGTTAGACCCGGGCAGTTCGTGTGTGGAGAATATCGTTCTACTCCCCCTAGCGGTCGGCGAAACATCAGGGGCGGTGGTTTTTGGCGGCTCCGGCATCGTCCCGCAAACTGTGCTTTTGCGCGGCAATGGCGTTCAGACGCGGACCACGGTCAATTTGACCTCGAGCCTGGCAGTATCCTTGGCGGGGCAAAGCATTACCTTCTCAGCGACCGTGACGCCTGTGGGCACAGGGATTCCGACCGGGACCATTTCGTTCTACGACGGTCTAGCTCTGATTGGAGCGGCACAGCCTATGGTCGCCGGTGCAGCATCGCTCAGCACGGCAACGTTGGCCCCTGGAACGCATAATATTACCGCGGTCTATAGCGGCGATGGGAACTTTATAGGCAACGCTTCTGGAGTAGTGCAACAGGCAGTGATCGATTTCGGAATTGTTCTCGCGACGGGGAACTCAGCAGGAAACGGAAGCGGCGGAGGTGGCAGTGGTACCGAGACAGCCACCCCAGGCCAGGCGGTGAACTATGGTTTTACCATTGCGCCGATCGGATTGAGCTATCCGCTTCCGATCTCACTTTCTGTTACCGGTCTTCCTCCAGGAGCGACAGCGACCTTTACCCCGCAAAATATTGTATTAGGAGCTGGCCCGGTTAGCTTCACAATGACAATTCAGACACCCCAGACGGTGGGATCGTTGTTACGGAAGAGAGTCTATGGCGCGAGCTCGGGTGGTGCTCTCGCCATCGGTCTTCTGCTGCTTCCGCTATCGGGTCGAATCAGAAGTAACCGTCGTGGGCTGCGATCCTTGTTTGTCGTGCTCCTCTCAAGTTTGGCCGCTGTTGGTGCCCTTACAGGATGCGGAGCAGGGAGCGGTTTCTTTGGTCAGACGCAACAGAGTTATGTGATCCAAATTGTAGGGACGGCCACGAGTGGATTTGCCTTACAGCACTTTGCGACCGTCACTCTGGTGTTAGAGTAGCTTTTTTCGGACCTGGACTTCCCCGAGAAGAGAGAGGTTCGACGCAAACGGAAGAGCCTCGCTAAGTCTGTCATATGCGCTGCGACGTGTCGGCTATTAGCGATATGTCGCCTTTAGACGACTTTGTTAGAAAAATTAACGTTCATTGTTGTCTGGTAATTCGGAATGCTGACCACCAGTCGGCAACGATAGCTGTCTGTCTTGTAATACTGTGGATTTTTCCACGAGAGTTAGTTTCTCACTCTTCCGCCATTGGAGTATCTGAAATGATCAATCCAGCTCATCTTGGCAGTGATCAGTTGACCCCCGAAAATCTCCCGTTCGATATGCTACAGGTTTGGAGTGCCCAGAGTGTCGGGACGAACACGGCACCCCACAGCGGGCAGATCTTTCCGATAGAAGAAAGACCATCGCTCTCCGTCGTCGTACCTTGTTTCAATGAAGAAGAGTCTATTCAAGCTTGTCATGTACAGCTCTCCGAAAGTCTAGCTGCGTCGGGGCGCACCTACGAGATCGTTTATGTGAACGATGGTTCACGGGATCTCACGATGACAATTCTTCGAGAAATTCAAGCAACGGACCCGCACGTGCAGGTAGTGAACCTCTCCAGAAATTTCGGACACCAAGTGGCTGTTAGCGCTGGCATCCGCTACGCAACTGGAAACGCAGTTGCGCTTATGGATGCCGATTTACAAGATCCGCCAGAAGTATTGATGGAAATGATGAGGGTTCTCGAGTCTGGTTATGACGTGGTTTATGGAGCGCGGCGGGCACGAGCTGGGGAGAGCTTTACGAAGCTGCTAACTGCAAAGCTCTTCTATAGGACGTTGCATCTGCTCTCCGATACCGACATACCGGTTGATACCGGAGACTTTCGCGTGATGAGCCGTAGGGCGGTAGATGCTCTTTTGCGGATGCCAGAGAGCCATCGTTTACTGCGCGGGATGGCGAGTTGGATTGGGTTTCGTCAGTATCCGTTCTATTACGAACGTGTTCCCCGATTTGCAGGTCAGACGAAATATCCATTTCAAAAGATGCTGAAATTAGCTCTGGACGGAGTTCTGTCGTTTTCCACTGTTCCTTTGCGTCTGGTGAGCTTTCTCGGCGTTTTATCTGCCTCTGTGGCCTTGTTGGGTATTCTTTACGCGTTGTGTCTGCGCCTGTTTACGCAGATCTGGGTTCCGGGGTGGACTCTGCTTTTTATTGGAATGCTGTTTTTGGGAGGAATGCAAATGTTGAGCCTTGGGGTGGTCGGTGAGTATGTTGGAAGGATCTACACAGAAGCGAAGGGGCGCCCTTTATTTCTGGTGCAGGAAGTACTTTCCTCGCAAGGCGAACGCACGACTGCGTCAAGGGCGTCCCGTGCAACAGCCTAAACTTGGTGCGAGTGATGTCTTACGAGTAGGGCTGGGATTGGCGATCAGCGGTTTCTTTGTCTGGCTGCTCGTCGAGAAGCTAAATCTCTCCCAAGTCTTCGCCTTGCTTAGGGCGGCCTCTGGTCCATGGATACTCGCCGGAATTGGATTGTTGAGCGTGGATTATCTGCTCCGCGCAGTCCGTTGGCGGCTTATGATCTGCAAAGACTCACCCCGGGTGAGTCTCAGCTCAGTCTTCTGTGTGCTGCTCTCCGGATTCGCGGCGAATAATGTTTTGCCTCTCAGGGCCGGTGATGTGATGCGCGCTTTTTGGTTCAATCGACGCCTGCAGTCGTCGTCGGGATTTCTGCTGGGAACGCTGATTTTGGAGCGTGCTCTTGACTTGCTCACGCTGCTGACTATTTGGCTGATTGTGATCACAACGACCCATTTTCAACTACCCCGCGCAGGGTTAATTCATGCGGTATCGTTCCTCACCGTTGCAGGGGTTATCGCATTGGGGATCGTGCTCACGATGGCAGTTAAGATCGAATCTTTCCTGGTTCGGATCGTGCGTCTTTTTTTCGGCGATCGCCAGGTCGTTGGGAAAATTATTTTCTCTATCCGGCCGGTCTTTGCCGTGTTCAAGAGTTGCGGACCGCGTTTGATGCTTGGGTTGATCGCTCTTTCTGGAGGAGCCTGGATCTTGGAAGGCGCTGTTTTCTGGACGGTGGCGAATGCGTTACATCTCCATATGATCGCTGCCTCCCCTTGGCTGGCATTTGTATTCGGTAACTTCGCGGCCATGATTCCAAGTGCTCCGGGATACATCGGAACATTCCATGCGGCTGTTATCACTGCTCTAGTAACTACAGGATGTGAGAGAAATGCTGCAGCTTCATTTGCGATTCTGGTCCATTCCGTAATATGGATATGCGTCACTTCGGCAGGAGCGGTCGCATATTTCGTCTCTTCTGGGGTGAAACGGGAAGCGTCCGAAGGGACAATGATTTCCGTCCCTGACGCAAGTTCGTAAAGAAAGGACTCCAAACGAAATGAAGCATATTGTAATTATTGGTGCCGGATTTACTGGCTTGGCTGCTGCGCTCGAACTATTAGACCGTGGTTATAAAGTCACTGTATTGGAAAGGGACTCGGAAGCAGGAGGCCTTGCGGGCTCGTTTTGGGTCGGCGGCCAACGGCTTGAGAAGTTTTACCATCATTGGTTCCTCAGTGATACCCATATCAGTGACCTTGTGGCAAAGGTCGGGAATAAAGATCAGATTATTCCTCGCGAGACGCGCACGGGCATGTACTATGCCCATAAATTCTTTCGTCTAAGTACACCGAAGGACGTACTACAGTTCAAGCCGCTTTCTCTCCTCAACCGAATTCGATTGGGATATGTTGCGCTGGCGGCGCGCCGCGTCAAGCACTGGAAGCTTCTTGAAAAGCAAACAGCCAAAGAATGGCTGCTTCGGAACTGCGGAAAGCAAGTCTATCGTGTGGTTTGGGAGCCATTGCTGATTGGTAAGTTTGGAGAGTTTGCCGATGAGGTCTCGGCGGTGTGGTTTTGGAATAAGCTCAAGCTTCGTGGCGGAAGTAGGAGCGGCGGCGGAAAAGAGGTGTTGGCTTACTACAAAGGAGGCTTCGCCGCGCTCGCTGATCAAACTGTTGATGCCATTCGGAACAAGGGCGGAGTCGTAGAGTTTCGAAGGGCTGCCACAGGCCTGCGGATCGAGGACGGCAAGGCTACGGGCGTTGAGACCCCGGAAGGTTTTGTTGCGGCTGACGCGGTTCTAATGACGATCCCGCTGCCCTGTGTCGCAGATCTTTTGCAACCGCACTCGTCCCCGGACTACGTTGCGCGTCTGAGGAAGATTCGGTACCTGTCGAACGTCTGCGTTGTGCTTGAACTAACGCACAGCCTCTCATCAATTTACTGGTTGAACGTCAATGATCCTTCATTTCCCTTTGTTGCGGTCATCGAGCACACCAACTTCGAGCCGACGTCTAGTTACGAAGGTCGTCACATTGTCTATCTCTCAAAATATCTTCCTCCTTCCGCGGCGCTCTATAAGGCGACGGACGAAGAGGTGACCGAGATAGCGTTGAAGGCTCTGGAATCGATGTTCCCGGACTTCGAGCGGAGTTGGGTATCTGGGTCGCGCTTATGGCGCGCGGATTACTCGCAGCCGATCATCGAAAAAAACTATAGCGAGTTAATCCCAGAGGTCCAAGCTCCGATCAGCAACATTTTCATCTCCACCATGGCACAGGTCTATCCTGAGGATCGTGGAACGAACTATGCTGTGAGAAATGGTTTCGCCGCCGCGGCCTTGATCGC
>OUNK011106412.1_pt1 | contig 10441 bp, 7 predicted proteins | sample 1755341 | NCBI WGS metagenome assembly OUNK01 (sample SAMEA3914788, study PRJEB12502) | metagenome | biome: forest; material: soil | place: Canada | collected 2011-07-03 | depth 0.1 m | reverse complement strand
GTCGCACCGTTGAGACGAATGCTGTTCAACCTTAGACTGAGGGTTGCTCCGCCTTTGAAACGTCCCGAGGCGTGGGCCTCAGTCACGGTCCCAACAGCCCTGGTACCGACGGGGACCACGGTGTTGCCGTTGACCACCACGGGGGAAGAGAACGTTGCATCGAAACTCTGGCCGGGATTGCTGATCTTGGATCCCACCGACTGCACGAGCCTGACCCGCAGGGTCGTCCCGGCCGGGATGACGATGGGGGACGGCGGCGGCGGTGGCGTGGACTCAACGGGCGGAGCCGGAGCTGCGGCTTCCGTGGGTGGAGCTTCAGGGGATGCGGGCGAAGCCGACGAGTTGGATGGAGCAGCTGGGGCGGCGGACGGGGTTGCGGACGACGGACCTGCGGGGGGCGGGGCAGTAGCGGGTGAATTCGATGAGGTTTGAGAGGAGTTCGTGTCAGACGAAGCTGGCGCCGATGATGTGCTTTTGCACGCTGTGCACCAAATCACAAGACTCAGAAGCAATGTTGACGTAAGTACGATCCTGGTTCGCATCGAAACCTCTTTTCCGTGAGGGTTGACAGCGGGAAGTTCTGCCCTGTTTGCCAGCTTAGATGCAGGCTATGACGTCCCGGGATACATAATAACTCCGCTATGGCGAAGCATCGTTGCTAAGAGCATGAGGGACGCGAGAATACACAAAAACCAGGCGATCGTTTGCGCCAGGAGTGGCGGGTAAATCTATTGTCGACCCAGAGATTGAGAGAGGATGACGAGATTCGACGGCTCGACGCGAATGAGTCCGGCTCGCGGGGACTCGATATCCGCGATGAGCAGGAAGGATACGGACACGAACAGCGGAAGAACGAACGACAGCAGCATCTCTTGTGCTGGCCGGCGCGAGGTGTAGCCGACCATCAGGTCACAGCCGATGCCGATGGCTAGCAACAGCATCCAGGCTGGGACGGGGATGTGGTCGTCCCAGGCAAATTGGGTATAGCCCTGGGAGTTCAGGACGTCGTTCATGCCGGAGGCGGCGAGGGCGGCGACTGGCGTGGGATTAGCGATGGCAGGCGTTTGAATGGCGGACCAGAGATCGGTCTGAAGCTGCGTGGTATCCGCATTGATTTGCGGCAGCTGGCGCGCATCAGTGGCGCGGTAGAACACGATGCGTTGATCGAGATAACTGCGAAGCAGTCGATGCACATGGTCCGCATCGGCCGGAGCCAGCAGATCCGCTCGCAGGTACTCAGTACCGATTGCGTTCGCCTCCGCCTCTTCAAAGCTCTTGCGTTGATCAAAACGGGTGACGGCCATGGAAAATGTGAATCCGATCATGAGCCCGAGTAATGTAAGCGCCGCCGTAAGAATCACATCGAAGTCTTTGCGCGCGTCATCGGTCAGCGGACGCTGCTTGCGAATGGCTGCGCCGATCCTCTCGGAGATCCAGAGAACAATAAGGGAGACGAAGAAGAAGAGAACCGGAGAAGTCATTGCTCGAGATGTCCTTTATGGCGCTTGATCTACGCTGCTGTAACCGGGTCGGCTTCGATCGCGGCAGCTGGGGTCGCTGGTTACGGCAGGCTTCGACAATGCAACGCGGTGGTACATGATCAATGAAGTAGAAAGCATAGCAGGTCATGAGTTCTAGAGAGCCTCAGCGGGAAGCGGGGAAGCTCGCCCAGGCGCGTTTGAAGGAGGACTAATGCAGTTCGGCCGTGCGGAGAAAGTCGAAGCTGCCACCGGGATCGAGTGTGAGGTTGGTCAGGCGCGCGGAGTGGATGACGATGTTGTCGGGATACCACAGCGGGATGGTAGGAAGGTCGGCGGCGAGGATCTGCTGGATCTGAAGATAGTCCTGGCGGCGCGTGGCTTCGTCGGTGCTTGAGCTTGCGGCCTGCAACAGCGTATCGACGCGGGGGTTCGAGTAGTGGCCGCGGTTGGCGCCCTTGGGCGGAAACATCTCGCTCGAGTAGCTGTAGTGGAAGATGTCGGGGTCTTCGTTGGAGCCGATCCAGCGCAGGAGATACATCTGAAACGCACCCTTGGTGATGTCGGAGTAGAAGGTGCCGAATTCCGTCGAGCGCAAGGAGAGGTCGATGCCAACGTCGCGCAGCTCGGCCTGCATGGCCTGGGCTTCGAGGCGCGTTGTCTCGTCGGTCGAAGTCTTCATGGTGAGGTGAAGGCGGATGCCGTGGCTGTCGGGCTTGAGGCCGGCGGCGTCGAGTAGCTGAATCGCACGCGTTGTGTTGTGCGGGTATTGCGCGAGCGCAGCGTCGGGCGCGGCGGCCCAGTGGCCGGGCGGTAGCAGCGTGTCGGCGAGGTGGGCATGGCCGCGCCACAGAGCTGCGATGAGCGCACGGCGGTCAATGGCGAAGGCGATGGCCTGGCGCACGCGCGGGTCGCGGAGAGCAGGATCCTGCACGTTGAAGTTGAGGTAGTCGACACGCGCGCCAGGGCCGGTGGACACCCGGAGGTTCGGTGAGTTACTGAGAGCGTGCACCATGTCCATGGTGAGGACGTTGCTCTCGACGTCGGCCGAGCCTTTCTTCATCTCCAGCGCGGCAGTAATGGTGTCGGGTACGACCTGGAAGCGAACGTGCTCGATGGTCGCGCTCGGAGCGCCGGCCCAATAGGTTGGGTTGCGATCGAGGATCACTTCCTTGTCCTGCACCTGCGAGACGAAGCGGAAAGGGCCAGAGCCGATTGGGTGCAAACCTTCGTCGCGAGCGGCGCCAGCTTCGACGATGCCGAAGAGCCCGTCGCTGAGGTTGAAGAGCAGGCTGGGTTGCGGTGTGCTTGTGTGCACGACGACGGTGAGCGGATCAGGCGTGTCGACCGCGGTAATAGCTTTGAACGCCCCGCCCTTGGCCGTGATGATCGCGCCGTTGGTCATGCTGCGAATGGACCACGCGACGTCGGCTGCGGTAAGCGGATGACCGTCGTGGAAGTGCACGCCCGCGCGCAGATGGAAGACCCACGTGAGCGGGTCGGGACGGTCCCACGCGGTAGCAAGCCAGGGCTGCAGGTTGAAGTGCGCATCTTTGCGGACGAGGGGGTCGTAGATGAGGCTGCCGATGCGTTCAGATTGCGAGTCGGTGCCTTGGCGGACGTCGACGTTGTTAGGCGAGGACTCGATGAGGAAGGTGAGGGTGTGGGGATTCTTCGCGGGCGGCGAACATGCGGTGAGCGAGAGCAGCATACTGAGAAGTAGCATGCTGCCGAATCGACATCTCACGCGTACGTCACCTTGCCAAGGACGACGGGCCGTTTCGCTCCGGTGGCAGAGGGAATGTTGCCGGGGAGGCCGTGCCAGGTGAGCCAGCCGAGCAGAGCGAAGGCGGCAGCTTCCTTTGCTTCGACGGGAAGGCCCGCACTTACGGTGGTCGAGACCTTGACGCCGAGCTGCGCGAAGCCTTCAGTGAGCATGCGCATGAGCGCGAGGTTCTTCGTGCCTCCGCCGGCTGCGATGAGTTCGGTGGCGCGGGCGAGCGGCGCGTGTTGTCCAAGATGCGGCCAGCAGAAGCGTCGGTAAGCATCGAGGATCGTGGCGGCGGTGAGCGCGGTGGCCGTCGCGATGACGTCCTGCTTGGGAGCTTGCTTACAGAGCGCGAGCAGTTGGTGCGCGAAGGCGGGGCCGAACTCTTCTCGGCCGCACGACTTGGGCACGGGCGTAGAGAAATAGGGGATGGTGAGAAGGCGATCGAGCACGGGCTTGAGGACCTGGCCGCTCGCGGCGACTGAACCGTTCTTGTCCAAGCGTCGGTTGTAGAGCTGCTGCATGAGCAGGTCGATGAGGATGCTTGCAGGCCCGGTGTCGAACGCGAGAACGTCTGCGGCGGTGCAATCTGCGGGGAGCGCAGTGACGTTGGCGATGCCGCCTAAGTTGAGCAGCACGCGGTTTTTCGTGGTGTGGCGGAAGAGGCAGAAGTCGAGCATGGAGACCAGCGGCGCGCCCTGGCCTCCGGCAGCGAGATCGGCGGGACGAAAGTCGCTGACGACCGGGATACGCAGGCGTTCGGCAAGCAGCGCGGCCTCGCCGATCTGCGACGTGCAGCGAATCGGCGCGCCTAGGAACTTCGCAGGCGCAGCCTGGTGATAGACCGTCTGGCCATGCATGGCGGCGAGCTGTGGCTTGAGGTTGAGCTCGCGGGAGGTCGTCGCGATGCAGTCGGCGTAGACTTCGCCGAGAAGCCAGGAGAGTTGATTGAGTTCGGCGGCGGTGGTCTTGTTGCCGGCAGCGATGGATAAGGTCGCGGCGCGGAGTCTCTTGTCGTAGGCGAAAGAGCGGTGGCCGAGCAGCTTGAGCCGCGGTGCGGTGTCGGCGCGAAGCGCGGGCGAGATGCGGCAGAGAGCTACGTCGATGCCGTCGGCAGAGGTGCCGGACATCACGCCGGCGACGAGCAGGGGCTTGGGTTGCGGTGGCTTCATGCGTCCCCTTTGAGTTCGTGTTGCAGTTCGGCAAGCAGCTGCAGAGCTTCGCGCGGAGTCAGGCCGTCGATATCGACCTGCTCGATGCGGTCGACGATGCGCTGCGAGAGGGGGGTGAACATGGTCATCTGAACCTTTGCTTCACGGGCAGCGGGCGCAGACTCGCGGACCTGCTGAGTCTCGGCGCGCTCGTGGACCTTGAGCACCTCGCGTGCGCGGCTGATGACGGCGTTGGGAAGGCCCGCGAGTCGCGCGACCTCGATGCCGTAGCTCTTATTCGCCGCGCCGGGCTCGACGGTGTGGAGGAAGACGATGCCGCCGGAGTTTTCGCGCACCGTGACGCGCACGTTGTGCAGGTGGGCGAGGCGGTCGGCGAGCAGCGTGAGCTCGTGATAATGCGTGGCGAAGAGCGTGCGGCAGCCGATGCTGTCGTGCAGATGCTCGACTGTTGCCCAGGCAAGCGAGAGGCCGTCGTAGGTGGCGGTGCCGCGGCCCATCTCGTCGAGCAGCACGAGCGAGCGCGAGGTCGCGGTGTTGAGAATGGCGGCCGTCTCGGTCATCTCCACCATGAAGGTCGAACGGCCACGCGCGACGTTATCCGCCGCGCCGATGCGAGTGTAGATGCGGTCGACGAGGCCAAGGCGCATGCTGTCTGCCGGGACGAAGCAGCCGCACTGCGCCATGATGACCAGCAGCGCAGCTTGTCGGAGATAGGTGCTCTTGCCGCCCATGTTAGGGCCGGTGATGAGCAGCAGCGAGGGCTCACTCTCCGCGGTGTCGCCGGCGCAGAGGTGCAGCGAGTTAGGGATGAAGCGCCCGGCGCCCTGGTCTTCGAGCCGGTGCTCGATCACGGGATGGCGGCCGGCGTGAAATTCAAGAAGGCCGCTGGCATCGACCTGCGGGCGCACCCAGCCACGCAGCGCAGCGAGATGTGCGAAGCAGCCGAGCAGATCGATGCGTGCGATCACGCGCGAGGTCTCGCGGATGCGCGCGGCATTGGCGAGCAGCTGGCGGCGGAGTTCGGCAAAGATGCGACGCTCGATCTCGCCGCAGCGCTCCTGCGCGGTGAGGATTTTTACTTCGAGATCCTTCAGCTCTGGAGTCGTAAAGCGCTCGGCGTTCACCAACGTCTGCTTGCGCTCGTAATCGGCGGGAACGGACTTCGCGTTGGCCTTTGTGACCTCGAGGTAGTAGCCGAAGACGGAGTTGAAGCGGACCTTGAGCGAGCCGATGCCGGTGCGTTCGCGCTCGCGTTCTTCTATCGAGGCAATCCGCTGTCTACCGGTGGTCGAGAGGCTGCGCACGGCGTCGAGATCCTCGTCGACGCCTTCGCGGATTGCGCCACCGTCGGAGAGCGCAACCGGAGGCTCGTCTACCAACGTCCGCCCGATGAGCTCGTTGAGGTCGTCGAGGGTGTCGAGGCCGGTGGCAAGCTCCGCCCAGCGGCTGTGAGGATTCGCCGGAACAAATTCGGAGACAGCCGTCTGCAGGCCAGGAAGACGCGCAAGCGTCTTGCCCAGGGCGACGACCTCGCGCGGCCCGGCAGTCTCGAGCGAGACGCGGCCGAGCAGGCGCTCGAGGTCGAGGATGCCGTCCATGGCGCGGCGCAGGCCTTCGCGGTGGCGGAGATCGGCGACGGCTTCTCCGACCGCGTCCAGACGGTGATTGATGGCATCGAGCGACTGCATGGGACGCAGCAGTTGCGCGCGCAGCAGGCGCTTGCCCATCGGCGTGCAGCATGCATCCAGTGTCCAGAACAGCGTGGTCTGCGGACCTTCGCTCGAGAAGAGCGGCTCGATCAGTTCGAGGTTGCGGACGCTGACGGCGTCTAGCTCAAGCGCGTCATTACGCTCGTAGTAGCGCAGCGTGTCGAGATGCGCGAGCGCACCCTGCTTGGTCGCGCGAAGGTAGTGCACGATGGCGCCTGCGGCGACGGCAGCAGCGTGGTGATGGCCGAGGCCCATGCCGTCCAGCGAGTGCACTCGCAGTTGCTGGCGGAGCAGGGGAAGTGCATAGTCCTCGGTGAAGGCCCAGTCTTCGACCTCGGTGCGTGCGCCCGAGATGTCGAGCTGCGCAGACTCCTCGGCGGGCTCGGATTTCGTGGCGGCGGGTGTATCGCGGAGCACGCCCTGGCGGACACTCTGCGAGGTTGTGCCAAAACCGGCGCTGCCTCGAGCGTACAAAACTTCAGCAGGACGCATGCGCGCGAGCTCGTCGAGAGCCAGTGCCCAGGCTGATGGGCCCGAGAACTCGGTGGTGCGGAAGTCGCCGGTGGAGAGATCGAGCGCGGCTACACCCACAGCCGCGGCAGGTCCGTTGCCGCAGGCCGAGATGCTGGCGAGCCACTGGCTCTCGCTCGCATCGAGTGCTGCGTCGACTGCGGTGCCAGGCGTGAGCACGCGCATGACCTCGCGGCGGACGATGGTCTTCGCTGTCTTGGGATCCTCCATCTGCTCGCACAGCGCGACGCGATAGCCTTTGCGCAGCAGGCGTTGCAGGTAGGTGCCGGCAGAGTGGTAGGGCACTCCGCACATGGGAACGGATTTGGTCTTGTCGCGCGAGGTGAGGGTGAGCTGCAGCTCGCGGGAGGCGATCAGCGCGTCCTCGTAGAAGAGCTCATAGAAGTCGCCGAGGCGAAAGAAGAGCAGAGCGTCGGGATGCTCGTCCTTGGCGGCGCGATACTGCCGCATGACCGGCGTGAGGTCGCGTTCAGTGGCGGCTGCGGTGGTTTCGGTGGACAGGTTCATGCGCTCGTATCTGAACGCCCAGAATATCGCAGACGCCTGTGCCACCCGCTTGGCGAAATCCTGCGCCTGCCCCTAGACTGTCAGGATGATCGAGATTCCGATGTCTGAGGCCCAGTTCGCTGCGGCCACCCAACGTCTGCGTGCAAACGGTATTGAGCTGGCTGGAACCACGGGGACCCTGAGCAAAGACGGCGTGACCGCGAAGTATGTGTACGGAGAGGGCAAGCTGGTGGTCGAGATCGTGGATCGGCCGTTTATGCTGCCCATTTCACTGATTGAGGGGAAGCTTCAGGCGTACCTCGAGCAATCGGTAGCGTACGACTCCGGTAAATCCTAATAAGTGTGAAGTTTTCGGTGGCCTCGGAACCCGGATCGGTGTAAATTTATTTCGTTCACACAGTTACTTACAAGACGGGAGCGAAAGGCACGGCTATGCCTCATCCGCAGAATACGTTTACCCCAAGGATTGCTCCGTCGAATGCACATCGGCGACGCAAGGGCGGGGCCGCGAATGTGAGTCTGCGGAAGGTCTTTCGGCTGGCGATCGTTCTGGTGATGTCGTTTTTGTGCTGGATGGGATTGGGATGCTTTGCATTCGAGATGCTACAGCTGGCAGCCCGCTGAGGCGGTTCCAGTTTCCGGTCTGTGAGCATAGTCACAAACTGACGGGGCAATGCAGATATACTGGACTTTCGCGCATATCCAGCGCGCGAAGCTGAATGTATGACCCTGCTCTGGCTCCGACTTGCGGTGATTCTCTACGGCGTTGCCGCCCTCGCGGTACTGCCCGCCGCGCTCTATAACCGCCCACGCTGGCGCCACATCGCGATGCCGGCGGCGTTCCTCGGTGCGTTCTTCCACTTTGTCTCGATCACTGAGACCCTCTACGCAGCGCATCGCGCCTTACCCGTCGACACCCACGAGACGCTCTCCACGCTGGGCCTCCTGCTCGTAGTGGGCTTCCTGATCCTGGCGGCACGCTACCGTACGGTCTCCTTTGGGATCTTTCTGTTGCCGATTGCAGTGCTGCTGGCCATTGTTCCGGCGTTCCATCCCGGCCATGAGCAAATTGCCTATCCGCTGGTCCGGACGGGCTGGATCCTGCTGCACATTGCACTGTTGCTCGCGGCCTACGCGGCGATGTTTCTGTCGCTGATCGCGAGCATGCTCTACCTGATCCAGGAACGGCGGCTGAAGGAGAAGCGAACCGAGTCCCAGCGCGGATGGCTGCCGCCGCTCGAAACCCTGGACCAGATCGGGGTGAACTCGCTGCGCTTCGGCCTTCCCTGTATGACTGCGGGGCTGCTGATTGGTTCTGTGCTCGCACTCCAATCCATCGGCGTGACCTTCTTCGCGGACCCCAAGGTGTTGCTCTCGATTGCGATGTGGATCGCGTACATCCTGATGATCTATATCCGCAGCAACAGCGGATTGCGCGGGCGGCGCGCGGTGTATCTGTCGAGCTTTGTGTTTCTGGTGATGGTCGCGGTATGGGCGGCGAATTCGCTCTCTGCCGTGCATAGGTTCAAGACGCCATGAGCGATTTAACGCGTGATTCCATGCGTGAGGCGAGGGTCGGAGAGGCTCTGCGGTCGACGCCGCAGACCTCGCAGCTGCTGCTACTGGGAGTGAACCACACCACCGCGCCGATTGCGGTGCGCGAGCAGTTGGCGATCCCTGTGGATCGGCTGGCGGACGCGACGCGCACGCTCGCAGATCAGCCTGGAATTCGCGAGGCGCTGATCCTGTCCACCTGCAATCGGGTAGAGATTTTGACCGTCCAGGACGGCGTGAATGAAGAGAACGCAGAGGTGCGCGCGGGCAAGCGGACGGCTCCCACGCTGAGCGTGATCCAGTTTCTGCACGAGTACCTGCAGATACGCACCACCGACATAGAGCCGCATGTGTACGAGTATCACGAGCGCGACGCGATTCGGCATCTGTTCCGTGTGGCCAGCTCTTTGGACTCCATGGTCGTGGGCGAGTCGCAGATCCTCGGGCAGGTGAAGCAGTCGTGGACGGTGGGCCGCGAAGTCGGAGCGGTGAAGACGATGCTGGATCCGTTGCTGCAGCGAGCGTTTTCAGTGGCCAAGAAGGTGAGGACGGAAACGCAGATCGGCAACACGACGGTGTCCGTGGCGTCGGTCGCAGCGGAGCTGGCGCGCAAGATCTTCGGGTCGCTCTCGGGCAAGACAGTGTTGCTGGTGGGCGCGGGCAAGATGACCGACCTGACCGCACGGCACCTCATCCAGCAGGGCGCGACCACGCTGCTGGTGGCCAACCGCACCGAGTCGAAGGCGCAGGCGATTGCCGATGCGTTGCGGACGCCGAGCATCACGACGGGCGTGATTCCACTAGATCAACTGCATGAGCAGGCGCATCGCGCCGACATCGTGATCACGAGTACGGGCGCGGGCCACGTGTTTACGCCGGAGAGCGCGCGGGCAGTGTTGCAGCGCCGCAAGAATCGCCCGGTGTTTTTCATTGACATTGCGGTACCGCGCGATGTGGCGCCTGAGGTGAATAAGGTCGACGGCTGTTTTGTGTATGACATCGACGATCTGCAACAGGTGGCGATGCAGAACAAGGCGGTGCGCAATCGCGAGGCCGAGGCGGCCGAGTCGATTGTGACGCGGGAGGTGGCGCGCTACAGCGACCGCATCTCGCAGGCGCCGGTGACGGAGTCGATCAAGGAGCTGCTGCTGAGCGCCGAGGACGTGCGGCAGCACGAGATGGCGCGGATCACGCACCAACTCGCGCAACAGCCTCTGACACCCGAGCAACTGGCTGCGGTCGATCGGCTGACCAAGTCTCTGACCGGCAAACTGATGCATCCGCAGATTGCCGCCTTGCGCGTGATGGCAGCCGAACGGGAGTCAGACGACTAGGCATGGGCTGCGTCTAATGGATGTCTCTAGTTGCTGCGTAATTACCCGGGAAGAGTTGGCGCGCGACGTGGAGCATTCGCCTCGATGAACGGGCCTCGAAGCATTTGTTGATGCCATGAATGATTCACCGCGCTGAGGTAAACTTCAGAGGGGTAGGTGAAGGTCAGGCCGCGAATCATACCAAGAGAGTGAACAGTAGGAGAGCAAGCTGAATGAGTCCCATAGCGCCATTGCGGCCAGGTCGGCAATCGCGCCTTAGATTAGCGTACGCGTTGGCCGTGCTGCTGCCCGTGTTAGGGACGGTGCTGACGCAGCATATGGCTTTTCTGCACGGCATACCCAACTCCACGAACCTGCTGGCGGTGGTGATCGTCGGCATCCTGGGCGG
>OUNK011150669.1_pt1 | contig 10493 bp, 13 predicted proteins | sample 1755341 | NCBI WGS metagenome assembly OUNK01 (sample SAMEA3914788, study PRJEB12502) | metagenome | biome: forest; material: soil | place: Canada | collected 2011-07-03 | depth 0.1 m | reverse complement strand
GAGCAGGCCCTGTCCCAGCCGGAGCAGGCAGCGTGAGTTTGGTTTCAAATTTGGATAAGCCAGGGATCACCTAGCGTGGGCGAATCGTGTAGCCGACGCTCCGAAGCGTGTGGATGAGAGCTGTGGGGAAAGTCGAATCAATCTTTTTGCGCAGTCGCGCAATGAAGATCTCCACGGTCCGAGTGTCATACTGATGATCGCGCTGCCAGACTCGTTCGCACAGCTCGGTGCGTGAGAAAACACGGCCAGGTTCTTCCATGAGCACTTGCAGGAGATCAAACTCGCGAGGAGAAAGCGTGATGTTTTGCCGGGCGCGAGTGACGCGGCGGTTCAGCACGTTCATCCGGAGGTCGGCGACTTCGAGTAAGTCGGATGCTGGCATGCCACTGCGCCGTCCCAGTGCTTCAATACGCGCAACCAGTTCATCCATGGCAAAGGGTTTTGCCAGATAGTCGTCCGCGCCTGCCTTCAGGCCCTTGATCCTATGTTCCACCTCCCCTCGGGCGGTGAGGATAAGCACCCGGGTGGAAAGCTGGGCGGTGCGCACCTGTGAAAGTATCTCCAGTCCGTCGAGGCCCGGTAGATTGAGATCGAGTACGAGCAAGTCGGGAGGGTGGGCCAGGGCCACTTGTAAGGCTGCGTTGCCGTTGTGCTCCGAGCTGACAGAATGGCCGTGGCGCTTCAGGGCACGTGCGACGTGCCGCGCCAGTTCGGGTTCATCTTCCACGATGAGGATGCGCATAACTGTATAGCAATCCTGATCCTACTGCGATAAGGCCGGTTCGTTGTAAACAGAAAGGTAACAGGGTCGTTACACTTTTCATCCTAAAATCTCACGGTGAGTTGTCCGGCAACAAAGGAATGTTGTTCTCGCACCGGGACGTCCTGATCCAGGAAACTGTACTGGATTTTAGCTTGCAGGTGAGGCGAGAAGCGGTAGGTGAACGCGGCATCGATCTGTCCGGCGTCGCTACCCCCGGCCACGTTCCCGCCCATACCATCCGGCACCGTGTTGAAAAACTGTTGGTTCCAGCGAAGTGCTGCAAAAAACTCAGGAGAAAATTTGTACTTGGCCTCGACATAGTAGGCGATGGTATCCGCATTACCCATGGCCGGAACCTGGAAACGTGTCTCGTAGCATTCAGCCCAGACCTCCAAGTGATGCCAGGCAAAGCTGGCATCCTGGGCAACGGTAATTTCCCGGTAACTGTCAAGCCCTTCGGTCGGTGGGAGATAATTCGAAGCGGCAGGGTTAAGATAGGTGCCAACGCTCGACGAGACGCCTAGATTCCATGCTTCGTCCGGCCTCCATCCGACGCGACCGCTGTACGCCGGATTGCCGAAGCCAACGGAAGTAGCAGACCATGAGTAGGGGGGCGACGAAATCGCCGCATTTTTAATTTCGACGGCGTAATCGAACTTTCCGATGCTGCCGAATATCGAAGCACCGGAGGTGTAACTTGGGCCCCAGATAATAGGAAGCTGCGTGTCCTTATTGGTGGTTGAAAAACCATTGAGAACCGTGCCGTGTGGTGGGGCCGCAACATCCGAGACGGAGGTTTGATTCTCGTAAAGCAAGGGTGCGGTGACAAAGGGGTTTTCCCATGACTCGTACCGTTTGGACCAGCTTCCAACCGCCGTTGCAAATTTTCCAACTTGCAGATTGACCCGGCCGTCCTCCCAGGGCGTATAGCGTAACGCGTATTGATCAGCGCGCACCTGGCCGTCGCTCTTGCTGGATGGATCGAAACCGCGATCCGCCCGGGCCTGCGCAAAGAGGTAAAATTGCGGCCCAATCTGCACGTCCAGGTTTAGGGTAAGGCGCGGATTGAAAAGAAAGCTGTGGTTTTCATAGATGAGTCCAGGCGCCGGTTGTTGAACATAGTACTCTTCGAGATCAAGGAGGCCGCTGATTCGGCCCTCTACCCCTCCGTTTGATGTGCTGAACTTCAAGTTGTCATCAAGCGCATCCAGGAAATCGTCAGAACCACAAGCCACCCGGACAATCATGAAAAACGCCATGATTGCCGGCAGGAAAGGGCCTGAGCATCGTGAGTCGATCTTCATGAGGTTTCGACGGCAGGATTGGCGCTCGGTTTGAAAGCAATGACATCTAGCCCCGGAATCGCTTTCCTTTGGTCGGTTGATGGAGGCTGCTGAATGCCATGGCCAACATCTTAAACAAACTCCGCCTCATTTCCAGAGCCATTTAAGCGCTGCTCACCGCGCATCTCCTTGCTGGTGATTATCCCCACTTTAGTTCCTGACCGAAATGAGAACTTCACGGAAAATCGAGATGGAGCGTTGCCCCATCTCGCAGGTCCACCTGTTTCTCCAAAAGTGTTTTATCATCAAGCCATGCGCAGAACTTGTAATGTCCCAAAGGCAAGCCGCTGATTCGATAGTTCCCTTTAAGATCGGTTCTTTGAAAATAGGGTGTGTCGAGAATGAGAATGATCGCCCGCATGTGTTCGTGGATATCACAGCGGCAAACGACCACGCCAAGTTGATCGAAAACCACCGAAGGAATGGGTCTCTCATCGCCACGATAACGCCCAAGATCAAATCGCTTCGGTTTCGAAAACGAAAAAACGCTGTGGTACATCTTGTCTTCGTTGGGAAATTCGACCCTAGTGCCAACGCGTATGGGAAGGAGCCGCGGAACGAAATCCATGTTCTTTTGCACCATCTGTGCCACAGGGGGATGGTTGGCCGGCGCAAAATTACCTTCAAGATAGACGACCGCCGCGGGCGGATCAGGCGTGATAACGGTCTGTTCACCACTTAACTCGTAACGCTTGTTAATAACTTCTATAGACGGGGCCTTTGGAAGGTCAATGTGCCCCTCAATAATCGTTTGCGCCCGCCCAATTCCAGTCATCGCCAGAATCAGTTCCATCGCAAGCAGCCCAATAAAGAGTTTCATTGTTCTGCGGTAATTAACATTGATCGCTATATATTAGCGAGGAAATTCAGAGCGGTAGGAAGGCTCTCTCTATCGCGCTTCGTTCGATCAGGAGCAGGCGGCAACAATAAAGCATTTCCGGTACTGGGTAACAGTTCTGTTACCGTAAAAAAATGGACGATATTCCGACAGGGTTTTAACGTCATTCTATCAAAACTTTATCCCTTATTTGGTGGCTGTTGAGGTGCCAGATCATTCGGCGACACATCAAGCTATTTTAGGAGCTGCCAAAAGAAGTATTTGAAACCATTGAATAAATAAGTCTTCCTGCGCGTAAAGCCTTAGGAAGGCTCAAATAGCTTTCTTCCGCTTAAAACGAAACCACAAAAGACGAATTATTATGACTAATAACGATAGTTATCTATACAATGTCAGTATCGATGGCGCAGTCGAAAAAGGTGCATCAAAAAGTATCATGGGAGGCAGGTTTGTTTTGATGAGGTGGGCATCGTCTGGACTATCTTATCTCGGAATCTGTTTGAGTCTCCTTTTCACCCTTGCCGCGACTGGCAATAGTCTGGCGGTAAATCCTCCCACTGCCTCTGCTCAAATCAGCAGCACTCCCATGGCTGGGGGAGTTTTTCATTATACAGTCACTCTTAACAATGTGGGAACTACCGGGGACAGTCCGATCGGAACCTTTTGGTTTGGCTGGGTTCCAGGGGAGGATTTTATGGCGGTAAAACCAACGGAAATTGTAACGCCGGCAGGCTGGGAGGCTCATATCACCAATGCGGGAACTTCGGATGGATTTGCCATACAATGGGTGGCGTCCAAATCAACGGTGGCTGTCGCTCCGGGTGCTTCGTTGAGTTTCAGTTTTGACAGCACCGCGACGCCAGCCGAAATGGATGGAGATTCCATCTTTTATCCCTCTACTCGGGTGGAAACCGCGTTCGTTTACAGCGGCGCTCCTTTTTCCGACGCCGGCTTCGAGGTTGCCGTGCAAGGCACATCTCAAATGGATCTTTTCCTGGTTTATTCTGGAGCGGAGACACAAAGTATATTTGAGGCCGGCTCTACGAGCGCCCTTTCCACGGCACAGGACGCTACGATCTACCTGGTTTTCGATCTGAGTAATCCAGGGAGCTATTCCGTCTTGTCCACGACCACCAGTGGCACGTATGCAATATTTACCCGGGTTCTGAACGCGAATGGAACCGCAGTGACCAGTTCCGAGAATGGCGCTGCCGACAGCTCATCCATCGCGACGGATCCGGCTCAAAACTTCATTGCGAGTGTTGCCAACGAGCCGACTACTTCCAGGACTGGCGCGGTTTCGTCAACCAAGGGCTCCACGGTGTTCAAGTATGGCGGAACCGAGGGTACAGATCCAGTGACAGTTAATTCCGCAGTTTTTAACTATTTGAAGATTCACCAGATCTATTTGACCGGTCTCCTGACAGGTTTGAGCGACACGACTTCCGTGACGGTTGTCCCCGCAGACGCCAAGCCCAGGGTTTCGGGTGTCTATACGGTTAATGCGATTCCTTCGGCGCTGACCAATTTCCTCGGTACGGTCGGCAACTCCAGCACCCAGGCGTATCCCACCGAGCTGACTGGTTCGGATATCAGGTACGAGTATCTTCCGTCCCTCGCGGCGTCCCCGGTTTCCGGCGTCCCAGCCTTGAATCGCCTCAGTCTGACCGGCACGACCACGCTGACCTTGAATACCACGCTGACGAGTATCGCGAACGTTGGGGGAAGCTTCAAACTGAAAGGACAACTTACACCCACGACCATCAGTCCTATCGGAGCTCCACTCAATGCCACCAGTAGCCCGACCGTCTACGAGGATTTCCTGTTCGAGATCACTAAGTCTCTGGGACTGCCCAGCAGCTACGTTCCTGCAACCGCACCCTGATCCTCATTTATCTGCGAACCGGTACACCAGGAATCAACTATGCAGCCAGCGCGTTTGAATCGGACTGGACTTGAAAAGAATCCGATTCTCCGGGTGACTTGCCTGGGACTCGCGATGGCTGCGGGTTTTGTCACGGTACTCCTGGTAACCGGTTCTCCCGAATCGCAGCCGGAAACGAGAACGGCGTTGGGAAACCAAAACCCAACGCCGGCCCCGGCAGATGCCGAGGATGCCACTACGTCGCCGGCCCGGCCGGTTCCTGCCCAAAGCGATAAAGAGACCTCGAAAGACGCGTGGCTGAACGATCTGGAGGCGTTGGAATTTAAACCTTTCGACGAAGTTGCATCTCAAATCCTGAAAGCACTGCAATCCAAAGACCGGGAAGTCCGGTTGCGCGCGGTGAATCTCCTCATTATGTCCAAAGATAATGCGTCGATTTTGCCTCTATTGGCCGTTGCGCAGAGAGATGCGGATGGGGAAGTGAGACGGAATGCCCTCGTTGTATTGGAGAATAGCCAACTGAAGACAAATCTGACGCCATACTTGCTCAGCGGTGCAGCGGATAACGATGAGGATGTCCGTGGGAGTCTGGTCCAAACCGTCTGGAGTCTTTCGCCCGAACAGAGAGACGAGTTTATTGGCCAGGCAGTCTATTCAAGCCATCCGGACGTTTCCTCATCCGCCTTCGAGATGCTCAAGCATGAGTATTCGAAGAAAACGCTGGACCTTCTCCTTAATGTCTACGCGACAAATAATGTTTCCCAGATTAACAATGCCAACGACGTGATGAATTCCCTGCTGAACCAGACTTTCGCCAGTGCCTCGGAAGCCTCAGCCTGGTGGCAGCAGCACCAAGCCGACTACCGCGATGATCTCTCCTTAAACAACGACGACTTAACCCCCGATCCCTGATGAGGTTTCGAAGTTTGAATGAGCAAAAATCCAATCCCACAACAGGAAGCCGACGCGGCCACGCCTGACCTGTAAGAAGTAGTGTACCTAACTCGAAAGGAATCCTCCATGATCTTCCGAATCTCCGACATTAAGACCCAAACCGCAGCGCTATCTAAAATCAATAAGGACTTCATTAAAGCCAGGCAAATTCAAGCCCAGCTACAAAAAGGCAGCGCCCATGAGGCGCTGCCGGATCAAGGACAGCTCAGCACCCCGATGACCGGAGAGTCCTATCCCGTGCGCGTGACCCGTTGGATCGAATAATAAGGCTGCTTGTATAGGGTCTTGACCTAATTGGCCAAATAATGCGGGACGAGGGGCATGGCAGGGATGGAAGTCATATAGGAAAGGAGCTTGCCGTGAACCACTTTATCCGCGGGAAAGAGATCGAAAGCTGGCAACACATTATCCCGTACATTAAATGCCTCCTGATCTGTCCCTGTGAGAAGAGGAGAAAGGGATGATGAGCCGTCTGGAAGACTTAGTGAGTTTAAGTCCGGTCGCGACCGCTAAGCGAAGAAAAAGGAAAGCGAAGGACAATCCCAGCGTAAACGATATCTTCGTGGATTTCGGCTTGGAGCTACTCGTGAGGCTTCGGGTGGCTCAAATTCACGGCTGCGAATGGACCGTGCAGAAGCCGGTTAAAAAGCCGCCACCAGAGGCCGGGAGAGCCCGTCGGAATCGTATTTTTAAAAATTGGCAAAGACAGTCGACTTCCAGCAGTCGCGAAAGGGCTGCTTTGAATATGGCTGTAGCCCTTACCCGCAATCCGATCAGCGTCGTCCCAGACAACGCGATTTACGTCGTCAGGGTTTTCTTCCAGAAGATAGCTGCGGCCAGTGTGATTCTAGTGGTTTTAGGGGCCGACGATTGGCGCTATCTCAACGAGTCATTTACCCCGAATAGCTTGTTTGACCTATGAGCGTCCGGCGAGTTGCCGAGGCGAACAGCATTCCTTGTGCGCCTTGGTGCGGCCAATCCAGTCAATTGTTGGAGGTGCCAGAACTGAGTCGTTCGCGTGTATGGCGGGTTGTCAACCAAAGTGCATTTGCTGTGCGATTCGCTATGCCCAAGACCCTTACTCACGCAAGTAACTGTCGTTATAAACCTTGATCATCTGTCTCCGAGCGCGGGGCTCGGAATGCTTGCGACCAAGAACATAGGGACCGCCGTGAAGTGTCCCCTTCTTCCGGCAGCGAAAAGCTGCCGAGCCCGTCGCCCGGAGGTCGACGGCTACCACGGAACGGCAATCCCAAACCTCCACGCGAAACCTGCCTTCCTCCAAGGCCGCAATTACCGTCCGCAGTTGCCGCGGAGATTTTCCGCGTCGCGGTCTTGGAGGAAAAGGTGGGCCTTGCGATAGCTTTTCTGGTGCAGGTAGTGGCGCAGTTGCGGGGGATAGCTCGCATCGATCTCGGCCTCAAGCGCGTCGAGCCGGGCAAAGATCGCCAGCAGGTCGGGCGGATTCGGCTCCTTCTGCTTCGGCACCGCGTCGAGATATTCCTTGAGCGTGAGCGCGAGCCGGTCGAGGGTCTGTTCCTGATGGGCGGTGCTCATGAGCCTGGCTTCGAAGGCGACGATTCTTTTTCGATTTGCTTGATATCGCTCTCGAACTCGGTCGGCTCGCCGTGCACGGCCGCTTTCTTTTCCTCCCACTCCACGTGCAGCCGGCGCACGTCGCGCGCGAGTTGGTCCTGAATTTGGGCCACGGCGGTGGCATCGCCCCTGGCTTTCTCCTTCACGATTTCGCCCTGGAGGAAGGTTTCCCGCTCGGCGATTTTCGAGCCGTAGAGGGAATTGATTTCGGCGATGTGGGCCTTTTGTTTTTCGGTGAGCTTCTTGGTGGGCGACTTTTTCTCGAGCCGCTCCATGGCCAGTTCGTAGGCGGATTTCATGATTTTTTTCCTTTTTCTTCGAGGTTGATCCAGATCGCGCCGTCGCGCACTTCCACCGGGTAGGAATCGACGCGCACCTTGGGGATGTTCCGGCAGACGCCATCATCCAGTTGGAATTGCCACTGGTGCCAGGGGCAGGTGACGAAGCCCTCGGTGACGAAGCCCTCGTGCAGGGGCGCGCCGCGATGCGGGCATAGGTTGTCGAGGGCGAAGACACCTTCCGGTTCGTGGAAAATGCCGAGTTGGACACCGCTCACCTCGACGCAGCGGCTTTTCCCGACGGGGACGTTCTCCAATTTGAGGGTGCTGTCGATGTAGGGCATGGCGCAAAGGTAACTTTAGGTTGCCGTCGCGCCGGGGCAAGAGGCAATCTCAGTCCATGACGACGGGACCGGGTGAATTTGCGCCGTGGCTCGGTGTGTTCGAGACAGTGCGCGTGATCGGCGGCGTGCCGCTTTTCGCCGCGCAGCACCGGGACGAACTCGAGCGCGCCGCGCAGGCGCTGGGCCTGAAACCGGCGTTCGATCTGGACCAGGAACGCGGGAAACTGCCTCAACTTTCCGGACGGTGGCGCTGGATTGTGACGTCGCTGGAGACACGCACGCTCTTCACCGCCGAGGAACAATCCGCCTTGGAGCCGGTTGCGCTTTCGGTTTCGCCAGTGCGGGTCGGATCGCACAACTGGGATGCGCGATTCAAGACACTCAGCTATCTCTCCCATGCCCAGGCGTGGAAAACGGCCTCGACCCCGGATGCGGTCCTTCTGAATGAAAACGGCCACGTCGCCAGCGGAGCACGTAGCAATATTTTCTGGCGGCGAGGGGACCGGCTCTTTACTCCCGCTCACGAGGCCGGCTGCCGTTGCGGCGTCGTACGCGGCTTTGTCCTCCAGTCGAGAGAGGTGGAGACGGGACATTTCCCCTTGGGCGACTTGATGGAAGCGGACGAAATATTCCTCACCAACAGCATGAAAGGAATCGTCTCGGTCGATGCCGTGGAAGGACGAAAACTGGGCGACTTTTCCTACGCGGTTGAGTTGCGGCAGAGGTACGACGCGGCGGTTAGAGCGCAGACTTCGGGCTCCGGTTGACCGAAGGACCAAGGCTTGGTCACACTAAATGACGAACCAAGACTCGGGTTCGGTCGTCCCGGCGGGACGACTGAAAATGGCCCGGCGATTTAATCGCCGGGTTGTCTTCCGAAGGAAGGGGCGTCCCAGCGGGACGCTTGAAGTTTGGCTTCGGTGCTCATGATCGAAGCATTCAAGCGTCCCGCTGGGACGCGATGCATTCAGCCGGTTACCCGGCGATGAATCGCCGGGCTATTGTCGGACGTCCCGCCGGGACGTCTACATTCAACGCATGATGTGGTGCGTTGTTCGCGTTAACAGGCCGCAGGCCAAGCGCGGCATCTACCCCTTCTTCGCCGGTTCCTTGAGGATGACCTTGCGGCTGCCTTTGACAATTCGACCGATGATTTTCCCGCGGGACAGCTTGACCGTCTTGGCCGCGTCCTTGGCGGCGACGATGAAGACCATGCCGATGCCCATGTTGAAGACCTGGTGCAGCTCTTCGTTTTGGATCCGGGCCGCGGAGGCCAGCATCTTGAAAAGCGGCGACACGGTCCATGTGCCCAGGTCGATCTCGGCATCGACGTTGTCGGGCAGGACGCGCGGGATGTTATCGATCAGGCCGCCGCCGGTGATGTGGGCGATGCCCTTGATCTTGACCTCGGTGCGGACTTTCCGGATGTGAGGCAGGTAGAGCGTGTGGGTGCGGAGCAGTTCCTCGCCGAGCGAACCGCGCATGCCCTCGGTATGCGACTCAAGACGGCAACCGAGCTGGTTGAAAAGAATTTCCCTCGCGAGCGAATAACCGTTCGTGTGCAGGCCGGACGAGGGCAGGCCGATGACCACGTCGCCGGCACGGATCGTTTTGCCGTCGATGATTTTGGCGCGGTCGACCACGCCGACGATGGTGCCGACCAGATCGTAATCCGAACCGTGATAGATGCCGGGCATTTGCGCGGTTTCGCCGCCGATGAGGGCGCAGCCGGCCTTTTTGCAGCCGCGGATCATCCCGGTGATGAGTTGCTTAAAGCGGTGCGGCTCCAAGCGCTCGGAGGCCATGTAATCGAGGAAGAAAAGCGGCTCGGCCCCAAGAACGGCGATGTCGTTGACGCAATGGTTGACCAGGTCCTCGCCGATGGTGTCGTGCTGGTTCATGAGCACGGCCACCTTCAGTTTGGTGCCGACGCCATCGATGCTTGCGACAAGCACAGGGTCCTTCATCCGGGGAAATTTCGCGCTGAAGAGTCCGCCGAAACCTCCGACTTTACCGAGCACTTCCGGACGGTCGGCCGATTTGACGAGGGCAGGAATGCCGGCCTTGACCTTGTTACCAAGATCAACATCGACACCGGCGCGGGCGTAAGCTTTCAAGCGATCACTCATGAGGATGCACAGTTTTTACTAGAAGGTGGCCCGAGTGCAAAAAGGTTTTAGGATTTATTTATCGAAAAACCGCTCCAAGGCCCTGAAAACGGGGAAACTGCCGCCAGTGTAACACATTCGCGGCGAGCGCTCAGGGGGTCGCCGCGGCCTGGGCGGAAAGGTCGTGCTTCGGGCTGAGGTCCTGCAATTCGACCTTGGAGAAGATGTACTCGCAGAAGGTGCTTTGCTTGGTTGCGACGCATTTCTGGAAATCGGTGGCGGCGATGAGCTTGTCGCCGGTCAGCAGGCGCTTGATCCCGGCGAAGTACCAGGCCTTGCAGTACTGGCCCGGTTCCCGGCTCGGATCGGGCGACGCCGCGTTGG
>OUNK010003154.1_pt1 | contig 10529 bp, 9 predicted proteins | sample 1755341 | NCBI WGS metagenome assembly OUNK01 (sample SAMEA3914788, study PRJEB12502) | metagenome | biome: forest; material: soil | place: Canada | collected 2011-07-03 | depth 0.1 m | reverse complement strand
GTTGAAGCCGGGCGAGTGCCTACTGAACTCATAGCGAAGATCAAGGAGCGCGGTACCTGCGTGGTTCGGAGGACTTTCTCCCCCGCACAGGCTAATGCCTGGGACCAAGAGATAGCTCGGTATGTCGACGAGAATGACCTCGACGCGAAACTGGCGAATGCTGCCGAGGATAAGTATTTCGGTACGCTCGCTTCCGCCAAACCCCAGATCTACGGTATCTACTGGTCGCGCCCTCAGGTTCAAGCACGGCAGGCAGAGTCGTTGACTCGCGTCCGGGTATTCCTCAACAAGTTGTGGCAGGCAGAGAGTGAAGGTGTGCGTCATTTCAACCCGAACGAGACGCCTGCCTACGCGGACCGCATCCGGCGCCGTCCTCCGGGCTCTGCTTCGCTGGGCCTGTCTCCACACGTGGATGGCGGTTCGGTAGAACGATGGCTGGATGAGAACTTCCGAAAGGTCTATCGCCATCTCTTCTCAGGGGACTGGCAGGCATACGATCCGTACGACGCGGCGTACAGGCCTGACGTGCGTGAGGTTGCGTCACCTGCGGTGTGCTCTATGTTCCGAACCTTTCAGGGATGGACCGCCTTGACACGGCAAGGGAAGGGCGACGGTACGCTTCAAGTCATCCCTATTGCCAACGCAATGATGTACGTATTGCTTCGCGCACTTCAGGACGATGTGCCCGACGATGAACTCTGCGGAGCGGCGCCTGGACGTGCGCTCTCGATCAACCCTCAGTATCACGGCCTGTTGATCGAGGCGCTGTCCTCAATTCCCCTGATGGAACCGGGAGACACTGTTTTCTGGCACTGCGATGTGGTGCACGCGGTGGAGAACGAGCATAAGGGAAGCGGGTATAGCAATGTGATGTACATCTCTTCGACGCCCGGCTGTGCTAAGAACACCGTCTACCTGGCAGAACAGGCCCCCGCCTTCCTCTCCGGAAAGACCCCACCTGACTTTGCACCTGATGACTTCGAGGTCGACTTCAAGGGGCGCGGCACTGAGGCGGACCTCACACCATTGGGCAGGTCACAACTTGGCCTTTCACCGCAAGGAACCAATCATGAGGAGCATCGCGTGACGGCCGTGTCGCTCTAACAACAACGATCCAGTCGAAGACGGCTGTTCCAACTATCCGTTCAGCCCGTCTTCTATGTCCCCGATCGACGACTTATGGCGTTCTGCACGACTTTGATGTTTGGCCTCCATAGCTGCTGCGAACTCGCCGAGAAGATCGCAGCCATTAAAGCCAACGAACGCAGGCTAAAGGCGGTCGATATCCGCAAACGCAAAACGGGAAAATCACGCCGAGATCGTCATCGGGGTCGCCATCATCCACCAGTGTCAGACCTCGGAGGCTTTCGCCGAAAAGTTCCGGGCACTGCTCGAAGAGTTTTACGCAGACTCCCCCGAACGTCTCAAGGCCGCTCAGTTCGGACTCACCCTCGCCGTCAAGAAGCCTGCCAGCGACGCGGAGCAGGACTAGGCGTCAGACTCCGACTACATCCGATGCAGGATGGATCGCTTGGGCCACGAGGCGCACACCGAGTGCCGCGCATACGCGACTGACGGTGTCGAATCGTGGAGCGCTATCAGGGCGCAAGGCTTTGTACAGAGCTTCGCGAGTGATCCCGGCGGTCTTCGCAATCTCCGTCATCCCTCGAGCGCGAGCAATATCGCCCAGTGCGGAAGCCAATAAAGCTGCTCATTGGCGTCCAAAATGTCAGTCAAATAGAGAGCGATGGAGGTTTCACTCTCGCGATAATGCGCTGCGTCGAACTCGGGTAGATCGGCCACCTTGATTCGTTTGCTCATGATTGTTCCTCCGCTCAATCCAGCAAAGCGGCCAATACCTTGGCGCGCTTGATCTCTCTCTTCTGTGTCATCCCACGAATCCGAATGGCAGCCTCCGATTTATCAGGTGACGTATACGGCAAGTCGCCGGACTGGAAGCAGACACAAAGGGGCCAGCATGCCTTGTCAACCGACCAGAACTCCAAAAGCTGAAAAGCTTTCCGTCGGTAATACTCCTTGAGTGCACCGCTGATTGCGGGAGATCTATCGCTGATCGCTGAATGATCTGGGCGCTCAGAAGTTTACTTGTCTCGCTCGTCTCGACGCCGCCCACTACCCGCTTAGTCTCTCCGCAACGCTTGCATTGGTTCGATAGCGGCTGCGTAACGAGCGGGCATGTACGCCGCCACGAGTCCAGCCAGCGCCATCGTAATGCAAACCACCGCTATCACCAGCGGATCGCGCGCGGCTGTGCCATACAACATTGTCTTGAGCACCGAAGCGAACGCCAGCGTCCCCGCAACACCAACAGATACTCCTGTTCCAATCAGCAGCGAGGCGTCGTGCAGCACCATTTTCAGCACTGCCCTTCGCTGTGCTCCCAGGGCCAGCCGTACGCCAATCTCCCGCGTCCGCCGCGATACCGAGTAGGTCATCACGCCGTAAAGTCCCACAACTGTCAGAATCAGCGCCAGTACCGCAAAGGCTCCTAGCAGGGCCATCGCGAATCGCGGCTGCGTGAGTTGCAGGGAGAGCAATTCCGGCATGGTCCGCACCTCGGTCAGCGGAAGGTCGTGGTCCATGGAGGAGACCAGTTGCCGCACTGCGGGCTCTAGGCTCCGTGGGGCAACGGATGTCCGCACAACGGAGTACAAGCAGCACCAGGTTGGAAGCTGGCTCGCTGGCAGATACATTGCCGGACTCATCTCGCGCTGCGTGGCTGAGTGCCGGATGTTTCCGACCACGCCGATAATCTCACGCCATGGCGGCCCGCCTGGCATTCCGTTGCCGGCCCCCGGCTTGAGTCTCTTTCCTATGGGTTCTTCGCCAGGGAAATACATCTGCGCGAAGGCCCGGTTGATGACCATCACTTGAGGAGATTTCATATCGTCCGCCTCGGTGAAGTCGCGCCCAGCAAGCAGCGGAACCTGCATCGTGTGGAAGTAGTTGGGAGAGACGGGGGTCAATTCGACGTTGGGTTGCAGCCCTGCCGGGACCGGGTGCTCCGGGTTCTCGAAGCTGACGAGGGCGCTATTGTCGGTCATGGGCAGGAACATCGATCCAGCCACGTCCTGAACACCGCGCAGCGCTCGGAGTCTTTCAAAATACTCTCGATAGAACTGAGGACGCGTGTCTGTGTAACCGGAATCGGGTGCTTCAAAGAGGAAGGTCAACACATGATCCGGGTTGAACCCCTCGTCAGTATGCACCAGTTTCACGAAACTAGTAATCAAAAGTCCTGCCCCGGCTGTCAGCACGATGCCCAACGCCATTTGCCCGATAATCACGGCGGAGCGCAGCCAATCGTGGCCCGCGATACCGGACCGGCCACTCTCCTTCAATATCGAGATCACCTCGGTCTTCGATGCGATCACCGCCGGAATCGTCCCAAAGACCAACCCGGAGAGCATGGACAAGACGAATGCAAAGCCCAGTACGGGCAGGTCGACTCCGGCGTCCGCCGCACGCGGAACACTGTCGCCGATCAGCCGGAGCACCGCTGGCGTACACACGAAGGCCAGACCGCAACCTGCCAGACCGCCAGCTATACCCAGCGCAAGACTTTCGGTCACCAATTGGCGCACGATTCTGATTCGGCTCGCACCCAGAGCGGAACGTAGTGCGATCTCCCGCTGCCGGTCGCGCACCCTCGCCAGCAGGAGATTGGCGATGTTGCCACAGGCGATCAAGAGCACGAGTCCGACCGCGCCCAGGACGATCATGAGCAAGGTGCGCGTGTCACCCAGCAGGGATGCCAGTTCGGTCTCCACGATTACGGAGTTGTGCTCGGTGTTTGTGTCGGGATATTGCTTCGCCAGGCGTGCCGCAATTGCGTTCAGATCTAGACCGGCCTGCTCCACCGTAACGCCCGGCTTCAGCCTACCGAGCACAGCTAGAGAATGCTCGCCGCGCTTGACCACAGAGGGACGCGGATCGCTTGGATCATCGTCCAGCGCCAGTGTTGTCCAGAAGCCGTTCTGCGGCTGATCAACGGGAAAACGGAATGAGGAAGGCATAATACCGACGACGGTGTAGAGGCCTCCGCTAAGCCTGATGCGGCGGCCGACGACGGATTTGTCTAATCCGAACTGCGATGCCCACAGTGCATGGCTGATCAGGACCACACGGGAGCCCGGCTTCTCTTCGTCCGGCATGAATCCGCGGCCCAACTCCGGATTGATGCCCAGTGTAGGTAGCAGATCCCAGGAGACCATCTGGCCGTCCAAATGCACTGCACCCACGCCGCCGGTGAGCGTAAACGAGGCGTCATGATAGGAGACCAGGTGTTCGAGGGTATGGTTCTGTGCGCGCCAATCAAAAAAGTCGGGATACGAGGCGGCTCTACGCCCGGGCGCGCGATCCTTCGTGGACTTGGCTTCGACAAGCCGCTCCGGCTGGGCATACGGTAGCGGTCGCAGCATCACTGCATCGACCACGCTGAATACAGTGGTATTTGCGCCGATGCCGAGGGCCAGTGTGATCACCACAAGCGCCGTGAGCCCCGGCGACTTTACCATCTGACGGATCGCGTGACGGATATCGTTCAGCAGATTCTGCATCAGAATCCTTCCCAGAAGTTGCGTTTGTTCGAGGAACTCGCACGCAATCGATAAGCCAATCAGGGATCGCTATAACAGATTGATTCTATTATGGTTGCTGTCTCGACATCTCAGTTTAGGAGCTCGCGCGTGTTCGCTAATGGATATTCGCTGTTCGCAAACGAACAACGGAACGTCGACTGAGATGGAATCCATTCTGCCTTCTCCACACGGCTCCGAAGTCAACTCGCGAAGAGAGCCCAAGTCACTCTGAGCCGTTGGTTGGCAGCATAATCCCAGCCGATTCGAATCGGAAGACGACCGGGAACTTCTCCTGCCCGCTTAGCGAGCCATCTTCCACTTCGTCAGCCAGACGATTCTCCGCAACCAGCGCGAGCGCATCATGTTCGCCCTTCATGGCGGCCTCGGCATCGCGATCGCCGTCTTCGAGATGCTGGTCCTGGGCACGTCGGCCGGCCACTTGCACCTGGCCTTACTTCCCGAGGGCATCCGGTCCGCCTTCCCGGTGTTTCTTCTACCGGGCCCCGGAGAGCAAGGATGATCAGAATGCTCATAAGGGCTAGCGTCATCACTTCGACCTGCCTTGGGCGGAAAACACCTAACCCGTCCCTAGGAACCAACGGGTTTGGAGCAAATTAATAAGAGAGCCTCAAATCGTTGCCAAACTCAAGTCGACAGTTTCCAGACAAGAGTTTTTATGTCGCTCCAGATCAAGCTGAAGCTTGGCAATCTTCTCTTTTTTCTGCTTAATCCGATTCCGTATCGCCGCCTCGCTCAATCCCACCAGCAATTCGGGGGAGTCCGGTTGAACTGCTGAATGAAGGAATTGCTGAAGTTCTATGCAGTTGCGACACGACATTGGATATCTCCCCTTGAGTCAAGGATAAGCTATTTGCAACTAGGACGTTTACGCTAAGGACCTCTTCGCCAGCGTGAGTACCACATTGGCAGCGTCCTTCGCGTTGCCGCAGCTTTCAGCCAGCGAGTCGAATAATTCAAAAGACGTCAGCGCATAAAGAGTTGCGATCCTCTGCATCTTGTCCTCCATCTCTCTCTCGCCGTTCCTCCGGGCCATCTGGTCGACAACGCGAGACGCAGCGGTTTGCCGGCGACGGTTTCTCGTCTCGACCGCCGCACCGAACTCCGAATCGATGGCGGCAATTCCATGAATTCGCCGGATCAATAACCTATCTTTCGCCCAGAAATCAGTGAAGACTTCCATGAAGGCGACCAGCATGGATTCGGTATTCGGCTGCTGCATGACATCGCGCATCCGCTCCATGCCGCCCACAAGCGCAAGCTGATCGAAGAGGGCTTCGAGAACGCCCGCTTTTGTGCCAAACAAGTTGTGGATGGTCTGGCGCGTCACCCCGCTCTCACGAGCAAGAGAGTCCATGGTGAGGTGGAGAAATCCTTTGGCCTCGAGCTGCGTCCTCGCAGCAGCGAGAATCGCCGCCCGCTTGTGGTCGGACAGTTCCAGCCGTTTTCCGAGAGCGTAGGGCCGTTTACAAGGGACTGCTTTTTTCTTCACCACAGTATCTATCCTAGTCAGTTAATCTAAGACAGCTAATTTAACTTGACAACGTGTAAATCTAAATAGAGAATGGCTCGTTATTGGTCCACAGAGTGGGTGCAATGGACGCACAGAGGAACATTCGAGGCGCCGGAGGCTTGAAAGAGCAAGGATCTTCGCTGTGGTTACGCATTGGGTTCTGGGGCTGCATCGTGGTTTCTGTTGCGGTGGTTCTTCGGCGCGTGTCCGCGCTCTCTTTCCCCCCGCGTTCTGCTCCGCCCCAGTTGGCAGCGCTCGATGCGGTCTTCGCATCGCACGTAACACTCACATTGGCACACATCCTCCCCGCGCTGGCCTTTGTACTGGTCGCGCCCTTTGTTGTTTTCCGCAGACCCGCCAACGCTGTGTGGCCAGAGCGGTCAATCTTCCCACTCGGAGGCGTGGTCGGATTGACCGCCTATGCGATGAGTATTTATTCGGTCGGCGGATGGGTGGAGCGGTCTGCGGTTCTGCTCTTTAACAGTCTTTTTCTGTTCTCTTTGTTCCGTGCGTATTGGTACGGGCGACGCGGCGAACCGCTTCGGAAGCAGCGATGGATGCTGCGGGCAATCGTTATCCTTCTCGGTATCGCTACGACGCGTCCGGTGATGGGAATCTTCTTTGCGACCAGCCCTCTGACGCACCTTGAGCCAGGCCAGTTCTTCGGCATCGCTTTTTGGATCGGCTTCTCCATTAATGTGTTCGTCATCGAGCTCTGGCTCCGTTCCAGGGATCGTCCATCTCACCGTGGAAGGGCGGCAGTGCATCCGGAGCGATGATTGCGACCGGGTTCCGGCCAAATCAACACCGTGAGTGCTCAAATAAAACGAGTTATTACCACATCCCTGAATCATACCGGCCCGCACCTCGGCATCCTGGCGATTCTTTACACTGTGCTATTCAATGCCGGTTTGTATCCGGTCACCGCTTTGCCAGCAAACCTTACTGGCCAGGGCCGTGCGAACCCGCCAATATCATTGTGTCGTACTTTCAGACGCATGCCACACCGGTGCTGATCTGCCCGTTTCTGCAATTCGGGGCCACCATATGCCTCGGTCTGTTCTCTGCATCGCTAGTGAGCCGGATGCAGTTTCTGGGAGTGCGGTCGGCCGGCCCCTGGATCGCGCTTTTTGGAGGGTTCCTGACGGTGTTCAACGGCGTCGCAGCCAGCCTCATCGTTTGAACGATGATTCATCCGGGAATTGCACAGGAGCCTTCTGTGCTGCTGACGCTCTATTACCTCTCCTATGCCTTCGGTGGTCCAGGATTCTCGATTCCGATGGGTCTCCTGATGGCCGGTGTATCGGTCCCCGCCGCGCTCCTGCAACTCCTTCCAAAGTGGATCATAGTGCTTGGGTTGCTACTGGCAGCCGCAGGAGAGCTGAGCTGGATCCAGCTCATCATGCCAAGTGCACTGTTTCTAATTCCGATGACACGATTTCTGGGTTTCATCTGGCTGATCGCGGTCGGTTTTGCACTGCCGAGGATGCGATTGTCGCCATCGGAACAATCTGCCAGCTGACCTCCTTGGCCCGTCCTCGTTTTTTTGGCAGGACGTTTGTTCGACAGCGTCTCAATCGGAGCTAGACAGTGATGACCTTCAGAGACTGAAAATCGGCATTTCTACGGAAACGCAAAGAAGCGCCCCTCAACTTGATATAGGACCAGTTCTGTCGTAGATTGAATCAAAGGAAATAAAACCTCCCCCTGGCTGTCTTTTTGGCGAAGCACCAAGGAGAGGTTCGAGACCGACAACCCGGAGGCTGACGATTGCTTGCAGTATATCCGAGCGAGTCTTCACCTGGGTACTGAGGGAGACCCTGGCTTGGCGACAATAGCGAGTAAGAAGCTTCAACGACAGACGACGGACGGCGAGCACTCCGGCCGACTGATTTGGGCGATCACGCGATGACCCTCCGTCGACTCCTCTTCTGGGTTCACCTCGCCATCGGGGTGATCACCGGCTTAGTGATTGGGTTTCTTGCCATTACCGGGTCTATTCTCGCTTTCCAACCGCAAATTGTCGCCTTCGCGGAGAGCAGCGAGCAGATCATATCCGCCAGCCAGGCTACATGCGTAGCGCCGTCCGATCTGCTGAAGAACGCTTCGGAGTATCACCACGGTTCTGCAACGACTCTTACTCTCTTCTCCGATGTGCACCGCCCTGCCGAAGTAGCCTTCGGGGCAGACTCGGTCGTTCTGGTCAATACGTGTGATGGGCGAATCATCGGCGACGGAGCAGGAAAGCTAAGAAGGTTCTTTTCGAGCGTAAGGGACCTGCATCGTTGGGTCGCGCTCAATGGTGTAAAGCACGAGCGATTGCGAAATATCAAGGACGCCTGCGTCGTCGCCTTCCTGTTCATGATTTTGAGTGGACTCGTCCTTTGGTTTCCAAGGGAGTTGACGTGGCAACATCTTCGCCCTGCTGTGTTGTTCCGAGGAGGCCTTCGTGGCCGAGCGAGGGAGTGGAACTGGCACAACGTAGTTGGATTCTGGATGGCGGTTCCATTGTTGGCGATCGCTCTCTCCGGCATCATCATGGCCTACCCCTGGGCTAGCGTTCTCCTTTTTCGTGCCGCCGGGGATCATCTTCCCGCCGAGAGAGCAGAAGTTGAGCCCAAGAGACCGAAGCCATTGCACGCTGATAAGTTCCCGTCGCTCGATGTGGCGATTCATGCAGCAATGACGCAGGATGCGAAATGGCAAAGTTTGGAGATGCGGCTTCCGTCCGAAAAGGACCCGAATGTAGCGTTCCGGCTCGAAGAGGGAGATGGCAGTAATCCGCGACAACGCGTACAGCTCGTCCTCGCTCGGAAGGACGGCCGCGTGGTTCGGGTGGACCCCTTTTCCAACAACTCACCCGGAAGGCAGTGGAGACTCTATGCTCGTTTTATCCATACCGGAGAGATGTTCGGCATAGTTGGCCGGATCGTCGCACTGTTGGCTTGCATAAGCGCATTCATGTTGGTGTGGACCGGCTTTTCGCTATCGTTGCGTCGATTCGCTTCCCGGAGAAAGCGCAAAGCTTCGCATGACAAGGTCGGACGTCACCAGAACAGGCCGAAGTCTCAAGCGCAGGAAGCTGCAAGCGTCTGACAATTCAGCGAATCAAAGCGTAGATATTGGGGGCCACTGCGGAGTCTTTTGGCGAAGAGCCGCTCTGACCTCGAGACCGATCACCATGGTGAACGACTGCTTCCAGACAGAGCAGCGTTGGCCAGCATGCACGAAAGATAAACCCATGCCCCGTCCGTTGTTGTCATTGAAGCACTTTGGATTCTCCGTCTTTATCGTTGCCTGTGCAGCCATCCCGGCCCAATTCGTCCCCGCGCAAACTCCAGACGTCTCAAGCCAATGCACGGTCGCAACGAGTGGATCTCAGGTATCTCTTTCCGGATTTGTCTCCGACCCATCAGGCGCGATGCTGCATGATGCTCTCGTTACGTTGTCCTGCGGAGCTATCAAGCTCCAGGCTACAACGGATGCCACTGGCCGATACTCCCTTCAGCTTGTGCCCGGAACCTACAGTCTGACCGTAGCGGCCAAGGGCTTCACGACTAAGGAGCAGCCCCTCAAAGTATCAGGCGTCGGGAACAACTCACAGGATCTGATCCTCAACGTTGCACAGGAGAACAGCACGATAGAAGTTCGGACTGGCGCGAACGGCTACGAGGCCAACGAAAGCAACGAGGCAACGCGCACGGACACTCTCATCCGCGAGATCCCACAAGCGGTTTATGTGATTCCGCAGCAGCTATTACGCGACGAACAGGTTATACGGCTGGCCGACGCTGTGCGTAATGTGAGCGGCGTCACCATCGCCGAAGATGCGGGCGGACGTCAGGAACGCGTGACCATGCGCGGCTTCGTGACCGATACAACGTTTCAGGACGGATTTCGCAATGGACCAACCAGCAACGCGACATTTCCTGATTTCTCCAATGTAGAGCGCATCGACATTCTCAAGGGACCATCGTCCACGGTCTTTGGGCGACTGGACCCGGGCGGTGTCGTCAATCTGGTGACGAAGCAGCCACTCTCAGAACACTATTACAGCGTGACGATGCAGGGCGGTTCCTACCAACTTCTCCGTCCGACGATCGACGCCTCCGGCCCCCTCACCACCAACAAGGCTTTGCTCTATCGTTTCATCGCGTCCGGACAAGACAGCCAGAGTTTCCGCGATTTCAACTTCACAAGGCGCTTGTTCCTCTCTCCAACTCTGACGTGGACCCCGTCTCCAAGCACTAGTTTCCGTCTCTACAGTGAGTTTCTCGGTGGAAGCAATCTGAATGACCGTGGACTGATCGCAATCGGGACAAGGCCAGCCAATCTTCCGGTGAGCCGCTATTTGGCGGATCCCTCGCTTGTCTATCCCTACCGGCAAGGCAAGGCAG
>OUNK011150736.1_pt1 | contig 10530 bp, 4 predicted proteins | sample 1755341 | NCBI WGS metagenome assembly OUNK01 (sample SAMEA3914788, study PRJEB12502) | metagenome | biome: forest; material: soil | place: Canada | collected 2011-07-03 | depth 0.1 m | reverse complement strand
ATCTGCACCGCGCAGGTGCTGCTCGCCGTGATGGCCAGCATGTATGCCGTGTACCACGGCCCGGAAGGTCTGTCGCGCATCGCACATCGCACGCACCGCCTCGCCGCCATCCTCGCCGCCGCATTGCGCAGCGCGGGCATGGAAGTAGGCCATGATTTCTTCGATACCTTGCTTGTCACCAACGTCGACGCCGATGCGATTCATGAGAAGGCTGAGAGCCTCGGCATCAATCTGCGCCATATCCATGGTCAGAGCGTAGGCATCAGCCTCGACGAAACCACCACGCGCGCCGACGTACTGGCACTCGCCAATCTTTTCAGCGCCGATCTTGGCGACATCGACGAACTCGACGTTGCCACGCCTGACGCATTGCCAGCTGCTTTGCTGCGCAAGACTCCGTTCCTGCAGCATCCGGTGTTCAACACGCACCACAGCGAACACGAACTGCTGCGCTACATGCGCTCGCTAGCCGACAAGGATCTGGCGATGGATCGCACCATGATCCCGCTGGGCAGCTGCACCATGAAGCTTAACGCCACCGCCGAAATGATTCCGGTGACATGGCCGGAATTCGGCGCCATCCATCCGCTGGCACCGATCGATCAGACGCAGGGCTACAAGCAGCTGATCGAAGAACTCGAAGCCATGTTGGTGGAATGCACAGGCTATGACGCAGTGAGCCTGCAGCCGAACTCCGGCGCGCAAGGCGAATACGCCGGCTTGCTGGCGATTCGCGCCTATCACCGCTCGCGCGGCGAAGATCAGCGCGATATCTGCCTGATCCCTGAATCCGCACACGGCACCAACCCGGCGTCCGCACAGATGTGTGGCATGACGGTGGTCGTGACCAAGTGCGACAGCAACGGCAACGTCGATATCGACGATATCCGCGCCAAGGCGGAAAAATACGCCGACCGCCTCGCCGCGCTGATGATCACCTACCCTTCCACGCACGGCGTGTTCGAGGAAGACGTGGTGCGCATCTGCGAAATCGTGCATCAGCACGGTGGTCAGGTGTACACCGACGGCGCCAACATGAATGCGCTCGTCGGCGTCGCCAAGCCCGGCAAGTGGGGTTCGGACGTCTCGCATCTCAACTTGCACAAGACCTTCTGCATTCCGCACGGCGGCGGCGGCCCCGGCGTTGGCCCTTGCGCGGTGAAGTCACACCTTGCGCCGTTCCTACCGCGCACGCTCGATGGTGAAGGCAACGTCGGCATGGTCAGCGCAGCCAGCTTCGGCAGCGCCAGCATCCTGCCGATCTCGTGGATGTACATCACGCTGATGGGTCAAGAAGGTCTGCGCAAAGCGACGCAGGTTGCGTTGCTCAACGCCAACTACATCGCCAAGCGCCTCGCACCGCATTACGAAACGCTCTACACCGGCCGTAACGGCCTGGTGGCGCATGAGTGCATCCTCGACCTGCGCCCGCTCAAGGACAGCACCGGCATCAGCGCCGAAGACGTGGCCAAGCGCCTCATCGATTTCGGCTTCCACGCGCCGACGCTCAGCTTCCCGGTAGCCGGCACGTTGATGGTCGAGCCGACCGAAAGCGAATCGATGCACGAGCTGGATCGCTTCATCGACGCGATGATCCAGATCCGTGACGAAATCCGCGCCATCGAGAACGGCAGCCTGGATCGCGAAGACAACCCGCTCAAGAACGCGCCACACACCGCCACCATGGTGACCGGCACCGAGTGGACCCACGCCTACCCGCGCGAACTCGCCGCCTTCCCGCTGCCCAGCCTGAGACTGCAGAAGTATTGGTCGCCGGTTGCGCGTGTGGACAATGTCTATGGCGACAAGAACGTGATGTGCGCGTGCATTCCGATCGATGCGTACAAGGAAGAAGCCGAGGTGTAAGGCATCGGCGTGGAGAGTAACTAGCAATAAAAAAGGCCCCGCAAATGCGGGGCCTTTTTTGCGTTACGACAATCAGCCGTTCTTCTTCAACCAAGCATCGATCTCAGGCAGGCGATTCTTGCGTACACCGATACGGTACTGAACGTTCGCAATGACGGTGTTCGCATCGTGCCGCGAGGTAGCAGCGATATGCGCCTGCTCGAACGCCTGCAGCTTGCCAACCATCGCCGTATCCAGCGACGAATAGGCAAGGAACGGGTAATAGCGGCTGCGAGAGGTTGGATCGACCAGCTTATCGATCTGCTCGCGATGCGCCGTAGCGAAATCGAAGGCGAGATCCGGATGATGGAAGGACACCGCACTGATCATATTGGCGCTGTTGGTGGCGCCCGGTTCGTCGGTCAACGCCAGATCCAATGCACGCTTCGCCAGGGATTCGTCCTCGACGGTGGATAGCAACGTGTACAGCTGATCCTTGATGAGTGGCGTCTTTTCCGTCTTCGCCGCAGTGTGCAATTGATCCCAGGTCGCGGCATCCGCGCGCTGCGCCACGATGGCCGTGATAGTTCTGCGCAGTTCCGGCGGCATCGCCGCTGGATCGGTCTCACGCGCTGCGTAACGGCGGCGAGCTTCGTCGATCACATGCTGATCGCCCAAAGAGCCCAATACGCTGATCAACTGCTCGCGCAAAATGGCGACCGGTGCGGCCTCGCCCGGCTTGGCGGCCCAACCCACTTGCTCGAATACCGGCTCAAGCCGGGCAATGGCAAAGCGGCGGAACGGCGCCTGCCGCGCGCTATCGCCTCGGTAATAGTTGTCGAAGCTGACCAGCACGTTGGCCACGGCTCCCCACACTACCGGGTTGGCGTCGCTGGGCGTGGCCTTGACCAGGTCCAACGTTTCCGATGCGGGCTGCAATCCTGCAAAGCCAAGCGCCAGGCTGTCATCCATCAAACCCAACTGGTCGATTGGCGCCAGCTTTGCGTAATTCGCGCTGATGACGGCAAAGGTCGCCGGTGCGTACAAAGTGCGGTAATAGCCGGTCTGCCCCGCGTTCACCACTACGACGCCGCAGCCCGGCACAACCAGCGAGGCATGCCCATCCACCACGGTGCGTGCTGGCGCACCGCCTAGCGATTGAGCGATGACGGGCACATGCCACTTCAGCGGCGTCTTGCCGGGACGATCCTTTGTGAACTCGCCCTGCGTCAGTGCGAGCGTCGTGCTGCCGTTCTGGCACGTGGCCGAGGTGACGCGGATCAGCGGAACACCAGGCTGCAAGGTGAAGTCGTGGGCGATCGTGGTGACCGGCTTATCGGTGACTGTTTCCATCGCACGCCACAGATCGTCGGTCACCGTGTTGCTGTAAGCATGATCCTTGATGTAGCGACGCACGCCGTCGCGCCAAGTATCCGCGCCGACGTAATTTTCGAGCATGCGGATGACCGCTTCGCCCTTGGAGTAGGTAATGGCGTCGAATGCCTGATTGGCTTGCTCCACGGTTTCCACATGCTGCACGACCGGGTGCGATGTCGTTACCGAATCCAGACCCATCGCCGATTCACGGATACCTACCGTATCCAACCCAACATTCCATTCCGGATGAAGCTTTTCGGTGGTGCGCGTCGCCATCCACGAAGCGAAGCCTTCGTTGAGCCACAGATCGTCCCACCAGCGCATGGTGACCAGGTCGCCGAACCACTGGTGCGCCATCTCGTGCGCTTCCGTGCCGAACACTTCTTCCTTATCTGCCTGCGTGGAAATCGACGGGTCCAGCAGCATGGAATATTCGAATGTGAAAATCGCCCCCCAGTTCTCCATCGCACTGAAGAACTGACTGCTGCCTGGCGCAGCCACGTTGTCCAGCTTGGGCAGCGGATACGGCGTACCAAAGTAGTCGTTGTACTCGTGCAACACCGCCTTAGCCGAATCCAGCGCAAAACCCGCCTGCGATGACACGCCCTTCTGGGTTACTACACCGATTTCGGTACCGTCGGAGCTGGTGGTCGCGCGATCGAACTCGCCCGCGCCGAAGAACAACAGATACGTGGACATTTTTGGCGACGGCTGGAACGTCACGCGCGTGAGTCCATTGCCCAGATCCGTCTTCTGCGCCGCTGGCATGTTGCTTACCGCCATTTGGCCAGCGGGCACCGTTGCGGTTAGATCGAACGTTGCCTTATAGGCAGGCTCATCCCAGGACGGAATGAAGCGCCGCGCGTCGGAATTTTCAAATTGCGTATACAGCGCGTGCTTGTGGCCTTCCTTCGTATCGTAGTTGATCACGAACAGGCCGTTGGCCTGGGTGTCGATTTTGCCCGTGTAGTCCATGGTCAGGTTGTAGCTGCCAACGGGAACTGGTTTGGCGAAGGTGAAGGTGGCTGTCTGCGCATTGGCATCCACCGTTACTTTCGGTGCCGCGAATTGCACGCTGCCAGAAACCGGCGACAAGCTCGCCGACGAAAACTTCAACTCCAGGGCGTTCAGCGTGATGCTGGCGGTGGGCTTGAGCACATTGATCGTCACCGTCACCTTGCCATCAAAGCTCAGCGTATCGACGTGCGGCGTCACCGCTACGCTGTAATGCGTCGGCCGCACCGTGCGCGGTAACTGTGTAGTACCGATAACCTCGGCCGAGGGAGCCGGCGCGGCTGTTTGAGCCGCTACCGCTCCGCTCATCGCGACACCGGTCAGCGCCACGGCTATGGCGGAAAAAAGCGTAGTACGCATGATGGTCTCTTCCCTTGTGGTGATCCGGTTTGCCGGTCGACAGGCTGGTAGTGCCGATGAAGCCGCGTCGAATTGCCAGATAGTGCGGTGCGCAGGGCACAAGCAGATACCGCCGGAAGTCATGCCCCCACTTTTCCAGGCCGGGATATGAAAAGGCCCCGGGATACGGGGCCTTTAGCAGCACAGGAGTGTCAATTAGTACCGTTCGATGACTTTGAGGGTGCAGTCACCTGCTCCAACGGCCCGACGGTGACATGTCCGGCCCACCCTTCGAAGACATTCACCGACGCACGATCAACCGACTGCACCACCTGCTGTACCGATTGGCACGCAGAAGGATCGGTATTGGGGCGATCCAGGGTCGCCATGCCTTCCATGCAGTATTGGTTGCCACCGTTATTGAGGCGCTTGAGCATGGCCATGCCATCCAGGTAGCGATTCTGTGCGCGTAGAGCGGCGGTGGCATCGCCATAGACGGGGCGCATCTTTTCCAACAGGGCATCGGCCGTCTTGCGTTCGGCCTGCGTCGAGGCTTTGTAGACCTCGTCGTAAGGGGCCTTGAATTTCGAATCAGGACGCTCGGATGCAAGCGCAAACCAGGCCAGCGCCAGCGCCCGATTCTTCGGTTGATGATCGCCATCCAAGGCCATCACACCCAGCACGTACTGCGCCGGCTTGCTGGCCCAGCTCGCCGCCGTGGTGAAGAAACGCGTGGACTCGCCATAGTTGTGCTGGCCGTAGGTAAGACCGCCGAGGCAATAGTAGTAATCGCCCGGCAGGAAGCGTTCCTCGCCGATAATGCAATTCGCCTTAGCCAAATCGGCATCGCTCGGCACATAGTCGGTGGAGCTCGCTGGCGTGGGATCCTGATTCGGCGCAGCGTGCGTCGTGCCGGAGATCAGCAGCGACATCGCCAGCAACGACAAAACAAAGGTATTGCAAGACATCTTGAACATAGCAACACTCCATGTGTTGGACGAATGGGGAAGTTCGCCAATCTAAACGGCTGTCAGTCTGCAAGGATGACAGTCCGCCACGTCACAATTAAAGCAAAACGCTCTCGCCATTTATAGGCGAGTGCCAAAAGGCATGCATCAGTTGGGCAATGCTTCGTTTGCACTCCCGGCATCGGGCATTTCGATCTGCGCGCCCTGCAGCCTATGCACTGCGACCTCATAACGATTTCGGCCATTGTTTTTGGCACGGTAGAGCGCGCGATCGGCCTCGTCCAGCAGCACCGTTGGATCTAGCGGCGTCTCGCGCGTTTGGGTTGCAATACCTACGCTTACCGTAACGTGGCCCGGCGGGCAGACGGGATGAACAATCTGCAATCGCTCGATGCTACTGATCAACCGTCGTGCGACCTCACGCGCCGCTTCCGGAGAGGTATCGGCCAACACCACCACGAACTCTTCACCACCGTAACGAGCCACCAGATCATGCAGACGTAGCTGACTGCTGCTCAGCGCGCACGCCACTTTAATCAGGCAAGCATCACCGGCGACATGGCCTAGGCTGTCGTTGTACTGCTTGAAGAAATCGATGTCGATCATCAACAGCGAGCAATAAGCGCTACTTCGATGCCCTTCTTCCAGAGCATCACGCAGCCGTTTATCCAACATCGCGCGGTTGGCGATTCCCGTCAGAGGATCTCGGCCCACTTGCTGCTCAAGGCGCCACGTACTCAGATCGATAGCGCGCTGCATGTCCAGATGTCGACTTTGAATGAAGGCAACGCGCAACCCGTAAAACAACACCGATACGCAAGCCGCCAAAACGCCGGGAAAAAAGCTGATGCGCGATACACTGATGCCAAGCATCAAGATCATCATCGACAACATGATCGGCGCAAACGACGCAATGGTTTGCGAAACTCCGAGCGATGGGTGGTAAGCGCGCAGAAGTCGCGGCGGCTGTCGCAGGGTCACTAACATCAACAAGACATAGGGGATATCCACCATCGACCCCGCCCACCATGGCAACCCGCGCAACTCTACGCGGTTGTAAACCGCCGCAACTATCGCGTTGACCAACAAATACGTGCTGGCTGCGAAGTAGAAGTATCGCCAACGAAAACTTCGCGCACCAAACATGCGAAGAATCGACATGGCTGCCAGCGAAAAGTCGACGGCATCGGCGTGATAAATAACCACATAGACGCTGGAAGGGTTCGACGCCAGCGGCCCGCTCAACAACTGCGTGACCAGCTGATAAAGCAGCACCGCCACCAAACACGATAAAATCAGGTCCAGCACCACGACCACACGCGGCTCATGTTGCCCGAATGATCGCGCCACCATGAACATCGCCGGGATCATGTACAAGCCGGAAATCACCACGCCTATGGCGGTGAGATAACCGCCTTTATCACCCAGTATCGTGGTGAGCAGATTGATGACCGCCCATAGCACTTGCATCACGGCGGCCAGTGCCAGCAACAACCACGGCACCTTGATCAGCGGAGGGCTACGCCGAAACCGCAGAAAGAGGGTCCAGACGGCCATACCCTGCACGGCCAGCATCGCCAGTTGCGGCCACGTATCCTGCGCATGCCCGCTCCAGTTCGCCAGAACCAGATGGCCAATGAGCAATAAAACCAATATCCAGGCGATACGCAGAAAAGCCCCTCCCTCGATTACACAACGGCGGCGGCGGGCGTCTATGGACCAAACGCGTCACACGACAGGCAACCGCCAACTCCCCCACTTAAAACGTACCCATGGCTTGGCACATATCAGGGAGGGTGGCCGTTTAGGGCCACACCCCCTCAACCCGAACTCTGCGCCCACAGGTAGACATCTTTAGGTATACGCCAAGCAAGTTACAGGCCCTCCCACCCCTCCGCCATCCCTCGAGTAAGCAATAAGACCTGGCCCTGCCCGCGGGCATGACCGTTGCATGCGCTGTAAGGGTTTCGGGCAGCTCCTGGACCTCTGCATACTCGCCTAGGTGTTTTGCTCGCGCCATGAAATACATTTGGACACCATGCATCACTACGCTCAAGCCCTTCCCTGAATTGACGAGTCCGGAATCAAAACGATGACGATGATCGAAAGCAAGATGGACCTGGACAGCGCCACCTATAAAACCCTGCTGGAATCGACCCGGGCCATCCCCTGGAAAATCGATTGGGCCACGATGCAATTCGCCTACATCGGTCCACAGATCGAAGAGCTGCTCGGATGGGAACCTTCCAGTTGGGTAAGCGTGCAGGACTGGGCCGATCGCATGCATCCGGAAGATCGCGATTGGGCGGTGAATTTTTGCGTAGCGCAATCCAAGGCCGGCGTGGATCACGAAGCCGACTATCGCGCACTCAATAAGAATGGCGACTACGTATGGATTCGCGATGTCGTGCACGTAGTGCGCAAGGACGACGGGGATGTAGATTCACTGATCGGCTTCATGTTCGACATCAGCGAACGCAAGCGCACCGAAGAACAACTCGCCGCCGCGCGCCGTGAACTGGAAGAACTCTCTTTTAAAGACGGTCTGACCGGCGTCGCCAATCGTCGCCGCTTCGACGCAGTGATGGAAACCGAATGGAACAACGCCTGCCGCAACAAGCAAGCGATCTCTCTTCTGATGCTGGATATCGACTGCTTCAAGCAATACAACGACCACTACGGCCATCTCGAAGGCGATCAATGCCTGAAGCGAGTCGCCAAACTACTCACCCTGGCTGCCAGCCGCCCACGCGATTTCGTCGCCCGCTTCGGCGGCGAAGAATTCATCGTAATTCTGCCTGACACCAACGAAACCGACGCCTACAAAATCGCCTCGCGGTGCCGCGATCTGATCGCTGGCGAGCACATCCCTCACAAAGGCTCCGAAGTCGGCAAGTGGCTGACTGCCAGCATCGGCCTGAGCACCACCACTCCCGAATGCGGCGACGAATTCGTGCCACTTATCGAATTGACGGATGGGCGGATGTATCAGGCCAAGCAGCGCGGCAGGAATACGATTGTCAACGATTGACGCTCGATAGACCACTTAAAATAGGGCGGGTTGAGTAACTCACACTCAACTCGCTTTTTTATTGGCTACACCAAGACCTTCGCCTTACTCACGGATGAGTGAGTGCCATCATGCATGCCTTAAGTGCCCCTGCATCCGGTCACATGGTGTGTCACACGTAATCCAAGCATTTGTATGCACGACGTGAATTTCCGTTATGCATATATGGCATTTTTATCTTGCGATACGCATCACGTTATAGCGTGGGCACAGCTGCCAAACGCACTGTACAGCCCTGTTATCGCCGGCAGATACTCGCCGCACTTCACAACCTTGCAAACTGACCGCGTGCAGCGGCACACAGGAGCATGCGTCGTGATTGAACCGACATAGCCAGGGGCGGACGCGGTTGTGCAATCGGCGACTGTGGCTCACCTATTGCGTATCAATTCAACTCCGGAGACAGCCCATGCGCGCGAAGAAGCCCACGATATGGTCCACCGTTACGCTGAGTTCATTGAGCGCCGCCGTGGGGACGGCACTATCGACAACCATGCTTACGGTTGCACCCGTAGGGATTGTGCAAGCACAAACCACATGTGCCACTGCGTGGAATTCGACAGCAATTTATACGGCGGGCAATCTCGCCAGTGAGAATGGCATCAACTACAAAGCCAACTGGTGGACACAGGGCAACGATCCAGCTAGCAACAACGGCGGCTCCGGAAGTGGCCAGCCCTGGACTTCGCAAGGTGCGTGCGGTGGTTCACCAACCCCAGCGCCGACTCCGACTCCGACTCCGACTCCGACTCCGACTCCGACTCCGACTCCGACTCCGACTCCGACTCCGACGCCAACGCCAACGCCTACCCCGACACCTACACCCTCACCAGGCATTACATCAGGCACGGTGAACTTCCATTTGTTACTGGGTGCAGGCACGGCAGAAGATCAGATCGTTCTGACCGGTGACAATTACACCGATCTCATCATGTCCAATGTCATCGCCGGTGCCATGTACGGCCACTTGGTGAAGGAATACTACCCAGGCATGCAGTTCAACAAGGACTACTTGTATGGATCGATCTTGGGACAATTGCTGCAAGAAAATATCGCCACAGAGTACTACGTCAACACCAGCACCTTGATCGATCCATCGCCCGATCAAGCGGCTGTGATGGGCGTCGGTCAAGGCGGTCCGTATCAGATCAACAACTACGCCACCGATATGGTCGCGGGCTCTTATGCGCCGGCCGGCCATTCGCTGATCAACTACGTTGCGATCCAGAAAAACATCGGCTACACGATGGCGACGGCGGCTACGCAGTACAGCCAACCCACACCCGCATCGTTCAACAACAAATACTACGGCCCGATGCTGACCGCGTACTTCCATTACAACGATTTCGTATCGCTGATCGTTACCGGGACCGGGCCCGATGGCTGGATAACGCCTTGGCAGCCGCAGTACAACAACGCACTAGCCAACTTCAAAAATTTACCGAACAACTTTCTCGACGTGCTGCTGAATGTAGCCTACAACCAGGGTTACTACGGAGGCTTGGTAAGCAGCTATAGCACCCTGGGCGCGACGGCTACGGCAGTCACCGTAGCTTCGGTTAATTCCTATAGCTCGGTGTGGGGAGTGCAAGACACCTATCAACAATATCCCTACCAAGTTCACTATTACTTGGACCAGTTGTACGACAACCCGATTCCAACGACCAGCGCGACAACCTACTCCACACCCACCAACCACGTAGCGTTCAACATCGCTTCGCTGGAAACCGTCTTCTCCAACGTGTTTCAGACGATGAACTACGTCAACAGCTCAGGCTCATCGGTCTATATTTCGGCAACACAAGCGCAAACCGCGTTCAATACGGCACTCACACAGGCCGGCGTGGCTAGCTCAGCAACTCTTGATTTGAGTAATGCATCGGACCGAGCACAGATATTCAGCGTGCTGGACTATGC
>OUNK010002883.1_pt1 | contig 10545 bp, 4 predicted proteins | sample 1755341 | NCBI WGS metagenome assembly OUNK01 (sample SAMEA3914788, study PRJEB12502) | metagenome | biome: forest; material: soil | place: Canada | collected 2011-07-03 | depth 0.1 m | reverse complement strand
ACCGTTGAGCTACACCCCCGGGGCTGTTTGAACCTATAGTCTTACGATGGGATTCGAGGTTTTGCCAGTCTCGTTCTATGACGCATTTCCACCGAGATGAAGTGAATCGATGAAGATGAAGACCAAAAAAATCTTCAAAGCATGGGAAATTGGATCGCATCGGCAAGCTTCAAGCCTAGCTTCGCCAGTGGATCGGCGGGCGGTTCGATTCCGGCTTTGAGCTATATTCGCGTGGGGAGATCGTCGAATTCGAGGCGGTCCGGCTGTAGGGGGCGCAGGAGGGTGTTCTGGGCCGCCAAATCGTCGGAAACGGACCGCGCTGTCCTGGGAGCCCCATGAGATCGTGGCGGAGAATGAAGAGGTGCGGGTACGCCGGAGCACGACCTGGGAGGACCGGCATATCTAATGGTGGAAGATCCGCGCAGCGGAGCTGCCGCCGGAAATCGTCGTCTGGTGCGAGTTCAAGACGTTTGCGCCCGGGCGGCTCACGGTGGAAAGCGGCCGGGTGTGGTGGGAAACCATCGAAGGCAATGTCGTGGCGATCGAGGCGCTGGGCGGCGAGATCTTGGCAACCGTCGCGAGACGCGACGTTGCAGGAATATTTGAACTGGTGGGGGACGGTGCGGGACCCGGACCGGGACGGGCTGGCGGGCTGGGCGAGGTGAAGGCGCTGGTCGGCCACCTGAACGGACGAAAGGACGTTCTGGACGAAATTTCCAGCACCCTCGGTGGCCTGGAACGAAAAGGCGTTCGAGCGCGGGCAGATGCGGCGGGGGCCGACCTGGGATCAATACCAATTGGCTCTTGATCGAGGCGCTGGAACGCTTGGGGGAATCGGCCGTGGCCGGGGAGTTGAGGGCGCGCACCCTCGGTCTCACCCTGGCGACGGGAGAGCCGGTTTTATACGAATGGTATGACGCCCTCAGCGGGCAGGGGCTGGGAAATATGGATTATGGATGGAGCACGCTGGTGGTCGATCTGATCTCTTCCCGATAAATCTTGAGATCTTCCAAAGACTCAAGGGTTGCCTGCGGCTAGATTGGCGATTTCCGTGCCCGACAAGGCGCGGTTGTAAATGCGCACATTGTCGATATTACCGTTCCAATATTGCGCCGTATTGTAATAGGGCGACGGAGCAATTTGCTCGCCGATATAGAATGCGTTCGGAACCAGATTCCATGTCTTGGCCGCACTGGCCTGGAGCACGCCGTCCGCATAGAGATTGGCCGTGGTTCCATCGTAAGTAAGAGCGATAAAATGCCAATTGGCATCCCAAAAGCCCGGCACGCTCAGATCGTTTTCGTATCCGCCGCCAACCAAGGTGGTGCCGTACATGCCGATGAACATCGCCTCGGAAACGCCGACCGATCCGTAGGAGGCGATCATGCGGTAGCCGGTGGCCGTGGAACCCGCCTTGGCCCATGCGCAAATGGTGCGAGGGTGGGCGCCGGTGGGAAGGGCGCTCGGATTGCCCAGGTTGACGTATTGGTTCACGCCGTTCAACAACAGGCTCCCCGGATCGCTGACCGCATTGATGACCGAGGGCCGCGTCGCGGAAAACGCGGGGCTGTTCTCCCAGGTGCCGCTGATCCCGCTATAGGAGGAATCGATGCTGGGACTCGCGCTCTCATCGAGCTTCCAATACCCCACCAGCCCGGGGGTGCTGCCGGTGGCCAGGTTGGCGACTTCCGTCGCGGTTAACGCACGATCGTAGATACGAACGTCATCGATGTTTCCGCTCCAGGGAAAGCCGGTGTTGTTGATGTAATTTCCGATCGTACAGGAGAGCGGCGGAGTCAGGTTTTCCCAATTTTCGGCCCCGCTGGCCACCAGCGTCCCATCGGCATAGACCTTTCCCACCTTGCCGTCATAAGTGGCGACCAGATGATGCCAGTTGGTATCGACCCAGAAGTTCGGAGCGGTGATGTCATAGCTATATCCGCCGACCTCGAGCGTCGTTCCGAATTGGCCGATGAAGAAGGAGCGGGCGGCGCCGGTAACCCCGAAGGCCGCGATCATATGGTTGCCGGTCGTGGTGTTGGTTTTGGCCCACACGCTCAGGGTTCGGGGGGTGGCATAATTGGGAAGCGCCTTGGTCGTCGGCACGGTTATATATTGGTTGGTACCATTGAAAAGCAGGCTTCCCGCATCCGCGAAGGCGATCGACGGCGGATAATCGTCGGAAAGAGTGGGACTGTTGACGGGAGTTCCGTTTTCACCGTTAGGCGAGGAATCGGCATTGGTCAGCCCGGTGCCTTCATCCAGCTTCCAATAGCCGACCAGTGAAATATCACCTCTGGTGTGATTATAGATAGTGGCGACTTCCGTGGCGTTCAACGCATAATTATAGATCTGCACCTGATCGATCGCCCCCCGGTAAAACCCGGTGCTGACTCCGGTCTGAATGCTGCCGATGCTAAAGTTCGTGGCGGCGCCATGCGTGCCGGTCGGGCCGGTCATGCTGGTGTTCAAGGCGCCATCGACGTAGACCTGCATCGCTCCGGTGGTGGAATCCCACGTTCCCACCAGATGATGCCACTTGCCGTCATTGACGGCGATGGTCGACGTCAAGGTGGTGTCGGAGCCGCCCACGCCGATGGAGAACCTGCCGCCGTTCAAGGCGGTTCCGAGATCGGCCGCACCGGCGGCGGTGAAGCCGTCGACCAATCCCTTTCCGGCATACCATTGGCCGGTCCCACCCGTATCGGTGGTCTGCACCCACAGGGAGAAGCTGCAGGTCGCGCTTACCGGACTGGCGATCTGTATGTGGCTGGCGGCCCCGTCGAACAATGCCGCCGACAAGCCCACGGGACCGATCGCATAAGTCGCCCCATAGTTGACGCCGTTATTATTTCCCGTCATGTCGGTCACATCATTTTCAAAGGCGTAAGCCGCCACCGGCGGGCCATCCGAGGTGATGCCGTATTGCATCAAGAAGTCCATCGCTTCCAATTGGCGTAAGGGATCGAGCCCGGCCGCCGTCGCAGCCAGATTGGCTCCGGTCAGCGGATTCGGGTTGTCGGCCATCAAGGTTATCGATGGAGAATGATCGGCCTGATTTTGAGACTGGATCAAATTGGCGGCGCTGGTTGTCGTGATGGCGGGGACCCCGTCGTTGTAGGCGACGCCTGGCAAGATGATATCGATCGGATTGCTTCCGGTCTGGGTGATTACGGCGGGCGACGAGCCGCCATCGTTGTTAAAGAATTGCCATCCGTAGAGGAGCCGCCCCTGATAGTTATCGATGGAGATCTGCGTCGTCGGCGTATTGGATTCGTAGTTCAGGCCCTGGATGGTCACATGGCCCGGCACCGTTCCGCTCCCACGCAACAGCTCAAGATCGTTATAGGTTTGCTCGGTATAGTAGTCGCCCAGGACCATATCCTGATTATCGTCGACAATAAAATTGTATCCGGAGGCATCTGTGTTTTGACCGCCTTCCGCCACCAGGGCCCCGAAGAAACCGGTCTTGGCGCCCGTGCCGGAGAGGGTCACGGCTCCATTCTGGAGGAATTTGGCATATATCTGTGCCGCAGAGGAGTCGCTTACCGTCAACGGCGCCACGATATGCGGCATATAGACAGTCGATCCAGTCGGCAGATTGCTGAAGACAATGCCCGGACCATTCAGATCGTTTGACCAAGCGCCTCCGCCGCCGGGCGCGAACATGTCATAATAGACATCGTCCAAAATCAGATTGCTGGTCCCGGTGGAGGTTTCGGTTATGCCGGCCACCGTTCCGTCTTGCTCGGTGAACCGCAATTGCCTCACGGCTAGATTGGTCGGCGTCGTGATCGAGAGCATCGTGCTCGAGCTCGCACCGTACCAATACAATCCCGAGCGGATACCCGATCCCTCAAGGGTGTAATTGCTTCCCTCGGCAACGAGCGTCGACGATATTTTATAGCTGCCCAGCGGAAAATAGACGATCGCCCCATCGTTGGCCGTTTCCGCCGCATCGATCGCCGCTTGAATCGTCGCCGTCGAATCAGCCACCCCGGTCTTGTCGGCCGTATAGGGCGGTTGGGTGACGTCGATGATATCTGTGCTGTCCTCCGGCCAACTCGGCTTTAGGAACGTCTGGGTGGGAGACGAAACGAGTCCGAGGCGAAGACCCGGCTGGATATTCTGGAACAATCCTTCCATGCTATAGACGATATTGGTCAGGCCGGCATAGCCGCCGGGAAAGTCCGGCGCGTAGTTGTTGGACATCGAAACGTAAGCCCCCGCCACGCTGACCACCCGGAGGACTCCGGCCCCCGGATTGGTGAAGGTGCAATCGAACATGGCATGGGTCCCACCGGCGAATAGGACCGCGCCCGTGGTATTCGTCCATCCGTCCACCCAGCAGTCCTGGACGATGGCGGAGCCGTAGAGGCCGCTTGCGAATATGGCGGAACCGGAGGAGGTGCAGTGGCGGATACGGATGCTGCCGCCGTCCGCGATATCCGTAACCGTCGAGTTTTGAAAATGGCAGTTGGAAACGATGTAGCAATAGCCGCTATAACAATTGATGCCGGTGCCGCAGTCTTCAAATTCGCAACTATCGATGACCCACATGAAGTTATTGGTTATCTGATAGGCGTTGATGAAGCCGTTGGTGCAATTGGAGAAGGAACAATTGAAAACCATGGAATCGGCGGCCAGACCGCCGCTGCCGTACGTGAATCCACTGATGATGGCGGCGGCCGGCGGCGGGGTTGTCTGCCCCGCGATATAAGTTCCCGGAACGGTGAAATTCTTGAACGATTCGTATTCGTGCCGGATCTGGGTCTCATAACTCCCGCCGGGGGAATAGTGCTCGTAGGCGCAGCTGGCGATATTCGCCCCGTCCCAAGTCAGGCCGATGTAGCGCACCGCGTCCGTGGCGCTGGGGTTGAACATGGCCCCGCCGGAGGCCCCGGCCCATACGATGGTCGTGTCGCTGCCGCAACCGACCAAACCGCCTCCCTCGATGCTCGACAGCTTCAACGTGCTGGTGATCTTGTAGGTGCCCGCCGGAAAATAGATGGTCAATTTGGGGCCGTAATGATTGGTCGTCACGTAGGTCATTGCGGCCTGGATGGCGGCGGTGTCATCCGCCACTCCGTTTCCCACGGCGTTATAAGGCGCGCTTTTGACATTGATCCAATCGGAGCGCTGCGTCCAAGTCATCGGACCGATGTCCAGGGCGTGAACCGGAAGCAATCCGCCGCTGAAAATCAAGAAGACCAAACCAAGATAGGACAACAGCTTTTTCATGATTTACACTCTTTCGGTTTGGTTCTAGAAGACCATTTGGTCGTTATCCCAACAATCCTGTTTATGGCGAATATTGCGTGAAAACCGCAGCTTTTCCGACCTCTCCCCCTATCGCCAATCAGAGGACCTCCTCGGAAATGGGATGCCATGGCTATACGGCGACGCTGTTGCGCGCGTGGATTACCGGTTTCGATCAAGGACGAATCAAACTGCGCATTCCCAAAACCCGGGGTCTGATGAAAGTAATTCCGGAAATGCCGTTTCACCTGGAGCCGGAGCTTTTCTTCCAGATCTCCGGGGTCACCACGTTCGAATTTCCCGAAGAAGAACTTCAACTTTATCCCAATGAAATCTGCCTGGTGCCCGTCGGCATGCCGCATCGCGAACGAATTTGCGCCTACAAAAAGGAACCCTTTTTGAATCTCATGTTTGGATACAACAGCGATTTCATTCATTTCCACCTGGCCCATGAAGCCCAAAAGGGATTGCCGGGAGGCTTCCTACGCAGCCATCTCCGCGGCGTGGATCATGACCACCTCCTGGGGCATTTAAGCGACCTCATCGAGCGGTTTAATCGGGAGGATGCCGGTCGATCATTGGCCATCAAAAGTGTCTTGCTCGATCATCTCTTCACCCTCCTTTATGGACTCGGCCGTGTGGAATCCATTTCGGAAGCGCACAAAGCGGAAGCGCACAAGACTCTCCAGATCGGCGGCATCCTCAGACAATACCTGACCCACCGGGACCTTTCGGTCGAGTGGATTGCCCGAAAGTTGAATATCAGCCCCGATTACGCTTCGCGGATCTTCAAGAAAAGCACCGGCCGAACCTTGATCGCCCACATCACGGAACAAAGGCTCTTGCTGGCGAAGCATCTGTTGAAGACCTCGTCCTTGAATATTTCCGAAATCAGCCGCGCCATCGGATACGAAAATTCCAATTATTTCACCCAGCTTTTCCGAAAATTCAACGGCATGCCGCCGCGGGAATATTGGGCGAGGTTCTGCGCGTCAAGCGATCAAGTCCCCCCGACCGGTCCGGAGCGAATGGAAAAGGCCTCATAGCGGATCAGGCGCGCTTGGTCCGGTTTTCTCCCGTAGAGATCGAAGATGACGAGGTCGTTGTTCCCGTCGTTGAGCCAGCATTCGGGCAGGTAGAGGGGGATCGGTTGGGGGCATTCGCCGAGGTTGTGCCCGTTAAGCCAAACGTGGCCCGCCCGCAGCCCGTCGGTGAGGAGGCCGATGGTTTCCCGCATTCCGGCAGGCGGATGGTAGGCGAAGGTGCATTTCCAGAAAGCAGGCAGGTTGGGAGCGGAGGGGGCACCGTTCTGCCAGGGTTGGCTGGTCAAGAACTCGCTCCAATCGATGACCCGGCCCACGATGGGGGTTTCCTGGAGATCCGTCAGACCGCCTCGAAAATACCAGGGAGTCTGATTGAGCTTGTCATGGGCCAGCCAGGTTTTGTTGGTCAGCTCCGTATTCATCACCAGGAGTACGGCGTGATGTCCGTCGCCGGAATCGAGGGGGATTTCCTCGACCGTGGCGTCGGACGGATAGGTGAAATCGACCTGGGTGGGGGCGGCGCCTTCCTCCTTATGTTCCAGGGTGACTTCGCCGGAGTCTCCGGCGGGGCCGTAACAGACCCAGCAATCGGTTTTTCCCAGTGTCCGGCGCAACAGGACGTTGGTGCAGACCGACTCGAAGGAGGCATGATCCGTCCACGGCAGATGGACCAGGATGGTGCGCGGCTCCGTGGAGGAGACCTTGAGGCTCCCTTGATGGGGGAGGCTCAGGCCGCCCACTATGATGCGGGTGGAGAGAATCCCGTTCCGATTCGCACTGGGTGCCTGATAGGCGGAGGCATCGGGAGGGATTTCCGGGAGGTCCTTGGCATCTCGTCAATCCGGCAGGAATTTATTTCCCGTCCGTCACTATCCCGACGCCGGATGCCGGAGAAGCCGGGCTTTGCGGCAAGTTCACCTGCTGCAGGCACAGGTGATAGCCGCTGCCGGGAGGAATCGATTTGGTGCCCAGGAAATTGGCCGCGTAGCAAAGCCATGCATGGCGCCCGTCGGGACTGATGAACTTCGAGGGAAAGTTCACGAAGTATCCCTGCTGGCCGAAATAGAGCATGTAGGAAACCCGTTTCCAAGGGCCGGTCATGCGGTCGGATTCCAGGATCATGGTGTTGAAGTAAGTCGCGGTCTCGCGGCCGTCGGTGACGCACATCAGGTACTTCTTGAGCGGGGCGTCGTAGGTCATCGTGACGCAGCCCAGATGATCCTTCCAACTGGCGATGGGCTCTATTTTCGTGAAGTCGTCCGTCCAGACTGGCTCGCCGTCCGCTTGCCCCGCGTAGAACTCGTACTTGGAAGCGTCGTTCATATTTTCGATCGAGGGAATCACCCGGATCAGATAGATATTGTCCCCGGTGATCCAGCTGTTGTAGCCGAAGCGCCGGTTGATCCCGTCCGAGGCGCCATGAGCCACGAGGTAGGCTTTGCCATCGGGCGAATGCTCCAGGTTCTGGCCGAAGTCGACGAAGTGCGGGGCGCCGATCTTGACCGGGTTGCCGTTCCGTCCGTTTTCACCGAACAACGGCTCGTCCGGGGTATGCGGCGTCTGCGTCCACGTCTTGCCCAAGTCCTGCGAATAGCGAAAGCCGACGAACGGCCCGAGCCAGGGCCAATTATATGTGATGCCGTTACGGGGAATGAGAGGCATCGGATCGAGGCAATAGGTGCCGTAGTACCAGACGCCGTTATAGACGAGCGACCCGCAGGGATACCGGCCATGATAGGGTGCGGGTGAGGAGGGGTACGTGCCTGCATTGGTGATCTTGAGGTCGAGGGGATCGTCCCCGCTGATGGTGGCGAAACCGGTGGTCGCGCCGCCGCCGTTCGAGTCGGAACGGATTCCGGTGACGGTACCGTCGGTGAAGGGCGAATACATGTTCCCGTCGGAGGCCCAGGAAGGGTACCACGTATCGGCTTTTTCATACTCCGCATGTTTCCCATCGAATCCGATGCCCGCGAAATCGGGTGATTGAGGAAACGGACAATCGGACGGCGGCATATCGTTCCAGATCGTATATACCGGGGGAGGCGGCGAGGATGCAGGCGCGGGAGAAGGAGACTGGGCAGGCTGGCTCTCATCCGCGCCGACGTTCACCGAGGCCAGAAAGAGGAAATAGATGACGGCGAACATCCGGCAGCCCATGCGGCTATATCCGCTCGATTCCATCCGGCCAAGCAAACCCATGGACAAGGGATTCATCGGAAGCTTCAATGGGAGATTCTGGAATGAGATGTCTCAGTATGCATTTGTTTTGGTCGATTCAGGATGCCCAGGAAAAGCTTGAATAACGACGGATGGATTACAACACTCATCGGCCGCATGGCTCGCCGGCGGGGTTCGTCCAAAGGGTCACGCAAAAGTTAGCAAGCGGGCGCTCTAAAGGTCAAAGCCTGTCACTAGCATGGCCCGGCAATCGGGAGCAGGTCAATTTGACCCCCAAATTCGCTTTGGGCCATTTCGGGAGACCCGCTCATCCAAATTGGAATTTATAAGCACTTCTTTCATCGATAACCATTCCCTTGTGAAGATCAAATTGGACAGTTTATTGGGCGATCATATGGTTTTGCAGCGCGACCAGGCTCTCACGCTGCGCGGAGAGGCTGAGCCGGGAGCCCTGGTCCGGGTGCAATTGGAATCGACCGTGGCTGACGGGATGGCCGACGCGCAAGGGCGGTGGACGATCGCTCTCCCGGCCCGATCCGCCGGCGGTCCTTACGAATTGCGGGTCATCAGCGGCGATGAGACAGTGACGCTGACGAATGTCCTGATCGGCGAGGTCTGGGTCTGTTCCGGCCAATCGAACATGGAGGCCACGGTACAGGGCGCGCCGGATGCGGCGGAGATTCTGGGTCAAGCCGACTGGCCGCAAGTGCGGCTTCTGAGACTGCCCCGCATTCCGCATCCGGTTCCTCCGCAGCATATCGACACCGCCTGGCAGGTGGCCTCCGCAAAAAGCGCGGGAGACTTTTCCAAGGTCGCCTTTCGCTTCGGTCTGGAGCTCTTCCGCGCCTTGCGGGTGCCGATCGGATTGATCGATGCCGCGCGGGGAGGAACCGTCGTGGAAGCGTGGACGCCGAGCGAAGTCCTGCGACGTGATCCGGAAATGGTTCCGATCGTCGCCGCTTATGAGGCTGATCTCCCCCGACATGCGGAGGCGCTGGCGGCGCATCGGGAGGCCATGCAGGCCTGGAAGCCTCTCGCCGACCCAGGCAACGCCAAATTTGCCGCCGGTTGGGCCGATCCGAAAACGGAGGTGGACGATTGGCCGCAAATATCGATTCCCTGCTGGTGGCAGTACGGGGGGCTTCGCTTCCACGGCGCGGTTTGGTTCCGGCGGGAAATCGAAATCCCGTCAGAGCAGGCCGGGGGGGATCTGACGCTGCACCTCGGCGCCTGCGATAAGACCGACACGACCTATTTCAACAACGTGGAGGTGGGGTCAATTCCGCTCGATTTTCCCGACGGCTGGCGGACGCCGCGAATCTATAAAATACCCGGCAGCCTGGTGCGGCCCGGACGCAATACCGTGGCGGTGCGCGTCTTTTGCAATCTCAACAACGCCGGCATGACCGGTCCCGCCTCCGGCATGAAGCTGGAAGTTGGAGGAGAGTCACTGCCATTGGCGGGACTATGGCGTTTTCAGGTCGAACACAACTTGGGCTGGATCCAAGCGCCGCTTCCGCCATGGGGGCCGGGCAATGCCAACTCTCCCTCCATCCTTTTCAATTCGCTGATTGGCCCGTTGACCCATTTTCGCATCGGAGGGGTGATTTGGTACCAAGGCGAATCGAACGAAGACAATGCCGATCGATACGCCAGGCTATTCCCGGCCATGATTCGCGGTTGGAGAACGGCTTGGGGACAGGGTGATTTTCCATTTCTCTTCGTGCAGCTTCCCAATTTCGGGCCGGAAGAGCCTGTGCATACGCTGTGGGCCGAATTGCGGGAGGCGCAAGAGGCGGGCTTGGGCGAGCCGATGACGGCGATGGTTCCCACGATCGATATCGGCGATCCGAACGATCTCCATCCCGCCAATAAGGAAGAAGTAGGACGCCGCTTGTCTCTGGCCGCCCTGGCGATCGCCTATCGTCGATCCGATCCCTCGCTGCTCTCGCCTCGTGTCGACAGCGTGACTTCCCTCGAAGGAAAAGTCCGGGTGACGGTCAAGCCGTCGGACGACCTTCTTTTGGCTTGGGGGCGGGAGCCGGTGGGATTTGAGATTGCCGGA
>OUNK010001135.1_pt2 | contig 10548 bp, 6 predicted proteins | sample 1755341 | NCBI WGS metagenome assembly OUNK01 (sample SAMEA3914788, study PRJEB12502) | metagenome | biome: forest; material: soil | place: Canada | collected 2011-07-03 | depth 0.1 m | reverse complement strand
ATCGACAGCATGGGCCCGGTTCTCTTCATGTGGAAAGCCAAGGGCTCTCTTTACGTCGACGACTTCACTTTTGACAAAGTGGACGCCTCGACGCCGCTGACACCAGTCGTGTCTGCGGCGAGCGGGACATCTTCCCCCAACACGAACGCCGCGTCGACGCTGCCCATTCCAACTCAAGTGCAAATTGATGAGATTGCGGCGATGCTGCCCGCCACTCCACAAGGCGTGGGTCGACCCATCAGCGACCGGGCGGCGTGGGCGGTGGCCGCGCAGCAACCGGCCTTTCAGGGAGCAGTGAAGGACGCGGAGAAGTTCGCGCGGGAGCCGATTCCAGTCCTAAACGATGCGCTCTATCACGATCTCCTCAAAACGAATCAGTTCGGGTCTTACATGTCTCCCTTTCAGAAACGCTCAAGGCGCCTGGCCGACTTTGTCGTGGCCGAGGGCGTCGAAAATAAAGGCACCTATCTTCCCCTGATCGAAAAGGAACTGGACGCCATCCTGAGTGAGGAAAGTTGGACCGCTCCTAATGAAGTGTTCATCGGCAAGCTTGCCGATGGTATGGACGGCATCGACCTCGCCGCTTCCGCCCGCGCCTGGACGGTGGCCACAGCCGATTATTGGCTCGGAGATAAACTCAAGCCCGAGACCCGCCTGCGAATCCGCGCGGAATTGCAGCGACGCATTTTCGGTCGGTACGAAGACGCGGTCAAATCGGGACGTCCTCACTGGTGGTGGATGAACAACGGCGCCAATTGGAATGCCGTATGCCATGCCGGCGTAGTGGGCGCTGCCCTGACGATAATTCCGTCGCCACAGGAACGCGCGCTTTTCATCCGCTCCGCACAAGACGCCATGCCCTCCTATATCCAGGGTTTTGGCGATGATGGTTACTGCCGCGAGGCAATGAGCTATTGGAATTACGGCTTTGGGAATTATCTCTGTCTCTCCGAAGCCATCTACGAGGCGACCCAGGGAAAGATCAATCTGTTTGCGGGGGATAAGATCCGCAAAATGGCTTTGTTCCCGCGTCATTTTGAAATCATGGACGGAATTTATCCTGCCTTGGGCGATTCCCACCTCATTCTGGAGCCACCGCCTGTACCAGTCGCGGGGGCGGCCTTGTTGCTCTTGATCAACCAACGTTGGGGCATGGGCTGGACCGACATTAATCCGGCCGATTCCGACATGTATTCCTATCATCCGTTGGGCAACCGGCTTAACGCTTACGGCATTTTTGGATTTCCACTTCCCACCTATGGCGGGAGTGTCGTGGCGGGATCCCCCGCTTCGCCCGAGGAAGCGGCCAGCGAAAACCTGCGCTATTATTTTCCAGATGGCGGCCTGCTCATCACCCGTTCGGAGCGGCCGGGCAACGCCCGGATGGGCGTGTCCATCAAAGGTGGCAATAATAACAATCCGCACGGGCACCCCGACAACGGTAGCTACGTCGTTGTGTGTAATGACGAGACACTGCTGGTCGATCCGGGAGCAGAGCAGTACAACGTGAACACATTCGGCCCTCACCGCCTCGAAAGCATGATGTTGAATTCCTACGGACACGATGTGCCCTATGTCGGCAGGACGTTGCAAAAAAATGGCCCCGAGGCCGAGGGTAAAATCATCAGCACCGAGTTCACGCCGGACAGGGATACCCTGACGATGGACCTGACCACGTCCTACTCCGTGCCGGGCCTGAAAAAGCTGATGCGAACCTTTGTCTTTGATCGCACCCGCCCCTCCCTGGAGATCACCGATGAGGCCGACTTCGACCAGCCCACCGATTTTGGAACCGCGCTGGTCACGACTTCGCGCTTTCAGGAACAAGGACCCGGATCATTCCTGATCTCCGGCAAGACAACGACCCTTCAGGCGACCGTGACTGTTGATGGTCTTTCGCTCGCCAACGCGATCGAGCCGATCACCGGTCACCTGGGTGCGATCCCCGAGAAACCGATGCGTCTCGGCGTGAATATCACCGCGCCGTCCGGGCACGTGGTGATACATACAGTCATCGTTCCCGCAGCGACGGGCACTCCCGTTTCAGTCTCGAGTCCTGGAGCTGTCTCTCATCCCTAAAATGGGACAGGGTCGAAGCGGCCTGCCTCACTAAACCCTGTCCAATTCGCTCCGACTTGCCCGCTACTTGGCTTGCCTGAAGATTTTTAGACCGCCTGTCGCCAAACGCGCCCAACGCAGTGCAGCCGTCGGATCCGCGAGATGTGGGCCCCAGCTCACGCGAAACCGGAAGCTGTAAAAGCCGCCTAGCTCAGCGGAAAAATTGGTCGACCAGTTGTTGGTCATGAGCCACGCATATACATGGTCGGGGGTAGAAGGCAGATCCTTATCGCCCATCAGCAATCGGGTGCGATAACGGAGGTCGCCACAGTGGACCAGGTTGCAATCGAGCATGGCGACCGCAACCCCAAAACCGTCGGCGCACCACGCCATCCCTTCCTGGCCGCCATAGTAATCCGTCATCGTGCCCGGCAATTGGTCTCGCCATGGCCGCATGGCCCAACCTCGATCGATCCAAAAGGTGCTGCCGTCTCCCGCAGTAAAGGGCAACGGGCAGTAAACGTTTTCCAAGTCCCACGTTCCAAGCTTATGGCAAATGATCTCGATATCGACCATGGGTAGTTGGCGGTAGACGGTCCATTCCGCCTTCAAGAATTCAAATCCCGGTGCTTCGTAATCAATCCCGATTACGTCGAACAGATGCCCGGATCCAAGGCGACGGAACCCTGACGGCTTCGCGATAAACTGCTGAGAGCCCGCTCCCTGACGGTTCTGTCCTATCGCGCATCGAGCAGAACATTGAGCTGTCGTTTCCTTTGCGGCGACTGTTCGGTTCAATTCCAAAACGAATGCTTCGCGATGCGTCGTGCAAATAGTTCGTCCACTTGTGCGGTCGCTCCACGCCATCAGACAACCTGCGCTATCCCACTCAAGATGACCGTGATCAGTTTCCACCGTCGTTGAGAGCACATTGCCGGAGTCAGGGGGGAGATCTCGTTGCTCGTTGGCTCCGGAAATCTCAAAAGGCAGAACAAGATCGACCCGCGACTTGCGGATGTAGAGCTCGCGCCTGCTCCGGGCATTCACACTGACCTGAATTAAAACCTTTCCTCCTTGGGACTGCTGCGGCAGAACCTGGTTTGTAATCGAGTCGACTACCGAGAAAGTCCCGAGAAGTTGATGCAAGTGCGCCTCACATGCCTCAAGTTCGATCTCTACCAGTTGGGACAACTCCACGTCATGGGGATTCACGACGACAAAATGCAAGGGACGGTCGTAGGATAGCGGTCCATAGCCAAAGGATTCCGCTACCTGATCGACCAGGCCCTCGGCAATGTCAGTTGCATCGGCCGCATAACTTAATTTTCGAACATGGAGTCGCTGGACCAGCGGCTTCCATGGAAGTGCTACCGAGGCGCTGTGCCCAAAGGTGTGCTCTGCATACAAACCGAGGGCGGTATCCAGCGAATGCAGCCCGACCGCTGTCTTGGGGAATGCCAGGCTTGCCGCGGACAGCCAGCGCCGATCCCTCTGGGCTTGGCGATAGAGCATGGTCCCCTCGGGATCTCCTGCCACGCCATCGGCCCACCAATCCGTCCAGTCACCCGAAAAAGTCGGTACTGCCGAGGTTTTTGCGGTGAGTATTTCGTGAAGATCGCTGGCCGTTACCATCCGAACCTTGGCGGTATGCGCCGGGTCGGCATTCCAACGGGCCACTCGCCCAGTCACATTATCGCTTGGAGGGCTATTGTCCGTAATGAGACCCGAACCCGTGATAATCAAATAATCATGGGGCCATCCCGAATGTTCCATTCCTTGTATATAATCTGTGAGCCGACGCTCGAGGATATCATCATCAAAGGCGGTGATCGGTTCGCGGAAGTTCGTGGCATTGACCTCTGCACCAGGGAAAAAACCCAATTCATTACCGAAATGGTAATGCTCATTGTAATAAACAAGCAATTTGCGGCCGTCCCCGAGATCCCACCAAAACGGGTGCATCCGTTTCCGGAGCAACACGCGTCCATGCCATGCGTTCACGTGCATCATCAGAAAAGTCACTCCAGTGTCGGCGAGCGCACGTGCGTAAGCCAGTGGACAACCATTGATGTCGGCTAGCGTGGCTGCGTTTAATGGCAGCTTGTGTTCGTCAGCGAAATGCCTTGCGCGCGCAGCGAGGGCTCCAAAGACAGCCTCGTCTGGCAATTCAGCAAAATTGGCCCAGTTTGCGGAGAGCCCGATCCGGCCCTCCCGGACTAGCCTCACGAACCTTTTACGCCAATCATCGTCCGCCCGTTGCCAGAATTGCTCGACTTGGATGAATGACTCGCAGGTCCAGCGGAAGTCAGGGTTCTTTTCGGCGAACTCGATCGCTTGCCGGGTAAATGCGTAGTACCAGCGAAGAATTCGTCCTTGGGTGCTGGTATAGCCGATGTCAGTATGACTGGCTTGAATGAGATAAATATCTTTGATCATAATTAAACCTGGCTTCGATTGAGGGGGGATCTTGTTTCAAAACGCATTATGGGCTGATCCTCGCCTGACAGGACGATGAGCAGATGCTCGAAACGCGACCAACTGATTAATGTGCCCTTAATTGATTCTCCAGTTGTCGCGAATCTGGCCAAATAGTGGGCCAGGTCAATTTTGACTCGATTTACACTGGTGAAATGAGACTTATTTAAACAAGTATGTATGAAAAATAAGAAAAGAATGGGGACCAGTTTTTGAAACCGTCTTACATTCAGGCGAGACGATCAAGGGATTCCAGGGAGTCAGCATGGATCAGGGGTTTCCCTTGGACGTATTGCGTCAGTTCATCAATGATAAAGTCGCCCAGTCGTCGAAGTTCTTTGTGCATGGCACCGGCAATGTGTGAGCTTAGTTGAATATTGGGAAGACGATAAAGCGGGCTTTCCGGAACAGGAGGTTCGGGCATCGTAACATCAAGGAGTGCGGTCAAATCGGTGCGTTGCTTGAAAACTTCGATTAGATCAGTCTCGTTGACCTGGGCTCCGCGCCCCGTGTTGATAAAAGTGGCAGAAGGGCGCATGGAAGAAAATAGCCGGCGATTTAGAATGCCTTGCAGGTTTGGCAAGTCGGGCAGGTGATTGCTGACGACATATGCCTGCGCAAACGCCTCTTCGAGCGTTACGAGCTTTACGCGGAATATGTTGGCGTCGTCCTCTGTCAAATAAGGATCCACGGCTAGAATCCTCACCGGGAAGTGCTGGAGTAATAGGGCCAATTCCTGGCCCACGGCGCCCATACCAATAAGGGCAATCGTTTCATCATATACTCCAGCGCCGACGAAGGCGATGTCACTCCGGGTCGTAGTGTGGCGTCGGCAGTGCTCTGTATTCTGAAAATATCCCTTGCAGCTAAGAAGAATCTGTCCGAGGCAAAAGTGCGCAACAGAGATTGCATTGGCAGTGCGTGCGCTTACCACTTGAACGCCGCGCTTGAGAAGCGGTCGGGAAAACGCCTTCGTTGAACCTCCGGAAAAGAAGAGAATCCGAAGCTTGGGAAATTGTTCCGGATTCAGAACGCATTCGACCGGCATGCCCCAGCACGTAAAAAGAATTTCAACCTCTTGAGCTTGGACCTTGTATTGATCATAATTTGCCGGGGTCAAAATTATGGGGAGCAAATCGGCGGACTGAGCAATTCTTTTCTTGATTGAATTGTCAAAGATTTGAGGGAGAAAAGGACAGTCGTTTCGCGTCAAGAACGCAGCTTTGGGACGTTCCTGGAAACAGAGTGATTTAAGATGGACGGATTCCATTTACGACTCCGGTGCGACATAATAGTCGGGGCCGCCGAGGGCGACGAATTTGTAGTGGACAACAAAATAAGCTGCCAGGGATACGAGAGTCAGCTCGGCCGAGATGTAGAAGGTGCTGTGATAATCATGGTGAGCGTAGTCGAGAAACCTACCCAGGACCGGGGCCGCCAGCATCGTACCAAGGGCGCCGAGCACTCCTCCCACCGAGCCAATCTCGGCGAACTTTTCCCGGGGTAGCAGGCGCTGTCCCAACGATGCCCAGGCTGTCCACAGGCATCCGGATGCCACGCCATGGGCGACGAGGGCGACGGCGAAGGTCATGGGGTCTCTTACCAGCAGGGCGGCGCCCATCATGATGAAGGCATAGAGCGCCTGACTCGCCATGCCGACGCGGAGTGGGTGGAACCGATCGGCCAAACATCCGAGGGGATAGCTGATGCAGAGTGAGATCGCATACGTTAACGCGATGCACTTAAAGTAAATGTTCATGTCTACGCCAATGCTTTTGGCGTAGAAAAGTGAATAGAGATTAAACGGTAGTGGCGAAATCGTCCCGAACAGCCCTGCGCCAAAAAACCAAAGGTAAAAGGGGTTGCCTAAACCATCCTTGAAATAGGTCTTCACGGCGAAAAAAATCCCCCGCCCCGTCGATGCCTCGGGGGTGGGAGGGTATTCGCCTTCCTTCACATTCAGGCACATCAAAGTGAAGCCGATGCCGTAAAAAGCCCCGACGCCGAGAAATATCCAGGCGAAATGACTCTCGGCATTATTCTGCATGTTGAAATAGAAGATTATTCCAGCAATCAAGCCGACGGTGCGAAAGAGCCCATAAAAGCGCCCGATGGTCTTTTGGGGTACGACGTCATTCACCAAGGCCCCAAAGAGGCTATTGCCCGTCATGCAGCAAATCTCAAACAGCGTCCAAAAGGCCGCCATCACAATCACGACTGACCAATTGCGACCCGGTGACGCCGGCCCGAGAAAATGGTCAAGTTTCTCTCCGAGCCACGGACAGAAAGCGAGTCCGATCATGGAGAGGACGATGAAGGGCACGGGAACAATCAAAAAGGGAATCCGGCGTCCCCACGGTGTGCGGAGGCGGTCCGATTTGTAAGAGACAATGGGACCGATAATCATGCCGAGGGCTGCTGGCAGCGAGGAGAAGATCAGTGCGGTGACCATGTCCGAGGCGCCAAATTTTTTAAAAAGAAGCTGCATGAGCGGCGGCACGGCCCGGTCTCGAATCCCCCAGGCGAAATCACCCCACAATAACCAGCAAAACAAAACGGCGAGGCCGCCCGTGGTATAGGTAAGAGACCCCACTTGCCACGTCTCGGGTGGCTTCGTCTCTGGCGGGGGCCTGTTTTTATAGGAAGCGATGGTCGTCATTCTCAATTCGGAAAAATCAATAAATACATGAATCCTTCATTGCAAATTTATGGAAGGAAGTGGCGAACGCTTCCGATTGCGGGATCGATTTGAAGCGTTTCATAGTTATTGGGCAGACCGTTGGTTACATTTTTATCCGTCTCGATGACGAGAGTTACGCTGTTGGTGCCGCTGGATAGGGTGGTCGAGCCATCTGGTTTGAAACGAAAGTTCGAATATTGATAATTATTTTGATAGATGGGAAGCAGCGGGTCCGTCGCGGTAGGGGACAGCGGGTTGGTGGCAAGAAGCGGGGATACAGGCTTTGGAGTGGAACTGGCTGATATGATAACAGGAGTGGAGAAAAAGAGGGGTTTGGTTAAAGCCGTCAGTGCGACGGTTCCATTCGCCGCGGGCACGCCTTCGCTGAAACTCTGCATGGCGCGGTAGACGGCGAGTGGCCCACTAGCAGGCTGATTATAGTCAGGCAAAAAGTAGAAGCGGACTTGAACAATCTGACTGCTGCTAAGAGCGCTTTGACGCGCCAAGGTAAGTTGATTCGTGATCTGCTGGCCCGTCGCGTCAAGCTGATAAGCTCGATTCGTACCCTGAAACATCGGAATGGCTATGGCAACTAGGATGGCGATGATGGCCAGGACAACCAAGGTCTCCACTAGAGTAAATGCCTGGACGGAAATGCGCGGTTTACCACGAGGATGCATGGGATGTGCAACTGAACCCATGGATGGGCATCTCGTTTCCCAATCGGAGGACCAGCGTGGGTTGTGGTCAGGAATGGGCATCACGTATTACACCTTATTTTTCGCAATTACTCCCAAGGAGAGTGTTCGGTGTTTCTTTCCGTGGCTATCCGGTAAAAGAAAGTTATGGTGAAGCGGGGGGAGGCGTTGTCCCTGCCATTGGGGTTAGGGGCGTCTTCGGATCTACTTTTTGAAATTCGAAATCATCTACGTACAGCGAACCCTTTGCCTTCCAGAAAAAGAGTGTCGGCCCGACGGAATCGACGCCCGGTGGTATCTCCACCACAGCTTCAATGTGCGTCCAATCGGTGGGTGAGGGGGCGGCAGTGGGCAGAGGGGAAAAAGGTGGGGATGAGGCTTGTGAAACCGTGTTGTTTGGGTAGATGAAGGTAAGGCCAGCGGAAGACGGTTCGGGGGGATATCCGAGCGAAAGATTTAGTCTCATGACAAGACCGGGACTGCCCGGCTCCATCTGAAAATCGGGGCCGGCCTTGACCCAAACCCCAACCCGGTAACGATCACCCGTAACAACGGCATAGGGCACTTTGGGGCCGAGGGAAAAACGGGCAAAACCGTCGGATTGCATGAGAGCCGATTGCTTGCCCGAATGAAACGTCGTGGTGTTGATGGCGAACCGGCAATTTTTGTCTTGCGAATCCCCCGGGACGAAAAAGCTGTAGGTAATGGTCGTACTATCTTCAAATCCCGGGTTCGGAATGAGATTGGAATCATCCGCGGCCAAGGATGATAGCGACGACAAATGGAACGTGGACAAGATGATCGAACCCAAGATGATTTTTCGCATATGTCTAAGTAATTTCTTTGTGCCAAATAATTTTAGGGGTCTAGGAAAGACCTTGGATCATCTTCGGAACATGCCTGTAAAGCACAAGGAATTTGAGTTTTACACTGGTGAATTTTATGGCCGCTGCCTCGCTCAAACGCCTACGGAATCCGGAATAAAATCGTTTTGATTTCGAAGGGCTGAAAATCCATTCGAAAAGTTCCAGAATGGCGGAGCAATCGGCGGAGCGGTTCTTCGAGTAAATTCGTTTCCCACACTTCCTTTATTTTAAATTCAGGATCAAGCTCGAGGCCCCCCTCAGAATTGGTAAAGCGGTTAATTCTCAGAATAACTCCATCGCCTGACTCGGAGATCTTAAACGCGGAAACATCGAAATCGTTGTCGATTCCCCGCCAGGTAAAGAGGCTTGGCAGACGTCCAACGGTCAATTCTCCCGTATCCGGATGCATTGTGGGAGGGATATTAAATTCACGAGCTTTTCTCCACACCCCTGCTGCCACATGATTGCCGGCATGAGGGAAAAGAGCGTAACGGCACTCGTGTTTTCCCAATCCACTATAGCCTGAATCGAGGTCTCCTGTGGCCTCGGCTCCGTTCACATCTGCATTGGGATACGGCACGCTGCGAAGCAGGCTCAATTCGATGATTTCGTCCTTAACGACGCTGCCGTATTTCCCGTCATTCAGGATGGCGAGGCCTTTCGTCGTGTTGCTCAGATCCACCCATTGTTGGTGAGGACATTCGTGGCGCGCTGTATCCCATGAAGTATTTTCATGATTGCTCCGCTCGATCCATCCAAATTGAATCTCGTAGGTCGCTCTTGCTGCGGGAATGGCGCAGGGAAAGTTCGCACGCAAAAGGGACCATGGACGATGCCAATCCAGGGTAGTGGTGATAAAAACCAAAGGACTGTCGGCCCTGAGGCTGATGCGTTGGCGGACGACTGATTCATCCAAACGGTGCTCGATTTCAAAACCGGCTTCAATTTCCGACCTGAATTCGCGCCGCGAAACGAACTTCAATTGTCGAACGGGAGCGCGTTGATAATTTAATGGCGTATCCCAAGCGTCACCTTGATCCTGATAGAGGCGTATCAACGCCGATTCTTTTCCTGATGGAACAAACTCCACGCCTTCCTTCACCAGCCTTAGTGAAGACAAGCCTCCTGTCTTGCCCAGGGTGAATTGAACCAACCCGTTCGAGACTTTGGAATTTTTGATTTGGGGGCTTACCGGAGTCGATTTGTCGGTCAAAATGGCAAAGCCCAAGGCGGGAGCGGAGAACCGCCGCCACTTTTTACGGTCGAGCACCCAGCCTTCCCTCTTCCACGGAAGCGAATTGGTGACCATCAGGTTCGATCCTGGTGGAGTCAGTTTGCGGGCAACGCGGTTGCTTATAGCCTTCTGTAGCCCCGTTAGCTCATCGATGCGCTTCCGATAAACCGGAAGAGCCTCCTGGTAAACACGGCGAATGGATGAACCGGGAAGAATGTCATGAAACTGAAAAAACAGGGTATCCCGCCATATTGGCCCTAACTTCTCTTGCGGGTTGGACCCCATTGCCTTTTCAGCGGCGAGCAGCCATTCCACTTCGCGAAGAAGAATCTCCGATCTACGGTTCCCGTACTTCACCTCGGCGTGGGTGGTCAATGTCCCTTGATGGCCTTCCATATAAAGCTCACCCTTCCAGCGAGGCAATTTGTCCGCATTTCTGGAAAATGCTTTGAAAAAGCCGTTCACACTTCCCTGCCTTACCTGAGGAAGTCCAAAAGCATGGGCAGCACGCCGAAGATTTTCCAAGTGCTCCTCGCC
>OUNK010002482.1_pt2 | contig 10578 bp, 5 predicted proteins | sample 1755341 | NCBI WGS metagenome assembly OUNK01 (sample SAMEA3914788, study PRJEB12502) | metagenome | biome: forest; material: soil | place: Canada | collected 2011-07-03 | depth 0.1 m | reverse complement strand
GCCACCGACGACTCCCGCAAAGTCATCCGCAACGCCCATCTCGAATTCGAAGTGGCAAAATTCGACGACGCCGTAGCGGCAATCGATGCGGCAGCGAAGCAGCAGGACGGCTTTATCGATACGAAGGAATCGGTGCAGAGGGCTAACGGAAAGATTGCCGGGAGGTTGACGGTAAAAGTCTTGCCCGATCACCTCGACGCCTTCCTGGCCCAGATCGCGCCCATCGGCGACCTCAAGAACCAGCAGATCGGCGCCGACGACATCACCAAGGATTACTACGACACCGATGCCCGGCTCCGCAACGCCCAGAAGATGGAGCAGCGGCTCCTCGATCTTCTCGACGCGAAAACGGGCAAAATCTCGGACCTCCTCCAGGTCGAGCAGGAGCTGGGACGGGTCCGCTCCCAGATCGAGCAGATGCAGGGGGAGATGAAGGCCTATGACGCCCTCATCCGCTACGCCACCGTGACCATCGTGCTGGAGGAAAAGGACCTGACCCAAGCAGCGGCCTTCGTGATCCGAGAGCAGGCCGATCTTCAACTCCTCTCCTCCGATGTCGAGAAATCCTATCACGACGCCCTGACGGCCATCGACGCGGCCCACGGGCAGATCCTCGAATCGGGCCTAGTGCGGGAGGACGGCGGGCGGGTCCACGGCTCGATCCGGTTGCAGGTCGATCCGGATGGGGCGGAGGGGTTGATCACCGCGTTGCAGGCACTGGGCCGGGTGGCTCACTTTTCCAAGGAGGACCAGGAGGTGGCCCAGGGAGGGGATGCCGCTTCCGCCACGGCCCAGACGAAGCGGGAACGGGTGGCGATCACTCTTACGATCAATCATGACGAGGAGGTGCGGCAGACGGTGGGCCTGACGGTAGTCGGCAAGGAAGTCGAGGCGCTCTTCGAACAGGCCAAGCAGGCCGCCACCGCGCAGGGAGCTGAGCTGCTCAATTCCAACCTGCAAAAGACCGAAGACGGCTCGACCGTGGCTCATCTGACGGTGCGGGTGCCCTCCGCGACTTTCGAGGCGCTGCGCGATAGCCTGCAAGGCTTGGGCCGGGTGACGGCATTGACCGTGAATCGCAACGACGGCCTCGCGCCGACGGCGGACGCGGATCGGGCTCCGGTCCAGATCGACCTGACCCTAGCCGACGAGGAGACACCGATCGAGCAGGCCTGCCTGACGGTCTTGACCGACAACGTCGATGCCAAGGTGGCCGCGCTCAAGTAGCAGGCGGCAGCGCTGGGAATCACCGTGAAAGACTCGACCTTCACGCGGACTTCCGAACAGGAGGAGACCGCCGAGATGGTCTTCCGGATGCCTTTCTCGCTCTACGGCGATTTCCTGGCCAAGCTGAAGGCGCTCGGCAAGCCGGAATCGTTCACCGAGCAGCGGACCGACCGACTGGGCGCGCCCGGCGACGAGGGCTCGGCCCCAGTCGAAATCGATCTCCAGCTGCATCACGACGGGAACGCCATCCCGACGGCGGACGGCCCCGCCGCGATGGTGAAGCGGACGCTGGCCCAGGGAGCCGCCGCCCTGACCTGGAGTCTCCGCATGATCGGAGTCGCCCTGGCCTTCCTCCTGCCCTGGATCGCTCTGGGCGCGGCGGCCTGGGGAGCGGTGGCAGTGGTCCGGCGGCTGGGGAAGCGGAAGCCGTAAGGACGGAACCTCGGACAGGCTCTCAGAGATCCACTGCGATCATCCTGGCCAGATATCGGCCCTCCGGCTCCTCATCGATCAATTGGCATTCCCAACCTGCCGCCCAGCCATGTCGGGAGAGCGAATCGAAATCGAGATGGAGCCAGTCGAAAAACTCGCCCCAGACCTCCCCATATTGAATCCGGAAGCGCTGCTGGCCCGGATAAAGTCCCCATTCCCGGTTTCTCCGATGATGGGCGATGTGAATCGGCTCCTCCGTCTTGGAGACGTCGATCGAATCACAAAGGATCTGGCCGCCGGGAGAAACCAGCCGATGGGCGTGGCGTAGAAAGCGGTCCAGACCCGCAGGGGTCCCCACCAAGCCGATACCGTTCATCAGCATGAGGACGGTATCGAAGGAACGCTCCGCCCAGGAGAGGGCATCGCCGAGGACGGGGTGGGGAAGTCCGCGTTCTCCCAGGATGATCTGGGCCTCTGGGAGAATATCGAGCGACCAAACCGCCAAACCCTGTTGGGATAACGCCAGGGAATGGCGTCCGGCGGCGGAGCCGATGTCCAAGACCTCTCCCTGGCAAAGCCGGAGCGCGCGGGATTCCAGCTCGGGCAACGAGCCGGTCTCAAAGAAAACCTTTACCGGCACGGCCTGGGTGAACCCATCGTCCCGCGCGATGACAAAGCAGGCATCGCGATCCCCCTCATGATAGGCGGAGAGCGCTTGCCCGAAAGAATTCATGGAGTCAAAGCCCTTACCGGACACGGGCCGCCAGCCTGGGCGGACGCTCCGCCCCGAGCCGCTAGAACATGTAGCGGAGAGTCCCCTCGATGTCGTTTTCGAGGTAGTCACTGTTGCCCTGGCCGAAGTAGCTGATGGCGGCGGTGATGGACGGGCTGAAGAGGGCGGAGACACCGAAGCCGAAGGTGGCGCTGTCGCTGCCGACATTCCGTCCGGTGACGGAGAAGAGGCCGCCCGCGCCCGAGGCGAAGCGGGCGTCGAAGGCCTCATCCTGGTTGAGATATTCGTGCTGCCAACCGGCCTCGACGTAGGGCTGGATGGGGATGGCACCGGCGCCGACCGTGAATTGGTTGGCCAGGCGGAAGCCGAGGCGGGTGCGCAGCGAATCGAGATCGTGGGAATCGACGGTCAGGGGGGTGAGCGAGCCGTTCTCGCTATAACCGTCGAGCATCGTCCGATTGTAGAGGAGGCCGAGGCTGGGGGTCATCGTCCAGTTATTGCGGGTGAAGTCGCGGCCAACCTGCAGCATCGAGTTGATCTCGGTTCCTTCCGGCTTGGCGTCGGCGGTGCCGTCCAGGCTCTCCCGCTTGCTGTCGAACCAATCGTAGGAGCCGCCGATGTTGCCCGCCGCCCAATCGCCGCTCTGGTCGTGCCAGGTGGAGTAGAGCTGGAGGTTGCCGGTGTCGGTGGAGATGGTCGAATCCGACTGGTTGAAGTCGGTCTGGCCGTGCTGGTAGCCGCCCGCGATACCGACGGTGAGCGAGGGGAAGAGGCGGTAATCGATGCCGGCCTGGAAGCCGCCCGAGTAGTAGTTGTAGCCCGGCTCGGCGGCGTCGTTGACCTGGCCGCTGGTTCCCAGGCCGGAGATGAAGGTGCCCCAGCGGTTGTCGGGGGTCGAGGCGAGGAAGTTGAACGGGATCGGGTTGTAGCCGATGGGGGCGGTGTCGGAGTTGTCGGCCAGCAGGTAGCTCGAGTCGAAGTCGGTGTTCGGCCCCAGGTTGAGGTTCTGGACGGTCAGGCCGGTCGATCCCGCGCGCAAGGCGCCCATCCGCGCGGAGAGCGCCTCGTCGACGTTGTCGGAGGAAGCGAGGACCACGGCGGGCATCGAGGCCATCGAGGTGGGGCTCATCTGGCTCAAGGCCGCGCTCAACTGGGTGCGGGTCAGGGTGTTGAGGTAATTGATGACGGAAAGGCCGAGGGGATTGATGGTATTGCCGCCGTTCGAAACCAGGCTGTTGAGGTTGGTGGCGACCGCGGCCTGATTGCCGCCGGAGGCGAATCCGATGAAGCTGCCCTCGGAAGCGTCCATCTGGAGATAGTGGGTGGCGGCATCCCAGACGCTGGTGTAGAGCAGGGCGTTGCCCAGGACGCTGCTGACGTTGAAAGTGCCGGTCTCGGTACCGGTGATTTCCATCACGTTGGCCGAGGTGCCGGGCCGGATGGTCACGCCGCTGACGTAGAAGCTGGCATTGCCCGCGATGGTGGCATTGCCATTGACCACCACCAGATCGGAACTGCCCGAGTTGACCCGGAAGACCGCGTTGGAGTTGGAGGTCATCGTCAAATTACCGGCGATGTGCAGGGTTCCCGGGGTGGAGATGGTTCCCGCGCCCAGGGTGCCGCCGCTGACGTTGACATTCCCCGCCAAGGACCCGGTCCCCTGCAGGGTTCCCCCCGTGACATTGATCGTGGAAGAACCGAAAGCCTCGGATACAGGAATCGCCGAGTCGATTTCGAGGATGCCGCCGCTGACGGTGGTGGTGCCGGTGTAATTCAGGTTGCTGCCCCCATCGATCACCGTAATCCCGGATTGCTGAATCAATTGACCGGTGCCAATCAGTAGATTGTTTACAATCAGAGGCGTGTTGGCGTTGCCATCGAAGGCCACCGTTGCATTTGGGTAAATGTCCACCGATCCCGTGCCTAGGGAGCCGGTGTGGGTGCCGTCGCCCACCTGGAGAGTGGCGGTACCGCCGATGGTGGTACCTCCGCTATAGGTATTCGTTCCGGAAAGGATGAAGGTGCCGGTGCCGCCGATGACCAGGTTTCCGACGCCACCGTTACCGGAGATGCTGCCGCTGAAGGTATTGGTGCCCGAGTTCTCGACCGTCAGGATCTGACTTCCAAGCAGCACGGAGCCGGAGCCGGAAAGGTTATTGAGGGTCTGCGCGCCTGCGGAGATATCGAGGGTTCCATTCACGGCCACGGCGCTGGCCGCCGAGATTGACCCGCTGGCAGCAAGGGTGAGAGTGGCCGGGGAATCGACCGTGATGACCCCGCCAAAGTCGTTGGCAGCGCTCACCGTAAGGTCTCCGCTCCCACTCAAGGCAATGTTGCTGAAACTGCCGGTGGTGGTGGTGCCGCTGACGGCATTGAGGGCATTGGCCGTTGAGAAATTGGTGGCTCCCGTCAGGGCGAAGTCGAGCGTGGTGATCTCGCCGGTTCCGCCCAGGGTGGCGTTCGTTATCGAAAACGAGTCATGGGAGGTGCCGGAGACCTCCCTCACCACGACAGTGCTGCCGGAGGTGAGAACGAGAGTGCCGATGGTCAACGTCCCCGTGGCCAAGGAGGTGCCTGCGGCAAGAGTGCCGCCGTTGTTGACGGTGACGCTTCCCGCGATGCTGCCGGTACCCTGCAGAATGCTGTCGCTGACGGTGACGGCGGCGGCGGCGGCGAGGGCATTGGCGCCGGTGCTATCGACCTCGAGGGTGCCTCCGGTGACCGATATATTGCCGGTGAAGCCACTCAAATTGCCGTTGAGGATTGTGTTGCCTCCCTCCTGAAGAATACTTCCGGTGTCATCAGCGCTGGAGATCGTGTTGCCGAGGGTGAAAGAAGTGCCGCTGGAGTGATCGAAGGCCAGCCCGGACCCCGATCCGATGCTGATGGTGCCGGCGCCCAGGCTGCCGGTGGTGCCGCCGTCACCCAATTGGAGGATAGCGGTGCCAGAGATGCCGGTGGCGCCGGTATAGGTGTTCGTACCGGAGAGGATCTCGGTTCCCCCCCCAGCGACAGCCAAGCTTCCGCCGGTGCCATTGGAGGCACCGCCGTCCGCTATCGAGCCGCTAAAAACATCGGAGGCACCGGTCGCGGTGGTCACGGTCAGGGTTTGGGCGCCCAAGAAGACGCTGCCGCTGCCGGTAAGATCGTTGATCGATTGCGCGCCTGCCGAAATATCGAGCGCGCCGTTCACAGTTACCGCGCTCGAGGTGGCGATGCTCGACGCAGCCCCCAGGACCAGGGTGGTGCCCGTACCGATTGCGGTGGCGCCGGTATAGCTGTTGGCGGCGGTCTGATCGAAGGTGAGGGTTCCGGTTCCCTCGGTGGCGAAGCCGCCGCTCCCGCCGATGAGGCCGCCGAAGGTGTTGCTGGCGGAGAGCTGGTCCGTGAGGGTGTTAACGCCCAGGGCAATCGTTCCGGTGGTGTCACCGCTCAGGTTTTGAATGGTGGTACCGGACGTGAGGCCGGAAATATCGAGGACACCGCCCGTATTGATGGAAACGGACTGGGAAGATGCGATGGAACCGCTGCCGCTGAGAAAGAGGGTTGCATTGGTGCCGATGGTGGTGGCACCGGTATAGGTATTGACGCCCGATAAGGTCAGCTGTGCGTCGATGGTTCCTCCGGTAACGACATTGAGACCGCCCGCGCCACTGATGACTCCCGCGAATGAGGCCAGATAATACACCGAGTTAGTGTCTGCCGAACTTTGGTTCACAGTCAAAATGGTCCCAGTCCCGAGGATAATGTTTCCGGTGCCCTGAATCGCCTGCAGGGTCTCGGCATTGCCACTGGCACCGGTCACTGGATCGATCCCGACATAGACCGTCGCCCCGCCGAAAAGATCGAGTACCTGGACTGCCGAGGTGTTGCCCACCAGATAGGCGATGGCATTGTCGTCAACATCCAGAATGGGAGCAGAAAGGGTAGCGCCCGATTTGAGCGTCAGGACGGACCCCTCATAAATCTCGACTGCGTTAGCGGCCGTCAAGGAGGCGCCGTTACTGACGGTCAAACTCGAACCATACCCAACGAAAGCATCGCTGGCAGCCGCCGAGCCCGAGGAAATGGTCACGTTCGGCCCGCTGCCGAAGACTGTGTCGCTGCTGTTGTCGCCGAGAATCACGGCCTCGCTGCCCGAGGTGGGCGTCCCCGCGCTCCAGCTGCCGGTAAACCAGTCCCCGTCGCCGCCATCCCAATTCGTAATCGTCTGGGCGCGAACCGCTCCATTGGAAAACCATAGCAAGCCGAGGGCCAAAAGCCCGGCCATCTTCAAACGATCCCGTCCCAAAATTCCCACCCCTTGCATATGATATAACCCTTATTAAGATCGAAATCGCCTGTTGTTGTTGCAAGGTGGTACTATTCACGCAGATGGCTTAAGTCAATGCCATATCGCCGGTTAGAATCGATTTCACTGCGAATATGGACGTAAGCCTCGACGCCAGCCGCCGTTTCCGGGCAGCGGCCGATTTCACCCCTCGACGTTCTTGGGCAGGGAGAAGAAGAAAGTGCTCCCCTCGTTGACCTTGCCCGTCGCCCAGGTGCGGCCGCCGTGCTTCTGGACGATGCGGCGGACGTTGGCCAGGCCGATGCCGATTCCCTCGAATTCCTGCTGGGTGTGGAAGCGCTGGAAGACGCCGAAGAGCTTCTGGGCGTGGGCCATGTCGAAGCCGATGCCGTTGTCGCGGACGAAGAACATCCACTCCTTCTGGTCTTCTTCGGAACCGATCTCGATCCGGGCCACTGGCCGGGTGCCGCTGTATTTGACGGCGTTGGAGAGAAGATTGCCGAGGACCTGCCGCAGCAGGCTGGGATCGCCCATCACGTCGGGCAGGACGGGGATGACCCATTCGATGGTCCGCCCCTGGGTCTGGAGGTCCTGCTCGAGGATCTGGTCGATGAGGAGGTTCACGTTGACCTGCATGATGTTGAGGCCGGAACATCCGACCCGGGCGAAGTTCAGGAGATCGCGGATCAGCTCGCCCATCCGCAGGGCCGCTTCCCGGCCCTTGGAGAGGAACTCCCGGTGCTCGGGATTGAGGTTCGAATCGGCCATCTCGACGAGCTCGATATAGGAGACGATGTGGGAAAGCGGCGTCCGCAGATCGTGGGAGACCGAGTAGCTGAAGGACTCCAGGTCGCCGTTGGCGGCCTGCAGCTCACCGTTCTTCTGTTCCAGCTTGAGGTTGAGCTCGTTGATCTCGGCGGCGATCCGCATCCGCTCGGTGATCTCGGCCTGCAGCCGCCTCTGGTAATTGGCCAGCTCGATGAAGACCTCGACCTTCGCCCGCAGGATGCCGCTGATGACCGGCTTGATGATGTAATCGACGGCCCCCTTGGAGTAACCCTTGAACATCATCTCGTCGGAGACGAAGGCGGCGGTGACGAAGATGATCGGGGTGAAGCGGGAGCGGGGCCGCTGCCGGATCAGCTCGGCGGTCTCGAAGCCGTCCATGCCCGGCATCTGGGCGTCGAGGAGGATGACGGCGAAGTCATTGTTGAGCATCTGCCGCAGGGCCTCGGCGCCGGAGGCGGCGTGGACCAGTTCCTGCCCCAGGCATTCGAGGATCGCCTCCATTGCGAGGATGTTGGAGGGCTCGTCGTCGACGATGAGGATCTTTATTTTCTCCGACGCATTCATGGGGATCTTCCGAGTTTCAGTTGATTTTTCGATAGAGCCGCTCCCGGGGGGCGACTTCCTTGTAATGGTCCCGGCGATCGGCGTAGTCCGGGTTCTCTCCCTTGCCCAGCCCCAGGAAGCCGAAGCGAACCAGGCTCTCCCGCATCAGCCGATGGGCGCGGGCCTGCAGTTCCGGGTCGAAATAGATCAGCACGTTCCGGCAGAGGACGAGGTGGAATTCGTTGAAGGAGCCGTCGCTGACCAGATTGTGCTGCGAAAAGACGATCCGTTCCTGCAGGAAGGAGCGAAGAATCGCCGAGTGGCCGTCGTCGGCATAATAGCCGGAGAAATCGGCCCGCCCCCCGGCCTGCCGGTAGTTTTCGCCGTATTCCCGCATGGAGGCATAGGGGAAGATGCGCTGCCTGGCCCGGGCCAGGACAGTCTCGCTGGCGTCGGTGGCGTAGAGGCGGCAGCGGGAATAGAGCCCGGCCTCGTGCAGGAGGATGGCGAGGGAATAGGCCTCCTCCCCCGTCGAGCAGCCGGCGACCCAGATGCGGAGGAAAGGATAGGTGCGCAACACCGGAACGACGTGCTCGCTCAGGGCCCGGTAGAAGCCGGGATCGCGGAACATCGCCGTGGTGTGGATGGTGAGGTTTCGCACCAGGGCGGCCAGAGCCAGGGTGGCAGGCTCCGCCAGGACCAGATCCAACAAGTCCGTCAGGCTCCCGCACTTCCGGTCGGCCATGGCGCAGAGAACCCGGCGGCGGAGATAGCCGAGGGCGTAGTGGCGAAAATCGAGGCCATGCCGCTCGAAGACCGCCTCGAAGAACCGGCGTAGCTCCCCGTCGGAAAAAGAGCCCTCGGAAACAGTCTCCGGCTCCTCTTCGAGGGCGAGGGCTTCCCGTCCTGACGATGGGAGGAGGCTTGGGCTCATCGGCTCATGGGGCTCACGGGATTCATTTGTACAACCAGACCCGCAGCAGAGAGCGGAGCTGGTCCATGTCGATCGGTTTGGTGACGTAATCGGAGGCGCCCGCCTCCAGGCATTTCTCGCGGTCCCCCTTCATCGCCTTGGCCGTGATGGCGAGGATGGGAAGTTTGCGATGGGCCGGGTTGGCGCGGATGCGGCGCATCGCCTCGAAGCCGTCCATCTCCGGCATCATCACGTCCATGAGGACGCCCTCGATCTCCGGGGTATTCTCCAGCAATGCGAGGGCCGCCTGGCCGTTGTCGGCGTAGAGGACCCGCATGTTGTATTGTTCCAGGGCGGCGGTGACGGCGAAGATATTGCGGAGGTCGTCGTCGACGATGAGGACGGTGCGGCCCGCCAACGTCGAGTCGCTCTTGCGCGCCTCCTCGATGATCCGGCGCTTCGCCTCCGGCAGCCGCCCCTGGACGCGGTGGAGGAAGAGGGCGGTCTCGTCGAGGAGCCGTTCCGGCGATTTCACGTCCTTGATGATGATCGCCTCGGAGACTTTCTGGAGTTCGGTCTCCTCGGCGCGGGTGAGATCGCGGCCGGTGTAGACGATGATCGGGAGGGCCCGGCCCCAGGGCTGCTCCTGGATCTTCCGGATCAGCTCGAAGCCGCTGATATCGGGCAGGCCGAGATCGAGCACCAGGCAATCGAAGCGGGCGGCCTCCAGCAGGTCGAGCGCCTCCGCGCCGGTGCCGACAGCAATGGCGGAGACGTCCCCGTTGCCGATCAGCTCGACGATGCTCTGCCGCTGGCGGAGATCGTCCTCCACGATGAGGAGATTCCGCACCGGGCGGCTGATGAAATCGCGGGCCTGGGTCAACAGCCGGTCGATCTCCTCGCGCGAAACCGGCTTTTTCAGGCAGGAGACGGCTCCCAGCCGGAGGCTCCGCTCCCTTTCCTCCCGGACGCTGATGACATGGACCGGAATGTGGCGGGTGGAGGGGTTGTGCTTGAGCCGGTCGAGGACGATCCAGCCCTCCTGGTCGGGGAGGCGGAGATCGAGGGTGATGGCGGCGGGATGGAACTTCTCGGCCAGGAAGAGGACGTTCTCGGCGCGGCGGGTGACCACCACCTTGAACCCCTTTTCCCGGGCGAAGTCGGCCAGCAGGCCGGAAAAGTGGTCGTCGTCCTCGACCACCAGGAGGACGAAATCGCCCAACCCGATGCTGGCGCGATCGTCGGCGACGAGGTCTTTTTCCGGCTCGGGTTCCTCCGGCCGAGGAGCGGAGGTTCCCTCCGGGAGAGCCCTCTCGGCGGCCGGCCGATTCCGCGACGCGGCGGGAGCCCGGGCCGGGGCCGTCGGCAGATGGAGGGTGAAGGTACTCCCCTGGCCGACGACGCTGGCGACGTCGAGCGCGCCGCCCAGCAGGCGGGCGATCTCCCGGCTGATCGAGAGGCCGAGGCCGGTGCCCCCGTACTTGCGGGAGGTGCCGGCATCGGCCTGCTGAAAGGCCTCGAAGATGACCTGCTGTTTCTCGGCGGGGATGCCGACGCCGGTATCGCTGACCGCGAAGGAGATCCGGCCACCGGCCTCCGGCGCGATCCGGAGCCGGACGGAGCCGTGGAGGGTGAATTTGAAGGCGTTGG
>OUNK010010407.1_pt1 | contig 10589 bp, 6 predicted proteins | sample 1755341 | NCBI WGS metagenome assembly OUNK01 (sample SAMEA3914788, study PRJEB12502) | metagenome | biome: forest; material: soil | place: Canada | collected 2011-07-03 | depth 0.1 m | reverse complement strand
GACGATCGCCGTCGGACTCGCGAAGGCGTGCGCCGCTCCACGGCTTCCAGGTATAGGGTGAGGAAACATCGGTCAAGGGCTGAAGTGATGTCTTTTTGGAGACCAGGAATAATCGCAATTGCGAGTCTTTGGCCTGCGGAATCTCATTTTTTCCGTTGTAGTCATAGGCGAGGGAAGCCTCCATGTTCGATTGGCCGGAAGCGAGCCAGACATCGCCGATGAGAACGTCCTGAAACGTCAGGGTGTCTTTGCCGGTGACGGTCATTGTCGTTGCTGGCGCGCCGTTAGGAAACGGATTGAGATCGACGCGCCATTTACCGTCCGAGTTGGCGGTGGTGGTCGCGGTATGATCGCCCACGGTCACCGTGACCTTCTCGCCCGCATCCGCCATGCCCCAGACTGGCACCTTGGCTTCCTGCTGGAGCACCATGTGATCGCCAAAGATGGCCGGAAGCTTGACGTCGGCGTGGGCTGTGGGCTGAAGAAGCGTCGAGCCGACCAAGGCGAGGAAGGATGTCGTGGAGACGCTTTTCATGGGAATTACGATTGGGGCGGGACGAACGGCTTTTTTGGGTTCTGTTTGCCTGAGGGGTGAGGGTGGATAAAAGCTTTACAGGGCGAAAATAGCGTTTGCAACAAAAAGAAGGCAATGCATACAAAAATAATCATTCCATGAGTTAATAACATCGTTCTTTAATATTATTGCCAGATAGAACGTTCTAGATTTGGGTGATCGAGAATTATGAATTTCATGTATTATGTTTATAATAAGCATATTACGTTTTGAAACTTGACAATAACTGCTAAGTTTGCAATTAAAAATCAATTAAAATTTATTTAGATCAAGTCCAGCTGGAATGAGGCCTTGATTGGTTGAACAGTTTACGGACGGTATTCTCAAAATTGGAGGCAACTGCCCCAGCATGTAGCGATGAATTTTCCTAACAAGGATCCGCTTTGCTCGATTTAGGCCCAAGCTTTGAGTGCGGTGTTAGCGACGAGGTTTCAGCTTGATTGGGGCATGTCAGCGCCGACAAAACTCGGCAACGATGCTTGTGACGAGCTCTCAGTGAACAAGAAATAATATGAAGAAGTTAGCGCCAAGCCATCCCCAAATTCATCTCGTGTTCAGTTCCCATTGGGATCGGGAGTGGTATCTGCCTTTTCAATACTTCCGCGCAAAGCTGGTCCGCGTGCTCGATGTGGTATTGCAGGAATTGGAATCGGGGCGTCTGCCCTTTTATCAAATGGATGGGCAATTCATCCCGGTGCAGGACTACCTGGAAATTCGTCCGGAAAAGGAGGCCCTCCTGCGGCGGTTGGTTGCGGAGGGACGCTTCATGGTCGGCCCTTGGTTCACGCTTCCTGATGAATTTCTGGTCAGCGGGGAATCGCTCGTGCGCAATCTCCAGATGGGCATGAGGCGCGCGGCGGCGTTCGGCCAAACGAGTCGCGTCGGCTGGCTCTGCGATCTTTTCGGTCACAACAGTCAGATGCCGCAAATTCTGCGGCTACTCGGCATCGATGACGCCATCCTCTGGCGGGGTGTTCCGCTCCACCTTGGCAATTCGTTCACCTGGCGCGCACCGGATGGAAGCGAGGTCACATCGTACGTTTTTTCAACCGATGGTTACTGTGATTTCGGTATTGTCGTGCGTGGCATTAATGTATCGAACGCCGATCCGTCTGAAGAAGGCATGACGGCGAAAGCCCTCGAATATCTGAAAAGCCCGGTTAACAGCGGTCGCGATAATCTGCTCTGGTTCGACGGAGCGGATCATATCGAATTCGACCCCACGATGTTGAAATTCGTGAAGATTTTCAACGAGAAAGCCGGGGGAGCCACCCTGAAGGTTTCGACCCTTGACCAATATGTCGTCGCCGCCCGACAGGAAAAAAAGAGGAGCCTTCGTTCCTGGCAGGGGGAATTGCGTGAGCCCATTGCCATGGAAAGCAACGGGTGGCTGATCCCGGGAGTGGGCAGCAGCCGGGTTCCGCTCAAGCGGGCCAACCACGCTTGCGAAACGCTGTTGACGCTATGGGCTGAGCCTTGGTGCGCGCAGGCGCAGGAACTGTGCGGAATGGAATATCCCGCCCGCGCGTTCGACCTCGCCTGGGAATATCTATTAACCAACCATCCCCACGACAGCATCTGCGGATGCAGCACGGACGAGACCCATGCGGACATGCCTTATCGTTTCGCTCAGTGCCGTCAACTGGCCGAAGTCAACCTCGACAGCGCCCTTGACTTGGTGAGCCGGCAAGCGCTTCACGGCTTACTCAAAAAGGAAGAGCTGGGATTGAGCCTGTTTGCTCCGACCGGCGGAGATGAGCAAAGCATCCCGGAAATCTTCATCCGCCTTCCGAGCCCCTGGCCGCAGTTCAACGAGTTTTTTGGCTTCGAGTCGAAGCCTTCCTTTCGGATTTACACGTTGAAAGGCAGGGAAGTTCGCTACCAGTTGCTGCAAGTTACGCCCCATCGGGCTCACGCCGTTATGGCCCGCAACAAGATGCCCGCGTACGAAGACAGGACCGGCGTGCGTCTCGTGCTCGAGACAAAACTGGCCCCGTCAGAAGCGCAACATCTCATCTTGCGTCCAGCCAAAGGCCCGACCCGAATTTCATTCGATGGGGCGCTTGGAATTGCTCCCAACCGGTTGCGCAATGCGTTTCTCGACGTGACCGCCGAGGCGAACGGGACCGTGACTCTGACCGATCTTGCCTCCGGGCAGGTCTATCGAAACCAGTTGCTGCTCGAAGACATCGCGGACATCGGTGACGGCTGGTTCCATGGTATCGCGCTCACCGACCGGTCGTATCTTTCCACCGGGGGCAAGGTGGTTTTGGGACTGACGGAAAATGGCCCGCTTCTGGCGCGGTTGCATATCCGCGTTGAATGGGAAGTACCGCGTGAATTTGTTTTCGCCAAAGGCGAACGGAGCACGGAATTGGTTCCGCTCGCCGTCGAACATCGGGTTACCCTGCGCAAGGAAAGCCAGTATGCGGAAATCGAGACCACTGTGCATAATACCGCACGGGATCATTGTCTGCGCCTGCATTGTCCCAGCGGCTACTCGTCGGCGCAAACGTTCTGGGCAGATTCACCGTTTGATGCCGTGAGGCGCCCCATCTCCTTGCGGAAAGATCGGCATCTCCTCAAGGAGCTGCAAGTCGAAATGACACCGCAGCAGAACTGGGTCGCCGTCAGCGATGCCAAATCGGGCCTGGCGCTTTTAGCTCCCGGACAATACGAGAGCGGGGTGCTCGATCAGCCCGAGCGCCCACTGGTTGTCACTCTGCTGCGGGCGTTTCGTCGGGCCGTCTTTACGGACGGCAATGACGGCGGGCAAATTCAGGGCACGCATAAGTTCGTCCTTGGGTTGGCACCTTTCAAGGCCAACCGGACGGCGCCGGTACCTGCCGCCCGGCTCTCTCGCTGGGCGCAAAATCTGGCCGCGCCCGTACGTTGCCATTACACGAGCCTCTCCAACGCGCCCCATCTGCTTTCCGCTCAAACACCTGCGGCCTCAAGCCCTCGCATTGAAGGAGACGTCGTCTTGAGCGCGTCATCCTCTCCCGCGCCCGGGAAGCGCTTCATCCGTTTCTATAACCCCAGTGACCGAGTACAAAACGTCAAGTTAATCGGCGGAAAAAAATGGGAGGAGATTGATCTGCAGGGCGAAAGCGTGCGACGCCTGTCCACTCGGAATTTCAAGGCGGAAGCGCGTAAGATTGTGACGTTGTTAACCCTTGTCTAACGCCCCTTTTAAAGTTCAAAGCAGCCTTCCCGACCTCGCTGTTAACTCTTTTATGATAAGTAGAAAATCGTTGGCGTCCTTATCTTGGACACTTCACGGCTATATGCCTCATGCTTGGAAATTAAGCCAGGCCACTGCCATCGGTGTGTCTTCCAATCACGAAGTCGGTCCACTGGCGATGACGCTGCCCGGCTCCGTCCAGAAATGTTTGCTGGGACACGGGGAATTGCCCGACTGGAATATCGGCCTGAACGCCCGCCAGGCCGAATGGGTGGAAAATCGGGACTGGGTTTTAACCGCGACGCTTCCGTCGGACTGGATTTCCGCCGGCCAGTCTGTTTCGCTGGTCTGCCTCGGCCTCGATTCGCACGGCCTCATTCAGGTCAATGGCTGCGTCGTCGGAGAATTCCGTAATGCTTTTATCCCCCATCGCTTCGACCTGACCGAGGCCCTTACGGGCAAGAATGATCTCCTGCAGATTATTTTCACCGAAATTCCGCGTTCCCTCGGACAGGCAGGCTATACTTCCCAGATTCGGTCGTGGAAACCTCGGTTCAATTACGGCTGGGACTGGACCAGCCGCCTGGTGCAGATCGGCATCTGGGACGATCTCCTTCTCGAAATTGGAAATCCTGAAGAGGATTTTTCGCCGGTTCGTCTCCTGGTTCAAGCTGACCCCGTGCGCCAAAGGGGAGAAGTCAGCCTTCAGTCCATCCCGCCTTCGTCCGCCACCACCATCCGGCTGCGGCTTCGCCAATTGGAGAAGAGCGTGGTGGAAACGGAAATAACGCCGGAAGCACTCCGGCAAACGTTTACCTGGACCGTCCCGAATACCCAACTCTGGTGGCCGAATCTCCATGGCGAACAACCACTCTATGATTTCCAGATGGAGGCCTTCGATACAAATGGCAACCTGCTCGCCCGCTTTGAGCAGCGGGTGGGATTCAAGCAAATCGAATGGCGTGCCTGCCAGGGTGCGCCGAAGGAGGCCGATCCATGGTTATGTGTGGTCAATGGCAAGCCGGTCTTTCTGCAAGGCGTGAACTGGACGCCGATTCGGCCGAATTTCGCCGATGTCACGGAGGCTGATATTCGCGCGCGCCTGGAAACCTATGCGAGCTTAGGGTGCAATCTGCTGCGGGTCTGGGGCGGCGCCACGTTGGAGCGGGAGATTTTTTACCGGCTTTGCGACGAACTCGGTCTGCTCGTCTGGCAGGAATTTCCACTTTCCTCCTCCGGACTCGACAACTGGCCTCCCGAAGACAAAAGAGCCATTGAGGATTTGGTGGAAATCGCCACCAGCTATGTGCGGAGAAGACGCCATCACGTCTCGCTGCTGATGTGGTGTGGCGGGAATGAACTTCAGGGCGCTTTGAATGGAAATAAAGCGGGCATCGGCAAACCGGTGGATGATTCTCACCCCTTGATCCACGCATTCAAGGAAGTGGTAGCCCAGGAAGATCTCGGCCATCGCTTTAATCCCACCTCGGCTTGCGGTCCACGCTTTACGGCCAGTCGCGAGGACTTTGGCAAGAACCTGCATTGGGATGTGCATGGACCCTGGCGTCATTGGGACGTCTATGGTCCTGATGGGACGAAAGGCCTGTTTGAGAAACAGTGGAGCGATTATTGGCGACATGATGACGCGCTGTTCCGTTCCGAGAGCGGGTTTCCCGGAGCCAGTCCGGCAGGACTTATTCGTGCCACCGCAGGTACATGCCCCGTTATGCCCGCCTCGGGCGGAAATCCGCTCTGGCAACGTACTTCGTGGTGGCTGCAATGGGACGATTTTCTGGCCGAGCATGGGCGGGAACCTTGCGACCTCGAGGAGTTTGTCGACTGGAGCCAGCAGCGCCAGGCCCTCGCCTTGGAGGTTGCCGCGCATGCCTGTCGCGACCGTTTTCCGCGCATGGGCGGTATCCTTATCTGGATGGGGCACGATTCCTTTCCCTGTGCCGCCAATACGGCCATTCTCGATTTCTACGGAAAACCGAAACCCGCCGCTCTCGCGCTTGGCAAAATCTTCCGTGACAGTCCGGGTCTTATTCCTGGCGAAAGTAAAGGTGTCCCGGAAAATTAGGCCAGAGGGAAGTTAAACGATCCTGCTCCGCAGCCTTCTATTCATTCGCGTGCTGCACGGTCTGGTGACTAAACCGGATAGAATCAGACGGGTCGAAGTCTGTGGCGATAGGCTCGGGGTGAAAGGCCCAGGCTGCGCGCGAAAGCGCGGCTGAACGAGTAAATCGAATCGAACCCGGAGGCTTGCGCAATTTCGCCTACCGACAACTGTGTGCGATGCAGCAAGCTGCAAGCCTGCTGAATGCGGAGCTCGCGCAAATGGCGCCCCAGGCTCAGGCCGGTGGCAGTTCGAAAACGACGACGCAAATGGCTTTCGGATTGACCGAGCGCAGCGGCCAGTTGTTTCAGGACGATTCGGCGGCCGGACCGGGCCAGGACGTAGCGGTTGACACGGGTGAGAAGCAAGTTGTCGTGGATCCTGTCGGTATCTTCGCGGCGTGAGCTTCCGCGTTTCCGGGCGCCGAGGCGTGCGAGGAGCGTGGCAAGATAAAGTTGCAGAAGCGCGGGTGATTTCCCGTCGTTCCATTGGCGAAGAATTTCGGTCAGGAGTTGCAGGTCCGTTTCGGGGAGCGATTGAGAAGACGCGGTGCGGAGATGTTCAAGCCGGGGCTCATTCTCCATTTCGAAGGTGAGAAAGACCCAGCAAATGGCGGAGGGACGGACTGCGAGATAAGAATGGAACTGAAAGGGAAAAACGATTCGGGCCTGGCCTTCGCGAAGGGCATGGGTGGTATCGTCGATGCAGATGCGTCCGGCGCCACGAAGAGCGATGATCAAGAGATATCGGTGGTGTTGGGTGTGAGCTGGCGCGGAACGGTAATTGAGCTTATCGGCTCTCCAACGTGCGAAACAAAGAATGTTGTTGGGGAGGATGGTGGGCGGAATGATGCGTCCGCGAAGATAGGAAGCGGGGTCGACGATGCCGCGGGTCAGAGCTTCAATTTGTTCCGGAAGGTGCGAGATGCGTGGCATGGATGATCGGAAAAGATAAATAATAGATCATTCCTGCTATTTTTTAGCAATTATAAGTATGGGATAAGAATCCATGGCTTCTACTTCAATTGAACCGGTGCGGTTGGGAGTGATTGGCGCCGGGGGACGAATGCGTTACGTCCTGCGACATTTGCTGGCGGCTGCGCCGGCTGGCCGGATCGTGGTCAAGGCGGCGTACGATCCCGATCAGGAGGCGCTGACCGCTCTGCGTGAGGTTTGCGGGTACGATTTCGAAACGGCAAAATCGCAGGAGGCGCTGTCTTGCCACGCGCAAGTGGACTGGGTCTTCATCGGGTCGTGGAACGTCTTTCACGCGCGGCAGGTGATAGAGGCGCTTGGGGCGAAAAAAAATGTCTTTTGCGAAAAGCCGCTGGCCACGACGCTGGAAGATTGCCTGGCGGTGAGAGATGCCGTGATGAAATCCAAGCGAACGTTCGCCTTCGGGCTGGTGCTGCGGTATTCGCCGCTTTATCAGAAAATTCACGAACTGGTTATGGCCGGTCGGATCGGCCGGATCATCTCTCTCGAGTTCAATGAGACGTTGGGGTTCAACCATGGCGGTTATATTTTTGGGAACTGGCGTCGTCACGGTGCGAATTCCGGGACTCATCTTCTGGAGAAATGTTGTCACGACCTCGACCTCGTCAACTGGATCACGGGGAGTTTACCGGAACGAGTGGCGAGTTTTGGTGGTCGCGATTTTTTCGTGCCGGCGAATGCGTATCACGTGGAGCGCATTGGTCCGAACGCAGCGGGGAAACCAGCCTATGGCACTTGGCCTGACCCTGGCCGGGTGAGTCCCTTTTCCGACGATGCGGACATTGTCGACAACCAGGTGGCGATTATACAGTACGGCAACGGGATCCGGGCGACGTTTCACACCAATTGCAACGCCGGTCTGCCGGAGCGGCGGATGTATTTCTGCGGAACCGAGGGTTCGCTGCGGGCCGATGCGGTGAGCGGAACCATCGAAGTGCAGCGGATCGGGCACGAGACGAAAGTAGATCGGATCGAAACGAGCTCGGCGGGAGGCCACGCGGGGGGAGATGAGGTCATGGCGCAGGGGCTGGTGGGGACGCTGCTGGAAGGCCACGCGCCCCTGGTGTCAATCAGAGAGGCCGTGCAGGCATGCGCGTCGGCGCTTGCGATCGACCAGGCGATGTCGGAAGGGCGCGTGGTCCACCTCGACTCATACTGGAAGAAAATCGGAAGTGTGTTGGAGGAGGTGCAAGGTCTAAAAACTTAGGACAATGCAATTTGGGCGAGAAAGCAGGATGGTTGCGAGCCCTGGGATCAAGTCGAAGGAGCGCCTGGGGCGCCACCGGTTTCTCCGCAGGCGGTGAACGCTTCAGAAGAGTTCCTCGGCCAGCGCGACGATGATGCCCGCGGGGCCTCGCATGTAGCAGAGTCTATACTTGTCCTCGTACTGGGCCACCTCACCGATGAGTTCGGCGCCGTTGGCGCGCAGGCGGGCGACAGTGTCGTCGATGCTGTCGACGGCAAACATGACGCTGCGCAGGCCCAGCGCGTTCGGCGGCGCGATCGCCGGTTCGATCTCGACCAGTTTTGGATTGCGAAACTTCGTCAGCTCAAGCCGCCCATGCCCGTCTGAGGTCCGCATCATAACGATGTCGACCTGGACATTCTCGAGTCCGTTGATGCGGTCCACCCACGGGCCCTCGACCGGCATCTCGCCTTCGATCGTCATGCCGAGCACGGTGAAAAAAGCGATAGCCGCTGCAAGGTCGTCGACGACGACGCTGACGTGGTCCAATCTCTTGATCGCCATGTCCACAGTATAGCAGAGGCATGCGCGGCGGGCGAGGCCGGTCGTTCTCGCGAGTTGAACGCGGCCATCTGTCGGCCAAGTCGCCTGGGTTCCTTGCACGCACCTGGGCGGACGTCATGGCCCTGATTTCAGTTCGCTTTATCGCTGAGGGTCAATTTCAAGGCGCAGGCGGCTTCACTGGGAGCAGCGGTCGGAAGCGTCGCGTGAAAACCATCCGCGTCCTGCGTCCAGGCGATCTTTTCGCTGGAACCAAGTAAACTTACGGACTGTATGGCCTGATCAAGCGGCGCGGGGGTGGGGCCGCCTTTCCCCAGCGCATGGATTGTCAGCTTGCCATCGGTGGGCCAGCCCAGAAAATAGGCGTAGAGCGTAGTGGGGCCTTTGGTGGTGAAGCGGATGTCAGATGCCGAGTAGACCATCTTGTTTTCATTGAACATGCCTCCTTTTGCCTCGGGGGGGCCTTCGCCAAAGATTTTCCATGGACGCGTATCAAAAATGCCTTCCTTGTTTACGTCCATCCACTTGGCCAATTCTTGCAGGAAAGCGATCTCGTCATCGTCGATGGTCCCATCGCCGCGCACCGGGATGTTGAGCATCAGATTACCGTTCTTGCTTACGATGTCGCAAAGCATATGCACGACTTGTGGCACACCCTTGTATTTAATGCCCTTTTTGTAGTGCCAATCGCCGATGCAGGTATCGGTCTGCCAGGGATCGGGTTTAATCTCATCGCTCATGCCGCGTTCGTAGTCTTCCACGATGCCCTTGCGCTGATCGGGCCTTAAACCTTTGGCTTCGACGACCGCCTCATTTTTGCCGCCGTTCCATTGCTCGCTGGAATTGTAAAAGTGAGTGACAACATCGATGCCTTTTTGCCCAAGCGGCAACTGGCCGTCGTCGAAATAAAGCATGTCGGGATGATATTTATCGAGCAGGTCTTGGGCGCGCAGGAACCACTTCTCGCTATAGCCATTGTCATCCGGGGGAATGCTCTCGTACCAATGACCATCATTCTTGACGTGCCAGCCGTAAGCCGTCTTCGTGACGGAAAAGTCGGCCGCCCCGGTGGTATTGGGGAAGTCCTTGGGCATGGGAATGCGGGAACCGCAATAGAGGTCCTGAGGATCGAGCCCATCCCACCAAAGGCCCTTGCCATCGGCCTGGGTCAGCCAGCCATCATAGGGTACGTCCTTTAGCGGCCCCTCGACATCGTGGCCGTAGGCCGGCTGCAGCCAATGCCATGCGTGTGAGGAATGGTTGCTGACGCCGAAGCGCAGGCCATACTTGCGCGCTGTCTGCGCCCAAATGCCGACAATATCCTTGTGCGGGCCGACATTGACGGAATTCCATGGTTGATATTTGGAGTCGTAGCAATCGAAATTATCGTGGTGGTTGGCCAGTGCCATGAAATAGTGAGCTCCAGCTTTGACATACAGCTGCATAAGCTTGTCGGGATCCCAATTTTCCGCATGCCAGGCATTATCCATGTCTTTAAAACCAAACTTCGAGGGATGCCCGTAATGCTCCAGGTGGTAATTGTACTGGTCCGAGCCCTGGATATACATATATCGCGCGTACCAATCACCATCTTCCGGCTGACATTGTGCGGACCAGTGCGCCCAAATGCCGAACTTGGCATTGCGGAACCAGTCGGGACACTGGTAGCCCTTTTCAAGCGATGCCCACGTGGGCTGAAAGGGGCCGGGAGCGATCATATGCGGGGCGGTCTCGCGGGCTTGCCTGGCGGCCTCGGTGAGCTTTGCGTAATCGGCGGCTCGATCGGCAGCCAAAACATCGCAAGCGGATGATAGAGCGGCGATACAGGTTAGAACGAGCAGCTTGATGACTTTGTTTGCTTTCACGCCGGTTAGGGTTGCCAAACACTGCCCACGGTTTCTCGAGGCGAAAAGCACAGCACCTATGGAAATGACAAGCCAGGGGAGGGGGCGGAACGGCATAGGGGATTATGG
>OUNK011150610.1_pt1 | contig 10590 bp, 8 predicted proteins | sample 1755341 | NCBI WGS metagenome assembly OUNK01 (sample SAMEA3914788, study PRJEB12502) | metagenome | biome: forest; material: soil | place: Canada | collected 2011-07-03 | depth 0.1 m | reverse complement strand
GGCGTTATAGAGATAGCTGCTGACCGCGGTCTGGTTTACACAGTAGTTGTATTGGCCGTTACTGCAGTTCGGTGCGGGGAAAAACGAAGCGATGTTTGCGCCAACTTGGTCCAGCCTGGGTGTGGGGATGATGTTTCCTGGGAAGGCCGTGCGCACCACTTGGCCATTGACGATCTGGGTCGTCGCCGGATCGTAGATCGTGGGCGTTGGCGTTCCCTCCGGAGTGAGGCCGGAGAAATTGCCGCCGAGTTCCGCCAGCGTGGGCACATCAGAGTTGAACTGGGTAGACTGACGGGTGAGTGTATCCTCCCAGTCGGTAAAGAAGAAGAGATGACGCTTGCGGCCGTCGAGGATCCTCGGAATCAGGACCGGGCCGCCAATCGAAGCTCCAAAGTAGTTGAAGGAGGAGGGCTGAATAACCGTGCCGGGAGCGGTGAAGTAATTCAGCGCATCCAGACTCTGCGAGCTATAGGTCTCAAAGGCGCTTCCATGAAACATCCCCGTGCCCGACTTGGTGGTAGTTAGCACAGCGCCGCCGCCGCTCTGGCCATACTGCGCCGAGAAGGGCGCGGTGAGTACCTGAAGCTCCTCGGTGGAGTCCGGGGTGGGAACAAGACCGTAGGTTCCGTCGACGCCCATGTTGCTGGGAAGACCATCGATGATCAGAGGATTGGTGTCCGGCCGTCCGCCGCCCAGAGAGAGATTATTGACGTTCGAGTAATCCGAGCTGGTGCTGGAGATGCCGGCGAAGGTCTTGGTGATCAGAAATTCGTTGGCGCCATGGGTGCTGGTGTACTCGGGAAGATCGACGAGCTCCTGGGTACTCAGCTGGCCGCCCACCTGCGGATTGGTGTCGTTCAGCGTGGTCGCTGAGCCGGAGACGCTGACCACATCCGATGTGGCTCCCACCTGCAACGCACGGTCGACCACCAGATTCTGATTGAGGACGAGGTTAAGACCGTCGGACACGGATTGATCAAAGCCATCCTTTGTGAAGCTCACGGAGTAGCTGCCGGGCTTCAGGAAGGAGACGCGATAACTTCCAGTTTTATCGGTGACCGTCTTGTACTCGGTGCCTGTGCCGGTCTCACGTACCGCCACCGCTACGCCTGGCGCTACCGCACCACTAGGATCGGTGACGACACCGCCGATCGAACCGTAGAAGGTCTGCGCGGATAAGGTGCCACCCAGCGCTAAGAGGAGCAGGAGGAACAGTCCACAGACCGTCCCGGCGGCGATTCGGGCGTAGCCCGGTTTGCCGCTAATGATCCTGACAGACGAGAGAGGAAGAGCGCAATTCATAGACCCCCAGAGGGTGAAGAGTGGAAGAGAATGCGGAGAAGTTTCAGCCTTGATTCGGTTACGTTGAGGCAACGGTAACAAGTCGATGTGAATAAGAGACAAAAATTAGCGTTGTTATGAGAAAAAGTTACATTTCAACCCGAGGGTGCTTCCCTACCCTCGGGTTTCCGAATTTCTCCCGCAATTGCGGATGATTTAGCGTTTAGCGTATATATTGTCTGGTACGGAACTGAAAACGAATGAGTGAAAACGCTGAGCGGTCGAGGCTTGACTCGATCATCCAAATGTTAAAAGTGAACACCTCCGCCTCCATCGCCGAGATCGCGGAGACCTTCCGCGTCTCGCAGATGACGATCCGGCGCGACCTGCAAAAGCTGGTCGAGACTGGGCAGGTCATGCGCATCCCCGGAGGGGCTCGGATTGAACACTGGCGTGGCGCCGAACGAAGCTTCCTGGAGCGGCTGCAGAAGATGTCCGGCGCCAAGCACAGCATCGGCAAGGCGGCCTCAGCTCTGATCCTCGATGGCCAGTCGGTGGTGCTCGATTCTGGAACAACCACACTCTTCGTCGCCCGCGAGTTGCGCGGGCGGCGCAACGTGGTGGTGTTCACCTTCTCATTGGCGGTTCTCGAGGAGCTCACCTCGGCCGAAGATATCCGGGTTGAGCTGACCGGCGGCGTCTATCGCGCCAGCAGCCATGACCTGATCGGGCACGCGGTGGGCAAGAGTCTCACCTCAATCTGTGCCGATACCGTCATCTTCGGTGCCGCCGCAGTCTCTTTCACGCGAGGCATCATGGTGCACGATCCCGATGCACAGCGCGAGATGCTGCAGGCCGGCAAGCGCCGCGTCTTGGTAGTCGACAGCAGCAAGATTGGCGCCGAGGCAACCTATCGCCTCTGCGGCATCGAGGACTGCGACCTGATTCTCACTGATCGCGGCATCTCTGACGAAAATCTCGCGCGGCTCCGTCAAATTATCCCGGTGCAGGTGGCCGAATAGCCCCTTCTTAACACTCTATGTACTGCAGTTCGCTACTCTGGGGGAGAATGTCATCTCCCGGTCAGAGAGCCCGCCCGAATTGAGCCCCGTCGAAGATCAGCTAATCACCGCGATCGCGGCGTGCGACTTCTTCAACGAGGGCAAGCCAATCTGGGTCGCGCGGGCTCCAGGGCGACTTGATGTGATGGGCGGCAACGTCGATTACACCGGCGGAATGGTGCTGCAGGGTCTTCTCCGCGAGGCCGTCTGGGCCGCCGTGCAGCCCCGCACCGATGACGTGATCCGCATCCTCAACCCGGGAGCCGCACAGTTTGGTTGGGAGACCGCGCTGGAGCTGCGGGTCGGCGACCTCGGCGATCTCCCCCACCTGCAGCTCCTCTGCGGCGACACCGAGACCCTGCGATGGGCCCGCTACATCGTCGGCGCGCTTCATTTCTTGGAGTGCCGAAGCCGGTGGGGCTCGGCAGGAGGAGCCGATATCTTTATCGCCTCGGACCTTCCTCCCAATAAGGGCGTCAGTTCCTCCGCCGCGCTGGAGATTGCAGTCCTAAAAGCAGCGTCCGCCGCGCGTTCCATTGCTCTTCACGGCGTTGCCCTGGCCACCGCCGGACAGTGGGTGGAGAACGTCGCCGTCGGCGCAGCCTGCGGGATCATGGACCAAGCTGCGATCGTCCTCGGGGAGGAGAATCACCTTCTTCCCATGCTCTGCCAGCCCTGCCACCCGCTTCCGCTGGTTCGCTTGCCTCCTGGACTCCAGCTGTGGGGTATCGACTCCATGGCACCTCGTTCCACCAGCGACGCCTCCTATGAAGGCGCCCGCGCCGCCGCCTTCATCGGATATAAGCTCATCTGCCAGCGCGAGCACATCGACATCGTCCCCGACCGGTCTTCGGCGATACCGCGCAGCACCGATGCGCGTTGGAACGGCTACCTCTCCAACCTCGCCCCCTCCGAGTTTCGCTCCCGCTATGAGCGCTGGCTGCCAGAGTCGCTGAGCGGGCGCGAGTTCCTGGAGCGCGCCGGAGCCCATGCCGATCCCTTTACTCGCATCCACCCCGACACCGAATACCCCGTGCGCGCAGCGGTCCGCTATGCCTCAGAGGAGAACCTTCGCGTACAGACGGTCCGCGCACTCCTCGAGGCCTGCGCCACCGGGATCCCCGACAGTTCGTTCCAACTCATCGGCGAACTTTTCCTCCAGTCGCACGCCGCCTACGCCGAGTGCGGTCTCGGCTCCGAGGCATGCGATGAGTTGGTCGCGCGCGCCCTCGAAGCCGGCCTGTCCGCAGCCAAGATGACCGGCGGCGGGGCAGGAGGCGTCGTTGCCATCCTCGGCCGCCCGTACGATCAGCCCGCAATCCGGCGCATCGCCCAGGAATATGCCGCCGCGAGGGGCGCGGTACCTCACCAATTCGAAGGCAGCTCGGACGGCATCGATGCCTTCGCTGTCCGCAGCCTACAGCTCCCGTTTCGCCAGGGAGCGCAATGACCTGGTCGCGACAAAAGGATCGCCTGATCCCGGCCGTGCTGATGCTGGTGGCCGCCAATCTCTTCTGGGCGGGCCAGGGAGTTGCGGTCAAGCTCCTCGCCGGAAGCGTCGGCCCGCTGGCCACCGCTCTGCTTCCTCTTTACAGCATCACACTGCTCGCTCTCGGTATCCTCTGTACTCGGAGAGATTTCGGGCGCAAGGTCCGCCTCGCATGGAGGCTGCGGGGCGAGTTCTTTCTCGCCGGTATCTGCGGCCAACTCATGGCGCAGGTGGGCATGACCCTCGGCGTGCACTGGTCCACAGCCTCAAACGGCGCCATACTCAGCCTCCTGATTCCCATCTTCGGCGCCATCATCGCCGTCTGGCTGCTGCGTGAACGCCTGTCCACGCTGCGCGTAAGCACGCTCCTGCTCGGCCTCTCCGGCGTCATCCTCCTCATGCCACTGCATCGCGGATCGGGCTCCCACCAGTTCGCCGGAGATCTGCTCATCGTCACCGGCTGCCTCGGATCCGCTTTCTACAACGTCTACTCCAAGCGCCTGCTCAGCGACTTCTCCGGACTCGAGACTCTGCTCTTCAGCTATCTCTCCACAACCGCCTTCAGCCTCCCCTTGCTGTTCTGGTGCGAGCCCCACTGCCTCAGCAACCTTGCCCATCTCACCGGGCTTCAGTGGGCGTCGTTCGCATATCTTGCGATCCTCCTCTACGGACTGTCGATGTACCTCTTTCTCGAAGCACTCGGCACCGTCGACGCCGTCGTCGCATCGGCATCGCTTTATCTCATGCCACTGTTCGGGGTCACCCTGGCCTTCAGCATCTTGGGCGAGCGTCTCGCACCCCGCGCTCTGACCGGCTCGGCCATCGTGCTCCTCGCCACCCTGCTTCTCTTTCGCTTCGACTACACCGCCTAATAAGGATCCCGTTCTGCGGGTCCTCTCTCCATCAGAGCCCTGCGCCGTCTGCCCGGCCTCCGATATTGTTAATTTTGAACATAATTCTTGTAAGCCCGCCTAGCATGGACCCTCCGCAGTGATATCTATCTATTAGGAATTGAATCTCGCCCCAGTAGATAACAGGCCCAGAGCAACAAGAGGAAGAAGTGAAGGATGTGAATTATTTTCTCCGCGAGCGGGGGGGCTTTCTCGTATCCACCGACCCCGCCCTCCTCGACTTCGATCAGGTCTTCCAGTTTCTCGCAGATGCAAACTGGTGGACGGAGCTGACTCCAGAGTCGCTCGAACGCGCTCTGCGCAACTCGCTCTGCTTTTCGCTCAGGGAAGGCGACCGGCAGATCGGCGTCGCCCGGGTGGTCACCGACTTTGTGACCTACGCCTATCTGTGTGATGTCTTCATCACCAAGGAGCGGCGCGGAAGAGGTTTGGGATCGTGGCTGATCCAGTGCGTTCTCGAACACCCCGACATCCGGAACCTCAAACGCGTCGCTCTCATCACCCACGACGCGCAAGAGCTCTACCGCCGCCTCGACTTCTGCTTCTTGCCGGACTGCACACGTTACATGGAGCGCCTGCAATAGCTCCGCACCTCGGTCTCCCCTGCCCTTCCGCCATCGAGGCTCCCACACAAACAAAAAAGCAACCATAATTGGCCAAAGTGGCCAATTATGGTTGCTTGCTCCGAACCTGGGATAGCATCAGCGTCTATCCCAACACATATGATCCTGCGGTCAGTCTCTAGTCGTCATCGTCCTTCTTCTGCTTCTCAATCAGCTGCGCGGGCACCGAAGTGCTCCCCATCGCATCCTTCCACAGAATCACATTCACCTTCTGGTGAAGTCCATCTTCAGCGACTCCTTCGCGCCCACCGCATTTGACGCGTTGGCCGTATAGATTGACGTTGCTGGCCGCCACGAGCACACTCGGGCTCGGTAGGGAGAGGAGGGTTGGAAGCGCTCAAGATCGCGATTCCCTATCAAATCCCAATCCCCTCGACCTCATCGCTGTGCCAGTCATAGAGGCCGGTCGTTCGGGCTGACTCGTGCGCGGCCATCTGCTGGGCAACCTTGAGCCGGCCGCCGCTCTTGAGGTAGGCAGTCATACCGGTGGCGCGGAAGGCGTGACAGCCGATCTGGGTCTTGATCCTGGCCGTCAGCGAGCCGCCAGCGAACAATACGCCAGACGTCTACACGGGGTATCAACGCTGTATTATGCTTTGTTGCAATGAGTTCTTCGCGTCGAAGGTTTATTCAGGGATCTATTGTCGCCGCTCTCGCCTGCAATCCTCTAAGTGCGCTGGCCCAAGGAGTAACTGACCGACACGTCAAGGCGCAATCAAGGGGCCCGAAGTCTGGAAGGCCTTTTCTTTCGAGGCTGGTCGATGTAGGAACACATGCGGGACTTACTTTGCCAACGGTGTATGGGCCGGTGGGGCATAAAGACTTCATTATGGAAGCGGTGGGCTGCGGGTGCGCGTTCATTGATTACGATAATGACGGCTGGATCGATATTTTTTTACTCAGTGGAACGCTTCGTGAGGCTGCGCCGGCGGATGCGACAAACCGACTCTATCGCAATAATCGGGATGGGACCTTCACGGAGGTGACCCATATGGCCGGGCTGGGGGCGACGGGATGGGCATCGGCGGTGTGTGTGGGTGACTACAACAACGATGGCTTTGAAGATTTGTTCGTGACCTATTACGGTCAGAATCGGCTGTATCGCAATAATGGAAACGGCACCTTTACGGATGTTACGAAAGAAGCCGGATTGACGAATGATCCTTCGCGGTGGGGGTCCGGTTGTACTTTCGTCGACTATAACAAGGATGGCAATCTCGATTTGTTTGTGGCGAATTACACGGGGTTTGACTTTGGCCGTGTGCCGCGCCCCGGGAGCGCGGCGAATTGCAGTTGGAAGGGAGTGGCGGTGAGTTGTGGGCCGCGCGGACTTCCGAAGGGACAACATTCACTCTATCGCAATAACGGGGATGGCACGTTTACCGATGTGAGCCGTGAGAGCGGGATATCGGAACAGAAAGATAACTATGGCATGACTGCGGTGGCTGCCGATTTTTCCGAGCGTGGATGGCAGGATATCTATCTCGCGTCCGACTCGACCCCCAGTCTCTTTTTTGCTAATTCGGGCAAGTTGCCGCTCAGCGAGGAGGGAGTGATGCGTGGCGTGGCGCTGAGCGATGATGGCGAAGAGCAGGCTGGCATGGGAGTGGCGGTGGGGGATTATGACCTGGATGGCCACCTGGACCTATTCAAGACTCATTTCTCCGATGATACGAATATCCTTTACAGGAACGATGGCAGTGGAAGTTTCAGCGATGCCACGTTCGACGCAAAGATAGGGGTTGAGACACGCTACACCGGGTGGGGAACCGGATTCGTGGACCTCGATAACGATGGGTTGCCGGATATTTTTGTGGTTACGGGAAACGTGTATCCGGAGGTGGAACGGAGGGTCGCGGATTATCCGTATAGAACACCGCGGTTGGTCTTTCGCAATCTTGGGAATGGACAGTTCGAGGAGTTGATCGAAGAGGCTGGGCCGGGGGTAAGCGCGGCGCACTCAAGCCGGGGGTGTGCCTTTGGGGACTTCGACAATGATGGGGATATGGATGTGCTCATTATCAATATGAATGAGCCGCCTTCGCTGCTGCGGAACGATGTGGACGGACGTCAACACTGGATCAAGATCAAATTGATTGGAGTGACTTCAAACCGGAGTGCGATCGGTGCTCGCGTGGTGCTGAAGTATGGTGGTAGAACGCAGGCGCAGGCGGTGCTGAGCCAATCCAGTTTTTATTCGGCGAGCGATACGCGGCTTCATTTCGGGCTGGGTGCGGCGTCGACTGCAGAGATTGATATTCACTGGCCGAGTGGGAAACATGAGTCGCTGAAGGTGGAATCGGTCAACCAGTTGATCACGGTGAAGGAAGGTTCGGGAGTCGTGGCGAATATGGGATGGGCGAAATGATGGCGCAGTGTGTGGCGTGTGGTCTTCAATCGTAAGGCTTCAGGGAGCCTGGACCGGGGCGGCATCGGGGAGATGATCTGATGGCTGATGCTTTGCTCTTCTAACGAGGGTCAACTGCTTCGACATCTCTTGGGCGCTGGCCTTGTCTCCGAGGCGGTCGTAGGCGCGAGCGAGCAGATAGTAGGCCTGTTCAGAGGATGCATTGTCATCGATGGCGAGCTTGAGTTGAGCGACGGCGTCGGGAAGTCGGTTCTGGTTGAGGTAGATGCGTCCCATCTCGCAATGCGCGAGCGCGTAACGATTGTCGAGGGCGATGGCCTTGGCCAGGATGCTCTCTTCACTGGCTTCGTTATGCTGTGCGCGTAGCGCGAGCGCGAGGTAGTAGTACGTGCGAGGCTGGTTCGGCTCCAGCTGGAGTCCGATTCGGTACTGTGCAGCTGCGGAGTCCGGATCTCCGAGTTTGAGGAACAGGTTTCCGAGGAGATAGTGTGCCGCATAGATGTTCGGATTGAGCGAGATGGCGTGCTCTACATCGCTACGGGCACCGTCGTAGATGGCCGAATCGAATTCACTTTCGGCCAGGGTTACCAGGAAGGCGGGGTCATTATTGTAAGCGTCCCGCTTGCCTCCGAGGAGAGCAATGACATCCTTGTAACGGCCTTCTAGTTGAATTGTGTTAGCGAGGAGGAGAAGAGACTGTATGGATGGGTGCGCCTTGTATCCGGTCCGGGCTGTGGCCTCTGCGGAGGTGAGCTGGTGGCTGGCGAGAAGGACTACGACAGCCATCTGGATCTCTTGCCAAGGCATGGCAGGGGTGGCGCGGAAGTGCTGCAGAGCAATGGCGGCCTTGTCGATCTGCCCGGCTGCGAGATCGTAGCGGGCGAGAGAGGTGGCAATGCCGTCGTCCGATGGCCAGATGTTGTGGGCCTGGTTGAGCGTATCGCGCGCGAGGGCTGTGTCGCCGCGTCCCTCGAAGGCTGCGGCGATGAGCAAGTCTGCGCGCGGGTCACATTGCAGGAAGGCGGGGTTCTGCAGGACCGCGGCCGCCTCTGCGAACTGCGACTGTTCCATGAGTGCGCTGGCTTTTTCGAGTGCGTCACTGATGTCGTTGGGAGGAGGACAGGGGTGTGGCTTTGCCACGCTGGCTTGAGCGATGGCGGCGGAGCCGTGCTGCTGTGCTGTGGCCGCCGCCAGTGTGAGCAATAGACACAAGACGGCGGCACAGGCGGTTAGAAGCGCTCGTCTTCGAGATAGCCTGGACGAGTAAGTCAGGTACCGTTTAGAACGTGAACCGCAGGCTAAGCTGGATTTCTCGTCCCGGGTTGGCATTTGTAACGAGCCCGAATCTCGCGTCATTGACTCCGGTATCCAATCCGTAGAAGTTGACTCGATTGAAAGCATTGAAGACATCGGCTCTAAAGTCTAGCGTATATCGGTCATGGTAGGTCCATCCTTTATAGCCTGACAGATCCCAATTCGCTGAACCCGGGTTGGCAACCTCCTGCACAGATGCGTTACCCTGAACGGCTTCTTGGGTGACAGGCACGACATTCTGGGTGTTGAAATAGGGGCCGAGGCGACCGTTCTTGCCGAGGCCTGAGTTGAGCGAGGAGTTATTGACCGGGCCGGTGACATTGGGCAACGCATTGACGAAGATGCCGAGGTTTTGATTGCTGCCGAGGGTCGACCAGTAACCTGAGTGGTAGGCGGCGATTGCTGCGACTCTCCAGCCGCCAACTACCTGGTCTAATAAGCCGCCAGAGTTGAGGAAGGATTTGCCCTTACCGAATGGGAGCTCATAGATGGCATTAGCTACGAGGTTGTGGTTGAGGTCTTCCTGACAGTGACCGCGATCGAGGTCCAGATTGAGAGGATGCCATGAAAAGACATCCTGCCATGGATACCCGAGGCACTTCGAGAAGGTATAGTTGCCGAGCACGGAGAAGCCGGAGCTGTAGCGGTGTTCGACGCGCAGTGCGACACCGTGATAGAACGAGCTGCCTGACATGGTGTTCTCCTGGACGCCATTCCAGCCGGGTAGTGCCGTGGCTCCGGAACTGTTGAGCAGGGGTGCGATGTTGGGACGCTCCTCGTAGTGGTGTGCGGCGCTTCCGAGGTAGGCGATTTCGGTGAGCCAGTTCTTGATGGTGTGATCGATGGTCAGGTTCCACTCGTAGGTGTAGGGGGTCTTGCCGTTGGGTTGGACGAAGGAGGCCGTGGGGCCACCACCCGGAACATTAGGGCCAAAGAGTTGGTTGAGATTGTAGCTGGGCGGTCCGGGATTTGCGGTGGTTGCGAGGTAACCTGGCGGCGGAGCGGTGGTGGAATTGTTGTAGCTCTGGATGAGGTAGTACTTGGTCGTGTCGACTTCTACCTCGTACTGATTGATGTTGGGCTGGATATAGTAGATGCCGAAGCCACCTTTGATATCGGTCGCTCCGTTTGCAAAGGGGAGATAGTTGAAGCCGAGACGCGGTGCGAAGTTGAGGTAACGCGGCATAACCATGGCGCGGGTGAGGCCAAGGACGTTGGTATCGGGGTAGGAGAGGTCCTGGTTAGTCGCGACGTCGAAGCTTCCGACATGGTTTTGCGTGTCGACGGGCTGCTGTTGATGTTCGTAGTTGAGTCCGACATTGACGCTGAAATTTTTAGCGAGCCTGACATTGTCCTGAACGAAGTAGGACTGGTACCACATCCTCAGATTCAGAAGAGGATCGCCGATGGCGGTGGAACTGGAGGCGGGGACGCCAAGGAGGATGTCGCCGATGGGGTCGCCGGTGAAGTTGCCATTGAAGGCGATGGAGGTCGCGGCCCAATCTTCGTACATATAGATGGGAGCGTAGCGGATGTCGAGGCC
>OUNK010006641.1_pt1 | contig 10603 bp, 10 predicted proteins | sample 1755341 | NCBI WGS metagenome assembly OUNK01 (sample SAMEA3914788, study PRJEB12502) | metagenome | biome: forest; material: soil | place: Canada | collected 2011-07-03 | depth 0.1 m | reverse complement strand
GACCGCTCCGAGGCACCGTTCGCCGACTTGACCGGCGATCGCACCCTCTCGAAAATCCTCGCGAATCATTCCAAAGGGGAGTAGTTCCGGATCCGGCCGTGCCGAATTCGTGCGGTGATCGTCATCACGAGCGAGGCTTCGCTCCGGACACCGCGGAGGCCCATGCTTCGAACGAGACTTTTGCGGTGGTGACGGGCCGCGTGCGTCCGTCGTCACTGCTTGAGTCCTGCGCGCCAAGGAAACCGCATGGCCTTCCCCACCCATCTGTTATCGGATCTGCTGACCATCGTCCTGCTGGACCTAGTGCTCGCAGGCGACAATGCAATCGTGATCGCCCTGGCCGCGCGCAACCTGCCGCGCGAATTGCAGAAGCGGGCCGTGTTCTGGGGCACGTTCGGCGCGGTGGCCGTGCGCATGGCGTTCACCGTCTTGGTGGTGTATCTGCTCGAGCTGCCCGGATTGATGCTAGTCGGTGGCGTATTGCTGCTGCCGATCGCCTGGAATCTTCTCAAACCGGAGCATGAGGGCCCACACGCGATCACGCCAGCCGCCAACTTTTGGGCGGCGCTGCGAACGATCGTCGTCGCCGATGCCCTGATGGGCATCGACAATGTGCTGGCCATCGCGGGCGCCGCGAAAGGCCACACAGGCCTGGTGATCATCGGCTTGTTGATCAGCATTCCGCTGGTGGTTTGGGGCTCGACGCTGATCCTGAAGTTGATCGAACGTTTTCCGATCATCATTTATGCAGGCGCTGCTGCCGTCGCCTGGACCGCCGGTCGCATGATCAGCCACGAAAAGCTGTGGCTGGACTGGTTCACCGTACACGGCTGGATGAAGCACGTCTTGGAGGTGGCTCTGGTGGTTGGCGTCTGTGGTGGACGCTGGATCATCAATCGACGCACGCGCACTGCTTAGTGGCTAAACACGTGCCGCCATTGATCGATCGCGAGTCGGCCGTCCATCCGATGATTACGCATCATGCTGTGAGCGAAGCCGATCCATCCATGTGTGGATCGGCTTCGCAACATCCAGATCAGAATCGCAAGCGTAAAAAGAGCGAAGGCCCTTTCAAGTTCATCGCCAGATCGTCGCTGTAGTACTCGTGCCGCTGGTTAAGCTTGATGCGTGTGTAGTCGTACTCCGCGCCAACGCCGATGTTCTGCCACGGAAACCATTCCACGCCCAACGCGCCGTCATAGATATGTCCACCCAAATCGTTGCCGTTCTTCTTTACGCCTGACGCATTCAAATACATACGCAGATTGTTGGTGAATGCATGGCGCCAGCCCAACTGCAGCTCAGGTGCCCACGCATCTTCCGTGGTGTAGGCACTGGCGTAGGTAGATGCTTGCCCAGCTACTCCACCATTGAGCGTTGCTTGCCCACTGATGCCAGCGTGCACTCGGTAATAAGCTGCGCCGAGACCCACGCCAAACACATCGCTTTCGCGGCCAAACCACCACTTGTACGAAGCACTTCCAAAATCGAAATTGACGCGTCCCGTAGCACTCGCAGCGGCATCGTAGTTGTTACCGTCAAAGCTGAAGGCCGTGCCGACCGTCTTGGTCCGCGACTGATCGATTTGGTAGTAATCGAAAGAAAAGCCCTGGCTACTGCCCAGCAGAAAATCAAATCGCACGCGCGGCACGACCTGATGCGATGGAAAGCCAAGATTGTGCTGAAGGTTTAAATTGCCGTGCAAATTGGCGTTATTCAAACCTGCCCCGAGGGTGGTACTTGTATCGGCGTAATAGCCGCCGAGCCAAATACTGAAGCGATCGAGCGCGGGCGACATGGTGTCGTCGGTGCCGTCGGCAAGCGCACTTCCGCTAACAAGTGCAAGGGCCACAAATAAAATTCGTCGATGGGTGGGCGCAGGGGCATTACGACGCATAGCTGACACTCCAAGATAATTTGTGGCATAGGCATGCCCGGAACGGTTCGAAACGTTCCTTCAAAAGGATCAAGAATTCCCCCTGACCCGATACTAGAGATCGGAGGTGTGCACACCTTGTGCAAAGCGCGACATTTTTTTGCAGACACGCCCCTAACTCAGGCGTTTTTCGCCTGATCGATGTACAAGGTTCAGTGTTGTGGACGTATTGCGAAAGATCGCGAACGTCGACCGAACGGCACCGTCATCGCTGCGATGAAGTCAATCAAAACATCATTGGCACACGTATGGTTACCGTGGCGTCAGGCGTATCGCGCGTTACGCCAACGCCCAGCGTAAAGTTCAGCGTGCGTTTCGGCGTGAGCCGATACGAGCCACCGATCAGCAGCGAACCCAGCCATACCTTGGTCGAACCGGGCAGCTTTTGGCCGCTTTCATAGGTCGTGCCAATAAAGGTCTGGTCGTAACCTATGCTGAGAGATGCTTTGTCGTTGAGCGCCATGCCCATGCCGACGCTGATATCGGCCTCATTGCCCATCTTCACGGTGCCCAGGAACTGCGTGCCTGCCAGCAAAATGTGGTCGTAAACATTGTGGCGTTCGACGTTGTAGAGGTAACTCAGATTGCCGAAAAATACGACAGGGTCCGACGGAAGCAGCCAAGTCACGCCTGGTTGCAACGTATAGAAGCCAGTGCCCGTCGGCTGCTGCAACGGCAGTCCGGTACCGGTGAGGTTTTGCACGCAACGTGTCACGCAATCTGTAACGACCTGGAATGGATCCTCACCCGTGCGCGATTTGAAGCGAAACCAGCCAATGTAATAGGCCTTGTCCGCGCCGCCGTCGTTTATCTGGTAGCGGGCCGTCGCCTCGATGTCACCCAATCCTTTGCCGCTTGAACTAAATACGCTGTCTACGGCTGAACCGGTTAGCACTGCTCGGCTTACGGTGTCATCGTGTGTGTCCACGTAGGGTACGCGCACTTCCACTTCCAAACGGTTGGTAATGCCATAACGCGTAGTAAGCACAGCCGTCTGGGTCGTATCGCGAACCTGACGTACATCGATCAATCCGATCAGGATCGCCGGGATGATGGTATAGCCAACCAGCGCGACACGATCGGCAGTGGAATAGCCGAACTGATACGCCGGCTCGATCACAAACTTCCCTTTTGGAGTCAGCACACCAGGTTGCTGGAAAATCGGCGCCACCTCCGGCGGTCGTGAACTATCTGGAGGAGCCTGCCCCACTGGCGTAGACGGCGCTGCCGGCGTTGTCGCGGCCTGTTGATCCGGCGATGCATCGGGTGATGGCATCGGCAGCGCCGTGGCATTGGCGTCGACGGCCGCGATGTTCCCGCCACGCTGGCGATCCAGCTCGTCCATGCCTACCGCATGTCGCAGCGCCTTGTAGTCGGCCTCTTGCTGCGCCAATTGGTGCTGCAGGGTATCGATTTGATTACGCATCGTCTCGATACGCGCATCCTGCTCCTGCAAGCGGTGTCGAATATCCGGTGAAGAGCTATCGCCTGATGCAGTCGTGGCATCTTGCCCGGAAACCACACCACAGCACAGCATGAAAACGGCGCAGCCGATCGCGTAAGCCAGCGGTTTGTGTTTGTGTTCCATCTTGGCATCCCCTTCCATCCAATTCACCTTGAATCCCGGCAAGACGACACTGCATGTGCGTCAGTGTCCCAGCGCTTGCACTTGCGCCGATTGCAATGCTTGCTGCAAACCTTGGTCACGGAGCGCGTTGAGCGCATTCACGGACACATTCAACGTTGTGAGATTGCGAATGGTTTGGTTGTTCAATGTGTTCTGGATCACCGTCGCTCCCGCGGTCTGCCCCAACGTCGACAAATCGAAGGTATTGCCCGGGCCGTTCTGCACCACGTTCACGGTGCCCAGAGCTGACGCCAACGTCATAGCCTGTTGCGTGGTGATATGCGCGATATCGGGGATATTGATGCTGCTGTAGGTAACCAGATTGCCGTTGATGTATACCGCTCGCTCGATGCCGAGCGAAGCCACCAGGCCATCACCCAAATCGAAGCCGCCGCACACAGTGGCGAGCCGCGCGTTGGGAACCGGATACCCAAGACCAGCTACTCGATAGGACGTCGACTGCGCGTTAGCTAACGCAGCGCATCCAAGCAGGCCGAAAAGCAGCGCCATGCGTTGCAAAGCGTGAAGACGTGACATGGGCCACCTCATATGTCACCGGGCCCGTATTTGGGCATAGTGATCGTATCCAGACCTCGCCGATCGATGCCGATGCCAAGTGGCGCGATCGGCGCACTGCGCCAGTCACTGTCTGCATTGAAGCGCGCGAATTCGCGGCGGTTGTGGATGACGAACACCAATCCGTTCTTCCACAAATGATTAAAGCGATCGAGCGGAATGGCGCGCGTTCCGAGCGCAGGGTCGCCTACTAGCACGCGCCCGTAGCGGATTCCCTTGATCACGACGAAATGGTGATAACCGCGGTCCTCGATCAGCACGATCGCAGGCAAATTCGCCTTTTGGAGCTGATCGAGTGACGCGCGAAAACCATCGGCGTCGAAGCCGATCGTTTCCAGATAAAGTTTGATGTCCAGCAGCGAGAAGCCTTCCTTGTTGATCTTCCTGCGGTCGCCATGCGTGTACATCTGTTCGAACACAACTTGCTCGTTGACCGGATAGTCGTATTGATAGGTCAACAAGGTCGCCACGGCGGCCGAACCGCAACTGAAATCGTATTTCTGTTTGATCGTGTCGCGGAACTTCACTTCCTTCAGCGTACGAATGTGAAGCGTATATGTTTGCCCCGCATTATCGTTCAGCATCATTGTCCCGGCGCGCGCACTCATCGGCAACATCGCCGAAAGTACGAAGAGCGCAAGCGTCGGAAGCAGTCGCTTCATGGCTTCAGCTGCACATTCACGATGACGCCGTTTTGAATCAGCACGTTGTTGCCGGTGTTCTGAATCACAGACGGCAAGCCCGATGCGTTGGAGAATGAATCTCCTGAGATCGTGTTGGTTCCCGTCGTGACATTAACAGCAGTGTCATTGGACACCGTGCCAATCATCGTCTGGACACCGGCCTGTACGGAGTAACCGCCGCTGTAATGCCCCAATGCACCGGCACTTACCGCTTGACCAAATCCATCGACGTAGGCCGGTTGTGCACTCGCGACTACCGGTGGATGGCTTCCTTGCTGAGCATTGGTGGCATTGCCAGGCGGGTCTGCTGCAAACGCAGAGCCCGACAACCCCGCTACGCACGTCAGCGTCACACTTACCGCAACTTTTACGAAAGACATGGCACGACTCCGATCGCGTTGGCGCATCGAATACGACCGTTCGCCGGCCGGTTGCAGCAAGCAGCCGGCCGGCCCGCATAGCAAAAGTGGAGCGATGCGCGCTCCACTTTGCTGATTAGTCGCTACTCAATGGCCACCCACGTTCAGGTTGGCTTGGACTGTCACGCCCTGTTGTATCAGTGCGGCTGCGCCGCTGTTCTGAGCAATAGTCGTGATACCAGCTGCCGCTGCCGCACTGCTATCCATCGTGTTGGACATGTCGAAGGAGCCAGCGTCGGCCGAGGTGCTACCGCCTGCTCCGCCGTTGCCGCCCGCACCAGCTGTGCCGGCTCCACCCGTCGCTGTGCCGCCAGCACCGCCCGAGCCGCCTTCACCACCAGCACTGGCGACCGTTCCACTCGTTCCTCCTGTCGACGTGCTGCTGCCCGTCGTCGAAGACGCGGCGCCAGCCGAAGCGGTTCCGCCCGTGCCCGAGCCTTCGCCTGCATCGGCCGATCCGCCACTGCCCTTCGAGCCGCCATTGGCCGAGGCGCCACCACCGTCACCCGAGGCGCCGGCACCCGAGGCGCCGCTTCCTGCAAACGCGCCACCACTGTTGGAGAGCGAACCACCGGCTTTGCCGCTATGTGCATCGGCATTTCCACCACTTGCACCCGATCCACCACCGCCTTCCAGCGCTATGCCTCCGAGGCCCGCACCGCCCCTACCAGCTTTTCCGCCGCTCGCGTTGCCGTTATCGGTCGCGTTGTTGCCGATGCCCCATACCGAGACATTGCTGACTGTTCCGTTGAGGTTGGTAGTGGCGATGGCATTGCTGGTATTGAATGCGTCGTTGACGCTGGAGGTTGCAGTACCGCCGTTATTGGCGGCCGAGGTGCCCAGTCCATCGCTTTGTATTTCGTTGTCGTTGCCGCTTTCGCTCCAAGCTTTTGTTACGGTCTTGGAGTGTGTGCTCGAATTGCTATTTGATCCGGAATTTGAGTTAGAGCTCGAAAGGTAACCCGAGTTTCCGTTGTTCTGGTTGGAGTTATTGTCGGCCATAGCCGGGAGAGCAAGTCCCAAGCCTAGCGTCACTGCTGTAAAGATAAGAGTCTTGCGCATGTTTATTCCTCCCGGGAACGGATGCGATGACCCCCCTGTATTTTTGCTGGTGTAGCTCCTAACTACCGCAAACGATGTGCCAACTAGGGGCGTCGAGCACAGCATCGACAACATTCAATGAAATCAGTCGATTGCGGGAAATCTTCGGTCGTGCGCAAGCGGCGCGCAGTCAGGAAATGATGCGTAAGTGCTACACCTGTCTGATGCGGTGGACTATCTGCAACCGCGCTCCACTGACAGGCGTTGCTGGCGCTACGATTCTTGCGCTTCGCCAATGCAAGCGATGGTGTATCGAACATGTAACAGTGCACATCCACGCTTGGCACGTTATCAAGCGAACGTTTCGTCAACGCAATGTAAAAAAAGGGGGCGTAAGCCCCCTTTTTCCATGCCTCTATTTAAAGCGTGATGCGATCAGCGCTTTTCGATCGGCACGTAAGTGCGATCTTCCGGCCCGATGTAATTCGCGCTTGGGCGAATGATCTTGCCGTCTTCGCGCTGCTCGATCACGTGTGCGCTCCAGCCCGAGGTACGCGCGATCACGAATAGCGGCGTGAACATGGCGGTAGGCACGCCCATCATGTGATACGCACTGGCCGAGTACCAGTCGAGGTTGGGGAACATCTTCTTCAGCTCCCACATCAGCTTTTCGATACGCTCGGAAACCTCGAACAAGGTCGGGTTGCCGCCGTCGGTACAAAGCTTGCGCGAAATTTCCTTGATGATTTCATTGCGCGGATCGGACACGGTGTAAACCGGGTGACCGAAGCCGATGATGATTTCCTTGCGCTCCACGCGTGCGCGAATGTCGGCCTCCGCATCGGCGGCATTGCGGTAGCGTGCGATGATTTCCATCGCCACTTCGTTGGCGCCACCATGTTTGGGGCCGCGCAGCGCACCGATCGCGCCAGTGATCGCCGAATACATGTCCGAGCCGGTACCCGCAATCACGCGTGCGGCGAAGGTCGAAGCGTTGAATTCATGCTCGGCATACAGCACCAGCGAGCGGTCCAGCGAATGCGCGCACACTTCGCTCGCTTTCTTGCCATGAAGCAGGTGCAGGAAGTGCGCAGCGATCGATTCATCGTCCGTCTGGGTTTCGATGCGCTTGCCGTTGTGGCTGAAGTGGTACCAGTACAGCAGCATCGAACCGAAGCTGGCCATCAGCCGATCGGCAATATCACGAGCGCCGGTGACGTTGTGATCTTCCTTCTCCGGCAGCACGGTACCGAGCACTGAACAGCCCGTGCGCATGACGTCCATCGGATGCGTCGCGGCGGGCAGAAGCTCCAGAGCACTCTTGACTGGCGCAGGCAAGCCACGCAGGCGCTTGAGCTTGGTGCGATAGGCATTGAGTTCCGCCCAGTTCGGCAGCACGCCGTGCACCAGCAGATAAGCCACTTCCTCGAAGCAGCCCTTGGCCGCCAGATCGTGGATGTCGTAGCCGCGATAATGCAGGTCGTTGCCGCTGCGGCCGACCGTGCACAACGCGGTGTTGCCCGCTGCCACGCCAGACAAGGCGACGGATTTTTTCGGCTTGGGGGTGGTGGATTGCTCGCTCATCGGATCATGCTCCTGGTGCAGTGCTTAAGCTACGGTTGCGCGATATGACGCCGCCGCCGGGGACAAGTATTTATTTCTTGCTCGAAAACAACGCGTCGAGTTTGTCTTCATAGGTGTGATAACCAAGGAAGTCGTACAACTCTTCGCGCGTCTGCATGGTGTTGATGATGTTCTTCTGCGTACCTTCGCGGCGCACTGTCTCGTAAAAATTGAGCGCAGCCTTATTCATGGCGCGATAGGCACCGCAGCAATACAGCGCAATGTCGACGCCTGCGTCGCCCAACTCATCCGTGGTGAAGAACGGCGTCGTGCCGAACTCGGTGAGGTTGGCCAAGATCGGCACTTTTACGGCCTGCTTGAAGCGGCGGTAGTCGTCCAGCGTTTTCATCGCTTCGGGGAAGATCATGTCCGCACCCGCCTCGACATACGCGCAGGCGCGCTCGATCGCCGCGTCGATGCCTTCCGTAGCGGCAGCATCGGTGCGCGCCATGATCACGAAGGCGGGATCGGTGCGCGCATCGACAGCCGACTTGACGCGATCGACCATTTCTTCCTTCGGCACGACTTCCTTGCCGGGGCGATGGCCACAACGCTTTTGACCTACCTGATCCTCGATGTGCACCGCCGCCACACCGACGTTGATGAAGGAACGGATGGTGCGCGCAATGTTGAATGCGCCACCCCAACCCGTGTCGATATCCACCATCAGCGGCATCTGCGTGGCGTCCACGATACGACGGGCATCGGTGAGCACGTCTTCCATGGTGCTGATGCCAAGATCCGGTATGCCCAACGAATTGGCGGCGACACCGCCTCCCGACAGATAAAGAGCCTTATAGCCGACACGCTTGGCCATCAAGCCCGCATAGGCCGTGATCGCGCCCATGACTTGAAGCGGTTTTTCGGCCGCGAGCGCGGCGCGGAAGCGGCTGCCGGCGGAGTCGAGTTGGGTCATCTTGGTTCTCCGAAACGATGAATTGTAAGTGATGTGCCGCAGCAGCCATGTCGCGGCGCAGTACGCAGGGCTGCTATCCGGCGCCGCTGCGGATTAAAAAATCCTTGGCGCCTCTGCAAAAGACATGGCATGGCGATTGGAATGTCTCGCTCGGTGTATCGAGGCACAGCTCATGGGCGTCACTTTGTCACGCGGAAATATATTGATCAATCTTGATTGAAAGGATCAATATATCGCCCATGCGCACTGACTATCTTTCCGCTCAAGATGCGGCCGCGCGGCTGGGCGTGAGCCTTGCCACGCTTTACGCGTACGTGAGTCGCGGCCGCATCGATTCGCGCCCTGGCGCGGACGGGCGCAGCCGTGAATACAGCGCCGGCGATATCGAGCAACTGATCGAGCGACGACAAGCCGGGCGAGGAGCAGCGCAAGCCGCCGCGCATAGCCTCGCATGGGGACTGCCGGTGCTGGAGACGCGGATCTCGCTGATTCGCTCGCATGGCCACTATTACCGCGGCGAATCGGCGATCGCTTTGGCTGAATCCGGCGCCACGCTGGAAGACGTGGCGAGGCTGTTGTGGGACTGCGGAAACCACGATCCATTTGCTGCTGCGCCATCGCGAGGTTGGCCTGAGGCCGTTTCCTGCCTGCTTCACCACACCGTGCCGCCCTTGGAACGCACAACGGCTGCGCTGCCTTTGCTTGCTCTGGACGCAGCCCACTCGCACAGCGCAGATCCACACCATCGTCGCGACTACGCTGCGCAATTGCTGCGCGAGACGGCGGCGCTTCTCTGCGGCGCACATCCGGACTCGCGCCCTGTTCATCAGCTCATGGTTGCTAGTTGGCACGCCGAAGAAACCGGTCTGTCCGAGCTGGTGCGATGTGCATTGGCTCTGTGCGCCGATCACGAGCTGAATGCTTCTTCGTTTGCAACACGTGTAGCGGCATCGACAGGCGCAAGTCTGCATGTGGCTGTTTGTGCCGGCCTGGCTACGCTCTCCGGCCCGCATCATGGCGGCGCTGTCGCGCGTGCGCATGCATTCATCGAAGAAATGCTGCGCGAGGAACGACCCGCTGACAAAGTGCGCGAACGTCTGCGCCGCGGCGACGCGCTGCCTGGTCTGGGGCATCCGCTTTACCCAGAAGGTGATCCGCGCGGCACCACGCTGCTAGAGGCCTTGCGTGCAACGCGTCCGTCGCCTGGAAATTTTTCGCGCGTCCAACAACTGATCGAAACCATGCAAGCACAATGCGGGCAGCGGCCCAATCTGGATTTTGCGCTGGCGGCGATCGCTTGCGCTTATGGATTAGATGCGAATGCTGCGTTGGCGATTTTCGCAGCGGGGCGCATGGCGGGTTGGTTGGCACATGCGTTGGAGCAGCAGGAAAGCGGTAGTTTGATTCGGCCTCGTGCTAGTTATGTGGGGCGGATGCCGTTGCGGGAGGATTGAGTGGCCAGGCGTCGGCTAGATGCGTGAAGGTTACCTGGCATCGTTTGTACGCTGTTGCGCGCGGGAGATTGTTCGGCCCCCATCCATGGGCCTCACCCCTCCGCGCTGCGCGCTGCGGGGCCAGCCTTCGGCTGTCCAAATTCGTTCCGGACGAATTTGTCGAACCGTTAGGGTTCGAATCCCTCTCTCTCCGCCAGATACGCAAAAACGCCCACTGGGGGCGTTTTTGCGTATCTGGCGGAGAGAGAGGGATTCGAACCCTCGATAAGGCTTTTGACCCTATACTCCCTTAGCAGGGGAGCCCCTTCGGCCACTCGGGCATCTCTCC
>OUNK010027339.1_pt1 | contig 10619 bp, 8 predicted proteins | sample 1755341 | NCBI WGS metagenome assembly OUNK01 (sample SAMEA3914788, study PRJEB12502) | metagenome | biome: forest; material: soil | place: Canada | collected 2011-07-03 | depth 0.1 m | reverse complement strand
GCGTTCAAGATCCGCAACGAACCGCGCGTGGCCGTGTGCACGATCGGCGACGGCGGTTCGTCGAAGGGTGACTTCTACGGCGCCATCAACATCGCTGGCGCGCAGAACCTGCCGCTGGTCGCGGTGATCGTGAACAACCAGTGGGCCATCTCGGTGCCGCGCAAGATCCAGTCCGGCGCACCGACCCTGGCGCAGAAGGGCATTGCCGCTGGCTTGTACTGCATCCAGGTTGACGGCAACGACATCATCGCTGTGCGCAAGGCGATGGAAGATGCGCTAGAACGCGCCCGCACCGGCAAGGGCGGCAGCGTGCTGGAGCTGGTGACCTATCGCCTGAGCGATCACACCACCGCCGACGACGCCCGCCGCTATCGCGGCGAGCAAGAAGTGAAAGACGCTTGGGCGAAAGAACCCATGAAGCGCCTGCGCAACTGGCTGGTGGCCAAGAAAGTGTGGGACGACAAGAAAGAAGAAGCCTGGAAGGCCGAGTGCGACGAGTGGATGGATAACGAGGTGAACGCGTACCTCGAAACCAAGACGCAGCCCGTCACGGCGATGTTCGACTACACCTTCGCCGAAGTCCCCGCGGATCTCGCCAAGCAGCGCGATCTCGCCATCTCGCTCGACAAGAAGGCGCACTAAGCCATGGCACAAATCACTCTCATCGAAGCCGTTACCCAGGCACTCGCTTATGAAATGGCACACGACGAAAGCGTCGTGGTGCTGGGTGAAGACGTGGGCGTCAACGGCGGCGTGTTCCGCGCCACCCAGGGCCTGCAGGAAAAGTTCGGCGAACTGCGCGTGCTCGACACGCCGCTGGACGAAACCACCATCGCCGGCGTCACCGTCGGCCTGGCCGCACAAGGCATGAAGCCGGTCGCCGAAGCGCAGTTCGAAGGCTTCATCTATCCGATGATGGAACAGATCGCGTGTCACGCTGCGCGTCTGCGCAACCGCACGCGCGGCCGCATCACTGTGCCGGCCGTGTGGCGTGCGCCGTGGGGCGGTGGTATCCGCGCGCCGGAACATCATTCCGAAGCGAACGAACATCTGTTCACCAACATCCCCGGTCTGCGCGTGGTGATGCCCTCTTCGCCTGCTCGCGCTTACGGTCTGTTGCTCGCTGCTATTCGCGATCCAGATCCGGTGATGTTCTTCGAGCCCAAGCGCATCTATCGCCAGTACAAGGAAGAAGTGCCGGATGACGGCGAAGCCTTGCCGCTGGACGTGTGCTTTGTGCTGCGCGACGGCACCGACGTCACCATCGTGACCTGGGGTGCGCAGGTGAAAGAAGCACTGGAAGCTGCCGACGCACTCGCCGAGGAAGGCATCAGCGCCGAGGTCATCGACGTCGCCACGCTCACTCCGCTGGATTTCGACACCATCGCGGAATCCGTGCAGAAGACCGGCCGTTGCGTGATCGTGCACGAAGCGCCCAAGACCGCGGGCTTCGGCGCGGAAATCGCCGCACGCCTCGCCGAGGAATGCATGTACGACCTGGTCGCGCCGGTCGAACGCGTCACCGGTTACGACACGCATATCCCGCTGTTCCGCCTCGAGATGAAATACCTGCCGAGCACGGAGCGTGTGGTAGAAGCCGCGAAACGCGCACTGGCAGCAAGCTGACTTATAACTTGCGCTCGTCGTCCCGGCGAAAGCCGGGACCCAGCGCCTAGAACAACGACACTGGATCTCGGCTTTCGCCGGGATGACGACAACAGAATTTACGGGAATCATCATGGCCGACATCAAGACGTTCTACCTGCCGGACCTCGGCGAGGGCCTGCCTGACGCCACCATCGTCGAATGGCATGTCAAAGAAGGCGACAGCATCAAGCTCGACGCGCCGCTCGTGTCGATGGAAACCGCCAAGGCGGTGGTCGACGTACCTTCGCCGTACACAGGCAAAGTCACCAAACTGCATGGCGCCACTGGCGACGTGATCGAAACCGGCGCCGCACTGGCCGAATTCGAGCCCGACCCGAATGCCAAGCAGCGCGCCGAAGCAGAAGCCACCGGCCATCATCATGGCCCGAAGAAAGCCGCTACGCCGGAACCGAAGAAAGTCGTCGCTTCCGATGAAGGCGGTGAAATCGAAAGCGAAGGCAAAGCCGATCGTGAAGACGAAGGCACTGTAGTTGGCGCGATGATCAGCGGCAGCCATGTGCATGTCGAACAGGCGTCCAGCGTCGGTGGCGTAAAAGCCGTGCCGGCTGTGCGCGCATTGGCGAAGAAGCTCAAGGTGGACATCACCCGCGTGCGTCCGAGCGGCGCCGATGGCGTAGTGACCATGCAGGACGTAAAAAACGCCGCAGCCAACGGTTCGGCCGCGCTAGGCTCCGCGCCGGCGCGCGCTCTGCCTGCTTCCGTCGGCCGTCACCTTGCTCCCGAATTGCCGCAGCCGGAACCCGCGCGCACAGCTACGTCGCTTGCCGGCAAGCCAGTACGCACTGCACCGCCGAGCGTGCAGGCCAGCGGGCAGCCGGAACAGCTCAAGGGCGTTCGCCGCAACATGGCCCGCGTGATGGCCGACGCGCATGCCAATGTGGTTCCGACCACGCTGGTGGATGACGCCGATCTGCATGCATGGATCGGCAAGCAAGACATCACCGCACGCTTGATTCGTTCCATCGTCGCCGCATGCAAAGCCGTTCCCGCGCTCAACGCGTGGTTCGACGGCAAGAACCTCACCCGCACACTGCATCCGCACGTAGACATCGGTATCGCAGTGGATACCGAAGACGGCCTGTTCGTGCCGGCACTGCGTAACGCCGACGTGCTCGACGGCGCTGGTATTCGCGCAGGCATCAAGCGCCTGCGCACGCAGGTGGAAGACCGCACGATTCCTTCGTCGGAACTGTCCGGCTACACCATCAGCCTGTCCAACTTCGGCATGTTCGCCGGCCGCTATGCGACACCCGTGGTCGTGCCACCGTGCGTGGCCATCATCGGTGCCGGCAAACTCAGCCACGACGTGGTCGCGGTGATGGGCGGTATCGAAGTGCATCGCCGTATGCCGATCAGCATCACGTTCGATCATCGTGCTGCGACGGGTGGCGAAGCTGCGCGCTTCCTCAAGGCACTCCTGGATGATTTGGCATTGCCGAACTGATTCGCGAAGTCGCTGAGAAACGAAAAAGGCGCCCTAGGGCGCCTTTTTCATGGCCGATATTCCATCAGTGAGGACTACGTTGAAGCAGACAACATGACGACAAATCGCGTAAGCATTTGCCTTCGCGATGACAGCTTTCGCACTACACGCTTTGCGACGATGCCGCTGCCACAATTCACGATCCTCCCCTTGTAAAGCATCACGCGCTGGAAGGACCTCACCATGCGGCGACTCCCCCCACTCATCGCCCTGCGTTTTTTCGAAGAAACCGCTCGTCACTGCAGCTTCAATCGCGCGGCGGCCGCGCTGTGCGTGACACAAAGCGCAGTCAGCCGCCAGATCCGGATTCTGGAAAGCACGCTCGACACGCAACTCTTTGAGCGCAATCACCATGGCGTGCACCTCACAGCGTCTGGCGCACAGCTTCTTACATGCATATCCGAAGCATTCGATGCGATCGAGCAAGGCACTCGTCGTCTCGCACGCACTCACAGCCGCGAAAGACTAATGCTGGCGGCACCACCGACTTTCGCCACCCAATGGCTTTCGCCTCGGCTCGAATCTCTTATGGCCCAGCTTCCGCATATTGAGCTATCAGTGCGCACGGTTTCACATGGCGACGAGCACTGCCGCATCCGATTCGATCGTCGACCGCCGCACGACCACCCGACGGAACTGCTATGGATGGAGCAACACGTCCTTGTAGGTGCCACACAGCGAGCTGGCCAACCCTTGGAAGCACTGATTGAACAGCTACCAGCCATGCACATCCTGCACGAGGGAAAACGTCTCGACCTTTGGCCTGACTGGCTAGCAAGCGCAGGATTTACGAACGATGACGTGGGTAGCGCCATCGAACTCTCAACCTTGGAACAGGCCATCCAGGCTGTACGCAAGGACGCCGGCCTGGCGATCATCGACTACAACATGATCGCCGATGAGCTGCGCGAAGAGCAGTTGGCCATGCTCTCGCCCGTCGAAGTCAGCGGACCGTACGGCTACTGGCTCGACATACCTCCCCAGCATGCCGCATCCACCTCCGTGCAAACATTCGCGACGTGGATGCGCGACCAGGTTCGCCGCTCCGGCTAAGTCATGGCTCATCCATGACTTAGCCGTGGTGTAACTCAAGCTTTGGCTGCGTCGTTAAGGCACAGATTTCGTGTTTCCGGCGCCCAAACCATCGACACCGCCATACCGATCACCAATACCGCAGCCAGCGCCATCATCGACATCTGCAAGCCAAAGGTTTTGATACCGATCGGCAGGAGAAATACACCGATCGCCGAGCCGAGGCGACTGCAGGCAATAGCAAATCCCACACCACATGCGCGAACTTCAGTAGGGAAACACTCAGGCGGATACACTCCGACCAGATTGGATACGGCCGACAAAGCCGCCGTAAACAACGCAAAGGCTGCCACCATGGCGACCGAAGCCGAATCCGGCAGCATGCTCAACATGGCCAATGCGGCGGCCGTCACCGCGAAGGAGGCGATCAGGAACACGCGCCGCGGCAACTTGATCGTCAACCAGATGCCAACGATCGCCCCCGCGATCAACAAGCCGTTCAAGAGCAAGTCGGCGTTGCTGCCATCCGATAGTTTGATCAGCTTGAGAATGTCCGGAAGGAACGTATAAATCGCGAAGTATGGAATCACCAGGCATACGAAGAATATGCAATTGAACAACGTACGCTTGATCAGATCACGGTGAAAAAGACGCGCGAACCCACCCGGCACGTTGCGATGATCATCGCCTTGCACGCTGGTATCCAGCATGACTTTCTGGCCGAAGTACTTCTTCACAACAGCATCGGCTTCCGCTTCGCGGCCTTTGTTAAACAGCCAGCGCGGCGATTCCGGCGTGCCCATGCGCAGAATAAGCACGGCCAAGGCAGGCACTCCTGCTGATGCCAGCAACCAGCGCCAAGTATCTGGATCAGACGAGTTCTGCACGTAATGAATACCAAGGAGATCGGCCACCACGTAGCCGATAGTCCATATCACGCTAAACGAGCCAAGCAACATGCCGCGATGTTTGCGCGGAGAGAACTCGGCAAGGATGGCGTGCCCCACCGCGAAATCACCGCCCATGCCTACGCCCAGTAGCACACGTAGCAGACATAGCGCCAACGGTGTTTGTGCGTAGAACTGCGCGAACGCCGTGGCCGTAATGATCACAAAGCTCAACAGAAAAATCTTCTGTCTGCCCAAACGATCGGATAACCAGCCGAACAGCAGGCTACCTAGAAAAATGCCCATCAGGGTTGAGCAGCCAATGAGGCCTTCCCATAGCGCGCGATGCTCTGCGTGAACACCGATCATCTGGTCTAGGAACGGCTTTAACGCGTACGCGATCGTCCCTATCGCAAAACCTTCGGTCAAATGTGCGCCAAAGGTGAGGCCGGCAATCTTGCAATGAAAGAAGTTCAAGGGCACATCGTCGAGCAGAACCTTCCCCTCCGTCGATCCCTGTCGCTTGTCGATATATCCGACCAATCCTTCTACGGCTGCTACTTGTCCATCTCCGCTGCCCATGTTTACTCCCTTCCCTTGCATGGACGCCGACGGCGCCCTGGTTATGCAAACCACATGGTCGCCCGTGTCATTCGCTTCGTTATTTCAAACCGCCCATCATCAGGTACTTCAATTCGACGTATTCATCGAGGCCGTACTTGGAACCCTCGCGTCCAAGACCCGATTGCTTCACGCCGCCGAAGGGAGCCACCTCGGTGGAGATAATTCCTTCGTTGATGCCGACCATGCCGCTTTCCAACGCTTCGGCGACGCGCCACGTGCGCCCCATTGCGCGGGTGTAGAAATAGGCGGAAAGACCGAACGGCGTGTTGTTGGCGGCGGCAATGACCTCTTCTTCGGTTTCGAAGCGAAAACATGCCGCTACTGGCCCGAAGGTTTCTTCCTTCGCGATCAGCATGTCGTGCGTAGCACCGATCAGCACGGTCGGTTCGTAGAACGTGCCGCCCAGCGCGTGAGGCTTGCCCCCAGCAATGACCTTTGCGCCCTTGCTCAATGCATCCGCGACGTGACTCTGCACCTTGTCCAGGGCAGCCCGGTTGATCAATGGACCTTGATCGACCTCACCGGTAAAGGCATCGCCGACGCGCAGCTTGCGCACGGCCTCCGCGAGTGCCTGTGTGAAAGTGTCATAGACACCGCTCTGAACATAGAAACGATTTACGCAAACGCAGGTTTGCCCGGTATTACGGAATTTCGATGCGATGGCGCCACGCACCGCCGCCTCGATGTCGGCATCGTCGAACACGATGAAAGGCGCGTTGCCGCCCAACTCAAGCGATAGCTTCTTCAACGTGTCTGCGCATTGCGTGGCCAACAGCTTGCCGGTGCGAGTCGAACCCGTGAACGACATTTTGCGCACCACATCCGACCCAGTCAGCACTTTGCCGATGGATAGCGCGTCGCCAGAAACAATGTTGAAAACGCCCGGTGGAATACCTGCCTGCTCGGCAAGTACGGCTAATGCGAACGCCGACAAGGGTGTTTCTTCCGATGGTTTCAATACCATGGTGCAGCCGGCCGCGAGCGCAGGCGCTGCTTTGCGAGTGATCATGGCGAGCGGAAAATTCCACGGCGTGATGGCCGCGACGACGCCGACCGGCTCGCGCGTAACCAGGATCTTCGAATTGGGGAAGGGGCTGGGAATCACATCGCCGTAGCTGCGCTTGGCCTCTTCGGCAAACCATTCGAAAAAGCTCGCCGCGTAGCCAACCTCACCGCGCGCTTCGGCGAGCGGCTTGCCCTGTTCGCGGCTCAGCAATTCGGCCAAGGCGTCGCGGTATTCAAACATCAGCTCGCCCCAACGGCGAACCTTGATGCTGCGCTCTTTCGCCGTTAGCGCACGCCAACCGGGAAATGCATCGGAAGCGGCAGCAATCGCCTGCTCCGCCTCGGCAGACCCGCCCTTCGCGACGTTGGCAATGATCTCGCCCGTGGCGGGATTGCTGACCGGGTAGGTTTCCGAACCGGCAAGCCACTTACCGCCAATGTAATGCCCGTTACGCAGAAGATCGTTCATGCTGCGCTCTCTTCCGTTACGGCGAATCGCCCCGTTGCGGCTCGGGACTCGCGCGCAATGCGCTGGCCGGCTGTGTAGTCGTTGATCAGATCGCAAGGCGTATAGTTGCGTTCCAGTTCGTGCAGCTCTTGCGCGTCAAGATGGGTGTCGAGCGCTGCCACTGCGCTATCAAATTGCTCGGCCGTGTCCGCACCGACCAGCATGCTTGCGATGTGTTGGTGCTGGAGTACCCAGGCCTGGGCGATCTGCGCTGCCGATACACCACGTCGTGCGGCCACGCGCGCCGCAGAGGCAGCGATCTCGCGTGACGCTTTATCGCCATACATCTGCGCGGTAAAGAAATCCGTTTGATTGCGGGTGGAATTCGCATCACACGAAAGCAGGCCGCGGGCGAGCGGACTGAACACGGATACGCCAACACCCTGATCGGCACAGTAGGGAATCATTTCCCGTTCTTCCTCGCGATAGGCGAGATTGAGCTGCAGCTGCATGTTGATCGGCTTGTGCCAACCGTTGCGCTCACAGACCTGCATGATCTTAGCGAGCTGCCACGTGTACATGGTCGATACACCGATGTAGCGCGCCTTACCGGCGCGCACGATGTCGTTCATCGCACCCATGGTTTCTTCGATCGGTGTATTGACGTCGAAGAAATGCAGCATGTAGATGTCGACGTAGTCCATATCCAGTCGCTTTAGCGAGCCGTGGATACCGTCCATGATGTGTTTGCGCGAATGGCCGCCAGCATTGGGATAGACACCCATGTCGTAGCCGACCTTCGTCGTTATGACGATCTCTTCGCGACGGACGAGTCTGTTGAGGATCCGGCCAACGACTTCTTCGCCTACGCCGGTCGAATAGAAGTCCGCCAGATCGATGAAGTTGACGCCGGCTTCCAACGCGTGCCGCACGATGGGCTCGCTCTGTGCCTCGTCGAAAATCCACGGCTTCCAACGGGGCGTACCCATGTTCATGGTGCCGAGACAAAGCCGGGACACTTTCAGGCCTGACTGGCCAAGACGGACATATTCCATGCGACGGACTCCTGTTTTTTCTTCTGGCGGTGCTTAAGCTTTTGGCGTGTAGAACGGATTGCTTACGTTGGCCGCGGCCGCAAACACGTCGTCGCGATGCGGTAGGCCGAGCATGGCCGCGCGGATCGCGTTCTTGCAGGCTTGATAGTTGTTCTCGTAGACGGCAGCGAGATCGTCGGCGACGGGGTTGACCCAATTGGCCGACACCACAACCCAGTCGTTTTCCGCTTCCGGCGGCAGAACACCCTCTTCCAGTGACTCGGCAACCGCCTTTGCGATGCCTGCCTGCGATGCGCCCCACGTTGCGTTGCCGTGGAAATCGCTGGTGATCTGGGCCTTGTTGACATACAGCGTCAACGGCTTGGTCGGCACGCCTGGCGTGGCGATGATCACGAAGGGTGCGTGGCCTGCGGAAGGCGTTGCCAATGCGGTGGCAAAAGCCTGACCTGCCGGGCCGCTACGTGGGCCGACCAGTACGTTGATATGCGCGAGGTTGACGCCAGGGCCGACGAATCCTTCGCCGATATAGAGCGTCTTGCTTTCGGTTGTACTCATTTCATTCCCGCCATCAGAAAACAGTCGATGACCCGATTGTGCTGTCGTGACGGCACAGGGGAGAATGGATGTTTCCTGATAGGGGGTATGACTAAAGCGCAGCACCTGCAGTGCGGCAATTCCTACAAAAACGGCGACGCGTTAAATGGGCATGCGTTGCGTCGTGGCACCTAACAACACTCTGCTAATGGCGGCGGCGAGCGATTGTCAGCCCGCGTCTGTTACTGCCTGCATTCCAGGCAACCGCAACGTTACGTCTAGTCCGCCATCCGTGCGATTTTGTGCATCGACTTCACCGCCATGCACTTGCATGACACGTTGCACTATCGCGAGACCAAGCCCATGGCCGCCCGCATGTGCCGCATTTGTGCCTCGGTAGAAAGGCCTGAACAACAGACTCAGCTCTTCTGTCGGGACGCCGGGGCCATGGTCGCGAATGCGTACTTTGGCCTGTTGCTGATCCGCGCTGACTTCTACATCGACATGTCCATTTTCCGGACTGAATTTGATCGCGTTGGCGATCACGTTATCGAGCGCACGTTCCAGCAGAATGCCGCTGCCAAAGACGGTTACCGGCTCGGCATCCGCCATCTCAAGTTGAATGCCCCGTGCTTCCGCCTCCACACGCGCCGCACCGAGACGCGACCGGGTGAGCTCGGTGAGATCCACGGGTTCGCGCTCCATACCTGGCAGACCGCCTTCCAGCCGCGACAGCGCCAGCATTTCTGCTGTCATGCGATCCATGCTTCCGATTTCCTGTTCGGCATGCTGGAAATGTTTGGCCGCGTCCTTGGGATCCTTACTGTGTTGAGCCAGATCGAGAATCAGATGCAAACGCGCGAGCGGCGAGCGCAACTCGTGCGACAGGTCCTGCAAAACGCCGCGATCATGCGCGACCAGCAGTTCGATGCGCTCGGCCATGCTGTTGAAATCCCGCGCAAGCTGGCCGAGCTCGTCGTGAGCGGCGCTCCAACGTTGGTCGACGCGCGTCGCGAACTCGCCTGCCGCCATCTTGCGCGTGGCTGCACGCATCGCATCGACCGGGCGCGATACGCTGCGCGCCACCCACCAGCCGATCGCGCCGATCAGCAACAATGAAAGTGCCAGTTGCACGAGGAGCAAAATTTTCTCGCGAGCGCGTGGTGGAATACGCGAACGGGAACTGCTTACCGCCACGAATTGCCGCTGATGTCCGTCGCTGCCAGTGACCTGTTGTACGGCGATGTAGAAGCCTGGCCATGGATTCAATTCGACGTTATGCCCGGATGAAAGCCAGTCCGGCAACGACTCGCGCATGACGGACGGCAAACGTATGTCGCGCAAGGGTTGCCCGCCCTCGTAAAGGGTCGCGTCGATGCCACCCTCGCGCTGCTGCCGCACCCATGCGTCGAGTCCGTTCGCGCCGCCGCTGTCGTACGCTTGCTCGGCTGCCTGTGCGAGCGCTGGCCAGTCGATGTCCTGCTCTGCCGTATACGCGATGAAACTGCGAGTTAATGCGCCTCCCAACAGCAAGACCACCAGGTTGGCAATGCAGAAGAAGATCAACAGGCGCCAGAACAGCGGACTGCGGAACGGGCTCTTGAATGAGTTCACGCCTGCCCTCCGCTGTTGGCAAGCAATACGTAGCCGGCACCACGAATGGAATCGATGCGTGGCGACTGTGCCGACGCTTCCGCCAACTTATGCCGCAGACGGCTGACGTGCACATCGATGCTGCGATCGAATCGCTCCAGCTCACGACCAAGCGCCACGCGCGTCAACGATGTTTTGTCGATGACTTCGCCAGCTCGCTGCACCAACATCAGCAGCAGCGCGAATTCGGCACCGGTCAGATTGAGTTCTTGCTCGCCGGCATACGCGCG
>OUNK010005292.1_pt1 | contig 10687 bp, 14 predicted proteins | sample 1755341 | NCBI WGS metagenome assembly OUNK01 (sample SAMEA3914788, study PRJEB12502) | metagenome | biome: forest; material: soil | place: Canada | collected 2011-07-03 | depth 0.1 m | reverse complement strand
GTGCAGCACCTTGCCCGAGGCATCGAGGAACTGCATCGTGGGTGTGCCGTATGCGGTCACGCGCAACAAGATGCGCGTACGTCCTTCAGGATCCCGTAATCGCAACGCGGCCGACTTATCCGGGTCTCGCTCGATCGATGCACGAGCTCGCAACTTCACCGGGTATCTGGCCACCACAGCTGCCATGGCCTTCTGTTTCTCAGGGCCCTCGGGCATGGCGCGGACCGCTTCATACGCTGAGAACACTTCAGGTGTCAGCAAAGTGGTGGTGTTGTCATTTATCTGATAGCCGCTGGATCGCTCCTGGCCGTCCTGATTTGCATCGAGCGAAAGCGTTTGGTCCTGTTCATATTCATCGAAACTGAGATGGCCAAACGAGTGACGTGTTCCGTCTTTGGACTTGTAACCCCCAAAGATCATGCCCCCATTTTCCGTACCCTCATCGTTGAGAAACAGCATTCCGGAAGAATCCTGGCGGTCCGGACGGGATAGTTCCTTCCCGTGGTAATACTCGCCCGCGAATTCAGCCTTATCCGAAATGATCAGCCGAGGGGTTCCGTCCGGCTCCACCACATTGATGCGATGGACAGTGATCTGGTCGAAGTCTGGATGGCGCGAGTCTTGCTGCTCGGAGGCAGAGACGCGATGTAACCCGAAGTCTCCACGCACTAAACCTAAACTAATGGTGAGGAAAAATGCGACTGTCACCACGCCAGAGTATATGGGTAGGAAATGTGGATTGGAAAAGAGTCTAATTGGATTGCTCCTATTCTAGGAACCGTTATACTTCACGTCTCCGGCCTTTCAAGCACTATAAAGCTTCATCGCATGAGTATGCGGTTGGGGTAACGGCTAATTTCATTTAGGGGAAACCGCACTACCTGAAACGGGGCTATCGGCCAGTTCATCCGGCATACCGCCCCCAAAGGCAAGTGTCCGACGTGCCGACTACACGGCTCTGACCTGCTGGCACTTGTCGCTGAGTGAGTTGGCGATTTATCGCTCGCCGAGACGGGCGTAAGAGATTGTTGGCCAAGGTTCTTCTTTCGTTACCTATTTCCCTACGGTGCCAATATTGCGTTGGGGAGTGCTTTCCAAGACGATATTTTGGCGCGCGACTCAGAGCGTGCTCATGATGAAGGTGGCACAGAAGTAGTTCAACGATCTCCCCTTGCACTTCGACACCACAAAAGTGTACTCTCGTCGTGTCGAAGCAATAGGGGTAATTATTTCATGGTTGAAGAACGGATCGAACTTCCTCAGGGAACGTTGGACTTGCTTATTCTGAAAGCGCTGGCGTTGGAGTCGATGCACGGCTGGGCGATCTCCGAGCGGCTGCAACAGATCTCTCGCGAAGCGCTTCAGGTGCAGCAGGGGTCGCTATATCCTGCGCTGCATCGACTGGAGCGGCGCGGCTGGATCAAGGCGCACTGGGCTACGAGCGAAAATAATCGCCGTGCCAAATATTACAAGCTGACTCTCCGGGGTCAGAAACAACTGGAAGTGGAAACAGCCGCTTGGCACAAGCTGACCTCCGCGGTAGGCCATGTTCTGGACATGGCATAAGGAGAATCCTATGCTGAATGACCTGCTCTACCGTCTGCGTGCGCTCTTTCATCGTCGGCAGATGGATGCAGAAGTAGACGAAGAACTACGCGATCATCTCGAGCGCGAAGCGGAGAAGTACCGCTACGCAGGCTTCGCTCCAAATGAGGCGATCCGTCGCGCGCACGTGGCGTTGGGGGGAAGTGAGCAGGTCAAGCAGCAGTCTCGCGATTCGCGGGAATGTTGATGCGATAATCGGCGATGCAGTATTAAATCGCCGGTCGCGATGACTTGTTGCCGAAAGTCCGCCAGCGCTCGGAAATTTGGTAGCAGTTCGGGATGTCAACTGGCGTCAACAGGGCAAAGCGCTCATCGATCTTGAGATGGGCTCCGTTTTGAGGATCGATCCCCAAAACGGAGATTTCGGAAAGTTCGCAGATCTAGATGCCTGAACCGCCCGAATTTGACGCAAAGCAGACTTTGCGGGAAATAGACTAAACGGCTGTACTCAATCCAACACCTTCGTGTAGGGTGGCTCGATATGGGCGCTTCTCTCACATGGTCGTCAACGCAGGCGACAAATCTGCTGCTGGCGTGGTCGGGTGCGATCGCCATCTTGGTATATCGTGTGGCGTGTGGCGGACTGGTTCACTGGATGCCATTGGCGCTCCTCCCTAGAAATCTTGTGCTGGTTGCGGCAGCACTTACGGCAGCATGCATCGTCGCAATTCTGTCGAGAGGTACTCGATCACTTTGGGTCACGCGAAGCCTTTGCTGTGCGCTCGGTTTGTCATCCGCCAGCTTCACCATTCTGCTGGTTAGTTGATTCCGAAATGGTTTGCACAACGGTCTGGTAATGGCGTCGCTCGGCAACTTCGGCCGAAGTTGCCGGAAAGCGGACTTCCAATTACCTAACCCAACGTGCCCTCGCGCAGCTGCTGTTTTCGCTACGCAGAGGCATCCAGCACCGATCCAAAACAGCAGTCTCGGATGGCTAACGCTGTTGCGAGGCGTCCCATGCCTCGTTGTACCTGGTGAACAAGGCGTCATAATCCACTCGCTCCGCAGTATCCGTTGCAATGGGAGTGATTCCGTTGTTCACCGCAGCGTGCGTGTTAGGCGGAGACAGGCTCCCGTTCGTAGTTGCGCGCGTAAGCGTTCTCGACCCCAGCGAGGATCTCAACGATTGTGAAGAAACGATCCCACAAAGGCGTCTCTCGCAGTTCTTCGACAACCATCTCGTAGGCGTGTCGTGACTTCGCCTCCCACATCCACACGTCTGTTACGCGAGTGGAATAGAACTCCGTATCGAAGATCCGGCAACGAACCTCATCCTGGTATTTCGTCAGGATCGGCTTTATGTAGCGGTTCAAATGGGCGAATCGTTCTTCGACGTGGAGTCCCAACCACTCCGGCATGGTCTTCACCATCATGAAGACCGTGAGGTCGTCCCGCTGTTTCTCTGGCGTCTTTTCAGATGTCGTCATCGTGTGTTCTCCTTAGCTAGGAGAATATGAGCATTTGCTCGTTTTGAGTACTCGCATCCTATGGCCAGGAAACAAGTCACGATCGAAGCACTAAAGCCACGAAAGACGCCGCTGCAGAAGCGTTCCGCAGACACCGTAGCTGTAATCCTGGAAGCGGCTGCTCGCATTCTGGAGCTGCACGGGTTTGAAGGCTTCAATACAAATGCCGTCGCCGAGCGGGCAGGAGTCAGCATCGGTTCTCTGTATCAGTACTTCCGAAGCAAGGAAGCACTTCTCAGTGGCCTTATCGAGCGAGAGGTCGCGCCGCTTCTTTCTGTCGGAGACGAACTCGCTCAGATTCAGAGTTGCGAAGCGGCGCTTAGGGAATACATCCGCGCCGCAATCCGACACCAGATGAAGCGCCCTCTGTTGGCAAGGCTCATCGATGTCGCTGAGAAGCGCGAGATCTTCATTCACCAGGTCTCAGGAACGGCCTCTCACCTGCAAAGTGTCATGGAGAACATGCTCAAGCTCCCAGATGCGCCGAAAGTGCCCGATCGGAGCATTGCAGCGGCGGACCTTCTGGCACTCCTGCGCAGTCTCATTGATGCAGCAGGCGAGCGCGGAGAAGGTGAGTCAACGGAGCTTACGCAGCGAGTCGAGGGTGCCGTTTGGGGCTACCTGAGGTCGTAAATGGTTTCAGGATGCGACCGCGACGTGATCTGGCGCGGTGATGAGTTCGCCGCCGTCGAGACCGCTAAGCACCGTGTCTACGCAGCCTTTCGTGGTCTCGCTGGGGCGAATTTGGAGAGCCTCCAGAGACGTTTGTGAGCTCCGCCAGCGGTCGAGCAGGGCTGTGCTGGACAACTCCGCTTGTCTTGGAACGCCCTGACATTGTGTGAACGACCGCGCCGAATAGGATCATGCCTACTCCCAATGCACACACGCCTTTCCACCCGAGATGCTGCCAGCAGGCCGTCCCAGCGTAAGAACCAATCGCGCCCGCGGAGAAATAACAGATCATGTAGACCATGTTTAGTCGGCTTCTCGCTTCGGGGAGGAGAGCATAAATTCGAGTCTGATTGGAGACATGGCCGGCCTGGACTCCGAAATCGAGAAGGATCACTCCGATGATCAGGCCCGCAATGTGGCTACCGAATAACCATAGGACAACAAATGCGACGAGCACTATGAGCAAGGCGAAGGTGATAATGCTGCGCGCGCCTCGCCGGTCGGCTCTGTGGCCTATCAACGGGGCACCCACTGCGCCAACCGCGCCAACGAGTCCGAACAATCCAGCGACTCCGCTGCCATAATGATAAGGAGGGCGTTGCAGGAAAAATACCAGGGTCGTCCAAAAGGCGCTGAATGCTCCGAAGAAGGACGCACCAATGAGACTGGATTCGACGAGAACAGGTTGCGTGCGGATCAGCGTTCCTGTGGAGTGAATGAGCAGGGGCCAGCTCAACGTTGAAGACGGCTCGCTGCTCGGAAGTCGATACCTGTAGAGGGCCGCGATGACCAGCATCAGAAGCGCGGATAGCAGGTAGGGCAACCGCCATCCGAACCACTCTCCGAGCAGCCCACTCACCGTACGCGCAAGCAAAATGCCGAGCAGCAGACCCGACATTACGGTTCCGATCACGCTGCCTCTGCGAGCCTCGGGTGCAAGATGTGCCGCGTAGGGAACAATCACATGGACCGTTGCCGCGGTGAGCCCTATGCCGAAGCTGGCGGTTGCGAGCCACCAGAGATTTCTCGCGGTCGCCATCGCGACCAGGCAGATGCAGGCGGCGAGAAGAAGCTTCACAATCAGGCCGCGCCGCTCTTTCGTGTCACCCAGCGGCACAAAGAAAAACATCCCAAGCGCGGTTCCAAGCTGAGTCAACATCGCTATAGTGCCGGCGCTCGTTGCAGATATCGCGAAGTGCGACGCGATCAGAGACAAGAGCGGCTGGATGTAGTAAATATTCGCTACGATGCTGCCTGTACCGATCGCCATCAGGACGACATGCTCGGTCTTCAAAGGCACACTCGACAAATCAGGCTGCTGGCTCATATCGCCCTCTCCGAAAAGCGCTTCGATCTCTCAGGGGGGCTTTGAGTCGACACTCAGCGATACGCTAACGCGCTCTGCCATCGACATCCACTAGCCCCTTAACCAGTCCACTTCTCCCGTCGAGGTCTGAGCTTAGGGATTCGATGCGCATGCGTATCGAATGTCAGCTTCCAAGTTTTCATAGTCGATATGAATGAATTTCAATCGACAGAGGATGCCAACCCCCAAGGCAGCGCGATTCCCCGCGGTGGTTCCTGGTAACTTGCGATGGATAGTGCTATCTCGTTGGGAGCGACGAAGGAGGTGCCTCAGCTTCCCAGGCTTTCCAGATGATCAACGATGGTTTTCCGAATACAGGGGATCGCCTTTTCCTGGCTGCCAAGATATTTTGAATAGGCGATCCAGACATTCTGTGAGGCATCGAAATCCTCGACCTCGAGAACCCGTAGATCGGGCGCCTTGGGAGAGGCATCCAGCAGATAAGAGGGGACGAGTGCCAGTCCTGTTCCTTGAGCAGCAAGAAGCAGTTGGGATTCCTTACTCTCGGTCTCCACCATGATCCGAAGCGGCATGCCGTGGTTCTTGAAGGTCCTGTCTAGATAGTGTCGGGCCGCGCAGCGCTCCGTGCCAACGACCCACGGTTGCCGCGCCAGATCCGCAATCGTCAATAGATGGTCTGAAGGAAATGCCGCACCACCCACAAGAACATAGGGGAGCCTACCGACAAGCTTCGCCGTCAGCGTGTCCGGTGGGTCATCTCCCTCTGAACAGAGCAGAACGCCCGCGACGATCGAACCGCTGATAAGCCTCTCCACAAGCACCTTTGTGCTCTGAGCAAATACGTGGGGCACCAGCTTGGGAAAGTGACGACAAAGCGTCTCGAACAATGGCGTCACCACACCTTCTCCAAGCCCCGGAGCCACGCCAAGATTGAACTCGCCCGACGCCTCACCATTAGGGACGACCTCCGCCTTCATCGCGGCCACCGAGGAGAGAATCGCCTCGGCATGGTCATAAACTTTCTTGCCCAGATGAGTCGGACGCATCGGGCGGCTCTGCCGGTCTAACAGGACTACATCCAACGCCCCTTCCAGGTTTTGGATGCGCTTTGTCACTGCAGATTGGGTCAGATAAAGTCGTCCCGCTGCTCCAACGATCGACCCGGACTCGACAACCGCCGCGAACGCTTCGAGGTCGCTCAGGTTCATAGCCTCAATCTACGGCGATCCACCCTCGGTTGGCAACTTGTCACGGCGCTCCCATCACATGAATGTGAGCCCAGGGCGTTCCAGGAAGCATGATGTAGGCTCCGGCAGTTTTGCGGGATATGGACAGTCCCGAATTCGCGAGATCAAATGGCCATAGAATCATCCAGTGAGGCGGAACATGGATGGGTGGCCCATTGGGATCGGCCCTGTTTTTCACCATCGCGCCTGCCAGCATGTATTCGATGCCGGGTTCTCGAATCGTTGGCCCAGGCTTATGCTGGATGCGATCGATGTTCCATTGCACCGCTGCTTTGTCCGCGCAATACGGTGGCTTTCCAAGGACCTTCGGGTTGCCGGGCACGCAGGTGAACTCGTTCGAGCCCTGACGCAGAACCTTCAGATTGCCGGCGTCATCCATCTCCGCCACGGTCGCATCTTTGGTCACGTTTGGCGGACCCGACGAAAGAGCCCGCGATATCCTCACCTGAGTGGACTCGGTCGGATGATCGCTGCTGGCTGCCTGGTCCTGTGCGATTGCACTCGTAGAAGTCAGTGCCAGCGAAAGAAACAGGGACATCGCCCTCTCGCGCTTCAGATCGAACATAACTTCTCCCTTACGATGCATCTGGGTGCTGGTTAAGATTGATTCGGCACGGTCGAACCTCTCGACGCGCATGCATCGTCACAGCGTGAAGTTCTCCTTGGTGGTGCCAAGGCTGTTGAGATAGTGTTGCAGCGATCCAGGAAGGCTTTCAAACCATTCCTTCTCTTTCCCGGGCAGCGGGAGTACATGCCCGTACTCCACCATGTCTGTTGGAGCTAAATTACAGACGTACACCCAGATGTGATCCGGACTGATATGAGTGATCCTGCTGATGTCTTCCATCATCTTCAGCATCATCTGCTCCCGCGCAGCCTCTGTCCTTCCGGCACGAATGTCACCGCGGACCCAGACGTGATCTGAAGTCTTCTCGCCGCCCAGATAACGATCGCCTTTAGTCTCTTCAATTACCACCTGCACAAAAAACGGAGGCGCGCCGGTGGCTTCGCTGTGACGGTTGCTGATTGATTTTGCAATCTCTGACTTTTGCGAACTGCTCAATGTCTTCGGAGGAACAGAACAAACATAGGTAGGCATAGGTATCTCCTCTCGCCGCACTCCAAGGGAGTGGGCGCTATCAATTTGCCGCATGGTGTGCGGACACTTGTTATGCTTGCTGGCTCACCGCAGGGCCCGCAGCCGGGTGAACAACGTTCGGCACACCCTTGGAGCCAAAGAACACTGCGAGAAAGCGCATTGCTTGGGAGCCGTCATTGCGTCCCCGATGCCACGTCGATCGGCACTGAAGAAACGCCTGTCCTGCAAGAAACGATTGCGTGGATCCGTCTTCAAACTCCACTGCCAGCGTTCCCTCAAGAACATAGACATAAGCCGGGGAAGGGTGCGTCATCCATTGCGAAACCGAGCCCGCAGGAAACGTGAAAACGGCGGACGTCACCTCTGGCTCCGGAGTGCTGAGATAAAGCTCCGGTTCTCCTGCAATCGTGACGCTATTCTTCGATACGGGTGCCACCGTGACGCTTGAGGCTTGTTGATGAGTTGTCTGTGTCGCCATGTGTGTTCTCCTCTCAGGAAAGCTCAGCCATGGACCGAACGCCCACAGTCCCTTGCCCTCCACGAAATCTCAAGCATGCAGGTAGGAATCTCTGCATGCATTCATGAGATGAGTTTCATCACCGCACATGACGCTGAATAGTTTGAAAACGGAGTATGCCGGCGAGGAATAGCAGGAGCACTCCATGAAGATCTCTACTAAATCTCCTGCTCCAACAGATCGAGCTGTTTCTGCAAATGGTCCGCGGACAGCCTCAGGAATACGCAAGCGCGAAACGATCCTCGCGCTTCCGCATTCTCGAGAGCTGCTTGTTCGAAGAAGCACTCTCCGAGCCCCAATGGAGGACTATTCCAAACGCACATACTAAGCGTGCAATCTATTCAGCGCTCGAAAATGAAAGTGCATCATCAAAATAAAAGTGACATGTTCTTCATGTTCACGGGCAACTGCCTCGCAAAGCGCGGAGTTGCCATCCGAATCTAAGCGAGGTAACCAATCATGCTTTTCGCTCCCCAGGCAGTACCCCCGCCCGCGACTCCCAATGCGACCATGACCCTGGTGTCCAGGGATTCAGCTACAGATGCGAATGAGCCTCTCACCTACCTGGCGACCTCTTCCCCTGAGGTCACCTCTGCGGTCTTCTCCATTCCTCCAGCAGGGAAGACGGAATGGATGACCCATCCTGCACCCGGATATATCTATATCCTCCAAGGAACACTCACCGTTGAATTTGAGGATGGAAAGCGAATAGATTTCAAGCAAGGGCAGGCTTTCCTGCAAGCTCGAACGAAGTGGCATCGTGGCCTCAACACTGGAAATATCCCAGTGCGTTTCCTTGCTGTGTTCTATGGAGCCAAAGGAATTCCAAACGTCATGCATCCACCAGCAGGCGACCCAGACGCGAAGAGCAAATGATGCGCTTCTAGTTCCAAATCCTTGACACACGAGCATACCGCGAATCCAGGAAACATTCCGAATGGAACGATAACAGAAGACCCACGGTGCAAGCAGATAAGTGAGACGAAGATCGTTGTGGCCTTGATGAAGGCCAGAAACCATTCCGGCATAGGAGGCTGCATCTCCATCCAGTCACAAGGGGAGGGTCGCTAGAGGCTGCGCGCTCCCCACCTCACAGGATTACTCAGGGCAGCACACTACTGCTTTAGAACTTGGCCAAGAACGTCCCGGCATTTTCTTTTGTGAGAACTTCGCCATTTACACCCCATCCCGCTCTTGCTTTCGTGATAATCCCCCATGTCCGGTACACCCGGGTAGCATCGCCAGCGTACCGGCTAACGATCTCCGTAGCCTCCGCGACGAATTCTTTTTGTCCCTCTTGAGTGACCCCGCCTTCCGCAACCATGAGTTGCACTCGGACCGAGGAACTGTCATGCCAAGCCTTGTCGGGACGGAAGCGGACAATCACTCGCACATAAGTTCCTGGAAGGCGGATGATTCCTCGGCAACGGGTTGCTCTATCGCCTTGTCGATGGAAAACGGAAGCCTCAGCGCGACGGCAAGCAGGAGAGCATGTAATCCGCAGAGAAGAAGAAATGCAGCGGTAAATGCGCTGGAAAGGCCAGCGCTGGACTGTGCCATCCCCAACCTCCATCCCAGAAAGGTTGTGCAGAGGGTAGTCAGAGTCGGCCCACCGAGGCGCTGTACGATGTTAAGCGTGGTTGTCGCCATCGGCAGATCCTGTTTTCTGACGGAAGCGTATGCGGCTGAGATAGAGGGGACGCCAATCGCGCTCAGTCCCACTCCACGCAGAAACAGAGTGCCTGCGAGCACGGTGACAACGAGCCCGTGGCTGGCCAGCCAGATGAATGGCAGTGTGGCGGCGAAGGCGAGAAACGCACCTCCGGCAGACACCTTACGAATACCAAACCGTTGTATCACGGCTCCCATAAATGGATACGAGACGATCATCCCTAAACCCAGCGGAGCCAGCAGCCAACCTGTCGCGCTCGGCGATTGGCCACCAGCGCGAATGAGATAGATCGGAATCAGCATTTGGCCGGCAAACGAGATTCCGTTCGCCATGAACTGGGTAGTGGCGGCCGCAGAAAAAGTTTTGCTCCTGAATAGCCGAAGATCAATGAGCGCTCGATCTCCTTTGCGTCCTGCCATCCTGAAGAAGAACGTAAGCAAAATTACGGAGGCAAGGAGAGCCGCAAGACCGATGCGTTCGCGCAGGTGATCCGACCCATACAGGAAGAGCACAAGTCCGGGAGAGAGCAGAGCCAGGCCAGGGAGATCAAGTTCTCTTGACCTAGTCTCTTCACGGTCATCGGGCAGGAAGAGAACCGCCAGTACGATTGCCAACGCACCGACGGGCAGGTTGACCAGGAAGAGCCAGCGCCAGGATGCGTATTGCAGAATGGCCCCGGCGATGACCGGGCCGAGGATGGGTCCCACCATGATGGGCACGGCAGCGTAGCCCATGACGCGTGCCATGTGCTTCCCCGCCGCACGCGCAATCATCATCTGCGCCATCGGGGCCATCAGCCCTCCGCTTATGCCCTGAAGAATGCGAAATGCAATCAGGGAATTCGCCGACCAGGCCAGGCCGCAGAGAGCTGAGGCGAGAGTGAAGGTGGAGAAACACCAGAGATAAAGAGATTTAGCTCCGATGCGCTCGACGAGCCAGCCGTTCAGCGGGAGCATGAGAGCGAGCGCCAGAAGATAGCCGCTTGTGACCCATTGGATCGCCGTGAGGCTGCTGTGCAGATCCACGGCGAGACTGGAGAGCGATACGTTAACCACGGTCGCATCGAGCTGCGAGAGAAAAGA
>OUNK011146022.1_pt1 | contig 10705 bp, 12 predicted proteins | sample 1755341 | NCBI WGS metagenome assembly OUNK01 (sample SAMEA3914788, study PRJEB12502) | metagenome | biome: forest; material: soil | place: Canada | collected 2011-07-03 | depth 0.1 m | reverse complement strand
TGCAGAGCGAGCAATTGCCCGAGTTCCGGGCGAAGCAAATCCATCAAAAGGTCGAAATCCTCAAGATCGATATTCTGAAGACACGGAACGATCAGGTACTGGTCGAGGTGACGGGGCAGCTCCCCCGGGTCGGCATTTTCAATGGGCAGACCTTCGGTGAGGCCCCTCCCTTCACGGCCCGCTTCACTTTGGTTCGCAACCCCAACCTGACCGCCAACGGTCGCTTCCCCCTCGCTGTATGGAAATTCGACGTGCAATGATCCTCTCCTCTCTCTTCGCCTTATCCGCCCTGGCCTGTCCCCTTATCCTCGGCACTCTTCTGGCCGGATCGGCCTTCGCGGACACTCCGCCCGATTTCAAGGCGATCAAGCAGTTCCCCTTGGACGAGCGGACGGTCTATACCATCAAGATCGCCAAGGAGACGCCGACCACGGTGCTCTTTCCGAGCGCGATTTCGGGGTTGGAGGCGGCGGGCATCACGACCGATCCGCAGGTTCCCGCACCGGTCTTCCTCCATTACGGGAAGGGAAGCTTCTACTTCACGGTACGGGCCTTGCAAGAGAATGCCGCCGCGGAATTGAACGTGATCTGGAAACGGAAGACGTACGTCCTGAAGTTCCAGAGCGATCCGAATCCGTTCAGCTCCGTCACCCTCTATGAGCCGACCGATCCGTCGCTCCAGCCGGGCGAAGGGGAGGAAATGGGGCCAACCCGGGTTCTCGGCCTTTTGGATCGGGCGAAAGCCTATTCGCTGCTCCGGGCTCAATACCCGGAAGCGGTTTCCCAGATCGATACCGCCGAGCCGCATCGCAAGATGCTTTACAAGGGATTCGACGTCGAGATCGCCGAGGTCTTTCGGTTCGATCCGGAGGACACCTTGATCTTCAAGTTGATCTTTTCCAACTATACCCCCTCGGAGATCCACTACGTTCCGCAGGCACTGGCCGTCCGGGTCGGCACCCTATTCTATCCCAGCGCCCTGTCGGACGCCTCCGGCATCCTGCCCCCCGGCTTCGTCGATCCGCAGACGAAAGCGGTCCACCCAAGTGTTTCCCTCGGCTACTTCGCCATCGTCGGAAAGCCAGACGGCGGACGGAACAACCTGGCCGTGAGCAATCCCTTCAACGTGATCGTGACGCGGGCGGCCGAGCCGGTCACGTTGGAGGCCCTGCCTGCGACGAGGCCCCCAGCGCCTCAGCCCCTCGAGACTCCCGCGCCGCCCTCCGGCCCATAAGCCAGGGTATGATCACCTTGGAGACATGAAATATGAAACGTCGAAGGCTTCAACGGATGTGCGGCAGACTAACCCTCATGCTCGCTCTGCTTGTCAGGCATCGGCAACTTCTTCTGAGCGTCTGATATGACATTCAAATCATGGATCAACTGAATGCCCAATTCGGAGCAGACCCTCTGTCGAACGCTCTGTTTCGATGGGAAAATATAGAAATAGTAGACAGCAAGTCGGTTCAGCAAACTTTCGCACAGCAGATTACCCATAAGAGACTTCTTTGTCCTCTTCGCGTCCCATTGCGAAATCGAGACCGTGTCCAACTTGACCGATACATCCACAAGCCGCATGGCGGGCGTGGGATTCACATTCAAAATCTCCTCATAAGTGGCTTCAAGATCAGAATGCCCAACCGCGTGCGAAATGCGCTTCAACATGCCGAAGCAACCAATTTCAACGAGCTGGAAAATCGATTGGCCAATCTTGGCTTCAATATCCGCGCGGACAACCAAATCCGGATGCGCCTCCCGAACCTTCTCGGCATACCACTGAACAAACTCCGTGGAATGCGTACTGACCGTTGAAAGAACCATCGCGATCGAACGCAAACCCAAAAGATAACACTCCTGCACAACCCGGCGCTTATCTTCCGCGACAAGCGATCCATGGAAATTTTTAACTATTTGGCCCAACACCTCCAAAGTACGAACCGCCAACTTAAACCGGTTCACCACGTCCAATGCCTCTTGGGTCATGGCAGTCCCTTCCATCTCGGCATCTTTGGCTTGATCGAGGTCACGAAGCCTCTGCTCCTTCCTTTCCGTATAATCCGCCTCCGTGAGTGTCACAGCTGGCAACTGCTCTGACAGGCCCTTCAAGAACGCAAGATCATCGCGAAAATCCGCAGGCGCGTACTCCGAAAAAATCTTCGACGCCCGCTCAAGGATGGCGTTCAAGATGAACGGATCCTTAGACAAATGGGTCAGGAAGAGGCAAATATTGGCCTGTTCTTCCTTGTCCAACTGGTCGCACAGGGAGAGCACCTGTTCGCGCACCACCGTTGAATTCGACTCCGAATGCAAATTATTCTGGAGATGCCGAGCCACGAAATAATGGTAATAATAGGGATGGCGGAACTTAAAAAGTTCGTCCAACTCCACCAGCATTCGGGCCCGAACAAGCTCCTCCTTCAAATCCTTTCTAGTGGCATTCGACTTGTACTTCTGCCGATAGCTATCATGGAAAACCGACCATTCCGCATCCGAAAACTGCGTCTTGCCTTCACAAAACATCCAATAGGCCATCTCACTCAAGTAGGTGCGACGGGTATCCAGGTTGAACTTCTTTGACTTGGTCGAAGCCAGATTCCCAGTAATCAAAACCTCGTACAGGCTGCCATACGTCCCCGCATCCGCCGCAATAGGCGTACCAGCGTCAAGTGCTTGAAGGAAGCTGAGGACATAAATCGGAAAGGACGGCAAATAGCTACGTCCAAGCAAATCGTTGATCAACGCCTCAGCCCGACAGACGCGATTTTCCAAATCGACTGGATCGGCCGCATACTCGCTACCGATCTCATACCAGGCATGGATTAGCTTATTGCGAAGCTCGTGCCCAAACTCCTGCACTTGATACTGTGCAAAGCTATCATTAATCGGTGACTTCACATCACCCGTCACCAGTTCTTCCAACTTCAACAAATCATCTGCCAGAACGAAAACGCGTTCATAGCGGCCACACAGCGCATCTAGAAACCTGCCACGACCGCGCGGGTTCAACGCCTTTTCAAAATCATCAATGATGATCAATATCTTATCCCTATCCAACTGCGTGAAAGCCGGGAGCTGGGGGTTTAGGTACTGCTCCGAAAAAGCCTTGCTCAAAAGTTTCTCAGCGTGATCAAGGCTGACGCTCCTGATGTCGGAACCACGAAGCAAAACAGGGGTAATATTTCGATCAAAAAAATGAGCGAAAACCCGCTTCGCTAAACACGACTTACCCGACTGTTGCTGGCCAAAAACGAACACACGCTTCTGGTTCAATAAAGTCGACAGGAACTCTGCCCCACGTATCAGCTTGCTCGTCGTCTTCAGCTTCGAACCGATACGCAATTCCTTAAAGTTGGGGATAACGTAAATGTCATTGAGCGTCAAACGTTCCCGCGCAGGGTGGGTCAATACCACCCCAAGGTCGTTCAAGGTCTGAAGAAACTCTGGCGCGACGACAAAATCACGGTTGGCTGTCCTCGTCCCCCGACTCCACGAAACCCAACCCGAAGTAGACTCGGTCTGGACATACAGATTAGTATCCCATTCGTAACGGAACACTCGTTGCTTCTGCCCCTCAAAATCGACAAGCATCGACATGAACCCGGAGCGTTCCGGATCATGATGATCTTGAAAAACAGCACCCTCAAAATAACTCGTCACCGTTCCGCTGAAGTCCTTCTTTTCATACTGGCTTCCATCATGCTCGTGACCAGTCAGAACCAGATCAGATGACTCTTCCACATGCTTTCGAAAAGACAGTGCGTTACTTGACCGCAACCAACTGTATGGGTGGTGAAAAACTGAAATGTAATAGTCGTAGCTCTTCTTAGCGGGCTGCAAGGCGGTGTAGTAATCGGGAAAAACCAACGAGGCCTGAACCTCCGGATTAGTCGACATCCAAGCCGTGTTGTAGCATTTGACCAAGACCCGGCGCTCGCCCACTGGCAGAACATATTCCACATACATTCGGTCGTGGTCCGCCAGAGGGGTGATTGCCGTTAGACCCTTGGCAAATCCGTCATATGAGCTCTGTACCGCACAGCACAAATTCACCGTACTGGGCTTAATCGTCATCGTCGTTCCACTTGACCGAACCCCGTGCAGGACGTGATTACGGGCATCCTGATCGCCCGTAAGGTTGCAATCATGGTTACCGGGAACAAAGAAAAACTGAACCGTAGCCCCCTTAAATCGCTTCAAAAGATCCTCGCGTAATCTATCAAAGGCCGCGCGAGCCAAGGCATACTCGGCTGTCTCGCCAGACCACGCCACATCACCCGACACAACCACGGCTACCTCCCCAACACCCTCATCCAAATTCTGTACAGCCGGTGCCACCAGAAGGAGCCGCTCAAGCGCAACGCTGCTGGCAGCTTTCAGATGAATATCGCTGATGTGTAATACAAAAAGCTTCATAGAACGAGGGGATGAGCCAAAGATCGTTAAAATAGGCAGTGGCTGACCGATACGTAAGGGTTTAGGGGTAAGAAGTCAAAGATGAACGGCTGCCGGTGGAGTGCTGGGCGTACGACCCAAAGGATTCGTGCCACGCAGCGGCGCGCTCGCGCTGGAATGGATCATGGATTGATACCAAGTCACCGTCGACAAGGATAGCGACATCCGCAACGCCCCCAACGACTGGATGACCGGACACGGCGACCCTGCTTACAAGAGAGTCCGCCCGCTCTTTTGGAGCGGATCATGCGGCCTTGCCACGCCTGAAATAATCCGCAGCTATTCCACCCACTCCTCGCTGAGGATGGGACGGCATTCCGTGGTCGAATGGAATGCATGGACGCACGGAAGTTCATCGAGTTTTTCAAGACCAAGACGGGCAATATCCTGATCTTCGGCCTGCTGGTCACTATCGGCGGCACGATTGCCTATGGGGCTCGGGCCCACCATGCGGCTCCTCCGGCGACTCCTCCCCTCCCCCCTGTCGAGCCCGATAAGGAGGAACCGGTACGGATCGAACGCGAGGGAGTCCCGTTTGTTCCTCCGGCCAGCTTTACCGCCAAAGGCGAGGAGCGCATCGCCCTGAAGCCGCCTCCGGCGCTGCCCATCAGCCTCTATGAAACGGATGCGAAGGAGAATGAACTGTCGGACAACTACGCCCCCTATGGACGGCTGATTCCGTGCGAGACGGTCATCACCATCGATTCTGCCAAGATCGAGACGCCAATCATCGGGTTCGTCACCGAGGATGTCTGGCATGACGGGCACCTGATCATTCCAGCCGGGGCCGAGGTCCATGGCAAGGCGCATACCGATCCGTCCCGGGAGCGGATCGCCAGCGAAAATCAGTGGTACATCGTCTGGCGGACGACCGACCGGCTCAACGGGGCCGAGCTGGCGGTCAGCGGCATCGCGCTCGATATGGAGCGGGACTACTCCAACAACCGCTGGGCGATCACCGATGGCTCGGCGGGGCTGAAAGGCGTGATCCTCAAAACCGACAATTGGGCCGAGATCAAGCTGTTCGCGGCCACCTTCCTGAGCGCCGCCGCTTCGGGACTGGAGGATACCCAGGATTCCTACAATACGCTGACGGGCGGCGCGGTCCAAACCTTGACCAACTCTCCGCAGAACGCCGCCCTCCAGGGGACCAGCGCGGTCTTGAACCAATACGCGCAGCAGATCGCCGATTCGATCAAGAAGGATGGCTTCTACGTCCGGGTTCCCGCCGGGAAGCAATTCTACCTCTACGTCACCCAAACCATCGACCAGGACAAGGCCCTCCAGGGTGAATCGGCCCTGGCCCAAGCGTCCCAGCCTTCCCACTCAACCCCCGCCCCCAATCCATGAAATACCTCCTCCTTCTTCCCCTCCCCCTCTTGAGCTTGGTCGGATGCAGCACCCCTTCGACCCGGATCGCAACGGCGGTTCCGGTGCAGGAATCGAACGTGGCCGGCACGGCCCTCGATCCACAGGACACCGAAAACGTCCGCTATGACGAATCGCTGAAAGCCTATCCCGTCGGGCGGTACCAAGACCCCAACAATCCCTACGTGATGCACGAAGCCCACACGATCTATCGGGCCGAGCAGCCGCCCGCGTGGAACCTGAATCCGAACCAGCCGACCGCCGTCCCCCTGGGACCGACCGTGGCGGTTGCCGACACGGCCAAGCAGACCACCGTTATGAGCGGGGAACTGGAACAGAAGATCGCCCAGCAAAACCAGCTTCTCCAAGCCACCGCCGAGCAGAACGACCAGTTGGCCCAGGAACTTCAGACGCTCAAGGCCGAGGCCGATAAGGCGCACGATGCCGTCGAGGCCAATGCCGCCTTGCAGCAACAGGTCGCCGACCAGCAGGCCGCGATTCAAAAGCTGCAACAGCAGGCCGCCGCCCGGGCCGATGATTCCTCCCTTTCCAACCCGCCGAAGGCTCCCGCGAAATCGTGGTGGAGCTGGGGGCATTAACCCAAAGAAAGGACCGACAATGATTCTTGTAACCCTGGCCGTGCCGGACGACGTGGTGGAGGAATATTATGCCGCCTCGGAGAAACTGGCCCTGCATCTCCGTTCGATCGGACCGGCTCCCGATGCCAAGACGCTGATGACGATCGTGCTGGCCTCTTACACCGCCGACGATCTCGCCCGCACTTTCGACCTAGCCCTGCGGAGCATGGCGGGGGAGCCGCCCCCGGAGGATGAGGATTTTCCATCGCTTTCCTCCTGACCGATTCGTGTGAAAAAGGCGTCCCGGTCCACACGTAAAATAAACGGCCGGGCGCATTCAACCCAAAGGCAATATGGCACTGAAACAAGCGAAGGGATCGAAACCGGAGGTTCAGACCGAGACCTCTCCCGAAAGGGAGCGGACTCACAAGATCCAACCGGAGGTCGATAAGCGGCTGACGGAGTTCATGGCGGTCAATGAGCGTTCGACCGACTACTACCGGAAGCTGGTGAACGAAGACCCCGAATGGGCAGTCCGCTCGCTGATGCTTCCGCGCATGCTCAAGCATGAGCGGGAGATGAAGCTGGTGGAGCGGCAGATGCCCCAGGTGAAGCAGTGGGTCGAGAAGACCCCCGGGATGCTGGAACGTATCCTGGAGAAGATCCAGAACGTCAATCCCTTCTATCGGGAGAAGGCGTTCGTCAATGAGGCCAAGCGGGCCAAGATGTGGGACGATTTCACGCCGCCGCGTGAAACAACGAGCAGCCGCATCTCGGCCTGATCGGCGGGAAACCGCCTCGGAAGCGATTCCGGGGCGGTTTTTCTGTTTGGGGGGGAAGGCTACTTTTCGTGGACGCGCTTCCTGACTTCCTCGGCGAATCCTCCCGGGCTTGTTTGATCGGGGTTTTCGATCATGTCCAATAGGGAGGAGATCAGTCCCTCCGCGGTCTCTTCCTCCGTACGGCCCATCAAGCGGGCGTATTTTTGAAGGAGCTTCCTCTTTTCCGGCGATAGGTCGCTCAGGTCGCACGGCTTCTTGGACGAGTCATTCATAGGACTTTATAGTTTTACATTGAAAATGTATTTATGCCGCCGTTTTAAACAATCGTTATTTTTCACAAAGCATGAACCTCATGGGGTTCTTTCTAAGAAGAAAGCACCCTACAGGGCACATACAAGGAGATTTATGGAAAGCATGTTGGGAGCGTGAGGCGTCAACCGCATGTCATCTTTGGGCAAAATGTCTATCGCTTGCGGATGGCTGCCGGATTGACTCAAGAGGGCCTGGCGGACAAGGCGGGTTTGAGCCGCCGCTTCATTTCCGATGTCGAAAGGGGGCTCAAGTCTCCCGGCGTCGCTTCGATTGTGCAGATGAAGATGGCGTTCGGGTGCGGTTTTGACGAATTATTCGCGGGGACGGATAAGAAGAAATAAGGGAAGGCACCCGATGAATGCCGGACGTCTGAGGCCGTGATGCCATTCCCCCATTGGGGGAGAATCTGTGACGATAAGAGAGAAGGAAACGGCTACCGGCTGGCGGTATGCATTGGCCTCTTTCGAAGACGATGCGATTCCCGTTTTTTAGCCGGAGTTCTCTCCCGCAGATCGCGGGCCGTGCGAACCAGGACGACGATTCCGGGAGGTGAGGAATCATCCTCTTCGATCTGGCTCATGATGGCTTCCAAAGATTCCACCATGAACTTGTTCGCGGAATAGCCGAGGGTTGCGGCGTTCGATTTGATTCGTGCCCGGGTTTCGGGCGACACTTTCAAGGAGATAGGCTGAAGTGGTACCATGGCGAAATGGTCTACCAAAAATCTTACTTGTTGTCATAAACTACTAAGTAGTAATTAGTAGTCTTGGATTTTCCACTTTTTGATGTGGTAAGTAGGAGGGGTCAAAAATTGGACAAAATGAACCCCGAACGACTTCAGTTCCTCAATTTACGGCAGCCCCCAGGCCGACTCAACGCGGAGGAAGCGGCTTGGTTCCTGGGATTCCTCCCTCATGAGATGCCCATCCTCATGGGGGCACGGTTGCTCAAGCCTTTGGGCCATCCGGCTCATAACGGCTGCAAATACTTTTCGTCGGCGGTTTTGGAGGAATTGCGGCGAGACCCGGCTTGGCTGGCCCAGGCGTCCGATACCATCGTGAAGCACTGGAAAGGGAAAACCGGCCGCAGGGATGCGGCGCTGCGACGGCGCAATGGGAAACGGATTCCCCCGAGGTGATGGGGGAAACCGCTTCGCGGGGCGAGGTTAATTCGCCGGGGAGGGCGAAGGGGCTTCCTTCGTTGTCTTAGAGTGGCGTGCCTTTTGGGCTGCGGCCATCTTTGCCCGGGTTGCGGCACTGACTTTCCGCTTCTTGCGGGTGGGCTTGTTCGTCCCTGCGGTCGGCTGGGATTTCTCTCCGGTGAGGGCGTCGAGCTGCTGTTTGAGTTTTTCGATCTTGCGGAGAATCTTTGCGGCTTTGGTGAGAGTCGCGGGAGTCAGGTTCAACAAGGAGGTATCACTCATTATCAGGAACAGTGTCAGGATTTGGATTCTTGGCAAGGAAAGGGAGTTCTGGGAAGCGGAGCTGGATTTGGTTTCGGATGTCTGGGTTGGAGGATGCATGCGGCGGCGGTTGTTTTTGGGAAAAGGAACCGCTGGGTGGTTCTCTCTCGGTCGTAGACGTACCAGGTCTTGCCGGTGGGGGACGCCCCCCGCAACCGGCGCGCCGCCCGAAGCAGGCGTCACGCCGGTTGCTTGGCCCCTTCGGAGAAATTAGACGCCCGCCCGCCGAGCCCCGAGGTTAAGGAGAGGCTCGTCGGGCGGGCGTTTTGGGGGTGGTTGGGGAGGCCCTCATTGCCGGGCGGGCTAGAGAGAGAGTGAGGGGAGCGGGTCGGTTCCGGGGTCTGGGCCGCTGGGGGCTCGCCGGTTGCTCGCGGGGGAATCGGGTTCCTCGACTTCGCTCCGCGCCTTCAGGGAAAACCGGGGCCGGAATGAGAGGCATTCTGCCATTCGACTGGGTTCGGCGCGGAAGGGCCTTGGGATGGGTGGAATCGCAGACCTGAAAAAATCGTAAATCATTGATATTTTGCAGTTTACATATCATAGCTGCTATGGTATGTATATGGAAGGCAATCGAGTGGTTGTCGGAAAAGTAAACTTCAAATGCCAAGGCCGGGTATGAAAACAGGCCGCAAAAACATGATCGCCATGCAGAACATCATCACTCCCCGCGCTTCTTATATGACTCGCGGGGGGCTCTCCTCGGAACTGAGCCGCGAGGAATTGAAACGGGCCGTTCCTTCGGCCTATTCAGAAGCCGCCCACGCCCGGACCAGCAACCGCTATAGCTTCTTTTCCACCGATACGGTGATCGAGGCGTTGCGGGATTCGGGATGGGCTCCCGCCTCGGGGCAACAGCAGCGGGCGCGTGCGCTGGATCGCTCGGGGTTCCAAAAGCATCTGATCCGGTTCCAGCGCCGGGAAGAGCTGGGGCGGGCGGTCCTCCATGACAGCCGCCTGGAATTGGTGCTGGTGAACTCCCATGACGGGGGATGTGCCTTCCAGCTTCATGCCGGGATTTTCCGGCTGGTATGCTGCAATGGGCTCATCATCTCCGAGGCGTCGTATGGGGCGGTGTCGATCCGGCATAGTCATCGCACGGTGGAACAGGTGATCGAGGCGTCCCATGAAATCGCGGAGGGTTCCGACCGGATCGGGAGCCGGATCGACGATTTCCGGCAGCGGGAGCTTTTGGACGAGGAACGCACCGACTTCGCCCGCCGCGCCCTGGCGCTCCGCTACGAGACGCCGGAGGCCGCGCCGGTTTACCCCGACAAGCTCTTGCAGCCGTTGCGCCGGGAGGATATGGGCCGCTCGCTCTGGCAGACGTTCAATGTGGTTCAAGAACGGATGATGCGCGGATCGCGTCCCGATTGGGCCAAGGCCCACAGGGAGGGGCGGCGCATGGCGCGGGTCCGCGCCCTGACCGGACTTGACGCGCAACTCGACCTGAACCGCAATCTTTGGGAACTGGCCGCCAGCTACCTCAACTAAGCGGTCCCTTTTTTTTAATCACTACATACCATAGCTGCTATGGAACGTCCAACCCGTTCCATGGCGCCCACCGTCGAGGCCGACGAAAAAAGGCCAAACCATCCATGAATACCACCACCGAAAAAATCCAGATGATTCCCCTCGCGGAGATTATCCGCTCCGCGACGAACCGCGAAATCTTCGACCCGAAGGCGCTGGAGGAGATGGCCGTCTCGATCCGCGAGAAAGGCGTCGTCCAGCCCATCGTCGTCCGTCCGATC
>OUNK010032383.1_pt1 | contig 10748 bp, 9 predicted proteins | sample 1755341 | NCBI WGS metagenome assembly OUNK01 (sample SAMEA3914788, study PRJEB12502) | metagenome | biome: forest; material: soil | place: Canada | collected 2011-07-03 | depth 0.1 m | reverse complement strand
AGCAGCAGGAACGAACCATCCGACTCGTCCGCCTCGGCAACCAGATACTGGCCGGTTCCCAGGCGCGCATTCGCACCCGCCGCATTGAGCTGGCCGCCGATGACGAAGGTGGGGTCGTAGTTCGCTTCCGCCAATACGCTGGCCGCGAGGCTCGTGGTAGTGGTTTTGCCGTGCGTACCGGCGATGGCGATGCCACGACGGAAGCGCATCAGCTCGCCCAACATTTCCGCGCGCGGAATAACCGGAATGCGCGCTTCGCGAGCCGCGACCAATTCCGGGTTGTCGTTCTTGATCGCGCTCGACGTCACCACGACATCGGCGTCACCGATGTGCGCTGCCGCGTGACCGATATGCACGTCGATACCGAGCTCGCGCAAGCGCAAGGCGGTAGCCGACTCGCTGCGATCCGAACCGGATACCGCATAGCCGAGGTTATGCAGCACTTCGGCAATACCGCTCATGCCGACACCGCCGATACCGATGAAATGCACGCGGCGGAAGGTGCTCATCAAATCTTCGTGTGCGAGCAGGCGACGGGGCGTCATGCAGCCACCTCCACGCAAGCGCGGGCGATATCCGCCGCAGCGTTCGGTTTGGCCAGTGTGCGTGCCGCTTCAGCCATCGCAAGCAGTGCGTCGCGGTTGCCGAGCAGCGCGCTCAGCCGCTGCGCCAGGTCCTTCGTATTCAGATCACACTCCTGTATCAATTCGGCAGCGCCGGCAGCGACCAGCGCTTCGGCGTTGCGAGTCTGGTGGTCGTCCACCGCATGCGGGAACGGAACCAGTACCGCGCCCAGACCACACGCAGTGAGCTCCGCCAGCGTCAATGCACCAGCACGGCAAACCGCCAAGTCGGCCCACGCATACGTGCCGGCCATGTCTTCGATAAACGGTACGATGCGCGCTTCGACGCCAACGTCGGCATACGCCTTGCGCGTTTCGTCGATACCGCGATTGCCGCATTGATGCAGAACCTCGGGGCGTTGATCGGCAGGCATATCCGCCAGCGCCTGCGGCAAGGACAGATTCAAAGCACGCGCACCCAGGCTGCCGCCGAGCACCAGCAAACGCGGCTTGCCATCGCGCTCAGTCATGCGCTGTGCCGGCGGTGCCAGCGATGCGATCGCGGCGCGCACTGGGTTACCCACCCATTCCGCGTTTGGAAGGCTATCGACGAAACCTGCCATCACACGTTGCGCATGGGCGGCAAGTTTGCGATTGGTGAACCCCGCCACGCGATTCTGTTCGTGCACCAGCAATGGACGATGCAGCAAGCGCGCCGCGATGCCTCCCGGACCCGCGACATAGCCACCCATCGACAGCACGCTGCGCGGCTTCAGTCGACGCAACACCGCAAGCGACGACAGCAACGCACGCGCCAGCATGAAAGGCGCCATCAGACGCGTCTTCAAACCTTTGCCGCGCAAGCCGCCGACAGCAACCGTATGCAATTCGATGCCGTGCGCGGGCACAACCTTGGTTTCCATGCCGCCGGCCGCGCCAAGCCAAACCACCGGCACGCCCTGCGCGCGCAAGGTTTCGGCCACGGCCAAGCCTGGGAAGATGTGACCACCGGTGCCACCGGCCATGATCAGCACGGGCGCCTGCTTATTCATGCCGCCACCGCTTCGCGCTCGCGCGCTGTCGCCGTGTTCGCATCCGGCGCAGCCGCTGCCGGCATGCGCGTCGCCATGTGCCGCGCATCCAGTGCACGGTTGATCTCGAACGTTGCGCGCAACAGCACGCCGGCCATCGCACAGGTCAGCGCGATCGACGAACCGCCGTAGCTGATCAGCGGCAGCGTGAGACCCTTGGTCGGCAATGCGCCGAGATTCACGCCGATCGATACCAACGTCTGCAAGCCGATCATCAGCGAGATACCAAACGCGAGGTAGCCTGCGAAACGCTGACCGACTTCCACGCCCTTCAACCCCACGTGCAAGCCGCGCCAGAGCACCATCGCGAACAGGCACATCACGCCGATGACGCCAAGCAAACCCAGCTCTTCGCCGATCACGGCAAAGATGAAGTCGGTGTGCGCCTCGGGAAGATAGGAGAGCTTCAACACGCTCGAACCCAGACCCACGCCCACCCACTCGCCACGTCCAATCGCCATCAGCGATTGCGTCAACTGGAAGCCGTCGTCGAACGGGTGATCCCACGGATGCAGGAAGGTGGTCAGACGCTTCATGCGATAGCTTTCGCTGGTCGCCGCGATCGCCAGCAATGGCATCAGCGGCAAGCCCATCAGGAACAGAAAGATCGGCCGCGCGCCACCCAGCCACACCATCGCAATGGTTACTGCGATCACCAACGTGGCCGAACCGAAGTCCGGCTGCGCAAGCAACAACAGCACGATGACGCCAGACACAGCGATCGGCTTGATCAAACCGAGGAAGCGCGTCTCGATGCTTTCGCGATGGCGTACCAAGTAACTGGCGATGTACACCACCAAAATCAGCTTGACCGCTTCGACCGGCTGAAAGGTGGTCACGCCAAGATTGAGCCAGCGGCGCGCACCGTTGAGCTTCATGCCGAAATGCGGAATGAACACCGCCACCAGCATGATGAAGGCCACCAGCATCAACAGGAAAGCGTGCTTCTCCACAACCTTCAACTCCGTACGCATCGCCACACCCGCGGCAACAAGGCCGAGTGAGAGGTACATCAGGTGATGCTTGAGGAAATAGAACTCGCCGAAGTGTTGACTATCAGCCATGGCGATGGAGCTGGACGCGACCATCACGACGCCAAGACAGGCAAGGCCGACCAGGGCGACCAGCAGCGGCAAGTCAAACTTGCCGCGCGGGCCCTGTCGCCGCTGTGCCTGCGATGTGCCAAAACCAAACATCGATCAACGCACCTTCAAGGTTGCCAAACCAATAAGCACCAGCACTACGCTGATGATCCAGAAACGCACGATCACCCGTGGCTCGGGCCAGCCTTTCAATTCGAAATGGTGATGGATCGGTGCCATGCGGAAGATGCGCTTGCCAGTCATCTTGAAGCTGGCGACCTGCATCATCACCGATGCTGTTTCCATCACGAACACACCGCCCATGATCAGCAGCACGACTTCCTGACGCACGATCACAGCGATCGCAGCCAGCGCTGCGCCAATGGCCAGCGCACCGACATCGCCCATGAATACCTGCGCGGGATAGGTGTTGAACCAAAGGAAGCCCAGCCCCGCACCGGACAAGGCACCGCAAACGATGGAAAGCTCGCCCGCGCCGGGAATTGCCGGAATGCCGAGGTACTCGGAGAACACCTTGTTACCGGCAAGGTACGCGAAGATGCCCAACGCGCCCGATACCAATATCGTCGGCATGATCGCCAAACCATCCAAGCCATCGGTGAGATTCACCGCGTTGGAGAAGCCCACGATCATGAAGTAGGCGATCACGATGAAGAACACGCCTAACGGCACCGCCACATGCTTGAACAGCGGCACGAATAGCGCGGTCTCCGCCGGAATGACGGCGCTGTGATACAGGAACCATGCTGCGCCAAGACCGAATACCGACTGCCAGAAATACTTCCAGCGCGAAGCGAGACCGCGACTGTCCTTCAACACCAGCTTGCGATAGTCGTCGTAGAAACCGATCGCGCCGAAGCACAGCAGCACCGCGAGAACCAACCACACATAACGATTGGCGAGATCGGCCCACAGCAGCGTAGAAACTGCTACGGCGAGCAGGATCATCACGCCGCCCATGGTCGGCGTGCCGGCCTTCGACAGATGCGTCTGCGGACCATCCTTGCGCACCACCTGCCCGGCCTTCAGCGCGCCAAGCTTGCGGATCAATGCAGGTCCGCACAGCAGCGACATCGCCATCGCGGTCAACGCAGCCATGATGGTGCGGAAGGTGATGTACTGGAAAAGATGCAGGGCGGTGAAATGCCGCGCCATCCAATCTGAAAGCTCAAGCAGCATTGGGCGCACCCTCCTCTGGCCGCGCGTGCTTCAGCGCAGCGACAACGTGTTCCATGCCCGCCGAGTGCGAGCCCTTGACCAGACAAGTCACTCCGGCATGTATCTGCGCGCGTAGCGCATCGATCAATGCCGCCTTGTCTGCAAAATGAGTGGCGCCCGTGCCAAAGGCCTCGACAGCCGCCACATTCAGCGGGCCTACGGCGAACAACTTCTGGATGCCTTTTTCGCGCGCATGACGGCCAACGCCGGCATGCAACGCGCGCGCATCTGCACCCAGTTCCGCCATGTCGCCCAGCACCAGCCAGCGCTCGCCTTCGGCCAAGGCAAGGGTGTCGATCGCGGCGTGCATGGAACTTGGATTGGCGTTGTAACTATCATCGATCAACGTCCAACCCGTCGGCATCGCGATGCGCTTCAAACGCCCTTCGACTGCCGTCGCGTTTTCCAGGCCCGCAACGATGGTGTCCAGTGGCACATCCAAAGCCAGCGCGATCGCACTGGCCGCCAACGCGTTGGCAATGTTGTGGCGGCCCGGCAGCGGCAGCGACACTTCCGCATCGCCATGCGGCGTGCTCAGCACGAAGCGCGAGCCGTCGACCCGCTGTTCCAGGATATCGGCGCCGATATCGGCTTTGTGATCCAGACCAAAACGCAGCACCTTGCGGCCGCCAGCCAGTCCGCTGAAGAAACTGGCGAAGGCGTCGTCGGCGTTGATCACCGCCACGCCGTCAGCAGGCAATGCGCGATACAGGGCGCCCTTGGTTTCTGCCACCATTTCGATCGTACCCATCCGCTCAAGATGCGCGGGCGCGATGAGATTCACGAGGCCGATATCGGGCCGTGCGATGGCGGCGAGGTAATCAATGTCGCCGGGTTTGCCGGCGCCCATTTCAAGCACGGCGTATTCGGTGTCTTCCGGCATCCACAACAAGGTCAGCGGCAGGCCGATTTCATTGTTGTAGCTGCCCGCATTGACATGCGTGCGGCCATGACGCGAAAGGATCGCCGCAGTGAGCGTCTTCACTGTGGTCTTGCCGTTCGAACCGGTGATGCCGATCACGCGCGCATTGCGTTGCGCACGCACAGCGCTGGCGAGGTCGCCCAGTGCCAATTCAACGTTATCGACCTGCACCTGTGGCAGGTCGATGTCGACGCGGTGCTCGACCAGCGCCGCTGCCGCGCCGCGTGCTTTGGCGTCGGCGAGGTAAGCATGGCCGTCGACGTGCTCGCCCTTGAACGCGACGAATAGATCGCCGGCCTTGACCTTGCGCGAATCGATCGCCACGCCGGTAATACCGGCATCGGTACCGAGCATGCGACCGTGCGTCCACAAGGCGATGGCGCTCAGCTGCATCATGCGTGTCCCTCCAGGGCAGTGCGCGCGACGGCCATATCGTCGAACGCACGCTTGCCGCCTGCGCCTTCCTGATAGGTCTCGTGGCCTTTGCCGGCGATCAGCACGACATCGCCCGGAGTTGCCATATTCAGCGCCGCACGAATTGCCGCCTCGCGGTCTCGCATGACCGTCGCGGCTTGCGGCTGCGCCATGCCGGCGAGGATCTGTGACACGATTTGGTCGCCGTCTTCGCCACGCGGGTTATCGTCTGTAACGATGACCACATCCGCCAATCGCTCGGCGATGCGCCCCATTTGCGGACGCTTGCCCGCATCGCGCTCGCCGCCACAACCGAACACGCAGATCAACCGTGCAGCGCAATGTGCGCGCAATGCCGTCAGCGCCTGCTCCAGTGCATCCGGCGTGTGTGCGTAGTCCACGACCACGAGCGGCAGCCCTTGTACGCCACCGATGCGATTCATGCGCCCATTGACGGGATCGAGTGCTTCGACGGCATCGACGATGCGCTCGAAGGATTCACCCAGCGCACCGAGGCAACCGATCACTGTGAGCAAGTTCGCCACATTGAAGCGCCCGAGCAGGCGGCTACGGATTTGTCGCGCACCCCACGGCGTGCGCAGCTCAAATGCGACGCCCTCGGCGGAAGTAACGATCCCGCTTGCGGCAATCTCGGCCTGCGCATCACCCATGCTGCTCAAGCGCAGCGCATGCACATCGGGCGCCAACATGCCGACCAGCTCACGACCGAACGCATCGTCGGTGTTGATCACCGCTGCTTCAAGATCCGGCCACGCAAAGAGCTTCGCCTTGGCCGCACCATAGGCTTGCATGCTGCCGTGGTAGTCGAGGTGATCGCGCGTGAGATTAGTGAACGCCGCGATCTCGAACGCTGTCGCTGCAACACGCCCTTGTTCAAGTGCGTGCGAAGACACTTCCATCGCCACGTGCGTGGCACCGCCATGCTGGAATTCGGCCATCAATCGCTGCACGGCGATAGCGTCCGGCGTGGTGCGTTCGCCTTCGCTCAGCTGTCCATGTAGACCCGCGCCGAGCGTGCCGATGGTGGCTGCACGATGACCGAGCTTTTCCAACGCCTGCGCCAGCAGCTGCACCGTCGACGTTTTGCCGTTGGTGCCAGTCACGCCGATCACGCGCATCGACTCGGACGGACGGCCGTAAAAACGCGACGCGATTTCGCCGACGAAGGTGTGCAAGCCGTCGATCCACAGCACCGGCACGCCAGGGTCGTCCATCACATGCGACGGCGCCTCGGCCAGCACGACACTGGCACCGCGCTGCACCGCACTGGCGACGAACTCGATGCCGTGTCCGCGCGTGCCGCGCAGTGCGAAGAAGGCTTCGCCAGCGCGCACATGGCGCGAATCCAAAGCGAGCCCAGATACGACAATCGGCCCTGCGGCCGTTGTCTCGGCAATCCCTTGCAGCAAATGGTCGAGGCGTTGACCGCTCATGGCGAATCCCCGTCGACGACTTCGGCATCTTTCCCGACGTTCTGCTGCGGGGCATTGCCTGCCAGACCGCCATCAGGCTGCAGCGGACCGCCCACGTACCAGCGACCGATGTTGTCCGGCGGCACATCCAGCAAACGCAGCGCACCGCTCATCACGCGCTGAAACACAGGTGCCGACACCACGGCGCCGAAGTAGACACCCTTCTTCGGATTGTTGATGACAACCACGCCGATCAACTGCGGATTTGTGGCCGGCACGATGCCGGCAAACAGCGAGTTGTAGCTGTTCTTGGCATAGCCGCCGCCGGTGGCCTGATGCGCGGTGCCGGTCTTGCCGGCCACGGCATAGTTGGCAATCTGCGCGCGCGTGGCGGTGCCGCCCGGTGCGGTGACGGTTTCGAGCATGCTCACCAGCTCACGTGCGATCTGCGGCGTAACGATCTGCTTGCCCGGATTGTCGCCGCCCTTGATGAAAGTCGGCGAATGCATCACGCCGTCATCGGCCAGCGCGGAATATGCGGTAGCCAATTGCAGCGGCGTGACGTTCATGCCATAGCCATAGGCCATCGTCGCCTTTTCGATCGGACGCCACGCATGTCCCACTTTCAAATAGCCGGACGACTCGCCCGGAAAACCGCTGCCCGTGCTGTCGCCGAAACCGAAGCCCCGATAGACGTCGTAGACGAACTGCGTATCGAGCGACAGCGAAATCTTCGCAGCACCGATATTGCTGGATTTGGTCAGTACGCCCGTCGGCGTCAACACGCCATTGGGATCGTCGTCGCGAATGTCCTTGCCATAGAACATCCAGTGACCATTGCCGGTGTCGACCAGCGGACTCGTTGGCGTGTATTTGCCGCTGGACAGGGCCGCCGCCATCGTGAACGGCTTCATGGTCGAGCCCGGCTCGACCACGTCGGTCACCGCGCGATTGCGGCGCTGCGAACCGTTCGTTCCCGTCACCGTGTTCGGGTTGTAGGTCGGCAGGCTGACCATCGCCAGAATCTCGCCGGTGTGCACGTCGAGCACCACCATGGCGCCGGAGTCGGCCTGCAAATCATCGATCTGATTTTTCAGTTCGCTGTAGGCAAGGAACTGAATGCGCCGATCGATACTGAGCGTAAGGTTCTGGCCCGGCTGCGGCGCGCGCACCTGCTCGACGTCTTCAACGATGTGACCCATGCGATCACGAATGACGCGTTTTGCGCCGGGCTTGCCGGACAGCCAGCTATCGAAGGCCAGCTCCAGTCCTTCCTGACCATGGTCGTCGATGTTGGTGAAGCCGAGCACGTGCGCGGTCACTTCACCTGACGGGTAATAACGCTTGTATTCGCGCTGTCCGTTGACGCCGGGCACGCCGAGCGCGAGCACCGCCTGCGCGGCATCCGGACTCATCTGCCGGCGCAGATAGGCGAATTCGCGATCGGCCCGCTGCTCGAGATAGGACTTCAGATCATCAGGATTGGTGCCCAGCGCCTGCGCCAGCGCGGGAATGCGGTCGGCGTTTTCGAGCACCTGCGATGGCACCACCGTGATGGACACCATCGGCGTGGAAACAGCAAGCGGCTCGCCATTGCGATCGAAGATCGTGCCGCGCGACACCGCGATCGGCACTTCGCGCAGGAAGCGCGCGTCGCCCTGGTCCTGATAGAACTGCTTGCGCACGACTTGCAAGTCGAACGCGCGCGCGACTAGGCCCACCGACGCGGCGCCGAGCAGACCGACCACCAGCAACATGCGCCGGCGCGCACTCGAGCCGACGCCCTGGCGACGCGCGGCCGGTTTGGCGGGGATGCGCGGACGCGGGTTCATTGCTGCACCAGCCGCACGTTCTGCGGACTCGGCATGGACATGTCGAGCTTGCTGCGCGCTTCGGTGTCGATGCGGCGCGGCTCGGCCCAGGTCGCCTGCTCCAGTTCGAGCTGGCCGTATTCGATATTCAGATCGTCGCGCCGACCCTGCAACTGCGTGAGCTGCACGAACAACACGCGACTCTGGTGCCGGGTCCAGACCACGGCAATGGCACTCACCATCACCGCAGCGAGCATCAGGAGCAGGCAGAAGACGCCGATGGCCTTCATGCCGGATGCTCCCCAGGCAATTTCTCCGCCACGCGCAGGACTGCGGAACGTGCACGCGGATTCGCTGCTTGCTCCGCATCGGACGGAAATTGCGCCTTGCCCACGGCAGCCAGACGCGCAGGCGCTGCGATTACCGGCGGCCCGCGACGACTACCCTGCACGCGACCGGAGTGATCGCGGATGAACAATTTCACCGCGCGATCTTCCAGCGAGTGAAAACTGATCACTGAAAGACGGCCACCAACGTTGAGACGATCGAGCGCCGCATCGAGCCCTCGCTGCAGTGCTTCCAGCTCTCCATTCACGCGAATGCGCAAGGCTTGGAAACTGCGCGTGGCCGGATGCTTGCCCGGTTCGCGGCGACCAACCACACGCTCGATCAGCGCGGCCAGTTCGCCCGTGCGAGTGATCGGAGATTCCGCGCGGTGCTCGACGATGGCGCGGGCGATCTTGCGGCTGAAGCGTTCTTCGCCGAAGGTCCACAGCACGTCGGCGATCTCGCGTTCGTCGGCATGGGCGAGAAAATCCGCAGCGCTTTCGCCCTGCGTGGTGTCCATGCGCATGTCCAGCGGCGCATCGGCCATGAAGCTGAAACCGCGCGCGGCTTCGTCCAACTGCGGCGACGAAACGCCGAGGTCGAGCAACACGCCATCGAGGCCAGCGGCGGTTTCATCCCACTCGGCCATGGAAGAAAAATTGGCGTGACGGATCGACACGCGCGGATCGGCGGCAAACTCTTTCTGCGCCGTAGCGATAGCCTGGGGATCGCGATCCATCAACAGCAAACGTCCTTCGGGACCCAGGCGCGACAGCACGGCGCGGGCGTGACCGCCGCGTCCGAACGTGCCATCGAGATAACGCCCGCCTTCCCGCACGGCGAGACCCTCCACCGCTTCATCCAGCATCACCGGGATGTGCCGCAACTGATCGGCCATGCCGCACTCCCGCTCTATGTCCGCAATCACCCCGCGCTCGACCGTCACCGGTTAGAGCCGCAAGTCCGTCATGTCGTCGCTGATCTCGTCTTCGCCGATGGTCTGGCGGATCTTGGCCAGGTGCGCCTGTTCGCTCCACAGCTCGAACTTGTTGCCCATGCCCAGCAAAACCGCCTTTTTCTCGATGCCTGCCGCCATACGCTGGCTAGCCGGCAACAGGATGCGCACCGCGCTGTCCGGCTCGACCATCGCGGCCGCGCCAACCAGCTTCATCTGCAAGGCTCGATGTACGGCCTTGACGTTCGGCAACGCATTCACCTGGTCTCGCACCCGCTCCCACTCCGCGTGCGGGAACAGCCAAAGGCAGCCCGTCTCGAAAGGGTTGTAGGTGATCACCAGCCGATTGGCGCAGGCCCCCGCTACCAGCTCCCGATATGTGGTCGGGATGGCTAGCCTGCCCTTGTCGTCGACGGTGATGGCGGTCTCGCCCTGAAACACGACCTATGAACTCCACGAAATCCCACGATTTCACACAGGAATCCACCATAGTCTCAGCCCCTGAGACTGTCAAGGGATTTTTGCTTGTGAATCAAGGAGAAAGGCAATAGTGTGGCTAAAATTCCAGCGATTTCGAGGAAGCATTCCGAGGTGCTTGATCGCTGTAGTTTTTTTGCCTCAGAACCTGCTGTAAATGCCTACTCGATCACACGCTTTGGGAGCCCTCGCATGAACCGGCGTTCATGCGAGGCGACACGCCGCCGTCACCATCCATCCGACACGAGCAGATGGAGGATGACGACGGTTGGAAGAGGTGGAGTCGGCCTATAAGCCGGGTTCTGTACGCCTTGCGGCGCGACAGTCATTCCTCTCGGCCAGACGTCACCGTCTGGCTCCAGCAACCTACCCGGGAACAACGCGGGCCGCGTTATCGTTCCCCTATTTGGTCTTGCTCCGAGTGGGGTTTACCG
>OUNK010010589.1_pt1 | contig 10817 bp, 5 predicted proteins | sample 1755341 | NCBI WGS metagenome assembly OUNK01 (sample SAMEA3914788, study PRJEB12502) | metagenome | biome: forest; material: soil | place: Canada | collected 2011-07-03 | depth 0.1 m | reverse complement strand
ACGTCAATGCCGTTCTGATTATCGACCGCAATCAGGGAGCAATCTTCGTTGAAGCTCATGATCATGGGCCGCTTCATTTGCCCTGGCTCGGCACCCCACCCATTGCCGATCGTCCGGACTAAATTTCCCTTCAAGTCGTAAACATGGATGCGGGCGCCAATGCCGTGATCATGCCGCTTGGTGGAGTCCTGTTCGATTTCAGCCAGCGGGATGGCATCCTCGTCGGCCATCGGTGCGCTCATATAGACGGCGCCCTTTTTGTCTGCCAGCATCGATCCGGCGGCAATGAATAGTCCCACGCCGTTGCCTTTGTAGTTAAAGAACTGGAGGGCATTCGATTTCTCCCCAAACCGCCCTACCTCCTTGCCCTCCAGGGAGTAAATATAAGGCGCTGCGTTTGTGCTGGGAAAGGAGGCCGCGACGAGCAGGGTTGAATCGGGCAGCCATGCGATGCGCTGCGCCCCGGCGACCGGCCGGAATCGCTGGAGCTGTCGTCCCTCGGGAGAATAGAGAGCGATGTGATATTCATCCTGCCCGGCGGTAAGGACGGCGACATCGCCCGTCGCGGGATCGACTGCGACTTGCCTGATAAATAGTTTTCGGCTGGGGTTTATTTGCGCCGCCGCTTGTTCTGGCGTTTCGGGCCGCGTTAAATCCGGCGAGGGAGTTGCCGCCTTCGCGATATAACTCGTCACCAGAAACAGAAACCCGATGGAGCCGAGAAAGAGGCGTGAGGAAAAATTTGGTGTCATGGGAGATCGTGGGAGAGGAAAGATGATGGCGGAAATCGTCGATGTAGAGGGCCAGGTGCACACGCCCGTGCGCGAAGCGAACTTGCTCGTCCCGTGCGTGACAAAACTCCAGTCAGGCACGGGCGGTGAGGATTCGGTTTGGGCGCGCGTTTGAATAAACAATGGCGTGCTTAAAAGGACGCGGTTGATGTTATGTATGCGAATACAATACGATTCCAGCAACGCCACGATACTATTCCGCCCGGGTTGTGTTGAATCGGGCACGCGCAACGAGACGTAACTCTTGCCATGAGAAAAAGAAGATGACCGGCAGTTCGATTTCCATTTTTCTTGCCATGCTTTTGCTCACGCCCATGTGGTTTGCGAGTGCCGCGGATGACCCGGGCTACGCGCCTATTCAGCATGTCGAGGTCGGCCAACCTCTCGGCGTTTCAGCCACTCAAGGCGATACTTGGTCCTTTGCCTGGGCCGGGAACGGCGAAATCTACTCGCCGGCCAACGATGGCAAGGGCTTTGGTACTGAGCGACGAAACATTGCATTCAACCGTATCAGCGGAAATGATCCCAAGGCATTGACAGGCCAAGTTACGGTCGATATGGCCGAGTACGGTCCCGCCGGTGGGACGGGGGCCGACCACTGCTCGTGGAAATCGAGCGGGTGCGTGGCTGTTGATGGGGTTCTCTATCTGGTCGTCGCGCGGCATCTCTACGGCGAAGTAAGCGGCGATGTCTATAAACGGCAACCCGCACAAAATTCGAGCATCATCAAATCGGCAGATGGTGGTAAAACATGGACACGGACCGAGAAGGAGAATTACGACAAGCCGATGTTTCCTGGCAATTCGTTTGCCACACCTTATTTTGTCAACTACGGCCAAGACGGCCGCGAAGTCCAGGTGGATGGCGGAGATCGTTATGTCTACGCAATGTCCAATGACGGTTTCTGGGATAATGGAGATACGATGATCCTGGGGCGCGTGCCGCGCGCGAAGATTGGCGAGCTCGACGCGGACGACTGGCAATTCTGGTCTGGCGGTAATGGTTCTCAGGATAAAAATTGGGTCACCAAGCCCGGACAGGCCAGGCCCGTTATCAGCGAGAAGGGAAAATTGGCCTCAACCGGTCCCGTTTATCTGCCCGTGCAGAAGTGCTATTTTCTCGTCGCCTGGTATTACCCCATGGGAGGCGGAAAAATGCCCAATGCGTGCACAGAAACGCGTTGGGATTTCTATACGGCACGCCACCCATGGGGCCCTTGGACCCAAGTCGGAGAACACACTTTCTCTCCCGAGGCGTACTATTGCCCGCAGGTCTGCCCGAAGTTCACCTCTGCCGACGGTAGAACGCTCTATGTCGTGGCAGCCGGCGATTGGCACAAGCCCGCTTGCTATCGCCTTACGTTGGTTCCGCTTCGAATTCAATGAGGCCGTGTTTATGAAAATAAAATCTCGTAATTGTTCGCCAATGAGAATTCGACAATATAGTAAAACAGGAGGGGCCGTGATAGAGGGGCGTGCTTTCGGCAAGAATGCAAGCGCCTTGTATGCGCATCCACTGGCGAGTTTGCCAGGGGGCTTGCCTTGGTTGAAGCCGCGTGAAAGATGGATGATAATGATACGTCAATTCTTTGCGTCATGTGTTCTTCTCTGCGTTCTTGCTGTTCCATTGCGCGCTGTGGAGGTCGATGCGTCTCACATCGATCCCAACCCTGCGAAGGGGACCATCTTTCTGTCGACGCGAGGATTCGCCAGGACCAGTTCGGATGCTCATAACAAGGGCGTCGAAGCGGCCACGTTGCATCGCCAGGAATTCCCTTATGGCGCTGCCGCCGGATGGAAGTGGGTGTACCAAGGTTTCAGCGATGGCACGAAAGATACGATCACGATCAAAGGGGCCGGCGTGTGGATTCAACAGACGCCTGGCGATGCCCTGGTGAGACTTCCTCTGACCTTCAACGGTGGCGCTTCGAACGTGGTTTTAGCGAAGGATGCGCTTCAGGAAACCGATCCGATCTCGACCGAAGTCAAGCCCGGCGCGGTCGTCTGGGTGACCACTTGGTATAGCACGGGCGCTTCGACCACCGGGTTGCCGTGCCAGACATTTCTCTGCATCCGCGAATCGAAGCCCGGGTTGGAGGACCAGGATGGAGTCGCTGCCGGGCCGGTAGGTTCGTTGCCTGACCTGACCCTGAAGGGCGGATTCCAGCATAAGGGGCTGGCGCTGACGGCAGGGCAGCCTTACTGTTGCCGCGGCTATCAACCGATGGGTGCGGTGGGCCTGCCGAGCCCGGCGTTTCACGGAGCGGAAATTGTCCCGTTCTTCATCGGCGACAGCATCAACGTTCAGTACATCGATGCCTTTGACGACAAAACTGTCTACAGCATGCGCGGCTGGAATGGCCGGTTTTGCGCCTCGAAATATCCCTACATGATTTTCGGGCAGGGAGGAGCGAGCAGCGACGGCTTTTGGGGGACAGTGAAGTCGCCGCTATTCAAATATATTTTGGGTGATAACGGGGCCCGCCAGAGAAAAGTGACCCATCTGTTTAATGAATATGGAATCAACGAGATCCGGTTGCATAAGACGCCGGGTGACATCGCGACCTTCGAATGGTCCATGCGGCAAAAGGTGGCGGTGATCGCGCATAGCTATGGCCTGCCCTATATCCAGAGCACGCTGATGCCCTGCGAAGCCCCGCTCACGCTGTGGAACAAACCCAGCGATGAGAATACAGCGAACTTTGCCACCTTTGTCGCCCAGCGGCAGGTCTTCAATAATATGGTGCGGACGCAATCGGACGAAGCTCACCTACCGGGCTGCGTGGGATTCTGGGACCCTTGTGCGGCAGTTGAAACCGATTGGAAGAACGGAAACAACCAATGGGTCAAGGGCTACCGAACGGATGGAATTCATCCCGGTTCGGCCGGTCACGTCGCGGCTGCGGCAACCATTTCGCCCGAATTGCTGGAAAATCATTCCAACCCTGTTCCCACGCAGTAACGAGTCGTTTCAGATCCAGACTTCCTCAAAAAGCCGGTTCGGCGTTCAACAAAATTCCTTTATGAAAAAAAATCTTTTCGTCGGCGCGCTCTTCCTGAGTCTTTCCCTGTCCTTGAAGGCAGACTTCCTTGTTCAACCTGACGATGTGTTGGGTATTGCCGGGGACTCCATCACGGTCCAGCATCTCTATTCCGCCGATATCGAAGATTATCTCTTGATGTGCCAGGGCACGCGCAGCCAGGGAATTGTGCAGTTCGGATGGAGTGGAGAACAGGCGCCGGGTTTTCTCGCCCGGCTCGATACCGACGTTCTTCCTTTCAAGCCCACGGTCATGACCACCTGTTATGGGATGAATGACGGTCATTATGTTGCGCTGACCGATCCGATCGCCGATACCTATCGCAAGGCGCAGATGGACATTATTGAGAAACTGAAGAAAAGCGGTGTTCATACGATTGTGCTGGGCTCGCCAAAGTGCGTGGATTCCCAAACCTATCATGGAAGTCCGGATCAGGCCGTGATCTATAATAAGACCCTTGGGTCCTTGGCCGATATCGACAAGGAAATTGCCCAGAAGGAGGGCGTGGTCTACGCCGATGTTTACGAAAGCACGTTCGCGGCAATGGAGAAGGCGAAGGAAAAGTTTGGCCAGAGCTACGTGTTCGCCGGTGCCGACGGCGTGCATCCGGGGCCGAACGGACATCTCGTCATGGCCTACGCCTATCTCAAGGCTCTTGGTTGCGACGGAAATATTGGAACCATCACGGTGGACTTTGCAAACAAGCAGGCCACAGGTTCGCCAGGGCAGGATGTTGTTTCCTATCAGGATGGCACGGTGTCATTGAAGAGTACCCGATATCCCTTTTGTTTTAGCGGTACCGTCGATTCAAAAGATTCCGGTGACACGGCCGCGGTATCGACCTGCTTTCCGTTTAACGATGATCTCAATCGCTATATGCTGGTTGTGAAGGGACTGACGACGGCGAAGGCAAAAGTCACATGGGGTGCCACGACGAAAGAATACAGCGCGGCCGACCTGGCCAAGGGCGTCAACCTAGCCGCAGAGTTTCTGGACAATCCTTTTGTGGTTCCATTTATGAAGATCGACCGCGCGGTGAAGGAGAAAGAAAGCCAGGAGACGACTTTATCCCAGATGTTCATGCACAACGCCCCCGCTTGGGAAGTGGCATTCGCCCCGGGAACGCAGGCCGCTTTCGACCAGATCATTTCCGCAGGCATGAGCCGGCACGGCGAACTGTATAAAAAGGCGGTCGACCTTGTCGTTCCAGTCGAACATACGATTAAGATCATACCGAGCGTGTGATTCGGTTGAACGAGCAGGGGCTCGAACATTTAACGAACACTTATGCGATGACTGTGTTTTGGTGACTGTTTGTGTATCATTGTGTTCACGCAGCCATCGCGAAAATGTGAATCTCAGCGTCAGTCCTTAGAAAATCATGTCATCACTCGATTGGATAGCGGTTGGCTTGCCTCTCCTGATTGTCCTCGGGGTTGGCCTCTACGCGCAGACTTATGTGAAAAGCGTGGCCGACTTCATGTCCGCGAATCGTTCCGCGGGCCGGTATTTACTCTGCATCTCCGGCAGCGAACTCCAAACGGGCGCGGTGGTTTTTGTGAACACATTCGAGGTCTTCGCGCACGGGGGATTTGCTTATGGTTGGATGGGGCACATTGCCGCGCCGGTCGGGCTCATTCTTGCCATTACCGGGTTTGTTACTTATCGCTTTCGGCAAACGCGGGCGATGACTCTCGCCCAGTTTTTTGAGATCCGGTACAATAAATCGTTCCGGCTGTTCACCGGTCTTCTTGGCTTCTTCGCCGGGATGTTGAATTTCGGAATTATTCCGGGAATCGGCGCCCACACGATGGTCTATTTTTTCGGGTTGCCCGAATCGTTCCAGATTTTTTCCATGACGATTCCGACGTACATTCCGCTTTTGGCCATTTTCCTCACCATCACCACGTTTGTGGCGACCTCGGGGGGTGTGATTACCGTAATGCTGGTCAATACGATGGAAGGCATCCTTTCGCAGATTTTTTATCTCATCATCATTTTCTCCATTTTGTCGGTCTTTAGCTGGACGCAGATGCAGGATGTTCTTCTGAACAAGCCTCCGGGGCAATCCCTGGTCAACCCTTTCGATGCGTCCAGTGTGAAAGACTTTAATATATGGAATATCGTCATGGGATTGATCGCGTGGGTGATCGGTACCAATATCTCCTGGCAAAACGCCAGCGCGTATAAGTCGGCCGGCTTGACTGCGCATGAAGGAAGAATGGGCGGAATTCTCGGGACCTGGCAGGGCATGGGCAAGGGCGCGGTGGTGACTCTTTTAGCCCTTGCGGCCATGACTTATTTGCATCACCCCGCTTTCGCCGCCGGCGCCGCCCACGTCAAGGCCACCGTGCATCTCATCGCCAACAAACAGACCCAGGAGGAGATGGAGGCGCCCATTGCCCTGGCCTATCTATTGCCGAATGGCGTTAAGGGAATTTTTTGTGTGATTCTGTTGATGGGAATTTTTGGTGGTGACGCCACGCATCTCCATTCCTGGGGGAGCATCTTTGTTCAGGATGTCATTGTTCCTTTGCGCAAGAAGCCGTTGGGGCCTCGCGCCCATCTTTTCGTCCTGCGCTGCGCGATTATCGCGGTGGCCTGCTTTGCGTTTCTCTTCGGCGCGCTTTTCCACGTTGCCGATTACATCAGCATGTGGTTCACCGTCACCCAGGCGATTTTTATGGGAGGCGCGGGCGCGGCGATTATTGGCGGGCTTTATTGGAAAAAGGGGACAGCCGCCGGAGCTTGGGTCGCCTTCCTGACCGGATCGGTTTTGTCGGTCGGGGGTATCGTCGCCCAGCAGATCTATGCCTACAATAATGTGGCCTGTCCCTTTAACGGAACCGAAATCGGCTTCTTTTCGGCCCTTGCCGCCGTGTCTGCCTATATCGTCGTTTCTCTGCTGACTTTCCGGGAAGACTTCAATCTTGACCGCATGCTGCACCGGGGCGCCTATGCCAGGATCAGCGCGGTGGTTGGAGATACAAAAATCGAGCACCATGAATCGAATGGCTGGGCCAGGTTTGTCGGTATCGACAGTGACTTCACCAAGGGGGACAAGTGGCTGGCCTACTCGGTAATGGGATGGAGTATTTTTTGGTTCGCGGTCTGGCTGGTGATGTTGGTTTGGAATTTGATCTGGCCATGGAACAATGAGAGCTGGCTTTCGTTCTTCCATTTCACGGGAATAAGTCTGCCGGTCTTCTTTGCGGTCATCACCGGTATTTGGTTTACCTGGGGAGGGTTGCGGGATATTCGGGATCTTTTTCGCCGCCTCCGCGCTCAAAAAGTTAATGCGCTCGATGATGGAACCGTCGTCGGAAATAGGAATCTCGATGAGCTGGCGGTGGAGGGAAATGTGCGTGGGAAACCAATCGTCGCGAGGAATCCTCAAATTTTAAAATGAGGTCGCCCACGAGGTGATGATGCCGTTTAATCGAGGAGTTCTAAGATCCGCCGGTGGGAAGAACTGCGGTGACCGTGGCAGTCTTGACCGTGTTGAGGCCCGTGACTTTATAGGCTTGAACCACGCCGATGTAAGCCGTGTCGGGATCGGTGCGCAGTGCGCCGTTGGACCAGCAGTCGCCCGGTTCCTGGCAATAGACCTCGGCGACCTGATCGCCATCGGAGTTGCGAAGAATGACCGGGCCTTCCGTGGACCAGCCTCCCCGGTCCATCACCGAAATCATTCCATCACCGAGTGACTGGAGACAAATGAGCGAGAAGTCGTTTTGGTCGCGGATCCAGAGGCACTTGCCCGAGTCGTCATAGCACAAGATTTTGCTGTCGACTTTTTCGCCCATATCGTGTCGCTGCGTGGAGCTGGTCAGCACATAGTAGCGTCCGTCTTGCGCCAGAACGTCGGAGGCGGCATTGGGGTCGTCGCGAGGAATAAGTTTCGCATTTTCCCACGTATAGAAGATTTGTCCGTTGACCGTTTTCGGCGGAATCACCACCAGGCCACCCTTGGCCGTGCGCACAAAGGCTCCGTCCGGAGAGCGCAGGCACCCCGAGGGCGGAATGTAGCCATCGAAAACGATATTCGAATGGAACGCGATCTGGAACTCGGGTTGGGCGGCTGAGTAATCCACCTTGCCGTTACCGTTGAGATCGGACCAGGCCCACGGCCGTTTTTCCCAGTCCGTGTCGCCGGACGCTGCGATGGCTTTGTCGAGATCGGTCGGCGGTTGCCCGGGCAACGCCAACAGGCCAAAATCACGGGCCGCGCGACCGGCGTTCTCGCCGAACTTAAAACGAGGTATCCACCCGTCTCCAACCTGCTCAAAAATATCGCTGTAGAAAATGCCGTACTTGTGGTTATCGATTCTGGTAAAATGGGCGTATGGCCGCAGGTCGTTGTTCTGCAGGTTGTTGTTCGTGGGAGAGTAAACCGCGGAAGTTGCGCGGGGGTTGATGAAGCGACCATCGGAGCCTATTTCGGCTTCGTTGCGGACAAGGAAACCGGAGGTCGTCCACACTGTGGTGGGCGGATCGCCGGGCATCCAATAAAAATGCGAGGTATTGGTGGTGTTGGGACCGAGCACGCGTCGTTCGAGCGTGAAGGCGTTCGAGGCCGCGTCGAAATCATATTTGCGTACTTCGCAGGCGTAATAGTCGTTGATCCAAAGTGCGCCCTTCGAATCGGCGACGACGTTGAGAGGACAGGTGAAGACGTCGTCGCCGATGATGCCCCCGGTGTTGGGGTCGACCCCGCCCTTCAGGCCAAAACGGGAAAGGACATGGCCTGTCTTCGGATTGATGACAACGATCTGGTTCGCCACTTTACTCCGGTCGAGATTGAACGTATCGCAGACGAAAAGCCGGTCGGCCACCGCGCTGTAGGCGATGCCGCGCGGGTAGGCAAATTCCGAAGCTGACGTAATGATCACGGGCTTGCTGAAAGTGTTATCAGCCAGCGTCCAGATGATACGCACGACTCCCTCCTTCGGGGAGGTGAGGTAGATATAGCGAATGCCCTTGGGCGCACCCAGGGCGCCTTCGGGAAGCAACGCCGCGAACATCGGATAGTTCACCGGAATTTTTGCGACGAGTCCTCCATCCGTGGAAATATCGCGCACTTCCAGCCGGTTATCGGCGTTATTGCAGGCGAAGAGAAGCTTGCCATCCTCGCTCACATTAAGACCGTAAAATCCGGGCTCCCAAAGCAACGCCGTCTCTGAGGCATGCGCCGGTCCCAGCGGCACGCCGGCAGGAGGTTGCGTCATCGTGTCTGTATAGAGCGTGTTGGGCAGGTAGACGGGATAGTTGTAAGCGCCGAGGGCCGGCTCAAAGAAACCAAAGCGCCCCGAGTCGGTGTAGGCCATGAAATTAAAGAAGTGTCCCAGACGATCGACAAAAATCTCGCAGGGCTGCGAATCGAGTCCGATGCCATTGCCGGGACCGATATTCGATTTGTCGATGACGTTGACGTCGAAGGCCAAAATGGTGTGCGGCGTGATTTTGTATTCGAAGGGATAGTTGAGCGAACCGGAATTTTTGAGATGCACGGTATGTCCGCCGTCCTCGATCATCAGGCTGCCCGGAGGAATGGGAAAGGCTACGTTCGGTTTGGCCTCGCGCGACGAGATGCGCGCGGTGAAGAGGGATGGATCGAACGTCAGGGGGGCGGGATCCTGCTGGCCTTTCTCGTAGAGGCGGATGTTGCGAAAACTCCACTCTGCCTGGAGGGCGCTGTCCTTTTTCACCAGCCGCGACATTTCAAAAATCAGGTTATGTTGCTGGCCGATCATCAAGGGAATTTGGCCGATCGAAACATGGTAAGGAATGTAGCCGGGCGACGGGCGATTCCAATCGGGGCTGGTGAAAACTTTCGAGACCGGCTTTTGCAGCGAGGCCGGCAGAGATGCGGTGAAGACCCCATTGCCGGCGTGGATCGTGGAGCGGGAGCCGAAGTAAAATTGCTTGCCGGGATCGGTGGGGGCGTTCAGGTCCGGCGGCGTGACAGCGAGGCCGCGTCCGTACTGAAGGTGATTCTCCCCCGTCTTGCCATTGATCAATGTCCCATCGGTACCGACCCACATCCCATAGCGGGCATCATAGGAAATGCAGGTCATTTGCACCGAATCGGTCGTGTCAAATTTACGCTGGTCGTAACGTCCCAGGGGGTTCTGGACCTCTTCGGCGACAGTCCCCGGAGGCGTCAGCGCGAGGGCCGTGCAATCGACGATGCCGTAAGTCTGCAGATTATACTTCGGTGTGCTGTTATTCATCTCGCCGGCGTAATGCACCGCCGTTTGGCCTGTGGTCAGACGAAAGGTGTAGGAACCGGCATCGATCCATGCCGTATTGTTCGGCTGGCTTTGCTTCTGGTTGATCCCATCCCAGTAGAAATGATACGTTCCCGGCGAGACGAGCGCATTGCGCAAGAGATAACCCTGCGATTGATTTTTCTCGTCGCAGATTTCGATCGTGACTCGCACCGGGGTGGTCCCCGGCACCGTCAAATTGACCGCGGCGACCGCCGAGGCTTCCAGCGGCGGCCGCAACTGCTCGATCTTCATGGAATTAACTGCAAACCAATCACCCTTGTCCGCCGGTTGCTGGATGTAGTGATTGCGGATCGCCAGGCCCTGAAGCAGCATGGCGCCCGGCGCGGGCAGGGCAGCGCCCAAGGGTTGACCGTTCCGTGCCAGCGAGGCCGAGACGTTCTTATCGTTGATGGTGACGGTGGCGTCACCGGGGCTATTGATGGAAAGCACCAGAGTGTTTTCGCCCGTTAAATGAATCGGCGTGTCCAATTCCTGCCCGGGCGAGATGCCGCGCATCGGATATGTCAAAGGCGCGGCGTTGTCGTCGCCGGGGGTCAGTTGAAACGAGGAGCGTCCCGGTAGATTTCCTTGAGGGGCTTGTTGTCCGTAGGAGGTATAGTGGATGGTGGTGCGCGTCGGATAATTGGCGAGGGGAAGATCGACCGCAAAACCGATGTTCAGGTCCTGGGCTGATTGCGGCTGATCGGGCAGGTC
>OUNK011141547.1_pt1 | contig 10826 bp, 10 predicted proteins | sample 1755341 | NCBI WGS metagenome assembly OUNK01 (sample SAMEA3914788, study PRJEB12502) | metagenome | biome: forest; material: soil | place: Canada | collected 2011-07-03 | depth 0.1 m | reverse complement strand
CGCCGTGAACCAGAGTGCGCTTGTCGAGACACTGATCCAGCTTTCTGATTTTCGCCAATACGATAAGGCCGAATCGTTACTCTCAGCCTGTACGCGCGAGCAACTGGAGCAATTGCATGCGATCTCCGATCGCGCATTTAGCAAGCGCCTTACTTATTCGCTCGAAAAGCAATTGAAACGCAGCAGTAATGGGACAAATAAAGTAAAAGGTTTAATTCTGGTCAAATTAATGAAGATTTTGAACGCATGGTGCATGGAGGGGCATCGGCCGGCCATCCGCTGTGTATTGGCGGCCATGAAAGGCCAGGAGCTTTTAATGCTCGCCAGTCTGTCCGACCTGGATCGGGAGGTTTATTCCATGTTGCGGGAATTTGAACCGCTTTATGAGTCTACGCCTTGCGATTGCCTGCACTGAATTCCATGCGGCTGAATATTCCAATTTTTAACGGGTGCGGCCCTTAATCATTTACGTGCGCCCCGATTAGAACATTTCGATTTAATATGCCGCCTTATCGTAATCCCAGCTTGACCAGCTTCGCTGTTGCAAAGCAGATCGCTAGGACGACGTGGAAAAAGTGAAGATGCCCCGGGGGCGAATGATTGTTCCGATTCAACGGCGGTGTATCTTTTTGTGCAACTGCAATGCGATTGAAAAATCCCACTCGATTATAAAAATTCAAATGACTACAAAACGTGAATTTCGAAGATAAAAGCATGTTCCCATATCCACAATAAGTATTGCGTCACACTATATTTTTTATTACAAAAAATATGACTTCTTCGATTTAAAAATAATTCTTCGTTGTAACGAACAAGGCATATTCAACGACATTAATACTTAATGGCATCGTCATTGCGCGGGGGTAAAAAGTCCTGGCCTCTAATTCCGGAGGTATATGCGTTATGGGGAAAAACCATGAGTTACGGACTTCATAGGTTGAGCACCCGCACCAAGCTGGTTGCTGCTGCTCTCGCGTTTGTTATGGCCGGACTTTCGCACGCCTCTGGCACGCAAGTGGGTGGTGGCGCGACGCTGCCGTCGATCGGTTATGCCGGCAGCAATGCTGCGTCGAATCTGCAGCTGTTCGGCACCGGTAGCAACGGCATCTCTTCCGGTTCGCTATTCGGCGTGTACGAGTCGCAGTCGGGCAACTCTGTCTCCTACTGCCTGACCGGCAGTGGCGCAGGCAAGGATGTCCTCGCTGGGGCTACCGTAAGCGGCGTCACGTACTACGTGCAGAATGCTTGCACCAAAGTCAGCGGTGTTGTCGATGGTTTCGGTGCTCCGGCTGTAAGCCGCACGGATCTGACCCAGCCGAACTTTGCGGCTGCCGATTCGCCGCTGGCCGCCAGCGATTACACCAACTACCAGACCACTTATGGCACCAGTGCCCACCCCACGCAGTTTCCGGCCGTGGCGGGTGCGGTGGCGATTGCTTTCAATCTGACGGACAGCCTGGGCAACGAAGTAACTTCTTCGGAAGCGAATTTCACCGACGCACAGGTCTGCGATATTTTCTCCGGTGACGTTACCACCTGGAATCAAGTGTCCAGTGCGTTCACTCTGACCGATGGTGGTTCGATTCCCAACCAACCGATCAACGTACAGTTCCGTTCGGATGGCAGCGGCACCACCTTCAGCCTCAGCAACCATCTGGCGAATGTCTGCGGCACGATCAACAGCCACGTCTTTGAAACCAACCAGGCTTTCAGCAGCGTAGTTGCTAACTTCGAGCCCACGCTGCCCAGCAACTGGACCGGTTCCAGTGGCAACGCAGCGGTAGCAAGTGCGGTTGCAAGTACGGCCGACAGCATTGGTTATGTGGAAACGGCCAATGCCTTGGCCACGAGCCCGGGCCTGCAGTTTGCCGACGTGAATGGAAAGAGCCCGACTGCCAACTTCGGTGGCCCGCTCACCATCACCAGCGCCGACTTGGTCTACAACGAAGTGATCAGCAGCACCAACAATACGAACGGTACAGCCGCTCTCACCGCTATCTCCAACGCGCCGAGCACGCAGTGCATCGCGTTGGTACCGCCGGCAGACTATGCGATCCCGGGTAGCCGCGGCGGCATCGTGCCGTCGACTTCCTATCCGATCGTGGCCGTGTCGTATCTGCTAGGCAACGCTCAAGGTAATGGGACTGATCTGGCCGCGACACGGGGTCTGCTGGAAGCCCCGTATAACTCCACCATCACGGGCAGCGTCACCACCATTGGATCGGGCACAGGCCTTGCGTTCCTGACCCTCGGCAGCGGTGCTTTCACCGAAGCCGATGTCGGTGCTTGCCTCGCCAACTAAGTTCCACGTTTCACGCTGCAGGAAGCAGAAAAAGGAGGAGGGAGCATCGGCTCCCTCCGTCCTTTATAGCTTTGGGGTGCGAAACATCGCAGTGCGGCAATCATCAAACATCCGCATTCGCAGATGTCATCGCTTTTTCTAAGCTCGTCACGCTGCCGGCCTGGCAGATGTCGAACCTTCGTTCGGAAGGTTGCATACAACGAGCAGCCTCAAGAGTCGAAAGTTCATCAGATTCGGAGCATGCGTCGATCGCATGATCTGTTGTTCCGCTCAGACGACCTTGGTGTGATCGGCCGACGCAATACATTGGAATTCCGATGCATGTGAGCGTGCGCGAAGGCATGTGACGCGCTGCATGTCATTTAGATGTACGTATCAATGACGACCTCAAGGAGACGTGTTTAGCCGCAATCGTTGAGTGTGGCGAGTCACCTTGTCTCACCACGGAATTGCAATGACAAAAATGTGGCAAATCGCAAAAGACGCGGTTTTTTTAGGTCATACATGCTTCATCGCAAAAGTGCACATTTAGTGATGTGCCGACCGCGAGGTGAGCTTCGCAAGCACCGGCACTCGATAGTGATCTCAAGCTTTACGGTTGGAAAATTGAGCGACGACATGCGCGCCAATGAGATGTTTCGCGTTCCAGTCCTTGTCTTGGGAACGCATCAAGCTTTCTGGGGCGAAAAGATATCTCCAACGGCTCGAATGCCGACGCAACGAGATGATTTCATGCGGGCGCATCACAGCGCCCATGATCTTCGACAGAGGAGTTCCATGATGAATGATCTACTGAAGTTTAAGACGCGCTCCACGGAGCGTCGTTGGGTTACTGGCGCAACCCGCTGCATGCTGCCCTTGTTGCTGGCGGGCGTGGCGCTGCCCGCTGTAGCCCAAAACAAAAATGCTTACGTGGCCAATCAAGAAGACAACACCGTCTCCGTGATCAATACAGCCAACAACGCCGTAACCGCCACGGTGGCAGTGGGTACCAACCCGGCGGGCGTAGCCATCAGCCCCAATGGCAAGCAGGTATATGTGGCGAATTTCAATTCCGACAATGTGTCCGTGATTAACGCGGCGACCAACGCCGTGACGGCCACAGTTGCCGTAGGAAGCTCGCCTGCAGCCGTTGTGGTCACTCCCAATGGTGCTTCTGCATACGTGGCCAACTCGAATGCCGCCAGTGTTTCCGTGATCGACACGGCCACCAACGCCGTGACCGCGACGATAGCGGTGGGCAACGATCCTTTGAGCGTAGCGGTCAGCCCCGATGGCTCTCACGTATATGTCGCCAATGAACAAGACGGCACTGTCTCCGTGATTGCCACGGCCACCAACACCGTGACCGCGACGGTAGCGGTAGGAGAAAATCCGTTTAGCGTAGCCGTCGGCCCGTTTGGCCAGCAGGTGTATGTCGCCAATTTTGGTTCCAACAACGTCTCCGTGATCGACGCATGCACCAATGCGGTGACTGCCACGTACGCGGCCGGCAACGGTGCCAATGCTGTAGCGGTTGGTATCACGGGTGCACGTGTGTACGTGGCTAATTTCAATGACAACACTGTTTCCGTAATCAATGCGATCAACGGCAATTTGATCGCCACGGTACCAGTGGGGACTGCACCTCTAGCCGAAGCGGTAAGCCTCAATGGCGCCAGCCTGTATGTCGCCAACATCAATTCGTCCAACTTGTCCGTAATCAATACCCTCAACGACAAAGTGAGCACAACGGTGGCCGTGGGCAATGGCCCAGCAGCCGTGGCGACCCAGCCGGGGCTGTAACGAAACGGCGATCGCAACTCTATGACAGGCCCTGATACTTCAAACGAATGCGGGGCAGAAAATGACGGCCATCTCCTTGCGAGATGGCCGCTCTTTTTGTGCGGAAACCAATTGGTCCGGCAATGAGGTTCGCGGCTTCCCTCAAAGAAAAATTTTCTCGGCAGCTTGTCGAATTCCGGTCCTGCCGTTCGTCGCTATAGTGAAGGTAGGGCAACTGGCCCGGCTGAGGATCATCTTAGGAGGCGACGATGCCGCAATATCTGATCTCTACTTATCTCCCCGATAACTATGACCCGTCCTTGGAAACCGAGGCGTCGATCGAAGCCATCCACGAACTCAACAGGGAACTGCTTGCTGCAGGGGTCAGGAAATTCGCCTGTGGCCTGAGCCCGAAGGCAGTGACGCTGCGGGCGCAACCCAACGGTGAGGTGCTCGTCACTGACGGGCCGTATCTGGAGAGCAAGGAGTTCGTAGGCGGTCTTTCGATACTGGAAACCGCAGATTTGGACGAGGTCGTGGCGTGGGCGCGCAAAGGTGCCAAGGCGTTCCGTGGAGTGGTCGAGGTGCGAGAGATTTTCTTCAGGCCAGCCCCCGCAAAAGACTGAGCGGTACGGCAACAGCGTATTGATGCTGCGCAGTGGAGTCCGCGGGACTCCGCTGCAACACAACTAAGCAAATGAAAAACAAGTGATCGACAGCGACTGGCGCACGACGCGCTTTGGCGTTGTGCGCGTCAAAAACCGATTCTGAGGAGGAAGCCATGCGTAAAAACAAGATTGGCGCGTTCATGATCAATTGCTCTGTGCTGCTCATTGGGCTCGGCATGGCACACACGACGACGGCACAGGACGTCTCGACGCACTATCCGAAGATGGCCCCGATCGACCAATACCTCATGGGGGACCGGCAAGCTGAAATAGCCCTGGCGCGAAGTGCAGCGCCCGATTCCATATCCAGCGATGCGACGGTCCTGGTTCTGGGACGGCGTGGCTATGAGACCGCGATCAAGGGAAAAAACGGTTTCGTTTGCTTCGTGGGACGGGCATGGTCAGCAGCATTTGACTGGGACGAATATTGGAACCCGAAGGTAAGGGCTGCCGATTGCATGAATCCCCAGGCTGCACGTTCGATCTTGCCCATCATTTATCTGCGTGCCCGGATGGTGATGGCCGGTCGTTCCAACGCGGAGATCGTGTCGGCACTCAAAGCGGCATACGCCAATAAACAATTGCCGAATCTCGAAGACGGTGCGATGGATTACATGATGTCCAAACCGTCTTATCTGACTGACCAAGGCGGCCACAACATGGCGCATCTCATGTTCTACACGCGCCTCAAGGACGGTAAGGATTGGGGTTCTGGCGCGGCGGGCGCGCCGGTTATGTCCAGTCCCTATTGGTCCTTCTCTGAGAAGGAACAACCCCAACTGACAGGACTGCCGCAGATACTTGTGTTCTTGGTGGCCGTAACAAATTGGTCCGACGGAACGCCTGTGGACATGCACAATCACTGATATCGGCGCGATTTGGTTGCGAGTTAGCGAACTTCCGCAACCCTCGCGCCGCCATGGCTGCGTAATGTCGACATCGCACCTCGCAAAGAAGACGTTCTTTTTACGTAAGATGGATTGTGGGCATCGATGCTCAGACGTCTTGAAAGCGCGGAAGCTTCGGTAGATGTCCGCAACCCAACGCAGACTTTCGAAATCGCAAAAGTAGAAGTTCAACCGGGGATCTGATTCAGGGAGCGCGCGTGGAACTGTCAGGGCTGGGGACCCGCATATGCGTGCTGGGGCCATCCAATAGCGGCAAATCGACACTGGCCGCGGCTATCGGCAGGAAACTCGGCATAGAAGTCGTTCATCTTGACCAGCTTCACCATGTTCCGAGCTCGGATTGGCAACCGCGTCCGGCGAACGAGTTCCTAGCCTTGCACGATGAAGCGATCAATCGCGAACAATGGGTAATGGAAGGAAACTATTCCTCGTGCATGCCGCAACGCTTCCAGCGAGCGACCGGGGTGATCTTGCTAGATGTTTCCATGACGGTCAGCTTGTTTCGATATGCGCGACGCACCCTCTTCGAGCGCGGCAGAATCGGAGCATTGGAGGGCGGTAGCGAAAGCATCAAATGGGGCATGATCCATTACATCGCCTTGCGCACACCTTGGAATCGTCTGCGCTACGCGCACATCTATCGTCAAATCAGCCTGCCGAAAATGTGCTTGTCGTCGCGTCGTGCGATCAACGACTGTTACCGGGAGTGGGGCCTGGGGCGATAAGTGGAGTGCCGTATGCGGAGGAAGATCGAAGTCGTCGTTCTTGGATTGGGCTGATTCGAAATTTGTGGTCGCACATTTTTCTTTCGCGGATGTACCTCGCAGTCCTCACACCGCAAACTTGAACACGGCGCCGTCGCGGACAATGTGGGCGGCGGTGGGGGCGGGGAGGTGGGTGCCGATGACGAGGATCGGCTGGTCGGCCCATTCATCGAAGAGGCGTGCGCGGGTGCGTATGGCGCCCTGCGGGTCGTTGTCGCCGAACATCCAGTCGGGGTGCGCCATCTGGCAAGGGTGGTGGGTCATGTCGCCGGTGATCACCGCCCGTTCGCCCTTGGACTCGATCATCACGCTGACGTGGCCCGGCGTGTGGCCGATGGAAGGCGTGAGCCGAATCTCTGGCGAGATCACGTGGTCCAGCTCCACCAGTTCGGCGAGGCCGGCGTCGAAGATCGGCTTGACGCTATCACCGAGCATCGCCTGCTGCTCGTCGTCATCGTAAGTACACCAGAAATCGTACTCGCGCCGACCGATGAGATAGCGTGCCTTCGGGAAGGTCGGCACCCATCTGCCGTTCTCAAGCATCGTGTTCCACCCCACGTGGTCGACGTGCAGGTGCGTGCACACCACGGCGTCGGCGCCGTCACGCGACCAACCCGCTTCACCGAGATGTTGCAGGAATGGCGTCGACAGAGGTTCGCCGCCGGTGATCTCGCGCGGCCGATCATTCCCGACACAGGTGTCGACGACAAGCTTCAGCCCCGGCGCTTCGACCAGCAGCTCAGTTTTCCATCCAGAAGGCATCGCCGTCGCTGAGCGCGTTGCGCGGAAGCCTGTACCTTATCGTCAGGCTTGCGCTCCTACCGTTCTGGCGGTGAGTTAGAAACTTACGGGGCAACAGTTTGTGCCAGCCCGAATGCAAATCTTGCCGACAATGTCGATTTTCGACATTCCCGTTCGTCTTTCCGATGGGGTCGATAAGGCCGAATCAAAGAAGGATTAAAAGATGATCACCGTCTTTGGAGAAGGAAGAGGTTTCCGGGTCGTCTGGCTGCTGGAGGAGATGGGGCTCGCTTACCGGCTGAGGCCGGTAAACCTTCTGGACGGCGTCGAGAAAGACGCGGAGTTCCTGGCCATCAACCCCGCCGGTTTCATTCCGGCGATTCAGGACGGCGACGTCACGATGGTCGAGTCCATTGCGATCATGCAGTACGTGATGGCCCGCTACGGGCCGACGCCGCTCGCACCCGACCCCCACGATTCTGTTTTCCCTGCTTATCAACAGTTCCTACACCTAGGTGAAGCCGGCCTCGCGGCCTCCATCTACTTCGTCGTTGGTGCTCGCAATTTTGCACCGGAGTCCGAGCGGCACAACTGGAGCGCTGGTCAAGCGCTAAGCGTTTTCGAGAGCCGACTAACACTGGTGACGCGGCAGCTTGCACGCACGCCCTATCTTGCCGGCGAGACGTTCACCGCCGCCGACATTTCGGTGACCTACGCGCTGGAGTTAGCCAAAACAAGTGGAGGTATCACCTTCAGCGAGGTAGAGCAGTCTTATATGGCTCGCACCAGTGCACGCGAAGGCTACAAGCGCGCTATGGAGACATGTCAATCGAGGAAAGCATGGCTTGCTAAGCCAGTGTAGAAAGAAAAGGGGGCAGAGTGCTTTTCAAAATGCGAAATGCATTCTGACCTCCCTTTTTCTGCGGCTTTTCGAGGCTACCTACACCGATTACTCTTACCCCGGTCCGTCACACCGCCTTGCATAGGGCCGGTGTGCCACTACCGGCTGCGTCCATCGCAAAGGAGCGAGCAAATGGCAGTTAAGTCGATCTTGGTGCTGTGCCTGTTTCTCTTGATGGCTAATTCGGGTGAGGCCGCGCCTGCCGTGCCTGCCGGACACGTCACCGGCGTAGGCGGCGTGTTTTTCAAGGCGAAAGATCCGAAGGCGCTTGCGGCGTGGTATCGCGACGTACTGGGGATGCCGGTGGAAGCCTGGGGTGGTGCAGCGCTACGCTACGACGCACCAAAGCATCCTCCGGTGCTGGCCTGGAACGCTTTCCCTGCCTCGACGAACTACTTCGCGCCGTCGACCAGTGCATTCATGATCAACTACGCAGTTGACGACATGGACGCTTTAGTCGCGCGGTTGCGTGCGAAGGGCGTCGCCATTCTGAAGCGCGACGACAACGACCCCAACGGCCGCTTCGCGTGGATTCAAGATCCCGAAGGCAACAAGATCGAGCTTTGGGAGCCGAAACATTAGATACCCCCTCATCGGCTAACACGCTCATGTCGGCTCACGCAGCCGATTTTGTTTCGACATACCCCAAAGCAAATCGTCGTTGCAAGCGCGCCAGCTGCAGATAAATTACCGGCGTGAGATACAGCGTGAGCAACTGAGAGAGCAGTAGACCGCCCACAACGGCCACGCCGAGTGGGCGGCGCACCTCCGAGCCGGCGCCCAGGCCAAAGGCGATGGGCAACGCACCGGTGAGTGCCGCCATGGTCGTCATCATGATCGGCCTGAAACGCACTTGGCAGGCTTCGAAGATCGCATTGCTTGGCGATACCCCCGATTCACGCTGACGTGTCAGCGCAAAGTCGATCACCATGATCGCATTCTTCTTGACGATGCCGATCAATAGCACGATGCCGACGAATCCAAATAAATCCAGGGCGAAATGAGCGATCTGCAACGTAAGCAGCGCTCCCACCGCTGCGGCGGGCAGACCAGACAGAATGGTCAATGGATGGATGAAGCTCTCATACAAAATGCCCAACACGAGATAGATCACAAACACGGCGAGTAACAACAGGATGCCGGTCCCTTTCAGCGACTGCTGAAACGCCTGGGCATTACCTTGCAGATTGCCGCTGATGGTTGCCGGTAAGTCGATCTGCTTCAGCGCGCTGTGAATCTCGGTCAAAGCCGTGCCCAGACTCATGCCGGGAGCGAGTCCAAAGGAGACGGTTACCGAGGGTAGCTCGCCTTGGTGATTCACCGTCATCACCTGTGGCTTGCGTACAAAGCTTGCTACGGTATCCAGCGGAATCAACTTGCCGGTGTTGGAGGTCACATAAAGTTTCGAGAGCACGGCGGGATCGTTCTGCAGCGCGCGTTGAACCTCCATCACCACCCAGTACTGCGTCGCGGCGCCGTAGATGGTGGAAAGCTGGTTTTGGCTGAACGCCGCGCCGAGCGCCGTCTGGACTTGCGCCATGGTCAACCCCAGCGGCGCCAATTTGCTGCGATCTACGTTGACCACAATGGATGGACTGCTTAGATCGAGATCGTTGGTGACATCCTGGAAACCGGGTAGCGCCGTGAACGCCTGCGTGACCTTACCGGACCAATCGTAGAGAGCGTTCAGATCGATGGACTGTAAAGTGAACTGATATTGCGCTTTCGAGCGCAGGCCGCCGATCTGGATCATTGGCGGATTCTGCACGTAGGCACGCATGCCGATGACGGTGGCGAACTTTTGTCGCAGTTCTTGCACAACCTCATTCACACCCAAACTGCGCTGATTGGCCGGCTTCAGCTTCAACAGCATCTCGCCGTCGTTGATCGTCGTTCCACCTGCCTCGACCGAAGACATCCACGCATCGATATTCGGATCTTGTGCGACGATCTGTGCCAATTGCTGTTGACGCGCCACCATGCCGCCAAACGAAACGTCTTGCGGTCCTTCCGTATTGACTTGCAGTTGACCGCTGTCGCCTGCGGGAATGAAATCCTTGGGTACGGACTCGAACAGCAACACGGTCGCCAGCAGACTAAGCGCGAATACCCCCAGCACCAATCGTGGCCGATCCATGCACCAACGCAAGCTGCGTACATAGCCGCGTTGCGTCATTTCGAAATAGCGATTGAATACGGCGATCAGACGATTCTTCTTATCGTGATGGCTTGCCTTGATGAAGCGACTACACAGCATCGGCGTAAGCGTGACGGAGATAAAACCGGAGATCAGAATCGCCACGCTCAGCGTTACGGCGAATTCGTGGAACAGTCGCCCGACGATGCCACCCATAAACATCACCGGGATGAACACCGCGATCAGCGATGCCGTCATTGAGAGAATAGTGAAGCCGATTTCATCCGCACCCTTGAGCGCTGCCGTGTGGGGATCGAGGCCGGCTTCGACGTGACGCACGATGTTTTCCAGCATCACGATTGCATCGTCGACGACAAATCCCACTGCCAAGGTCAGTGCCAACAACGAGAGATTGTCCAGGCTGTAGTTCAGCAGATACATCGCGCCGAACGTACCCGCTACGGTGAGCGGCAATGTGACGGCGGGGATCAATGTGGCGGAAAGATTGCCGAGAAAGAGATAGATCACTAGTACGACCAGTACACCCGCTAGTAGTAGCGTGAACTGCACATCGGCCAGCAAAGTGCTATTACAAGGAGGTCGTAGATTTGTCGCTTTCTTACTGGGCATCACTCCTGCTC
>OUNK010000015.1_pt1 | contig 10846 bp, 10 predicted proteins | sample 1755341 | NCBI WGS metagenome assembly OUNK01 (sample SAMEA3914788, study PRJEB12502) | metagenome | biome: forest; material: soil | place: Canada | collected 2011-07-03 | depth 0.1 m | reverse complement strand
GAGCATGCGGCGAAGAAACACGCGCACAAGCACCACGTGCACTAAGCACCGCCAACGATCATCTCAGGAGGTTTCATGGTCAAGGATGACCACTTCTTGGGCGGGGCGTGTCGGCGGTTAGCGGTAAAGCATCTAGTGGATGCGCAAGCACAGCATTGCACTGTGCTTGCCCAATGCAGATCGCCAGTCGGTCGATCTGTTTAGAACAAATGCTTCAGGACCACGAACAGACCACCTGCAAGCAAGATCGACGCAGGCAGCGTCAGCACCCAGGCCATCAGCAGATTGCGCACGGTCGCCCACTGCAGCCCCGAACCATTCGCAGCCATGGTGCCGGCAACGCCGGAAGTCAGCACGTGCGTTGTGCTTACTGGCAGGTGATACATGTCGGCAGCCTGGATCAGGCCCATCGCAATCAGTTCGGCCGATGCGCCTTGCGCATACGTCAGATGCTCCTTGCCGATCTTTTCGCCGACGGTCACCACGATGCGCTTCCAGCCCACCATCGTTCCCAGGCCCAGCGCGAGTGCTACCGCCACCTTCACCCAGGGTGGAATGAACTGGATCGCCTGCGTGCCGAGGCCGCGCCAGGTGGTAAGTGCGGACGTCTGATCCTTGCTCAGTCCGGGCTGCGCGAGCACTAGCGGTATCGCAGCGTTAGCCAGATAGATGTCATTTCGCACGTTGCCCATCTGTTCTGGCGGCACTGCGCGCAGTGATGTGCGATTGCCGACCTGATGATCGATCTCAGCCATGAGTTCGGAGAGAGCCGGCGCCGTATCGGGCAATAGTTTGCGCTGTTGCACGGCGTTGGTGACGATCGCGCGCGGATCGCCGCTGACGGTGATGCCGTGATCGAAAGTCGCCAATACTTGCTGCGCCGCGACCGAGACTTCATGAAAGCTCTTGACCTGGCCGCCCGATACCGCGCCATTCAACGCGTAAGCGGTAGGCACAGTGCCGATCAGGATCAACATGATCAGGCCCATGCCTTTCTGACCGTCGTTGGAGCCATGGCTGAAGCTCACGCCGGTGCAGGTCAACACGAGCAGTGCGCGAATCGGCCACGGCGGCGGCTTCTTCCCTTCCGGCGCCTTATACAGCGCGGGAATCTTGACCACAGCCTTCAGCACCAACATCAGGAGGCCCGCGAGGATGAAGCCGGCGATGGGCGAGAAGATCAATCCTTTGAACACGCCCGCAGCGGCATTCCAATCCACACCGCTAGTACCGGTTTTCACCGAGGTGAGCTGATTGGCGAGGCCAACGCCGATGATCGAACCAATCAAGGTGTGCGATGACGAATTCGGCAGGCCGAAATACCAGGTTCCGAGATTCCACACGATGGCCGCCAGCAACAAGGCGAACACCATGGCAAAGCCAGCACCGCTGCCCACCTGCAAGATCAGCTCGACCGGCAGCAGCGATACCACGGTGAAGGCGACCGCACCCGACGATGTCAGCACACCGATGAAGTTGAAAATGCCCGACCAGATCACGGCCAGGTTAGCTGGCATGGAATTGGTGTAGATCACCGTTGCCACCGCGTTGGCGGTGTCGTGGAAACCGTTGACGAATTCGAATCCCAATGCGATCAGCAGCGCGATACCCAGCAGGATGAATGGCCCTGCGGAGTGCGAGCGGACAATCGAGAGATCATCGATCAGGTGAAGACCGGCATAGCCGGCGCCCACCAATAGGATCAAGCCGAAAACAATGCCGAAAATGCGCCCCGAACCTTGGCTTGGCGACGCGGCGGTGGCAACAGCGACTTCCGTCTGCATGGGGCATGCCTCTGAATGGTCAGCCCCATGGAAGCTAAGCACCGCACAAGACAAAGACGTGACAATCAGGGAGACGTCTGTGTGCGGCCGGCTTTGTTTAGCATCTTGCGGCGATAAGCGCCGGGGCCGCTTGAATAATGTTTTTTGAACACGCGTCCAAAGGCAGCCTCGGAAGCGTACCCGCATCGCTCGGCGACCTGATTCGCGGCCAATCCTTCGCGAACGAGCAGGCGCGCGGCCAGTTCCATGCGGATGCTGGTCACCCATTCCAGCGGTGACATGCCGCCAAGCTCAGCGAAACGACGCGCAAAAGTCGCTCGGGATACCAGTGCGCGCTGAGCCATCGTACCTACGGTCCATGGCTGCGCCGGATCCATCAGCACGGCCTCCACGGCACGGCTCATACGCGCATCCGCCAATAGGGCAAGCACGCTGCCGGTGAGATGTTTCTCAGTCATCAGATGGCGCAGCAACAGCGTAAACAAAGCGCTGGAAAGATCGTTGATGACCGCTGCACCGCCTGGTCTCGGATCGATGCTTTCGTTTCGCATCATCTCGACCAGAGCCACCAAGGATGGGCGTCCCTCACTGCGGATATGCAACATATCGGGCAGGGGGCGCAGCAATGAGCTTGCCGTCTCCCCCATCACGAACTTGCCGCACAGCATGTCCAGGATGGGCCCTTTGCCCTGAGCGACCACCTCCGTGACGACGCCATTGAAATGCCGTTCCCCGTCGCCTTCCGGCGGTATGTCGTCCTCGCCGAGAGCCGCGCTTTCCAGCGTGTGACCTGCGCCATGAGGAAATATCAGCACGTCGCCCGCCCCGAATACCTGGCTGCTGACGCCTAAACGCAAGCGCAATTGGCCGCTGAGAATCACGTGATAAGGCACGTGGCCCAACGGCGCGGCGGGTTGATCCGCGACCCACATGCCAGCGAGAAGGCAATGAAGATCCACGGTTCCGGAAGGCGAAAGCGTGCGGATGAGATGGCCGAGGCTGTCCATGGCTAGCTTTGAGACGATTAAGCAATAAAAGTAGACGTTTATGTGCAGATGAGAGCGTAAGGCGCGCCTACGATACATCCACGGTTGCAGCGAAGCGAGTCGCGACAGCTGCCTACTCAATCCCTCTCAATCAATCCTCTTTGGAGAATGCTCATGAACCGTCTACACACCATCAAGATCGATGAAGCCTCCGGCGAAACCGAACAGTTGTTCACCGCCATCAAGCGCGCCGTCGGCAAAGTACCCAATGCATATCTCACCCTGGGCAGCAACGCACCCGCCGTACTTGCGCACGTGTTGCAGACTGGCACGGTGTTGAAGCAAGGCGCACTTAGCGCGCGAGAGCAGGAAGCGATCAACCTGGCCGTCAGCGAAGTATCAGCGTGTGACTATTGCTTGGCCGCACACAGCATGACCGGCAAGATGGCCGGCTTCAGTGCCGATGAGTTGCGTGAATTGCGCAGTGGCGCGTTCAGCGCGGATGCCAAGCTCGATGCCTTGGTGAAATTTGCGGTGCGTGTGGTGACAACGTCCGGCACGTTGCCGGCGGACGCCGTCGAAAGCGTGAAGAAGGCCGGTTACAGCGATCGCCAAATCATTGAAGCCTTGCTGGCGGTGAGCGCGATTTTGTTCACCAACATGGTCAATCGCGTCAACGACACCGTGCTCGATTTTCCGAAAGCCGCGTGATCGTTTTACTTGCAGGCATAAAAAAGACGATCGCCGATGCAGCGGCGATCGCTCAAGTTTTTCCCGGTTAGAACGTCCGCTAAGATCCGACTAACCGACGTACTTAATTTTTATCTCGATAACTTACTGCGCCGAGCTCGAGCCCGAAGCCGACGGCGTCGGGTTAGCAGCCTTGAACTGCTGCCACTGAGCCTTACGTGCCTGGAACGCAGCCTTCTGCGCAGCCGCCTGGCTCTGCTGTGCACTGGTCAGCACGGTGGTGTAGATCTGCGCGGTAACGGCTGCACGAGCGGTGATGCGAGCGCTGGTCAGGCTAGCTTCGGCCTGGGCGAGCGTTGCAGCGGCTGCTTGGTAGCCCGACGATGTCGGCGACAGCGCTTCAAAAGCCTGACGCGCCTGGCGAACGGCCTGGAACTGCGGCTTCAGCTGGGTGAAGCTGGCCTGGACGATCTGCTTGACGGAGGCTTTCTGGGCGTCGGTCAGGTTCAGGCCGCGAAGCTCGCCAAAACCGCCGCCGTGATGGCCATGGCCGCCGGGACCGCCGGGGCCGCCGAAGCCGGGACCGCCCTGAGCGAGAGCAAGTGCGGAGCAGCCTAGGGCCGCAGCCAGGATGATCGACAGGGTCATTGTCTTGCGCATAGTGAAGCTCCTGCATGTGTGAGTGGGGTGTTGTGACTATTTGAATGCAGAGGCGCGTTTAAGATCTTTGCCGGCGTGTAAAGAAGGGTAAAGTCAGGGAGACGTAAGCCACGAGCAGCCAATCGCAGCGCGGAATGCGATAGTAAGCGCGGTCTCTTTGACGGTTTTCCCGCTACTAGCCCATGTCCCGAATACTGATTGGTGATGACGACCGCGAGCTGTGCGCGCTGCTTGCCGAATATCTGCGCCGCGAGGGCCTGCAGGTAGAGGTCGTGCATGATGGCGATGCCGTACTGACTCAGCTGCGCGATCCCGCGTTGCGCCCGGATCTGCTGATTCTCGACGTGATGCTGCCCGGTCGCAGCGGTCTCGATACATTGCGCGAATTGCGTTCGCAACATCGCTTGCCAGTGATCATGCTTTCCGGGCGCGGCGAGCCGGTGGATCGGGTCGTCGGGCTTGAACTCGGCGCGGACGATTATCTTTCCAAACCATGCCTACCGCGCGAATTGCTGGCGCGTGTGCGCGCGCAGCTGCGTCGTCACACGGTGGAGAGCGTCGGCATACTCACGGCAGGCGTCTTACGACTGTTGCCGGGTGAGCGGCGCGCGTATGCCGGCGAGCAAGAACTCAATCTGACCGGTGCCGAATTCGCGCTGCTGCTGATGTTGGTGCAGCGAGCTGGCGAAGTCATCGACAAAACATCGTTGACGCGCGTGGCGCTTGGTCGTGAGCTGGAGCGATTCGATCGCAGCATCGATGTGCACGTCAGCCGTCTGCGGCATAAGTTGGCGGAAGCGTCGGCACAGTCGCCACGCATCGATTCCATTCGTGGTGCCGGCTACGTATTGCTTGCCAACAGCGGAGGGCAGGCGTGAACTCATTCAAGAGCCCGTTCCGCAGTCCGCTGTTCTGGCGCCTGTTGATCTTCTTCTGCATTGCCAACCTGGTGGTCTTGCTGTTGGGAGGCGCATTAACTCGCAGTTTCATCGCGTATACGGCAGAGCAGGACATCGACTGGCCAGCGCTCGCACAGGCAGCCGAGCAAGCGTACGACAGCGGCGGCGCGAACGGACTCGACGCATGGGTGCGGCAGCAGCGCGAGGGTGGCATCGACGCGACCCTTTACGAGGGCGGGCAACCCTTGCGCGACATACGTTTGCCGTCCGTCATGCGCGAGTCGTTGCCGGACTGGCTTTCATCCGGGCATAACGTCGAATTGAATCCATGGCCAGGCTTCTACATCGCCGTACAACAGGTCACTGGCAGCGACGGACATCAGCGGCAATTCGTGGCGGTAAGCAGTTCCCGTTCGCGTATTCCACCACGCGCTCGCGAGAAAATTTTGCTCCTCGTGCAACTGGCACTTTCATTGTTGCTGATCGGCGCGATCGGCTGGTGGGTGGCGCGCAGCGTATCGCGCCCGGTCGATGCGATGCGTGCAGCCACGCGCAAGATGGCGGCAGGCGAGTTCGCGACGCGCGTCGACCAACGTTGGAGCGCCGCTCACGACGAGCTCGGCCAGCTTGCGCGGGATTTCAACAGCATGGCCGAGCGCATCGAACTGCTGGTCGCGCATGATCGCGGCGTTTTGCAGGACCTGTCGCACGAGTTGCGCTCGCCGCTCGCGCGTTTGCATCTGATTCTCGATCTGGCTCAACACAGTAAGGATCCCAAGGACGCGGCCAAACATTTCCAGCATGCCGAACAGGAAATCGGAAGCATGGATCGCATGACAGCAGAAATGCTGGCGCTGTCGCGGCTGGAAGGCGGTCTGCCAGGTATGGAGCGCGAACCCGTGGATCTCACCGAGCTCACCCGGTCGCGTCTCGGTGCGGCGCGTGTGGAGGCGGAAGCACGGGGCATTCAACTTGAGATGGCGGATGCCGAGCCGGTAACCGTCTTTGGCAGCGGCATTCTGCTGGAACGTGCGCTCGATAACGTGATCGCCAACGCGATCAAATTCAGTCCGGAAAATGGACATGTCGATGTAGAAGTCAGCGCGGATCAGCAACAGGCCAAAGTACGCATTCGCGACCATGGCCCCGGCGTCCCGACAGAAGAGCTGAGTCTGTTGTTCAGGCCTTTCTACCGAGGCACAAATGCGGCACATGCGGGCGGCCATGGGCTTGGTCTCGCGATAGTGCAACGTGTCATGCAAGTGCATGGCGGTGAAGTCGATGCACAAAATCGCACGGATGGCGGACTAGACGTAACGTTGCGGTTGCCTGGAATGCAGGCAGTAACAGACGCGGGCTGACAATCGCTCGCCGCCGCCATTAGCAGAGTGTTGTTAGGTGCCACGACGCAACGCATGCCCATTTAACGCGTCGCCGTTTTTGTAGGAATTGCCGCACTGCAGGTGCTGCGCTTTAGTCATACCCCCTATCAGGAAACATCCATTCTCCCCTGTGCCGTCACGACAGCACAATCGGGTCATCGACTGTTTTCTGATGGCGGGAATGAAATGAGTACAACCGAAAGCAAGACGCTCTATATCGGCGAAGGATTCGTCGGCCCTGGCGTCAACCTCGCGCATATCAACGTACTGGTCGGCCCACGTAGCGGCCCGGCAGGTCAGGCTTTTGCCACCGCATTGGCAACGCCTTCCGCAGGCCACGCACCCTTCGTGATCATCGCCACGCCAGGCGTGCCGACCAAGCCGTTGACGCTGTATGTCAACAAGGCCCAGATCACCAGCGATTTCCACGGCAACGCAACGTGGGGCGCATCGCAGGCAGGCATCGCAAAGGCGGTTGCCGAGTCACTGGAAGAGGGTGTTCTGCCGCCGGAAGCGGAAAACGACTGGGTTGTGGTGTCGGCCAATTGGGTCAACCCCGCCGCCGACGATCTCGATGCCGTCTACGAGAACAACTATCAAGCCTGCAAGAACGCGATCCGCGCGGCCATGCTCGGCCTACCGCATCGCGACGACGTGTTTGCGGCCGCGGCCAACGTAAGCAATCCGTTCTACACGCCAAAAGCTTAAGCACCGCCAGAAGAAAAAACAGGAGTCCGTCGCATGGAATATGTCCGTCTTGGCCAGTCAGGCCTGAAAGTGTCCCGGCTTTGTCTCGGCACCATGAACATGGGTACGCCCCGTTGGAAGCCGTGGATTTTCGACGAGGCACAGAGCGAGCCCATCGTGCGGCACGCGTTGGAAGCCGGCGTCAACTTCATCGATCTGGCGGACTTCTATTCGACCGGCGTAGGCGAAGAAGTCGTTGGCCGGATCCTCAACAGACTCGTCCGTCGCGAAGAGATCGTCATAACGACGAAGGTCGGCTACGACATGGGTGTCTATCCCAATGCTGGCGGCCATTCGCGCAAACACATCATGGACGGTATCCACGGCTCGCTAAAGCGACTGGATATGGACTACGTCGACATCTACATGCTGCATTTCTTCGACGTCAATACACCGATCGAAGAAACCATGGGTGCGATGAACGACATCGTGCGAGCCGGTAAGGCGCGCTACATCGGTGTATCGACCATGTACACGTGGCAACTCGCCAAGATCATGCAGGTCTGTGAGCGCAACGGTTGGCACAAGCCGATCAACATGCAGCTGCAGCTCAATCTCGCCTATCGCGAGGAAGAACGGGAAATGATTCCCTACTGTGCCGATCAGGGTGTTGGCGTATCCGTGTTCAGTCCGCTCGCCCGCGGCCTGCTTTCGTGTGATGCGAATTCCACCCGCAATCAAACGGATTTCTTTACCGCGCAGATGTATGGCGATAAAGCGTCACGCGAGATCGCTGCCTCTGCGGCGCGCGTGGCCGCACGACGTGGTGTATCGGCAGCGCAGATCGCCCAGGCCTGGGTACTCCAGCACCAACACATCGCAAGCATGCTGGTCGGTGCGGACACGGCCGAGCAATTTGATAGCGCAGTGGCAGCGCTCGACACCCATCTTGACGCGCAAGAGCTGCACGAACTGGAACGCAACTATACGCCTTGCGATCTGATCAACGACTACACAGCCGGCCAGCGCATTGCGCGCGAGTCCCGAGCCGCAACGGGGCGATTCGCCGTAACGGAAGAGAGCGCAGCATGAACGATCTTCTGCGTAACGGGCATTACATTGGCGGTAAGTGGCTTGCCGGTTCGGAAACCTACCCGGTCAGCAATCCCGCCACGGGCGAGATCATTGCCAACGTCGCGAAGGGCGGGTCTGCCGAGGCGGAGCAGGCGATTGCTGCCGCTTCCGATGCATTTCCCGGTTGGCGTGCGCTAACGGCGAAAGAGCGCAGCATCAAGGTTCGCCGTTGGGGCGAGCTGATGTTTGAATACCGCGACGCCTTGGCCGAATTGCTGAGCCGCGAACAGGGCAAGCCGCTCGCCGAAGCGCGCGGTGAGGTTGGCTACGCGGCGAGCTTTTTCGAATGGTTTGCCGAAGAGGCCAAGCGCAGCTACGGCGATGTGATTCCCAGCCCCTTCCCCAATTCGAAGATCCTGGTTACGCGCGAGCCGGTCGGCGTCGTCGCGGCCATCACGCCGTGGAATTTTCCGCTCGCCATGATCACTCGCAAAGCAGCGCCTGCGCTCGCGGCCGGCTGCACCATGGTATTGAAACCATCGGAAGAAACACCCTTGTCGGCGCTCGCATTAGCCGTACTTGCCGAGCAGGCAGGTATTCCACCGGGCGTTTTCAACATTGTTTCTGGCGACGCGCTATCCATCGGCAAAGTGCTGACTGGGTCGGATGTGGTGCGCAAAATGTCGTTCACGGGTTCGACTCGCACCGGCAAGCTGTTGGCCACGCAATGCGCAGACACGTTGAAGAAGCTATCGCTTGAGTTGGGCGGCAACGCGCCTTTCATCGTGTTCGACGATGCCGACATCGAGGCGGCGGTGCGTGGCGCCATCGCATCGAAATTCCGTAATACCGGGCAAACCTGCGTTTGCGTAAATCGTTTCTATGTTCAGAGCGGTGTCTATGACACTTTCACACAGGCACTCGCGGAGGCCGTGCGCAAGCTGCGCGTCGGCGATGCCTTTACCGGTGAGGTCGATCAAGGTCCATTGATCAACCGGGCTGCCCTGGACAAGGTGCAGAGTCACGTCGCGGATGCATTGAGCAAGGGCGCAAAGGTCATTGCTGGGGGCAAGCCTCACGCGCTGGGCGGCACGTTCTACGAACCGACCGTGCTGATCGGTGCTACGCACGACATGCTGATCGCGAAGGAAGAAACCTTCGGGCCAGTAGCGGCATGTTTTCGCTTCGAAACCGAAGAAGAGGCCATTGCCGCCGCCAACAACACGCCGTTCGGTCTTTCCGCCTATTTCTACACCCGCGCAATGGGGCGCACGTGGCGCGTCGCCGAAGCGTTGGAAAGCGGCATGGTCGGCATCAACGAAGGAATTATCTCCACCGAGGTGGCTCCCTTCGGCGGCGTGAAGCAATCGGGTCTTGGACGCGAGGGTTCCAAGTACGGCCTCGATGAATACGTCGAATTGAAGTACCTGATGATGGGCGGTTTGAAATAACGAAGCGAATGACACGGGCGACCATGTGGTTTGCATAACCAGGGCGCCGTCGGCGTCCATGCAAGGGAAGGGAGTAAACATGGGCAGCGGAGATGGACAAGTAGCAGCCGTAGAAGGATTGGTCGGATATATCGACAAGCGACAGGGATCGACGGAGGGGAAGGTTCTGCTCGACGATGTGCCCTTGAACTTCTTTCATTGCAAGATTGCCGGCCTCACCTTTGGCGCACATTTGACCGAAGGTTTTGCGATAGGGACGATCGCGTACGCGTTAAAGCCGTTCCTAGACCAGATGATCGGTGTTCACGCAGAGCATCGCGCGCTATGGGAAGGCCTCATTGGCTGCTCAACCCTGATGGGCATTTTTCTAGGTAGCCTGCTGTTCGGCTGGTTATCCGATCGTTTGGGCAGACAGAAGATTTTTCTGTTGAGCTTTGTGATCATTACGGCCACGGCGTTCGCGCAGTTCTACGCACAAACACCGTTGGCGCTATGTCTGCTACGTGTGCTACTGGGCGTAGGCATGGGCGGTGATTTCGCGGTGGGGCACGCCATCCTTGCCGAGTTCTCTCCGCGCAAACATCGCGGCATGTTGCTTGGCTCGTTTAGCGTGATATGGACTATCGGCTACGTGGTGGCCGATCTCCTTGGTATTCATTACGTGCAGAACTCGTCGAATCCAGATACTTGGCGCTGGTTGCTGGCATCAGCAGGAGTGCCTGCCTTGGCCGTGCTTATTCTGCGCATGGGCACGCCGGAATCGCCGCGCTGGCTGTTTAACAAAGGCCGCGAAGCGGAAGCCGATGCTGTTGTGAAGAAGTACTTCGGCCAGAAAGTCATGCTGGATACCAGCGTGCAAGGCGATGATCATCGCAACGTGCCGGGTGGGTTCGCGCGTCTTTTTCACCGTGATCTGATCAAGCGTACGTTGTTCAATTGCATATTCTTCGTATGCCTGGTGATTCCATACTTCGCGATTTATACGTTCCTTCCGGACATTCTCAAGCTGATCAAACTATCGGATGGCAGCAACGCCGACTTGCTCTTGAACGGCTTGTTGATCGCGGGGGCGATCGTTGGCATCTGGTTGACGATCAAGTTGCCGCGGCGCGTGTTCCTGATCGCCTCCTTCGCGGTGACGGCCGCCGCATTGGCCATGTTGAGCATGCTGCCGGATTCGGCTTCGGTCGCCATGGTGGCAGCCTTTGCGTTGTTTACGGCGGCTTTGTCGGC
>OUNK011150620.1_pt1 | contig 10850 bp, 6 predicted proteins | sample 1755341 | NCBI WGS metagenome assembly OUNK01 (sample SAMEA3914788, study PRJEB12502) | metagenome | biome: forest; material: soil | place: Canada | collected 2011-07-03 | depth 0.1 m | reverse complement strand
CGCTTGTTCTCCCTCAGCACAAAATCAGGCTGGGCCGAAGTCAGGCCTTTGCCTCCGTTTGCCGCGACTCAGAAGATTTTATTAGAATCTCAATAATCACACACCTTCGAGCCCCAATATTCGAAGTTCATCGACTCCCCAGAGTCAAACGCATATTCGTAAGTTACATGAAATCAGAAGGAAACAAAAAGAATTGCAACGAAGTCCTCTGCTAAGAATAGTAATTGCAATTTTTCGCTCTAAACTCGATACTACTAAAAATAATTACTGTAATCTGTGCCTTGAAATGCATGGTCGATCCGATTTTTCTTCAGGGTAAAACCGGAAGTGCCCAACGCTGCCCTCGGGCAAGGCAGACCAAGCTCCGCTGCACATCGTAACTTCAGCAACCTTTCCCATGAGAAGCGTGTTCCATCTCCACTCTCGCTGTCAAAGCAGCGGGATGGCACTGGTGATCGTGCTTTTCAGTCTCGTGATTGTGACGACGCTGGTGGTTTGCTTCCTGGTGATGGTCCAGATGGAAGTGAAGGCCTCCGCGAGCTATCAGGCGACGGCCGCCACCCAGCGCCTGAGTGACATGGCGGTCGATGTGGAACAGGCGGAAATTTCTGCGGCCACATCCCAACAGGCTCCCAATATCTGGGCCTCTCAGCCGGGAGCCATCTGGGTCTTCAACGGCACCGGCGCCCCTTCGACGATTTACCGGCTTTATTCGTGGCCCTCCATGCAGGCCGCAACAGGGAGCGCGCTCTTGGCGGATGCCACTACGATTTCGAGCGCGAACTGGTCGAACTCTCCGGCGGTCTGGGTCGATCTGAATGCCGAGTCCCCCTCCGGCCGCTACCCGATTGTCGATCCCACCGCAACGATCGACGGCTTCAGCATTCCCAATCCTCCCGGGACGGCGGGGACAGCTCCCATGCCGGTCCAGTGGCTCTATGTTTTGCAGAACGGTTCCGTGGTGGCGCCCACGGCGGTCAACGGTTCTGTCGTCACCGTCACGGGAGCGAGTGCCTCCAATCCGATCGTGGGCCGAATCGGATATTGGACCGACGACGAAAGCAGCAAGGTGAATGTCAACACCGCGGGCGGAGACGACGGGTACGGCAACTCCGGCGTGGCGGCTCCCGCACTCAGCGGCGGAGTGGCGACTGCGGCCACCTACGCCAATATCGCCAACGCCACCTTCTGGGATACTCCTCATTACGGTACGCCTGATGACACCAATCTGGCCGTCAGCCAACCTGTGCAGGGCGAGTATCAACGCTATCCGGGCCACCCGGGATCCACGGCGCTGAACTACCTTCTTTCCTCGCTCATGGCGACGAACCTGACCTCCACCAATTTCTACTCGTTGACGCCCCGGTACACCTATGGAGGTTCCGAGGGAGGTACCGGTTCGTCGTGGGTATCATCGATCCCGAATAAGGGAGACCGGCTCTACGTATCGCTCGAGGACATGCTCTTTGCCTCCACCAACCGGGCCCCCAGCGTGATCAATGGCCAGAATGCCGCCACCAGCGCTGCGATGGAAAAGGGCCGCTTCTTTTTGACGGCCCACAACAGCGCCCCGGAACTCAACCTCTTCGGTCAGCCGCGGATCTCCATGTGGCCTCTTTGGGATGAGCATACGCCCTCCAATACCAGTTATAATACCGCCAACAACAGTTGGCCCGCGACCACGCCAGTCCCCTCCGATGCCAACCACATCACTCCCTTCGACCAGACCCTCTCTTTCTGCTCGACCCTTATCTCCGGGGCGAACGCCTACCCGTATTATTTCACGCGCTCCAATAATACCAACGCCGCCCCACCCGTCGCGTTTTCCAATCAGAATTACATCCTGGATGCTTCCCTCCCCCGCAATCAAAAACTCCTCGGCTACCTCGACTATCTGACCTCACAGCCGGTCCCTGGATTTGGAGGCACCTTTGGCTCAACGTCAGCAACTTCACCCTCCTCCAAGTGGAATTCACACGTCCCCGCTCAACTGGCCATGAGGCAGGTCCTGACCGAAATTTTCGACTACATTCGCACGATCGACTCGATGGATCCCAATCTCCCGATCGGCACGACCTATCCCATCAACGTCTACGCGGCAGGCACACCGGGGAGCGGTCAGGTCGTTTGGAGTGGTTCCTCGATGGGAGAAGGCCAGGTTGTGCCCACCGTTCAGCCGGCCGTCAACGGTTCGACCTGGAATACCCAGGGATACGGATCCTTTCCCCGGTTGGTCGAGGCCGACCTGGAGTTTGTCGCAGTGGGAGCGGGAACGAACACGATCACGGGAGCCGCTAACACTCCGGTTTTTTCGGATCAGACCGGAGCGCGTGGCGTCTCCACGGGCATGCTCTCTTCCAACACCAATCTTCCCCCGACCAACAGCGTCGCCGTGCAGGCCTATTTGCTGCTCAATTTTATCAACCCTGCCCATTCTCTTCCACCGAGCCAGTGTCTGCCCGTATTTTTTGTGGAAGTATCGGGATTGAACAAGTTTTCCCTTAACGGAAAGTCCCTCGGTTTTACCTCGGACGACATGGCCGTGGGCGGCGCGATTAAAACGACGGCCAGCATGGCTCCCTATTCCATGGTCGGCCCTCTCGATTTTCGCAGCATGGTGGCCGACCGAATCCTTGGACCGGGAATTTTCGGCAACAGCGCCAACGTCAATTACTATCCTTTCTACAGCAGCATTATCGGGATCACCAATAACGGAGGCAGCGGCGCGAGCACCATGGCCTTCACCAATACCACTTCATCGCCTGTGGCCATTTCGATCTACACACCGGCCAACACGTCCTACGCCACCGCTTCGTCCGGGCTCCAGTACGGCGACTTGGTCCAGACTTATAACCTCAATTTCCCCACCACGAATTTTCCCGTTCCCACCCTGGCCGCCCTCCGGCGAATCGGCACCTATGATGGAGGAAGTCCGAATTGGGGAGTGGATGGCGGATATAACGATGCCACCGGCAACAACACCTTGAGTACCAATTCCGACCGGTGGCGCGATGAGTTTAATGCGCCTACCTACCCAATGACGATTTATTTTCAAAGCGGAAACAATATTGGCTACGATCTGGCAGACGCGACCACGACGAATATCACTACTGGAAGTACCACCACGATTCCTTGGACCGGGCAGGACGTGGTCGAGGGCATGGTGCTGAACACCAATTGGACGGATGCGCGCATGCTCGCGATCACGAATGTGCCGAGCTCCGCCTTCGTTCCCCATCCGCTCTATGGGACCGCCAATCCTTTTGCCTACGGCATCAATATACCCGGTTCCGCCGCAAACTGTCCCGGTTCCACCTCGGGACGCCTCGTGGGGGGGGCCGGTTACAACGCCAATACGTTGCCGCTGGTTCCCGTCACCGCCTCGGTCACCACCGGCGTGACTAACTCCGTGGCCGGCACCCAGCCGGACTGGGATAATGGCATCGCCTCTTTTCCCGACGGTCCCTACATCAACAAATCCGACGAGGGCAAGGAACCCACCGGCGCGGGCGTGGTTCCCTACTTCACGTGGGCTCAACCGATTGCGCTTAATAGCTATTTTTCCCCTAACCGGGAAGTGCCTTCACCGGGCATGCTCGGTTCCCTGCCTACGGGCGTCGATCCCACCGGAAACAATCCCCAGGGCTGGCAAACCCTCCTCTTCCGCCCAGGGCCGGCGAACCATCCGGGCTCAACCTCCCCGGAGGATGAATTGTTGCTCGATTTGTTCTGGATGCCCGTGACCGATCCCTATCCAATCAGCGAGGCCTTTTCCACCGCCGGCAAAGTGAACCTCAATTATGAGATCGTTCCCTTTACCTATATCAACCGCAGCACAGCCATGCGAGCCGTGCTAGCCGGCGAAAAAGTCGCGGCAGTCAATACCAGCAATGCATCAACTTACAAAGTGGCGCAAGCGAACCCCGCGGCCAGTCTCAACGTAAATGCCCGGCTTGCACTCAATCTCGGCATCGATACCGGAGAGGACGGGGGTACCCTCCAGCAATTTCGCGACATGTTCAGTGGGACGGGAAGTTTCTTTGCCTCCGGACAACCCTCCATCTTTCGGTCCGCCGCCCAAATTTGCGACATTTACCTCGTGCCCCAAGGTTATTCGTGGTCCAGCCCCAGCACGGCGCAAAACGCCTGGTACTCCAGCGCTTTCGGCTTGGTGGGCGACAATGAACGGGAGCGGCCCTATACCGACCTCTATGGCAAGGTGACGACGAAATCGAACACCTTCAGGGTCTATTACACCGTCCAATCGTTGAAGGCCGGTACCAGCGATCTTGCCCAAGGGCAATGGAACGAGGCTCATGGAACGATCACGGGCCAGTACATCGGCTCCACCACCATCGAGCGCTATATCGATCCCAACAACAGCACCATTCAGGACTGCGCCGCCTCCCCGAACACCACCCCCAATCTGGAGTCCGCCTATCGCTGGCGCGTGGTGGATAACCATCAATTCGTGCCATGACCTCTCTTCGCACGCCCAAGAATCGCAACGCCTTTTCCCTAGTAGAGGTGGTCATTGCCCTCGGGATCGTTTCTTTCGCCATCATAACCTTGCTCGCCTTGATCCCGACCGGCATGAGCGGGTTTCAGCAGGCCCAGACGAGCAGCGTGGAAACGCAAATCGTCCAGCAACTGAACACCGAACTGCAAAACACTCCCTACACCGCCCTGTTCGATACCAACAGCGGCGCCGGCACGAACACGACAGTCTTCGGCGCCACGGGCGCGAGATTCTACGACATGGAGGGCGAGATGACCAACTCGTCTTCACCCAATCCTCCCGTCTATATCGCGACGATGACGTCCTACCCTTTTACCAATGTCACCGGGGGAACTTCCGCCAATCTGACCAACAGTTCCCACCTGATCCTCGCCCAAACCGTTCAGATCAATCTCGCCTTTCACAACCAGACAAACTCCTTCACGACGTTGGTCGTCTACAAGGGCTATTGAGATGCCAGGCGCTCATCTATCAAATTCCTCGAATCGGATGAGGCCGCCCCAAACCGGCGGTTTCACCCTGCTGGAAGTGATTGTGTCGGTGGCGATTCTCCTGATGCTCCTCAGCATTCTCGCCGCGGTGATCGCGTTGGTGAGCCCGGCCCTGAAAACCAGCGGGAACGGCATCGCCTCCTTTCAACAGGCACGCGCGGGGTTCGAGGCCCTGACGCAGAACCTTAGCCAGGCGACGTTGACCACGTATTGGGATTATGTCGACAGCAACGGGAACTTCAGGACGCCGTCGAACACCAGCACCTTCGTCCCCGCCGGTTTCGCCCGCGCCTCCCAATTGCATTTCATCTCGGGATGGGCCACCTCCAAGCCGCAGGGACAATATTCCGGCGGCACAACGCTTGTCCCGGGAGGTTCCGCCTCCACCACTCCTGGAGATGCGATCTTTTTCCAGGCTCCCCTGGGGCGATCGATTACTTCCACCTACCAACCCCTCGACTCCAGCCTGAATGAAGTCGGCTTCTACGTCCAATTCTCCGACGACACCAACGACTGGCCTTCCTTCGTGAAATCGAGCCTGGGAACAAACTACCGCTTTCGCCTCATGGAATGGGTTCCGCAGACGCAGAACCTGGGGATCTACGCCTCCACCTTCCAAACCAGCAGCGCGACCCCCTACCCCAACATCTACGACCTTCAGTGGGTGACGCAATGCCTGCCGACGATTGGAAGCAGCCCGGGAACGGCGACCTTGACGACAACGGTGGCGGGTTCGGCAGGCTCCGTGACGCTGCAGCAGGACGCGCCGCGCGTTCTGGCCGAGAATGTGGTCCTGCTGATCATGCTTCCCAAGTTGACACCGCAAGATGAAGCAAACCTTGCGAACGAATCGGGCTACACTCCCGGAACCTTGCTCTGCCCCAACTACCAGTACGATTCCAGGGCTTGGGAAACAGCGGGCATATCGCCTTATGTCACCACGGGTTCGGCAAGCAGCGGAGTCGGAGCCGTTTTAAGCGGGAAATTCGGCGGGTCGAATTATTCGCTGGTGAGCTTGATGAAAAATCAGCTTCCTCCACTCGTGGAGGTGGTGATGATTGCCATCAGTGACAGCGACGCACAACGCCTTCAAAAGATCCACGGCACGACCCTTCCGCCGGAATTGACCGTTTCCTCGACCGCGTTTCAAACCAGCGCCAATCTCGCCTCCGACGTTCAGGCTTACGAAACGCAACTCAACAGCCATCACATCACCTACAAGACATTCTCGACAACCGTCCAAATCAAAGGAGCCAAATGGTCTCTCAATTAACAAACTTGCGTCCCATCCCTGGACGCAGGGCCTTCTCCCTCGTCGAAATGCTCGTTGTGGTGAGCATCGTGGCGCTCCTGGCCGCGGTCACCGTTCCAGGTTTCAGCGGCATTGTCCGGAACTATAACTTAACGGACGCCGGCAAACAGGTCGTGGATGCGTTCAGTCTCGCCCGTCAAATGGCGATTTCCAAAAATCAAACAGTCGAGGTCCGTTTTTACAAGCACACCAGCAATAACAACCAGTACGACTCCATCGTCACTGTCGTTCCCTCCAACGGCAACACGGGTTCTTCCGTCCAGTGGCTCGCGAAGCCGCTCTACCTGCCGACGGGCATAGTATTCACCACCAACAACACGGCTTATTCCTCCCTGATCACGACGACCTCGACCACCACGGGCGATACTCCCGAGACCGTCTCGACGGACACCTCTCCCGTCACACCGGCTGCCCTGCAGGGAGAATCCTACGTGGCCTTTCACTTTCGTTCCGATGGCCGGACCGATTTGGATCCGGCCGCGACCCAGCCCTGGTGCGTGACTCTTTACATCACGGGCAGCGCAGCGGCAGGTACCGCGCCTGCCGCCGACTATGTCACCATTTTGCTCGATCCGGTGATGGGACGCACCCGTCTCTTCCAACCTCGCTAGTGCCGGGACGCACACGGCCCTTCTGCTTGCGACGGTTACGCCTTTCATGAACACGACTACCGCCGTGATTTCGAATCCCCCCTCAATGGGAGGCCCAAAGATGTTTCACGTCGGAACGCTTCAGTACACGCAGGAGGAGCTCTACGTCCTTTTCTTCTGGCTGATGTGGAATGACTTCATGATCACGCTCCTCGAGCAGCCGGGCCAGTTCGGATTCCTCCTCCAAAAAGCCAACGGCGCCACCTATACCCAGCTGGCCGTTTTCGGCACGATCCAGACGCTCCTCACTTTCTGGATCAATCCCGTTTTCAGCACCTGGTCGGATCGGACCCGGACCCGTTGGGGCCGCCGCCGGCCGTTCCTTTTTCTGACCACGCCGCCTCTGGCGCTATTGATCATCACCATGCCCTATATGCCCACGGTCTTCCATCACCTGGTGCGTAATCCGGGCTGGGCCGCGTTTTTTCATCACGTCCCGATGAACGGCGCCGCTTTCCTCATCGGCGTTAACGGCCTGCTCATGGCGATCTTCAACGCCATGGTGCTGGCGATCTTCAGCTATCTCTACTGGGACGTCGTGCCGCAGGACGTGCTGGGACGATTCAACTCCCTCGCAAAAATCGTCACGTCGGTCCTGGGTATTATCTTCAATTTTTTCTTTTTGGGCCTCGGCCAGCATCATATGAAGAGCGTCTGCTTCGGCATCTCGTTGTTCGCCCTTGTCGCTTATCTTTTCTCGGTTTGGAAGGTGAAGGAAGGCGAGTATCCACCCCCGGACACCCACAAGAAAGGGGGCTGGATCGCTCCCCTTCGCGCCTACTTTATCGAGTGCTACAGCCAGCCTTACTACCTCTGGATTTTCTTCGCGTTTGTTCTCTACAGCCTCAGCAACGCCGGCAATCAGCAGAAGACCAACTATGTCATGAACCAACTCCATTTGAGTTGGGACCTCGTCGGCAAGCTCAACTCCGCCCCGCTGCTCATCGCCATTTTCCTCGGCTACTTTGTCGGTTCGATCACCGATCGTTTTCATCCCGTGCGGATATTCCCCTGGCTCAATCTTGCCTGGGGCCTGACCTGTCTTGGGTCCTATATCTTCATCGCGGGCGCCTGGTCCTACTTCATCTGGGGCAGCCTGACCCAAGTCGCCATGTTCGCCTACGGAGTCGCCTACGGTGCGTTGCTGCCTGAAATTTATCCGAGAGAAAAACTGGGCCAGTTCTGTTCCGCCTGCGTCCTGCTCCAAATTACGGTCGGTTCAGTCCTGTCCATCCCGTTGGGTGAGTTTTGGGATTGGCTGAATGATGACCGGTTCGCCTATCTGTGGTCCGCGATTTTCCTTTTTGCCGCGATGGCTGCCTGGTTCAAGGTTCGCCGCAATCACGAACTGCGGCATGGCCACATTCCCGTGCCTCACGCCGGCTAAGGCGTGTTAACCATATGAAAGACAGGGCCTATTTGGTCATCAGAAATTTCCCCGCCATCCTGAAAGGATGGCAGTATTACAGCCCAGGGTTGGCGCGACCGCGCCTACCCTGGGTACCCGTTGTGAAGAGGATCAACCCTGAAAAGGTTGGATAATGGCGCCTTTTACTATGCCGTTTTATACAACCCTTTCAGGGTTGGAAAAGAGGGTTACCAATACCCAGGGTAGCTCGTTCCTCGCAACCCGTGGGCTGTATGACGTTCATCCTTTCAGGATGAAAGAAATCGTCATTCATCCATCCCCTCATTTTCGCGCGGTCGGTGAAACCGTTAAGCCATCAACATCCAGCTCACTAATTCGCACGAGTCCTTTCCATCTGATTTATGCCAAATAAACGCACAAAAAAACCTGCGGGTCACGCAGAGCACACCAAGGAAGCCAGCCAGCATTCTCTCCCGGGCGAAATGAAACGCCCGATCAAGATTACGATGCTCGGCGCCGGCAGCAGTTTCACTCCCCGGCTGATTACCGACGTGATCAGCATCCCCGGCAGCAAGGGCGGCTTGATCGCCCTCGTGGATATCGACCGTCATCGGCTCCGGACCATGCACCAGTTGATCCAGAAACTGCTGAAACAAAAAGGCGCGGCTCACTGGAAAGTCATCGCCTCGGAAGACCGGAAAAAGGTGCTCAAGGATACCGACTACATCATCAACTGCATCGAGGTCTCCGGCATGGCCTGCGTCCGCTTCGACAACGATATTCCCGCCCGGTACGGCATCGACCAGTGCATCGGCGACACCATTGGGCCGGGAGGACTCTTCAAAGCCTTGCGGACGATCCCGGTCTGGCTCGAGGTCTTGAAGGATGTGGAGGCGATCGCCCCGCAGGCGATCGTGCTGAACTACACCAATCCCATGAGCATGCTTTGCCTTGCGGCAGGGCGCACATCCCCTCTTCAAGTCGTGGGCCTTTGCCATTCCGTCCAGGCCAGCAGCCACATGATGGCCATCCGCGCCGGGATTCCCCTCGACGAATTGGAATGGGAATGCGCCGGGATCAATCACCTCGCGTGGCTGACCAAGCTGCGCCACAACGGAAAAGACCTCTATCCGCTTCTGATCAAGAAGGCGAAGGAAGACCTGGCCGGGAAGCCGTCCAATCTCAAGGACGCCTCCGATCTGATTCGGAAAGACATGATGGTCCACTTCGGAGCGTTCATCACGGAGTCGAGCGGACATCTCTCCGAATATCTTCCCTACTACCGCAAGCGGAAGGATCTCCTCGAACGCTACGCCCGCCCGGGGTACGCCGGCGAGTCGGGCTTCTATGCGAATAACTGGCCGAGGTGGCGCGCCGAGGCGGACCAGCAGCGCATGGACATGGTCAGCGGCAAGGTCCCCATGGATTGGAAACGGAGTTGGGAATATGCGAGCTGGATCATCGAAGCCCGGGAAAAAGACTCGCCGTTCCGTATTCACGGCAACGTGATGAACTCGACCGATGGCCGGGATAATTTGATTTCCAACCTCCCCGCCGACGGCTGCGTCGAGGTGGCCTGCATGGTGGATCGCAACGGGATCAATCCCACGCGCTATGGAGCGCTGCCTCCCCAAATGGCGGCGCTCTGCGCCTCCAACATGGCCGTGTTCGATCTGGGAGCCCGGGCCGCCATCGAGCGGAGCAAGGAAGCGGCGATTCACGCACTCATGCTGGATCCCCTGACCGCCGCCATGTGCAGCCCGGCCGAGATCAAGAAGATGACGCTGGAACTCTTCGAGGCAGAGAAGGAATTTCTTCCCCGATACGTGTAGAAATCTTCCCGTAAGACATCCCCGGCCCAAGGGCTGGGGATGTCCGATCAAAAGGCGAAGCTCTTCGTTCCGTCCGGCGGAATATGGACTCGCTGCAAAGCGGCAGTTGTCGCCAACCGGAGGTAAAAGTCTCCTCCCCGGGGGGAACGAATCTCTGCCTCGGTTAGTTTTCCGTCTTTCCAACGCAGATCGACCTCGAAACCGCCGCGGGCGCGGAGTCCCCGCACCGAGCCTTCCTGCCAGGCAGCGGGAAGCGCGGGAAGAACATGGAGGACCGGGACATCCATCCCGCCGTTGTCCTGCTCGGTCCCGTGACTTTGCAGAAGCATTTCCGCAACGGCGGCGGTGCCTCCAAAGTTGCCATCGATTTGAAAGGGAGGATGGTCGTCGAAAAGATTGGGCAGGGTCGATTTGGCCAGGAGATCCCGCAGGTTTTCGAGAGACTTTTCTCCATCGAGGAGCCGCGCCCAAAAATTGATGATCCACGCCCGGCTCCATCCCGTGTGACCGCCTCCATGGGAGAGACGGAATTCGAGAGTCTGCCGCGCCGCGGCCGCCCACTCGGGCGTTCGATCCGGCGAGATTTGATCGCCGGGATGAAGGGCAAAAAGATGAGACAAATGGCGATGGCCAGGTTCGACCTCCTCATACTCCTCCAGCCATTCCAAAAGACGCCC
>OUNK011144196.1_pt1 | contig 10883 bp, 8 predicted proteins | sample 1755341 | NCBI WGS metagenome assembly OUNK01 (sample SAMEA3914788, study PRJEB12502) | metagenome | biome: forest; material: soil | place: Canada | collected 2011-07-03 | depth 0.1 m | reverse complement strand
GGCCAGGAAGCCAGGGTCTCGAGCGACTGGTGGGTGTTCTCGTCGCCAATCGCGGCGATCACGGTCTGGACATTGCCGTGGATGGGGCGGGGCTCGTAGCCAAGCTTCGCCACTTCGGCGATGACTTTCTCGACTTCGGCCAGTTCCAGGTTGGGTTTCAAAACAACGATCATAAATAGGCCGGAACGGTTGGATTCCGGGGAAAGGTAAGGATAGGGGAGCCTTCGCCGCGAGGCAATGGCAAAGTCCGGGCAGGGGGGTGTCCAAAGTCGGCCGCGGAATCTGTTTGTTTGACCGATGTGCTTGGCCTTAGAATGCGCGTCGTTCCGCAGGGAAGGGTGTCCGAGTGGTTTATGGATGCAGTCTTGAAAACTGCCGTGGTCGCAAGGCTACCGTGGGTTCGAATCCCACCCCTTCCGCCAATTTTGAACCGTTGAAGTTCAAATATTTGCGATGGCAAGTGGGGTCGTTTGGGCACAAGTGTGTCCAAGACTGTGACCAGTTGAGCAGCTTGGGCTAATTTCAGCGAAACCCGGTTTAACTCTCCGGGTACTCCCTAACGGGAGCGGTTACAGCCGTTCTATCCTCTGAAGCATGGAGTCATAACCATGAAAGAACGGTATCGGATCTATCAGCGCGACGGCGGGATGTTTTACGCCAAGGATCGAAGACAGGGCAACGCGTCAGCCTCGCAACCTCCAACTTTACGGAGGCCAAGCGAGGCCAAAGCGGCTCCGATACCGATCGCTGGTCTGGCTGATGCTCGGCAGGAAGAGAATGTTCACAACGCCCGCGATGCTTCCTGTCATGATAGCGATCAGTTTATTGGATGCATTGAGATCCTTCAAATAAAGGGGAACGAAGGGGCTGAAGATACTTTCAAAGAAAGTGTACGCGAAATCTCCCCAGAGAAGCCACAACGCGAGGATGAGCAGTCCGCGAAACGTATAGCGCGGGGGCACCCCGGCTTGATAGATTTTTTGTGTTGTGGGAAGGGAATTGGCATCGGGGGCCTCGGGAAGGGATGTCACAAGTTTTAACATTAGTCGGCGTTAATGAAGCTCGAACCGGGAGTGCAATTTGCCCAGCAAGATATATGCAACGCGCTTTTTAGAAGGGTCGATTCGGCGCCCAGCCGGCGTGGAGCGCCGCCAGGAGTTTCTTAAATCAAGGTAAGCACAGGGAGAGGCCAAGCACTTGACTTTAGGTTGTATTTACAGCCAATGGGTGCAACCGTAGATAAGCCAGACAGCTAACAACAGCTTGATTGATATCAGGTTGATGGGGGGATGCTGTAATAAATTGAGTCTAAAGATTTATGAAAAACTGGACTATCCGCCAAAGCATTATTGGGAGTTTTGCTGTCGTCTTGGGATTGATGATCGTCATGGGTGCAGTTGCCTACACGCGATTATTGAAAGTCGAAAAAGAGGGGGAAAGCATTCAGGCCGATACTTTTCCGGGGATGAAATATAGTTCTCAACTGATGATCGCTTGGGAGGAGAATCATGCGTTGACCCAAGCGCGTCTCTTCCAGGCCGATGCGGCTGCCGCGGAGAGTTTGGATGCGCAACTTAAGACAAGTTCAGTCAAGCTCGACGATCTGGCCCGGCAGTATGAAGAGACGATCTTTCAGCCCACCGACCGGGAAAATTTCGATGTTTTCAAAAAACTGCATGCCACTTACCTGAGCGATCAAGCAGAGGTTCTCAAGCAGAGCTCGGATCCGAACGGCAAAGCAGCAGCGGCGGCCGCCATACAAAATTTGCTTGGTCCGGAGTATGACAGCATCAGGGCCAGTCTTCAGACGGTGCTTGATTACAATACCAGGGGCGTGGATCAATCGACCAAGCAGATCATGGCCGCAGTCGGGTCGGCCAAGACTGGAATTCTCACCAGTTTTGTGATCGCTCTGGTGCTCGCATCCATCTGTGGCTATTTCCTGTTGCGGGCCATCGACATACCGCTGTCGCAGTTGATCAAGGCTGTCGATGTGATGCGGACAGGCGATTTTTCCCATCGGCTGGATCTGGGACGGCGCGACGAGTTCAGCGCCCTGGCCGATGGCTTCAACCGAATGGCTGACGACTTGGCCGCCCTGGTTGGACAGATCCAGAAATCGGGCATTCAAGTCAACACGTCCGTCACCGAGATCGCGGCCACGGTCAAGGAGCAGCAGGCCACGTCCTCGGAAATCGCCGCGACGACGACGGAGATAGGCGCCACCGCCAAGGGAATTTCCACCACATCGAAGGACCTGGCAAAAACCATGGAGGAGGTTTCCACCGTGGCTGAGCAGTCGGCGACTTTGGCGGGTAATGGTCAGGCCGGGCTTACGCGCATGGAGGAAACCATGAGTCATGTCGTGGATGCGGCCAGCTCCATCAACGCCAAGCTCGCCGTGCTTAATGAAAAGGCGAGCAACATTAACCAGGTCGTCGTTACCATCACCAAGGTGGCCGACCAGACCAACCTTTTGTCGCTCAACGCCGCCATCGAGGCGGAAAAGGCCGGGGAATACGGCCGTGGATTCTCGGTGGTCGCTACGGAGATTCGCCGGCTGGCCGACCAGACTGCCGTCGCCACGTATGATATCGAGCAGATGGTGAAAGAGATCGAATCGGCCGTCTCCGCCAGCGTCATGGGCATGGATAAATTTTCCGAGGAAGTCCGGCGGGGCATCAAGGAAGTCCAGCAGGTGGGAGGACAACTTTCGCAAATTATCCAGCAGGTGCAGGCCATGGCTCCGCGCTTCGAATCGCTGAATGAGGGCATGCAGGCCCAGTCGTCGGGCGCCGAGCAGATCAGCGAGGCGCTTTCGCAATTGCGAGAAGCTGCGCAGCAGACGGTCGAGTCGCTACGTCAATCGAGTCTGGCCATCGGAGGACTTAATGAGATGGCCGGCGAATTACGCGGAGGAGTCTCCCGGTTCAAGTTGGTGGCGGCCATGTAAGTCACAGCGCATGATCTGAAATGAGTAAAGAGCCCAAGCTCCACAAGGGCCTGGAGGTCAATGCAGGGTAGAGAGAGGAAGCCATGTTATTTCTTCTGTTCCAAATCGGCAGGGACCGTTATGCGCTGGAAGCGAGCCAGATCGTTGAGATCGTGCCGTTGGTAACGTTGAAGAAAATTCCGCAGGCGCCACGGGGAGTTGCGGGCATTTTCAATTACCACGGGGCACTGGTCCCGGTGATAGACCTAAGTGAGTTGGCCACAGGTCAGCCCGCGGCACCCCGGCTCAGCACGCGGTTTATTCTGGTGAGCTACCCGGTTGATGCCGAGAAACGGCATGTTCTCGGTTTGATGGCGGAGATGGCGACCGAAACCATCCACTTGGATCCGGCGATGTTTAAGGATGCTGGCGTCGATATGCCGGAAGCTCCCTTTCTTGGGCCGGTGACCAAGGATGGCCGGGGTCTCATTCAGCGGATCGAGGTGAAGGGACTGCTGCCAGATGCGCTGCGGGACCGGTTATTTCACCAAACGGAGGAAACCATCTGTGGTGCTTGCTGAAATAGAAACTCTGCTGGCGCAAACGATCGGCCTCGATGCGGCCTCGGTCGGCCTCGCCACGATCGAGCGGGCCGTCCAGTTGCGAATGGCTGGCTGTGGATTGAAGGACCAGTCGTCCTACCTGCAGAGAGTCCTCTCATCGACCGAGGAGCTCCAGGAGTTGGTTGAGGCGGTGGTGGTTTCAGAAACATGGTTTTTCCGCGATCAAGAAGCGTTTGCCGCCTTGGGGCAATTCGTCATTCACGAATGGTTGCCGGCCCGTTCTACCAACAAGCTGCGGTTGCTCAGCATCCCGTGCGCAACCGGTGAGGAAGCTTACTCGATGGCCATGACTTTGGATGGAATCGGACTTCCGGCGGATAGGTTCGAAATCGTTGCCGTGGACATTAGTGAACGAGCGTTGGAGCGGGCGCGAAAGGCCATCTACAGCAGGAATTCGTTTCGTGGTAGGGATCTCGATTTTCAAAACCGTTATTTTGAATCGGGCCCTCATGGGTGCCATTTATCGGATGGCATTCGCAGGCGGGTTCTCTTTCAGCAAGGAAACCTGCTCGGTCCTGATTTTCTTCCAGGATCGCCTCCCTTCCATTTTATCTTTTGCCGCAATTTACTGATCTATCTCGATTTGTCCGCGCAAATGCGCGCAGTCCAGACCCTGAAGCGGCTGTTGGCGCCGGAAGGGTTGATTTTTGTCGGCCCGGCAGAGGCCGCTTTAATGCTGAATCACAATCTGGTATCGGCCCGGCGACCGCTGGCTTTTGCTTTCCGCCAAGGGACAGCCCTTCCACAGAAACAGCCGGCAGAGACGAGAATGGCCCGGCTTGCGAGAATGCCGATCATGACGCCTGCGCCTGTTTTGAAGGCCAAGGCTCACTTGAAGACCCAGCGGATTTCCCGCACACGCTCACTATCGGTTTTATCTGGAAAAATGGGGGTTGATTTGAAAATGGCCGGCCAGCTTGCCGACGAAGGACGGCTGCCGGAGGCGGTAACGGTCTGTGAGAATTATCTGAAGCGACATCCTTCTTCAGTGGAAGCGCTCTATCTGCTGGGAGTGATTTATGATGCAACCGGCAACAGGGAAAAAGCCCGGGAATATTACCGCAAGGCGCTTTATCTCAATCCGGAGCATTACGAGTCCTTGATGCATCTGGCTTATGCCGCGGAAAAGGAAGGCGATGCCGCAACAGCACAAAACCTGCGGGCCCGGGCCCGTCGCGTAAAGGAAAGGATGCAGCATGTCTGACCGGCTTTCCATCAACGATTGCTGGAATAAAATCGGGGTTTGGGGCAACGCGGAGTGCCCGGAACTAAAAAAGCATATCCACTGCCGGAACTGCCCGGTCTATTCCGCCGGGGCGACGCAATTGCTCAACCGGCCGCTGCCGGCCCGGCACCTCGAGGAATGGACAAGCTTTGTTGCCCGCGAAAAAGATATCAAGGACCCGGACATCCGTTCTGCGGTCGTCTTTTGCATCGAATCGGAATGGTTTGCCCTTTCCACCAAAGTCTTCAAGGAGGTTGCGGAATTAAAAACCATCCATTCATTACCGAGCCGTCGCCGGGGCATCGTTCTTGGTATCGTCAATGTTCGCGGAGAGTTGCTGGTTTGCATTTCGCTCGCTCATGCGCTCGGTTTGGAAAGGACGCAGGAAAATGCGAGCCAGGAGAAGAAACGGACGGGACAGCGCCGCTTGCTGGTGATCAGCGACGAGGGCAGGCGATTGGGTTTTCCGGTGGATGAGGTGGGGGGCATCCACCATTTCAGTCCGAAAGAAGTGAAGCAAGTTCCAGCAACTTTATCCGGTGTTGCCGCCGCGCACACGACGTCGGTGCTGCCGTGGCAGAACAAGTCGGTGGGTTGTCTCGATGAGCAGTTGTTGTTTTACACCTTGAACAAGGGGCTCTCATGAGCGGAAACGATCTGAGCAGTTTTTCGATGTTCGATTTGTTCCGGATCGAAGTGGACGACCAGTCCAAGATTTTGACCGCGGGTCTCCTGTCATTGGAGCAAGACAATCAGGCCGCCGGGCAGTTGGAGGTTTTGATGCGTGGTTCGCATTCCCTGAAGGGCGCCGCCCGCATCGTCGACCTCGGCGCCGCTGTGCGCGTCGCCCATGCCATGGAGGACTGTTTTGTCGCCGCTCAACAGGGCAGCGTCATTCTGGGGCAAAAGCAAATCGATCTTCTGCTCGGTGGAGTCGATCTGCTCGTCAAGATTTCACAGACGCCGGAAACAGCCGTGGCCCAATGGGAAAACGGACAAAAAGATGAGATCGATGCTTTTGTGGCCGCCCTGGAAAGATTTCTCGAAAGCCCCGGTGAGGAAACTTCGCCGGAAGCGGAACCGCCATCCCTCCCGCTCGAGCGGGCACCTGTATCCGAACACAGTGACCCGGCGCTTCCCAACGTGGACCGCGTCCTGCGCGTCACGGCAGATCATCTCAATCGCCTGCTCGGCCTGGCGGGGGAATCGTTGGTCGAATCGCGCCGCCTGAGCCCATTTGCCGCGTCGCTTTTGCGGCTGAAGCGTCAGCACGGAGAGCTGATCCGGACGGTGAACGTCTTGCGCGAAACTTTGTCCGGCAAGGAGGGGAGGGAACAGGCCCAAATACAACTCGCCGCGATCCAGGATAAGGTCCTGGAATGCCGGAAATTCCTGGCCGATCGCCTCGGGGAGTTGGACGTATTTGAACAACGTTCGACCGACCTTTCACACCGGCTTTATGACGAGGCACTTGCCTGCCGGATGCGGCCTTTTGCCGACGGCATCCACGGTTTTCCCCGCATGGTTCGGGACCTTGGCCGCTCACTGGGCAAGGAAGTGAAGTTGGAAATTATTGGCGCAACCACCAGCGTTGATCGCGACATGCTGGAAAGGCTGGAAGCTCCGTTGACGCATCTGCTGCGCAACGCGGTGGACCACGGCATTGAAACCCCCGGGGAACGTCTGCGGACCGGCAAACCGGGCGAGGGTATCGTGCGGCTCGATGCCCGGCACAACGCCGGAATGTTGCAGGTGACGGTTTCCGATGATGGGGCGGGAATCGACCCGAATGTCCTGCGGCGGGCGGTGCTGGAAAAAAAGCTCGTCGGTGATGAAGTCGCCGCGAAATTGACCGAGACGGAATTATTCGAGTTTCTGTTTCTGCCAGGGTTCACGATGAAGAAACTCGTCACGGAAATTTCCGGGCGGGGAGTGGGGTTGGATGTGGTGCAAAACATGATCAAGCAGGTGCGGGGGGCGGTGCGGGTGTTTTCCGAGGCGGGAAAGGGGACCCGGTTTCAGTTGCAACTGCCGCTCACCCTTTCAGTCGTGCGCACTTTGTTGGTGGAAATCGGCGGCGAACCGTACGCCTTTCCCCTTGCTTACATCGCACGCACGTTGAAATTGCCGAAGGCGGAGATCCAGGTTTTGGAGGGGCGGCAACATTTCAATTTCGATGGACGACAAATCGGGCTGGTGACGGCTCATCAGATTTTGGAGTGTGGAGATGCCGGTTTCCGGGGCGAGGAGTTGTCGGTCATCGTGGTGGGAGACCAGAATCATTCTTATGGCGTCGTCGTGGATCGGTTTCTCGGCGAACGTGAACTGGTGGTGCACCCGCTGGATTCCCGGCTCGGTAAAATCAAGGACATCAGTGCGGGAGCACTCATGGAAGACGGCGCGCCGGGACTGATTATTGATGTCGAGGACTTGGTTCATTCGATTGGAAAATTGATTTCCGTCGGCGCGTTGAACAAGGTGTCGGGGCAGGAAACCGGCCCGGGCGCCAAGGCAAAAAAAAGGGTCTTGATTGTGGATGATTCCCTTACGGTGCGCGAACTGGAACGCAAACTTCTGAGCAGTCATGGCTATGAAGTCGAGGCGGCAACGGACGGCATGGATGGTTGGAATGCCGTGCGGACCGGCCATTTTGACCTGGTTATTAGCGACGTGGACATGCCGCGCATGGACGGCATCGAACTGGTGACGTTAATTAAAAAGGATGCCAATACGAAGTCATTGCCCGTGATGATCGTTTCCTACAAGGACCGCGAACAAGATCGCCAGCGAGGGATGGAGGCCGGCGCGGATTATTATCTGACCAAGGGAAGCTTCCATGATGAGACGCTGCTCAATGCGGTCAGGGATTTGATTGGAGAATCTGTCCAATGAGAATTGCCATCGTCAACGATCTTTCGATTGCCATCGAAGCCATTCGCCGTGTCCTGGTGCCGGCTGGACATGAGGTGGCCTGGGTGGCTCGAAACGGAGCGGAGGCGGTTGAAAAATGTGCGGGCGACAAACCCGATCTGATCCTGATGGATTTAGTCATGCCGGGGATCGATGGAACCGAAGCAACCCGTCGGATCATGGCCACCACGCCTTGTCCCATTCTTATTGTCACGGCCGTGGTGGAAGGCCACGCGGAAAGAGTCTTTGAGGCGTTGGGCGCCGGGGCGCTTGATGCGGTCAGGACGCCGGTGTTGGGTGCCCCCGCCTCAAAAGGCCCGGCATTGCTGCTGGAAAAAATCGACATGTTGGGGAGGCGGATCGAAGACCCGAATCGCACGCAAAAATTACCTTCCCTGGCTGGTCCCACGAGTGCGGCCTTGCTAAGCCCGTTGGTAGCCATTGGCGCCTCGGCGGGAGGACCGGTCGCCTTGATGGAAGTGCTGAGCAGCTTGCCGGAGGATTTTCCAGCGGCGATTGTGATTATCCAGCACCTGGATGTTCAGTTTACGCAAGGTTTGGTCGACTGGTTGAATCAGCACTCACGCCTTCCGGTGCGGTTGGCCTGCGAGGGGGACAAGCCCGCGACGGGAACAGTGCTGATGGCCAGCACGGCGGATCATCTCGCCTTCTTCAATGCAGACACCCTGGGCTATACGCCCGACCCGGTTGCGGCCATTTATCGCCCGTCGGTCGATGTGTTTTTTCAAAGTGTGGCCAGGCATTGGCGCGGAAAGGTCGCCGGGGTGCTGTTGACCGGCATGGGCCGGGACGGCGCCAAGGGACTTAAAGCGTTGAGGGAAGGAGGCCATCACACAATTACCCAGGATCAGGCTACCAGCACGGTCTACGGGATGCCCAAGGCGGCTGTTGCCTTGGACGCGGCCATGGAAATTTTGCCGTTAAATCAAATTGGACCGGCGTTGCAAAAAGTTTTTGTCCCTCCTTCCCTCAAAAAAATCGCGATAACCCTATGAAAACTACGAATGCTCAGAGCAAAGCGGAGTGGGAAAATCCCATGGAAGATAAAGTCATGGTATTTTTAGTAGATGATCAGGCCATGATCGGTGAAGCCGTCCGACGCCAATTATCAAGCGAGCCGAATATCGATTTTCATTACTCCGCCAACGGTGCTGAAGCCATTTTGTTGGCTACCAAGATCAAGCCGACTGTCATTTTACAGGATCTCATCATGCCGGGGATAGATGGGCTTGACCTGGTACGCCAGTTTCGCCAAACCCCTGAAACCAGGAATATCCCCATCATCGTTCTTTCGACCAAGGAAGATCCCCGGATCAAAAGCGAGGCCTTTTCGGCCGGAGCCAACGATTACCTGGTCAAATTGCCTGACAAAGTGGAACTCGTCGCCCGCATCCGTTATCACTCCCGGGCGTATCTGACTCAAATCCAGCGCGACCAAGCGTATCGGGCCTTGCGCGAAAGCCAGCTGCAATTGGTGGACAGCAACACGGCGCTCATTTCGCTGAACCAGAAGCTGGAGGAAGCCACGCAAGCCAAGTCACAGTTTCTCGCCACCATCAGCCACGAAATCCGCACGCCGATGAACGGCGTCATCGGCATGACGAGCTTGCTGCTGGATACTGAATTGTTGGACGAGCAGCGTGACTTTGTCGAAACGATCCAAAGCAGTGGCGAAGCCCTGCTGGCGATTATCAATGATGTGCTCGATTTCTCAAAAATAGAGTCGGGGCGGATGGAGTTGGAAAATCATCCTTTCGGTCTGGGTACCTGTATTGAAGAGGCGCTCGACGTCCTCGCGCCGAAGGCCGTCGAAAAGAAACTCGATCTCGGTTACACGGTGGAAGATTCAATTCCTCCGACGGTTTCCGGCGACATCACCCGGCTTCGGCAGGTTCTCATCAATCTTATTGGTAATTCCCTCAAATTCACCGCGCAAGGTGAAGTGGCGCTCCATGTAACCAGGGACGATTCCGCGCCATTGAACCAATCCGAGGCCTTGCTCCTGCACTTCGCGGTTCGTGACACCGGCATTGGCATTCCCGTGTCAAAGCTGAACACACTCTTTAAGTCATTCAGCCAGGTCGACAGCTCGACGACCCGCCAATATGGGGGCACCGGTTTGGGGCTTGCCATCTGCAAACGCCTGGTGGAGCTGATGGGGGGACGCGTGTGGGTCGAGAGCATCGAAGGCAAAGGCTCCACCTTCCACTTCACCATCCGGTTGACGCCGGTGAATAGCACTGCCGTCAACGCGCAATCCACAAGACTAAAACTCTCCGGTAAAAACATTCTCATTGTGGAAGATAACGCGACCAACAGTGGCGTTATGGCCCATTTTGCCGAGAGTCAGGGGATGATTCCGCGCGTGGCGACCAATAGCGTGGAGGCGTTGGCCCGTCTGAAATCAAATGAGAGGTGTGATCTTGTCATTCTGGATCAGGAATTACCCGATATGGATGGACTGAAACTTGCCAGGGAGATTCGCAGCTTTACGGGGCGGGAGTCGGTGCCTTTGATTTTGCTATCCTCGGCCCGGCTGCTACCTCAGGACAGCCGGGCCGCGGAATTGGACATTTCCGGTTTTCTTTACAAGCCGATTCACCTTGCGAAGTTGAGCGAGGTGCTGGACAGCGCTTTTGAAGGTCCTTCACAAAGCAGAAAAAAAGGGGCGCAGCCGATGGCGGACGGTACGCTTGCTTCACGACTGCCGCTACGAATCCTGCTGGCGGATGACAATCCCATCAACCTCAAGGTGGGACAGCGTTTCCTCGGGAAAATGGGTTACGGCGTGGAAATGGCAACCAACGGGCTTGAAGTTCTTGCTGCCCTGGAGAAGCAGCCTTATGACATTGTTTTTCTGGACGTGCATATGCCCGAAATGGATGGCTATGAGACCGCGCGAAAAATTTGCCAACGATGGACTCAGCGAAGACCAAGGCTCATTGCGATAACGGGCAATGTTTTCCAAGGAGACCGGGAGAAATGCATGGACGCCGGTATGGATGACTACATTACCAAACCCATAAAGGCAAAAGAAGTGGAGAGCATGCTCCTGCGATGGGGCAACCGAAGAGGTTAGCGAGTTTGCCTCCGGGCAGCGACCAAACTTTCTCGTAAAGTAGCTGACGGGATCACAGCCCTCTATATTCGTGCGTCTCGGAAAAAGGGACGT